>WNGL01011246.1_pt1 | contig 10261 bp, 15 predicted proteins | sample 5400591 | NCBI WGS metagenome assembly WNGL01 (sample SAMN13153377, study PRJNA577476) | soil metagenome | isolation source: 80 cm soil or saprolite under Garry oak tree replicate 1 | place: USA:California | collected 2016-06-15 | reverse complement strand
CGCGCTTGCGCTTTTGAAGGCAGGCGCGTGGGCACCGGACATAAAGATTGCCAAGGCAGAGATCACGACGGCGGAAGCTCAACTCAAGCGTCTGGAGACTGACATTGAGCGTCTGACGATGCGTGCGCCCGTGGCCGGAGAAATTTTGCAGGTAAACGTTCGCGCGGGTGAGTACGCGCAGGTTGGAACATTGGCGAAGCCTCTGATCGTCATGGGCGACACGAGCCGCCTCAATGTGCGCGTTGATGTGGATGAGAACGAAGGTTGGAAAGTGCGTGCCGATGCGCCGGCGAAAGCAGCCGAGCGCGGTAACAGCAATCAGAAAGTTGACCTTGAATTTGTACGTTTCGAACCTTACGTCGTGCCGAAGAAGTCTCTGACCGGCGACAGCACTGAACGCGTCGATACGCGTGTCTTACAGGTGATTTATAGATTCAAGGAGACGAAAGTTCCGTTTCGCGTTGGACAGCAGATGGATGTTTTCATTTCGACTGACGCACCTGACAAGGTTGCGGTAGTAAAAAGAGGTTGACGATGAGAATGGTAAGGCTTTTGTTTTCGTTTGCGCTCTTGATGTTGGTGCTGAGCAACAACGTCAATTCGGTGGTGGCGCAGTCGAAAAAGCAGAAAGTTAAGAAACAGCCGCGAGTTGAAGTGCCAACCGCTTGGGCCACAGCGCCTGCCGAAGGCGTCAATAGCCAGGTCACCCAATTGAAAGAGTGGTGGAAGAACTTTCAGGACTCAAAACTCGACAAGCTGGTTGAGCAGGCGCTTAACGCAAATAGCGATCTAAAGATTGCCGAAGCCCGAGTCAATGAAGTGCGCGCACTGCGAGGCGTCGCTAACTCAGCCCGTTATCCGACGATTGAACAGAGCGATGTGATCGCTCGCCGTCGCACCGTGATCCAAACGCCGAATTCCACCGGCGCTGTGGAAAGCGGCCTCTTTCAGATCGGCTTCGATGCCAACTGGGAATTGGATTTCTTCGGCGGCGTGCGTAACTCAGTCAAGGCTGCTTCTGCCGAAGTCCAAGCCGCTGAGGAATCCCGGCGCGATGTGATGGTGATCCTAGTCGCCGAAGTCGCTCGCAACTACATCGCCTTGCGGGGCTACCAACGTCAGTTGGATGTCACGCGCAGCAACATCGCCACCCAACGCGATACACGCGACTTGACTGCGGTGAGGGCCAAAGCGGGACTGGCGACTGAACTTGATGTGTCGCGTGCCGATGCGCAACTCGCTTCCACGGAAGCAGTCGTTCCAGAACTTGAAGCTTTGATTACGAACAGAGCCCATCGCCTCGGGGTGTTGCTAGGGACCACGCCCGGAGCTCTACTCAGCGACTTGCAAACGGCCGAGCCGATTCCAGCCACGCCTGCTGAGGTGCCTGTGGGATTGCCGGCGGAACTCTTGCGCCGTCGCCCAGATGTGCGACGCGCCGAAGCCGAGATCGTCGCCGAGACAGCGAAGGTTGGTGTCGCTAGGTCCGAGTTGTATCCGAAATTTGAATTGAGCGGTTTGCTGGGGAGAACTGCCTCGTCTCCCGGCGGGCTGACCCTCGGTTTAGGTAATTTCTTCTTCGGCGGAGTGGGAATTCGGATTCCGGTCTTCAATCATGGACGTATCCGTTCAAACATCAAGGCCCAGGATGCGCGCCTCGATCAAGCAATTCTTCTTTATGAGGACACGCTCAGGCGTTCATTGGAAGATGTAGAGAATTCGCTGACTTCGTATGAGCGTGAGCGCGAGCAGCTAGCAAAACTTCAACAGGCGGTAGCCAGCAACCAGCGTTCAGTGGAGTTAGCCAGGGAGCTCTACACGGCCGGCTTATCGGATTTTCTCTCAGTACTGGAAGCGGAGAAAGCACTCTACGTCAGCGAAGACGAGTTAGCTCAGAGTGACGCGGCAGTGAGCATCAATCTCGTCGCTCTATACAAGGCGTTGGGAGGCGGCTGGTGACAACTGTCTACGAGAAAAGAAATCGATGTGGTAACTGTTTCGGCGAATGACTCAGAGGAGGTCTCATGCTCAAGGTGTACGAGAAGAAACTAGGAGACGTTGCCGTCCTGTGTCTGCAAGGACGGATCGTGAACGGTGAAACGACAGCTCTGCGCAAGGCCGTTGATTCCCAGTCGGACGCCAACGCCGTCGTGCTCGATTTGGCACGCGTGAGCACAATTGACGCGGGCGGTTTGGGTGTGATGTTGGAGTTGCGTGGGCACGCTCAATCAAAAGGAATCGATTTCAAACTCATGAACATGACCAAACTTGTAAGCAGGGTGCTGGAAATCACGCGCTTGAATTCTGTTTTCGAAGTCACTACTGGAGCGGAGATTTTGTCTGCAGTCTCGCGTGGACGAGCAGTGTCAGCCATGGAACTTGCACATTGCGCGTAGCTCTTAATGAACCGCCCGCAGACGGTTAAGTTTCGACGCAGCAATGTGCGTCCCGGAGTAGGCAACTCAAACCTATAGGAGGAACTATGAGTCTTTACGGATTAAAGCAGTTGGTAGAGAGCGCACGCACGGTGCGCAAGAACACAATTCTGATCGCTGAAGATATTCCTGAAAGGGACTACGGCTATCGGCCCACGCCGGAGAGCCGATCAGTCGCCGAGACTCTCGTTCACATTGCCCTACTGTCGCAGGCCGCCCGTCTTCTCCATGAAGAAGCGTCGCTCGAGGGCTTCGACTTCGGGGAGCTCATCAGGAAGTCCGAGATGGAGGAGCAGCGTCCCCGTTCTAAGAACGAGATCGTTGAGCTTCTGCGCGCGGAAGGGGAAGGCTGGTGTCGATGGTTGGAGTCGCTTCCGGAGGCAACGTTGACTGAGGAGGTGCGCATGCCTGGTGGCGGTTCGAAGAGCCGCTTTGAAGTGCTGCTTGGGACGAAAGAGCACGAAATGCATCATCGGGCACAGCTCACGGTGATCGAGCGCTTGCTTGGCATCGTGCCTCACCTGACTCGAAACCGTCAAGTGACGACTGCCGCAGCCACAAAGGTCAATGCGTAGCGGATTCAAGAGTCCGCGTCTCATTTGGGCGTAGTCTACTCAACGATATTTTCTGGAGGACACTAATGAGCACAGAAACTATTTGAATTGCAATTTCACGCATCATTTGTGTTTCTCTCCTTTGCGTTTAGAAATTCTTTCCTTATATGCGGCCATCGCCTTTGTTTTCCGTGCGATAACATTTTTCGCCCGCACTGGGCCTTGACAGGATCGGCAAAGCAAATGCTGCTCAATGCGTCCTCGGCAGCCTTCATGCTCATAGGCAATGGGCGGACCCTCAGGAGCGGACCATTTGTCCCCCCACTGGGTCAAAGCAATAATTACGGGTTTGAAATCCAGGCCCTTGGTGGTCAGGTGGTATTCCAAGTGTTCCGATTCACCTTTTGAAGTGGTCATCAGGCCTTCCTTAACGAAACTCTCAAGCCGCTTGGTTAAGATGTTGGGAGCAATATCGAGGCTTTGCTGAAAATCTGTAAAACGAGTCATGCCAGCGAACAAGGCGTTACGAAGAATCAAAAGACTCCACCGTTCCCCTGCAATTTCAAGTGCGCGGGCTGCAGAACAGGCTTCCTTATCATAGGTTCGTCCTAGCATATACCTCACCTTATTTATGTACTTGCATCATGCAAGAAAGTATTATATCGTGATACAAGTAAGTATAACAACAGGAAACTGAAATCAATAAGGAGACGAACCATGAAGATCAAATTGGTCTTGGCGGCAATCACAGTAATTGTAGCTCTGTTGTTCTCGCTCACAGCGAGCGCACAAAATGAACAGACTTCCGGGACGACGAATAAAATCGACCCGCTGCCGCGAGATTTGGAAATCCAGCTAGCCCTGAGCGCACTGCCGCCGCACCTCAGAGACAATGCAACAGTATATGTTTTAAACCCTGCTAAGGGTTTCGAAGTTGCACGTAAGGGGACTAATGGATTCCACGCCTTCGTTGCTCGAACCGGCGACGACACGTTCAGAGGGACTTGGCCCTTAAAAGAATATAGAGACGATATCCTCTACCCGATTTCCTTTGATGAAGCGGGTGTGAAGGCAGGGATGCGGGTCTTCTTTGATGCCGCTGAGATGCAGGCGAAGGGCACTCCGTCTGAACAACTGAAGAAGATCATCCAGGGACGTTACAAGACAGGCTATTACAAACCGCCAGAGCGAGCAGGTGTCTCATACATGCTGTCTCCAATTCTCAGGACTTACGTGAATCCGGATGAAAGTGAGAACGTCGCTACTGCCAATATCCCTCACATAATGCACTACGTTCCGAACGTATCCAATAAAGAGATCGGCGGGGCAACCCCAACACCTGAACAACTGCGTTACTTCAGCGAGCATGGACGCTGGCCCGACAGCCCGTACCCGTTTGTCATAATGCACGGTCCCCATGGATACTTCGTCCAGTTTCTCGGCACAACGGAAAGAGATGCCATTAATAAGGAGTACGAAGAGATGCTTGCACGACTTTGCAAAATCAAAGAAGTGTGGTGTTTGCCAAAAGACAAAGGTCAATAAAGAGCGATGCCATGAAAACTTGGACTTTAACGGGCGAAGGTACCGGCCTCGAAGACCTGAAACTACGTACGGATTTGAAGGAGCCATCCCCCGGCCATGGCCAAGTGCTGGTGCGGGTGCATGCCCAAGGAGACCAGAGATGATGCTGAAAAACAAGGCTGCGGTGATCTACGGAGCCGGAGGCGGGATCGGCAGCGCTGTCGCGCGTGCCTTTGGGCGTGAGGGGCCAAGCTTTTTCTCACGGGACGCCACCGGGCACCCGTCGAAGTTGTAGCCAAAGAAATCGTTTCCGACGGCGGATCCGCCGAGGCGGCGGAGGAAGACGCTCTCGATGAGCAGCCTGTGGACAAGCATCTACAGTCGGTGATCGATAAGGCGGGCCGCGTCGATATCTCGTTCAACGCGGTCGGCATCCCGGATGCGAAGATTCTGGGTATCCCTCTGGTCGATCTGGATGTCGAGCAGTTCGCCCTGCCGATTATGGCCTACGCGACGTCGTACTTTCTGACCGCGCGTCTGGCCGCAAGGCACATGGTTCCGAATAAATCGGGGGTGATCATGACCCTCACCTCACTCCTCTCGCGGATGGGCGTTCCGTGCGAATGATTCGGTAATCGAAGTTTGCGTCAGTGACTGGCCACAACATGATCTGAAGTTTGATCTCCGGGCCACCCAGCTCCTTGGCCTTCAGCGCGGTCACGGCTGTCATATTGCCGCCCACACTGTTGCCGACAACGGCGAGATTTTTTCCGTCCACACCGATCTCATCACCGTGTTGAGCTACCCACTTCGTCGCGGCGTAGATTTCATTAATGGCTTGTGGATAACTGGCATGCGCGTATAGTTGACAAAGACTCCGGCAAAGCCGGTAAGAACGACGAGGTCACGCACCATACGCTTGTGCGTCGGGTAATCGCCCAGCACCCAGCCGCCTCCGTGTATGAAGATGAAGACCGGCGGGGCAGAATTTCAATTCTCCGCGCCGAAGCCGCTTTTCAAAACTCGAACATTGGCGTTGGAGGGCTCCATTTTTCGCGAATACGACGTTTCGCCTGACGGTCAACGGTTTCTCATCGGCACGCTCATCGGCGAACCGAAAGCGCCACCACCGACGATGATCCTCAACTGGACCGCTGAGTTGAAGAAATGACGATTGAAACCGGCACAAAACTCGGGCCGCTACGAAATCCGCTCGAAACTTGGCGAGGGCGGAATGGGTGAGGTGTATCCTGCGAAACATAAAAAGCTTCGCCGCCGAGTCGCCATCAAGTTTCTTCCCAGTGATTCGATTCCCAACAAACAAGCGATCAGCCATTGCTTCGTAAGGGTTGAATCTCGGCATACGTCATGCTCACAATTTTTGGCGTCAGGTTGACGTGACTGTAGGGAAGTGAGTGGCAAGGTATAGGAGCCTATGGAATGCGAATGATCTCTCGGACGGCTGCTTTGTTGAAGTTAGCGTAACTTATGGGAACGTGTAGTAGTCAGTGGAACCGACTAAAGCGCGTTCGCAATGCGGAGGTCAGGGGTTGATCCCTGTGCCTTGGCCTTTTCATTGGTTACCAATTTATTCAATTTGTCCGACGGGGCAATTCAAATTCTGAGAAGGCAGCTTTCTCGCATCGATGGCATTCGCATACTGCCAGCATACTAGTGTCGCCGATGCAGAACGGCTTTATCGAAAGGATCAATCGCGGCTACCGCGAAGCGATACTAGACATGCTCGTGTTTCAATCGTTGAAAGAAGTTTGTGAATGAGCCAATAAAGTGGCTCAAGGAGTACAACGAAGACCGCCACGCGCGGCTATGGGCGGCATGATGTCCACGGGGATTATTGTATAAACCGAACCCATAAGTCCTTAGTTATGGCTGGTCCCAAGCCTTATACACCGTGTGACGCCGTACCCTCGCTAATATCGGTAATGGGAAAATCAAACACCCAAAAAGAAAAGGCCTTGGATACCGGATTGGGTGCCAGACCAAAACTTTGTGACTTAGTTGTGACAGGCCTTGCCGACTCAATCAGCTAAGGCCTGTCTTTACATCAGCTACGTTACTAGATTTGGCTCCGCAGGTAGGACTCGAACCTACAACCCTTCGGTTAACAGCCGAATGCTCTACCATTGAGCTACTGCGGAATAAGTGCCGCTGTATAGTGCGCGAATCCGCGCCTAACAGGAACGGTTTTTATAACAAACGCCGCGGGCATGGTCAAGGTGCCTAATCTGCTCTGTTGCAGTCTCTTGGTTCAACTCCCCGGAATCGAATGCGTTAAACTAAAATCTAATTACTCTTTTTCCTCTTCGTGGATGCTCGAGTGATCCGAACCAACGAGTTCAATTAGCTGCCGTTCAATATAGTCGTGGTATTAGGCGCTTCGCCGTTTTTGAGTAGTCGAGATACCCAGCACCGAAAGCCTCTTCGAGAGCCCGCTCCTCAATACGCATCCGATACAACGCCGCCACAAAATACGGTATCGAGCTGAAACCGAGGCTGAACCAATTGGAAAAGGATAGACCTAATCCCAGGTGGGCCAACAGCGCTCCCGCGTACGCCGGATGCCGAAGGTGTCTGTACAATCCCGTTCGGATAAGTCGATGGTCATTCCTGATCAGCACGGTGCTCGTGAAGTATTTGCCAAGGGTCCAAACGGCCGTCGCTCGGATCATGATTCCCGCCACCAACAACATAAGGCCAAATGAACCGATGATATTAGGCGCCGTTTGGATGTGCCCGACGCTGGTGAAGCCAAGAAGCATTCCGATCGGCTCGATCAGGTTGGCGGCATCCCAGAGCTTTGCCGAGTGCCGGTCCCAATCTCTCGCCGCCTTGATGCTATTACGACGCAAGTAAGGGTACTCGAAGAGGATCCACAACAGTCGAATTACGGTTGCAAGAATCGGAATCGTCATAACACCTCACCCACTGGCCCACTCAGATTTCTGGTCTGATTTACCCGCTACGCGACCGGATACCTTACTTCCCCTGCTTAGAGCGAATCTCATCGACTATTTCACGAATAGTGCCGATCACTGCATCAGGTGCTTCGTACCCAAACCCAGGCCCGCTTCGGTCGAACAACGTATCAGGCGGCGTGGCTTATGGCGATGCTTCATTTTGATGTTCGCTCGTTGTAGACCGGCTCAAACGCGCGAGTAGTGTGCTCGGTCACACTTGGCATGGGTTCCGGCAGGGCTCGCGCCTGTGCCGCGTTAAGCTCTTTCGTTGCTTGCCCTTTCAATCGCATAGTATCGCCTGCTTCCGCAGTCCCGCGCTTGCGGCGCAACAACAGCCGAATAATCACACCTTCGAGGGAAAGCATTATCAGAAAGCTCAGCAATGTGAAAGCGAAAACTTGGCCTGCATTGCCGAGCACGTCCTTCATCACAAGCATTAGAAGCGTGATAGCTACCAGGCCGAAGACGAAGATTACTACCATGGCCGATACGAGCAGTTCAGGTTTCACTTCTGGTGATTTAATGCGGGTTTCGCCTTTCACCCCATTCAACTTTGCGCCACAATAATTACAGTAGCTTAAGCCTTGGGCCACAGCCACGCCGCAAGATGAGCAATACATCCTCTTTCACCTCCTCAACGGCATTACGATACCGAATGGTGCCAAGTTCAACAGTGATTTTTCAGCCACGGCAAGCCCCTAACGTCACGATTTTGTTAGATGCGGTTATCCATATTCACTTGATACGATTCAATCAATCAAGTTGCCGAAACACGCTTCGCGCGCTGCGGACTAACGATTGTTCGGCGGTCATCGATTATGGCGCGGCTGAGTTCTGCCCCTGCGTGGAACTTGCGAGTGCCTTCGCCAAATGTTGAACTTCGTCCCAAAAGATCCAAGCATCGGTTTGTAGAACATACGTCATATTTCCCACGCGAAATCCAGTGCGCATGGTCGACAGGTAGTCCCGCTCTTCAGCGGGCCCATCAGGAGACGCGACATGAAGATTGGCCAAACGTTCCCGCGCGTCATCAACAGAATCATAGGTCTCTTCGAAAAGCGAAAAGCGGCAGTAGGTGTCGCGCGCGTTCGGCAATGGCTGGTCGGCGCGAAAGGAAAAGAATCGTTTGGAGCGCATTCGAAATGTAGACACTTCCCAAGGCGTTGGCGGAACGATCAGACTCTCTTTTGCGTGGTAACCACGACGCTGAATTTCTTGAGCGACCGGAGTTAGTGGCGACGCTTGCCTGTCAGCGGACCGCTTGGCGTGACAAGCAGTAGTTAGCACGAGCGCAAGCGTCAGAAAGGCAACCTGCGTATTTGGGAGTCGAAGTGGCATCAGTTCCTCTCAAAACAAATGAGAACCGCCGAACATCAGTTGACCGGGCGCGGAGTTTATATTCAACCTCCACCGCAGGAATCAAGTTGCGAAACATGCTCCCGCGCTCGGGTCCAACGATTTATAGGTTGCGTTCTCTAATCGCCAACCTCAACTATCCTCCGAAGTAACACTCTTGCGCAACAACTCGATTCTTACCGCCGCCTAATGCCTGTACGGAGAAATTGAATGTAGTGCCGTTTTTGGAATATTGGTAGTCCAGAAAGTCGGCGGCGCCAGAGTCTTTGACGTAACCGCTCTGCGACAGATACTTGTCAAATTGGTTCAGGATTTCATCTTTAAAGGCATTGCTTTTCAAAGGACAATCCCGCAGCCATGGGTTTCGGCCCGTCACCGCTACTGTGGTAGTAAACGACTTCTCCGATTATTTGGGGTCTCGGAAGCTGTTCTATGAATGACGGCGTAAAGAAGACATGAGCGATAGTCCACTCTTTAAAGTAAAGATCTTCGGTGAAGCCGAGTAGCAGCACGTAAACACCAGCGGCGCACGCGCCGCCGATGACCGCAAGGAGCAAGAATATTTTCGTGCGCTTCCTCATATGACGTACCAAAGTGGGGGAAAGCAACCGAACGTCTGAGTTGACGCGGCGGCGCGCATCAAAGCACCTTTCGCCGCACCAGGCTAGTTGTTCGGTTGCGCCACATCAACAGCGGAACTGTTTGATGAAAGCGCCTGCGAACACATCATACCGCGGAATGATTTGATCGCGCGGCAACGATTCAGCCAGAAACAGTTTGAGAAACGCACAAGCCTCGTCGGTGCGACTTTCCACCGCAAGTAACAACGGAAGCAATCGAATCCGATCGGAGTAGGATGGCGCAGGCCAGTCCTTTACCGTATCGCTCGCGAGCCGTTCGATAGCAAAGGCCCGATTCGAGAGACGCGACAGGTAGGGGATGCCGTGTTCCAAGAGATCCCGCGCCACACGATCCGAACCCTCATCGATTAGATAACCCGGGGATGGTGCGGCTACTGCGGAAAGCATGACCATCGTGCCAGAGACGGATCGCACGTCTTTTGAAAGCATCGATTCAAAATCAAGATACGTGACACCAAAGCTTGGGTTAATCACAGCCTTGCCGAAGTTGATGTTTATCCAAAGTTCATTGCGATCGTCCATCTGGTGTCGCCAATGATTGCCATTCTTGCGGCGATGAAAAGATCTCGACTGGAGAATCGCGTCGATATCAGAAAGGTACTGACTTTTCTTTTCGGCGTCAGTCATAGGAAGCAACCGAAGGGTTGAGTTGACGCGGCGGCGCGAATCAAAGCACCATCCGCCGCACGAATCAAGTTGAGAAACACGCTCCCGCCGGTCGAGTAGGTAAGGTGCTCCCAAGCTGTGGGTCACAGAGGACCATCACTCAGTTG
>WNGL01012651.1_pt1 | contig 10263 bp, 9 predicted proteins | sample 5400591 | NCBI WGS metagenome assembly WNGL01 (sample SAMN13153377, study PRJNA577476) | soil metagenome | isolation source: 80 cm soil or saprolite under Garry oak tree replicate 1 | place: USA:California | collected 2016-06-15 | reverse complement strand
GCGATTGCTGGCGCTGTCGGGCAGGCAAGTGTGGAAACGGTGAGCGCCCCTGAGCCAACCGCGCTCGTGGCCCTGGCAAGAGCCAAAACCGTCGATTTTGCTTCCCTGACTGCTTTTGAGGAGTTTCACTAATGAAGATACAGCCCACGCCCCTTTTTCGACCGAGATCACCGGAGGCGACCGCCGCCCTGCAACGCGAAAAGCGCGTATGCCATGTCTCATACCCTGTTGGCTGAGGTGGACAAGCAGATCTCGCGCGCGATTCACGAGCCTGCGGGCTTTGCCTTTGTCCTGCTCTATGGCCCCAGCGGAGTCGGCAAGACGACGCTCATTCGCCAATTGGAACATCGCGCAGGGGTGGTGAGAGAACCCATGTTTCCTGGATTGGTTGGGGGACCACGACATCCCCACCCGTTTGCACCTGTCCCGCTCTTGCTGCTGGAAACCCGGCCACCCGATGGCGCAACCTTCAATCGCGCCGAATACTACCAGGTCGCCCTCAAGCAGTTGGGAGAATATCCCTATGATCCCTCCTGGGAGCAGAAAAAAGGGCGAGGAAAAGACGCCAAATTCAATGACTCGGCAGAACTGCGCCAGATCTACGAGGCAGCTCTGGCGCGCCGAGGAGTGCGAACTATTATCTTGGATGAAGCGCAACATCTCCTCAAGCTGGCCAGTGGCGTCAAGATGATTGACCAGCTTGATTGGCTCAAAAGTATGACCAATACCACGGGTGCCCTGCATATCTTAACGGGTACCTACGAATTGTTGCCCTTGCGCAATCTCAATGGGCAAGCCGCCAGGCGGGGCCTGGAAATCCACTTCCCGCGCTATCAATTTCAGCATGAACCCGATCAACAAGCGTTCCAGCGCACTCTGCTGACCTTGCTGCAACAGATCCCTCTCAAGGTCGAGATCAAGCCGCTGGTCGATCAGTGGTCGTATTTCTACGAGCGATGTATCGGCTGTATTGGCGTCTTGAAAGACTGGCTTGTGCGCGCGCTGGCGGCAAGTCTAGCTACTGGACAAAGTGAACTGCTCCTCTCCCGCATCCAAGAATGCGCGCTTCCGATTGCCCAATGCGAGAGTATGGCACTGGAGGCGGCGGCAGGGGAGCAAGAATTGCATTACACGGCAAGCCGCCAACAGCATTTGTGGGCGCTGCTGGGGATGAAGATGAGCGAGGCCATGATCCAGCAGCAGGTTCAACCCATCTCAGAAGAAGACGTGCAACCCCTGCCAGACTTTGCTCCGACAAGGCAGAAGTCTCGTGTTGGCGAACAACAGCCCGTCCGCCTTGAGGTGGGAGAACCCCAAGACAAAGGGAGTACGGAGAACTGTCCTTTTTCTGGGACAGTCGTGGAGCTTCAGTCAGCACAGATCCGAGCGACAGGAGTGGAGAAACTCCAGTGTCCGGCGTGCGGAGCAGCCAGAAAGGCGACGATTCGGGGAGAACTCGTCATCTATCCCCCTCACACGCCGCTGCGCATTACACGTGCGAACAAAGGCCCTCTGTGGATCAGGCAAGGGACAACCTGGACCAAGAGGTAGCCAGGAGCGTAGTGGACGCTCCTGGCTCGTTCGCGGGTTCACTCACCCTCATGCTTACGCACTCTCAGGCGATGCTGTGGTGTCAATGTCGATCAGTGACTGGTGAGGGAAAGGCAGTTTGCTCTCAGTCTGGACTGTAAATGTGATGACTGAATGAAGACAAAATGGTGCCCTTTGCCAGAAAGTTTTGCCGTTTTGTGCCATAAGTTTTGCCGCAAGTACTACAACAGGGAAGTAACTTTGCCCTGCTCAAAAAAGTGTGTTACGCTTCAGGAAAAGAAACCTGAGCAAGCGTTGATTGAGAGGGTAAAAGACCATGGCAAGACCTCTGGATGGCATTGGACTCCTCACATACTTTCGCCGGTTAAAACTTTCCAAAGAGGCACAGGGACTGCTGGCTGAGATTCGCAATTCTTCGCCGAGTCGAACGCCAGGAGCTCGTCGAAGCAACATGCCCGTCTGGTATCCCTCGAAAAAGATGCAATGCGTCATTAAGGCAGAAAGCCATAAGGTCGAATTCGCGTTTCTGTTGCAAGTCGAGCATGATGATGACGTGTTGGAGGTTTGGGACCAGCCTCCATCCATTGAGCTTGAGTATCAAGATCGGCGAGGTCGGACTCAGCGACCGAATCATACGGCAGACTACTTTCTGTTTCGATACCAGGAAGCCGGGTGGGTGGAGTGTAAAACGACTCAGGAGCTCATTCGTCAGGCTCGAACTCGCCCGAATCGTTACCAACTCGATGAGCATGGACAGTGGCGATGCCCTCCTGGAGAGGCATTTGCAGCCAAGCATGGGCTGTTCTACCGAGTCTACGCCTCAGATCAAGTCAACTGGGCTGCTCAAGACAATTGGCTCTTTTTGGAAGACTACTATCAAGATTTGGACCGCTTGCAGATTGCTGAAACAGATGTTGATGCCCTCTCTCAGAGAGTACGTGAGCAGCCTGGTATCTTGCTTTCCGATCTCCGTTTGAAAACGGAAGGCATGAATACGGATGTGGTCAACATTGCCATCGCCAGACATGAGCTCTACGTTGATCTGGCAACCCACCGACTTTCAGAACCCTGGCGGACGCCGGTTTTTCCAGATCGGCCCACCGCGCGTGCTACGGTTCATCAGCCCTCCCCCATCGAAGGTCAGATGTCGTCTCCCCCCACCGCTATTGCCATAGCAGAAACCATTGTATCCTGGGCAGGTCAACAGTGGCAGATTGCCGATGTAACGCCAACAGACATGAGACTCATTTGCGAAGGATCTGAGCCATTTCCTCTGGCTCGATCCGCTTTTGACGCACTGGTGCAGGATGGGAAGATCATTTTGCATCGTTCTGAAACTCATGCCAATTTTACGCGAGAAGGACAAGCATTGCTCGATCAGGCGCGCGATGTGGATATGGCAACCGCTGTCTTTCGCAATCGGATCATCAACCCCGACCAGTACGATGATGATGAGCAAGCACAGCTAGCCGAGCGTGCTGCAACCATTCCAGCTCGGACCAGACGCTACTGGCGACAACTGTATCGGGAAGCAGAGGGTCAGTACGGCAGTGGCCTAATTGGCTTGTTACCTCAGTTCGCTCACTGTGGGAGAAATTGGGAGGCAGATTTTGCACCCAGAAAACTCATTCACGAGGTACTTGAGACACACTACGATACGGTGACACGCAAACCCAAACGCGGGGCCTACGGAGAGTACCTCAAGCGAGCGGAAGAACAGCAGCTTGCTCCGCTTTCCCCTCGCACATTCTACCGAGAAGTGGAGCGTCACAACACGGCGTATGAGCAGACCGTAGCGCGCGAGGGAACCCGTGCAGCCTACCCGTTCAAGGATTACTGGCGCGAACAAGAGAAAACGATCAACCGGCATGGAAGCTACGCCTGGGCGATGGCCCACCTGGATCATACGGAACTTAATTTGGTGCTTTGCGACTCCAGGACGGGCCAGATTCTGGGAAAGTGCTGGTTGACGCTGTTGATTCTTGCTCATCCCCGACGCATTGCGGCCTACGCTCTGACCTTTGACCCTCCAAGCTACCGCTCCTGCCTCATGGTCCTTCGTCTCTGCGTGAAGCGCTACGGGCGGCTCCCTACCGCCATTACTGTTGATGGCGGTCCAGAATTTCAAAGCGTGTATTTTGAACAGTTGCTAGCACTCTATCGGGTTCGGAAACATCAACGGCCCGCTGCCGAGCCACGTTTTGGATCGCCCCAGGAGCGCTTGTTTGGCACAATGGAGACCGAATTTCTCTATCACCTGTTGGGCAATACTCAGGCGACACGAGAGCCACGGATGATGACCAAAGCGACTGACCCACAGCGCCAGGCCGTTTGGACGCTACCGCGCCTTGCTGAACGAGTGCAGCAATGGGCTGACGAGGAATATGACACCATGCGGCATCCGGCGCTGGGCATGACGCCGAGGGAGGCATATGAACTGAGCCTGAAGCGTGATGGGGAGCGTCTCCACAAACACATTGAGTACGACGATACGTTTCTCAAAGCAACCTACCCAACGATCAGGAAAGGGACGGTAAAAGTTGAGCCTGGCGTCGGCATCAGGATGAATTACCTAGATTACTGGTGTGAAGCCATGCGCGACCCGACCATTGAGGGAACCCAGGTCAAGGTGCGTTACGACCCGTTCGATGTGAGTGTTGGGTATGCGTATATTGCTGGCCGCTGGCGCAAATGTGATTGTCCCTACACGGAATTCGCCGGGTGTTCTGAACGTGAACTGCAACAGCTGACCGAAGAACTGCGCAAACGGAACCGTCTCCACTATGGCAGAGAGCATATCGAGATCACGCAGAAACAACTGGCAACATTTCGACGCGAAAACGCTGACATCGAGGCCATCCTCCGTCAGCAACGTCATGATCGCGAGACCAGAGCCGCTCTGGTCGTGTTAGAGGGAGGGAAGAGACCACCAACACAGCCTTCCACGGAGCCTCTTCAAGCTGAAGAGGAGAATGGGGGACTTCCACCAGCGTCATCTGAGAAGGCGAAGAAGATCAATCCCTACGAAAATTTGATCGTGCTCAGACGGATAGAGCTATGAACAACGAAGACGAAAAGCCTGAAGTCCAGCCAGAAGCCCCCGAGTCCTTTCCGCCTGAGGTACTGAGGCTTCCTGCGGGAGTACGGCAGGAATATTTCGAGCAACGATGCCTCATCTCACACCCCCGCCTCCTGCAAGCCTTAGAGACCACTCTCCAGGAGATCTGTCCACCAGACGAAGGCGCAGGCACAAGACGACCAGGAACGATGGTGCTCGTCATCGGCCCAAGCCGAGTAGGGAAAACAACACTCATCCGTTTGCTCGAAGAACGATTGAGGGCTGTGAGCAAAGAACGGATGTTGTCCGATCCCAGTTTCATCCCTGTTGCCAGTATCCTGGCAGCAGGACCAGGCACCAACCGCTTCGAGTGGACAGAGTATTACCGAGCGGTCCTGCGGGCCTTGCATGATCCGTTTGTGGATGGGAAGGTGGCACGGATACGCACCAGGGAACTGCGAGAAGCGATGGAAACGGCGCTCTGCGAGCGCAAGCCCCTGGCCATCATTGTCGATGAAGCCCATCATCTGGCGGAAGCCGCCAGGGGCAGCCGCCTCCAGAGCCAATTAAATCACCTCAAACATTTCGAGAATGCTACCGGCGTGAGCCATATTCTGGTTGGCACCTACGAGATGAGACCGTTCAGACGAGTGAATGCACAACTGGCCTGCCGCAGCGTGGATGTCCATTTTCCTCGCTATGACGCTACCATTGATCAAGATGCTCAGCTATTCAGGAGTGTCGTGTGGGCGTTGCAGCGGCAACTGCCGGTCGAGCAAGAACCCTCTCTGATCGAGCGCTGGGAGTTTTTGTATGCACGAAGCATTGGCTGTATCGGGCTCTTGAAAATGCATCTGAATCGAGCACTGAATCTGGCATTGACGGAACAGGCCAAGACGGTGACATTGACACACTTGCGCAAAACAGCCCTCTCAGAGATGCGCGTTGAACTGGCCTTACGCAATGCATTGGAAAGTGAGGCAGAACTGACGGAACCCGATGGTGCTGATGAGCGGCTCCTCACCCTCTTGGGATTGCGAGGACCTGGCACGACACCGCAGTCAAAAGCAAAGACCGACGAGCAACCTCCCTCTCCCCTAAGACAAGATCGGCCAGGGAAACGATCACCTGGTCGAGATGCAACCGGGCAAAAGCCCGACGAAGACGCATCGGAGCCTCTTTCAGGCGAAGAGAAAGTTGGATAAGCATGATTGACTCCTCTGCCTTTGCCGTGCGTCTTCTCCCTTTTACAGTAAACTATGTACAAGCCCACTCGACAGAGGGCCGGAGCAAGCAGTACACTTGCTCTTGTGAAATCGCGAACGCGGAAGGCGAAAGTCTACTTCTTCCACACGGCTCGACCGCTTCAGAAAGAAAGATCGCACTTCGCCTTTCGATGTTCCTGGAAAAACGACCATGAGAGGATCGCGCTTCGAGCGCCACAGTAAAAGGACCCGTAGCTCCAGGAACGCTTGTAGTCAAGCAAGGAGGACTCTTGCCATGTGGTTTGCAGGCGTAGATTGGGCCGATACGCACCCATGACGTGCTGGTCATTGATGAGACGAGTCGTCAGGTGAGTTCGTGCCGTGTCACACATACGGTTGAAGGACTGAGACAACTGCAAGCCTTTTTGCTCTCGATTTGCGGTCCAGCGCGCAAAGAAGAGATGGCTTGCATCATCGAAACCACGCATGGCCTGCTCATTGCCGCGAGGCTTCCAGCCGGTTTCCCCGTCTATCCGGTCAACCCCAAGACCGTGGATCGCCATCGCCGTGCCTCCGGCGCCAAAACGGATCAGATTGATGCCTATCTGCTTGCCAAGCATGGGCGAGCCGAATGGGCGGATCTGCGACGATTGGAACCCGATAGCTCCATCGTGGCCGAACTCAAAGCCTTGACGCGTGACCAGGAGAGCTTGATCCAGAGCCAGACACGGCTGGTCAATCAGCTCACCGCTTGCCTCAAAGCGTATTATCCGGTGGCTTTGACTCTCTTTAGCAAGCTGCACCAACGCTCGACCTGGCTCTTCTTGCAGACGTATCCCCCCCCGGAAGTGGCCATGGCCGCTTCTGCGCAACAGATCACGCTGGTTCTCAAAAAGGCCAAGCATCCTCAAGCCGAGCAGGTCGCCGCCAAGATCTACCACAAGCTTCATCAGCCTCATCTGAGAGCCGATGCGATCACGACCCGCACCAAAGCGCGCTTGATGCCAGTGGGGATCAAACAATTGCTGCCTCTGCTTGAGGAGATCGCCACCTACGATGAGGAGATTGAGCGACTTTTTTTGATGCATGAAGACAACGAGGTCTTCAGCAGTCTGCCTCGTGCGGGAAAGCGACTGGCGCCTCGTCTGCTGGCCGAAATCGGGGATGATCGAACACGTTATGCGAAAACGGCCAGTCTGCAAGCTTTGGCAGGCACGTCGCCGGTCCCCTATGAAAGCGGCAACTATTCCAAGCCGCATCGACGCTATGCGTGTAGCAAACCGCTGCGCAACGCTCTGCAGCAGTTTGCGAGGCCTCGCACGCAAACCGAAGCCTGGGCCCAGGACTACTATCGCCGTAAGCGCCAAGAAGGGAAAAGTCACTCTGAGGCGGTGCGTGCGCTGGCCAACCTGTGGGTCAGGATTATCTTCGCCATGTGGAACAAGAAGGAGAAGTATCAAACCAGGACCTTTGAAGAGGCACAACGTCTCCACGCCAAACGCACAGCCTAATTGCAGGACTTGTGCCCAAGCTCTACTCGCGTTTGCCTGAGAGGCAAAACACCAGCCTGTTTTTTGCCTTTCAACTTGGCATGCCTTTTTCAGACCATGCAAGCGCCGCGCTGTCAAGGAAAGCGAAGCGGCTTGACAGCGCGGTGCGGCATGGTCGACTTCCTCATGCCATGTTGAAGGGTTTCCTCCGTTCCGCTGCTTCATTTCTCTCCTCTCAGTTTCTTCTTGATGGGCTTTTAGGGCTTGACATAGAGGATCTTTCTGGAGAGGGGGTCAGGATGCCTTTCAGGAAAGCGATATGCCTGAACGCAGTCGGCTGTACAGCCTTGCTCCCTATGCAATCGAGACCATCTGGCGCGAAAGTTTGACTAGCTACATCAATCGCTTGGGGTGGACTCACCATATCTCCCCTCGTGCTTTTGCAGCGGAGATGATCCTTCCTCACGTCAAGAAAGATCTGGGACTACCTCTGCCTGCTGCTGCGATGTTTGGCGCTCACGAGGCGATGAGCCTCAATGGTACGGGTCCGCTTGCCAGTGCCGGGGTAGCCCTTCTGAAACACCTCACCATGCGGGCGGACCTGCATCTCTTAACCTTGCCCTGGTGGGTGGGTGATCTTCCTCGCCGGGGGCAACTGCGGCAAACGCCAGCCTGGTGCCCCTCGTGTCTGGCTGAATGGAGGACCCAAGCGCGGCCTCTCTCTCAACCTCTCTTCTGGATGTTTCACATCGTCACCCTCTGTCCTCGCCACCGAAGCCCTTTGGTGGATCGATGTCCGTGTTGTCAGAAGCGCCAGATGATCCTTGCCACCCACCAAACACAGCCTGGGGCATGTACCTCGTGTGGCACGTTTCTTGGGGAAGCTGCGGGAGGTGTCTCTGGACAACCAGACCATGAGCAGCATATGGCATGGCAAGGATGGGTCATCTCCGTGTTGGAGGAACTGCTTACGGCAAGCCAGGCTTACGGTCAACTCCAGTGGGAGCCGTTTTTCGGACACCTGGCAACCTATCTCAAAGAACAACAAGCCTACTCGAAATTGGCACAATTGACCGGGATCACGAGGCAAGCACTCCACCGCTGGGTCAACACCGATGATTCCTACATACCGACGCTCCAAACGCTCCTCAAATTCTGTTATGGTTGCAAGATTACCCCTGTACAAGTGATGAGGAATCAATTGGATCATCTCCGACAAGCGGGTTCGCAAGGAATGGAGGTTGCTTCTCCACTGCCACAACGCCCGATGCGACGAGTAGTAGATCGAGAACGCTGTCAAGCATTGCTCCAAGCCGTTCTGGACGGAAGAGAAGAACCGCTAGGAACGTACCAAATTGCCCAACGGCTTGGGTATGCTGAACAAAGCCTTCTGCATCATTTTCCCCAGGAATGTGCAGAGGCTACACAGCGTGCGAAAGCCTCTCGAAATCAGCGCAAGGAGCACCGCCTTGCACTGATTAGTGAGCAAGTGCGACAAGCGACTCTTGCTGTGCATGCTTCGGGACACTATCCATCTCAGCATGCCATCACCCCTTTTCTCCCCCATGGTACGATGCGTATGCAGAAGGCAAAAACAGCCTGGCGCGCTGCTCTTCAGGAACTTGACTTAGAGCATCGACTTCCATGATGCGGCAAAACTTATGGCACAAAACGGCAAAACTTTCTGGCAAAGGGCAAATGGCAGAATTCTCTGAGGCAAAAGATTCTGCATTCAGTCATCACATTTACAGGGAAGAGCGCCGATATCTTGGTTTTTTCCCGATCAGCAGCCGCAGCCTCGCGACCCCGTCGTCCGGGAGAGGTTCACGTTTTGCGCGTTTCCTCTTTCGTCTTCGCCAGCCAATCACGCAGAGAAGGCATATGGTCCTCGTAATGCTTGAAAGAGTCGCCAGCTATCAGTTGCCAGGGTCTCCACTCCTGAGGCATGTTCTTGAAGTAGTGAGGGTCATTGAGATCCTCGTCGCTAAGCTGCTGTACCACTTCCAGGAGAACTGTGTATGCTTGCCGCTCTTCGTTGACAATGTCGTTTAAGGGTCGGTCCTTATTCTGCTGGTACTCGATCTCGTTGCGCTCATCGTCGGAGAGGTTCCAGAGGTCGGAGCCAACGTGTGTGCGCAGAACCGGAACTATCTCACTCTCGCCCGATGCGACATGGGCAATGACGTCTTTCACCGACCATTCTGCTCCTCATCGATCTGGGCCAGCAACGCCTCCCAGGCGGCTCGCGTCTCTGTAAGTGTCTTGAGCAATGTTGCTTTGTCCATGACATCCTCCTTCCTGTTCTCGTTCAGCCCTCAAATGGGCTTTCTCTCCCGACTATACCATGAAAACAGGACGGCTCTCGCCCTCTTTGCAGGAGTCGGCAAAATCACCCTAAGCTAAGCCCTTGATTGTAAATGTGATGACTGAATGAAGACAAAATGGCAGAATTCTCTGAGGCAAAAGATTCTGCATTCCCTCAAAGAATTGTGCTCATTTCCCTTCACTCAGTCATCACATTTACAGTCTGGACCACTTATGAAATTGACCCATATCATGTCCAACTTTTTTTTGAACTATATTGTGTCCGAGGCGGCTAAAACGTTTGGCAAATCACAGGATGCGAGGGAGAGGCTCTGGACAGGATGGTTTTTGCAGATGGGTGGAAGGCACAGGGCCTCGACGACGACCATGCCCTGGTGCTGTGGGTCGAACTGACCCAGGATTTGCTGCAAGCCCATAGAGCAGATAGTGGTTGGGCGTAAGATGGACAATGAACGCTCTGCCCTCCGCTCCAATAAGGAGTTCAGCAGTGAGTTGCAAGAAACGAACGATTTTGACACAACTCATCCACAGCAGGATGAGAAAGAAACCGCCAGTGGAATTCCAATAATTACAGAAGTGATGCAGATGAGCTAGTCCTACAACGAACTTTTTCTCAATGCAAGGTTCCGTACAT
>WNGL01012660.1_pt1 | contig 10264 bp, 11 predicted proteins | sample 5400591 | NCBI WGS metagenome assembly WNGL01 (sample SAMN13153377, study PRJNA577476) | soil metagenome | isolation source: 80 cm soil or saprolite under Garry oak tree replicate 1 | place: USA:California | collected 2016-06-15 | reverse complement strand
AGGCCCGCTTGCTCGATCTTCTTTTTCGTCTCCGCGAACACCGACGCGGTGCTCCACGCAATGCCGTCGAACAACGCCGGCACCATCTTGCGCAGCCCGATCAGATAGTACCCGCCGTCCGCCGTGGGCCCTAGCACGACGTCGTGGCGCTTGACGAGCGTGAGCGCCTCCACAAGATGGGCGCGCGGCAGCGTGGGCAGATCCGTGCCTGTGAGCAGCACCTCCTGCGCGCCCTGCTCGAACGCGTCCTGCATGGCCCACTTCATGCGGCTCCCCAGGTCTGGCCCGCGCTGCGGCAGCAGCTTCGCCCCGTAGCGGCCCTCCATCACCTTGAAGAACGGATGGTTGAGGTCCGGTGTCCCCGCCACGTAAAGCATGACCCCTTGTAACCCCTTCGCCCGCTCGACCGCGTCCAGCACGAGTGTGCCGTGCAGCGACGCCGCCTCATCCGGGTCGAGCGGCGGGCAGAGGCGTGTCTTCACCTCGCCGGGGATCGGCGCCTTGGCGAAGATGATCAGCGCCGTGCTCACCGCGCGTCTTGGTAAAGGTGTTTCAACCGGTCCGGGCTCACGCCCAGGAAGAAGAGCAGCCGGAGCCACCACATCAATAAGATGGTCCGCAGCGCTCCGTGCTGTTCCCATCGGCGGCCGGAGGTCATGACGCAACTGCGGAGCTTGAAGTGCCCGCCCACGATCCGTGGATCGGCAAGCGCGGCGGTGATGTCGTCGGCAGCCGTCGGCGGCAGCAGCGTGTCCGCATGGAGAAAGAGCAGCACGTCCCCGGAGGCGGTGGCCGCGCCAGTATTCATCTGCCGGGCGCGGCCTGTCGGCGCCGTCACGACTTTGGCGACGGGCGCCGCCAGCGCGACCGTCCCATCCTGGCTCCCTCCCTCCGCGGCCAGGATTTCGCTGAAGGCGGGATGGTGGAGCCTGTCGAGTGTCGCACGGATGTTCTGCGCCTCGTTGAGGGTGGGAATGATGACCGAAATGGTCATTCCTGCGGCGGCCTGGCAGGAGGCTGGGGAGGCGAAGGAGGATGGATGCGCCGGGCCGGTCTCTTGGAGGTGAGGATGAAGTAGGCGACGACGACGATAGTGCCGTACACCACGACAGCCTTCTCCCAGCGCGTGGCCGCGCCGAGGGATTTGATGTGGTAGATCAGGGCAAGGCCAGTGATGGTCGCCGCGAGCATGATCGGGTACTTGTACCAAGACGTCACCGTGCCGTTCACGAAGATGACGAGACCGACGAAGTAAAAGATGAAGGGGAGGTGATCGGCCTCAGAACCGCTGCTCACTGCCAACAGGAGCTGCAGCCAGGCGAGCACGAGCATCACGAAGCCGACGAACCTCTGCATCGCCGTGAAGTGGCGTTCGCCTTCGGCTTCCTCTTCCTCTTCGTCCCGGCGATCCTCTGTCTTGGGCGTGTGCGCCATTGCTCTCCTTAGCCGCGGTATGGCTTGAACTGCTTGCTCAGCGTCAGCCCCTGGAACTGGTACGACGAGCCGGCGACTTCACCATACACCTTTTCGGGCCGCTCCTGCATCCGCTCGAAGAGCACCTTGAAGAAGGTCTGGCCGTCGTGGATCAGGAACGGCACGTCGTGCGGCCGCACCTCCAGGACGATGGGCGTGCCGTGCAGGTCCCCGGCGCCGTACCCGAAGCCGGGATCGAAGAAGCCGGCGTAGTGCGCGCGCATCTCGCCAACCGCGGCTTCGTAGGCGACCATCTCCGCTGCATAGTCCGGCGGCACGCGGATGCGCTCCTTCGACATGAGAATGTAAAAATCTTCCGGCTCAAGCAGCAGCGTCTCGTTGCGGTGCCGCGGGAGGGGCTCCCAGAAGTCGGCGGGGTCGTAGTGCCCGATGCGGGACAGGTCCAGCACCTGGCTGTTCTTCTTCGCGCGGAACCCCACGATCTTCTTCTCGCCCGTCAGGTTGATGCGGAGGAAGAGGCCGTCATCGACCCGCAGCTCGCGGTCGGGGAGCGGCGTGACGTCGCGGTAGAGGAGCCGGTCCGTTTTGTGCCGGCGGCGGATCTCGGCGTCACTGACCGACGGCGAGCCGCTGAACAGGCGCAGTTGGTTGAGGCACATGCCCGCGGCGACCCGGACCGAGAAGGAGCGCGGGACCACTTCCAGGTAGAGCTTGCCCCGGTAGCCCGTCCGGATCTCGTCGAAGCGGGCGTGAAAGTCTGTGATCGTGCGGGTGAAGATGTCGAGCCGCCCCGTGGTGCTCTTGGAGTTCGTCTTGCCGGCCAGGGTGCGCGGCAGCGCCAGCTCTTCCACGAGCGGGATCAGGTAGACATGCCCCTTTTCCAGGACCGCGCCCTTGCACAGATCCAGCTCGTACATGACGAGGTCGGCCTGGAAGAGATCCTGTACCGTCAGCCGCTGGGCGATGGCCGACTGCTCCGGCAGAAAGCTGCTCAGCATGCGGTAGGCGGTGTCACCGAGGCGCAGGTCGAGGCTCGCCGGCTGGTATTGCCGCTCCTCGATCGGGACTTTGGCCGCGATCGCGCCGTCGCGGACCAGTCGGCGGAGTTGCTGGGAGGCCAGCACGCCACGCAGGCGCGGCCGGCGTTCCCGTCTGGGAGCCGAGGCGGGCACGTGTTATCCCAGCATGGAGTCAGCCATGCGACAACCTGTTGACGTAGCCGTGGCGGTGGAGGGCGCCGCCACCATGGGGAGCTCGCGCCGTTTGCCGTTGCCGTCCGGCTGGGGCGGCTGCGGGTAGATGTAGGTCTTCCCCTCGTAATTGGTGAGGATGGCCTGCTCCGGCGTGAGGCTCACGAGGTAATCGGAGGGCAGCAGGGGAATCTTCCCGCCGCCGCCCGGCGCGTCAATGACGAAGTGCGGCACGCCCATGCCGCTTGTGTGGCCCTGCAGCGCCTTGATGATCTCCAGGCCGGTCTCCACCGTGGTGCGCAGGTGGTTGGTCCCGCGGGTCAGGTCGGCCTGGTAGAGGTAGTAGGGCTTCACCCGCGCCAGCAGCAGTTGGTGGACGAGGCGCAGCATGACGGCGGGGTCGTCGTTGACGCCCTTGAGCAGCACCGTCTGCGCGCCCAGCGGCACGCCCGCGTCCGCGAGCTGGCCGCAGGCCGCCTTGACTTCCGGCGTCAGCTCGTCCGGGTGGTTGAAGTGGAGGTTCATGTAGAGCGGGTGGTACTTCTTGATCATCGCGCAGAGCTCCGGCGTGATCCGCTCGGGCAGGCTGCCCGGCACGCGCGTGCCGATCCGGATGATCTCGAGGTGCGGCACGGTCCGCAACGCCTGGAGGATGCGCTCCAGGAGGTGGTCCGGCAGGAGCAGCGGGTCGCCGCCGGAGAGGATGATGTCCCGCACTTCCGTGTGCGCCCGGAGGTACTCGATCACGCGGTCCAGCTCGCCCTGCTTGAGGAAGCCGGGCTTCCCCACCAGCCGCTTGCGCGTGCAGAACCGGCAGTAGATCGGGCACTGGTTGGTGACCATGAACAGGACGCGATCGGGATAGCGGTGCACGAGGTGGGGCACCGGGCTGTCGAGTTCCTCGTGCAGCGGATCGTCCGCCGGGCTGTCGTCGGTCAGCTCTTCCGGTTCGGGAACCACCTGGCGCCAGAACGCGTCGCCCCGCTCCTGGATGAGCTGCATCCACATGGGGGTGATGCGCATCGGGTACTCTGCCACCACGTCGGCGATGGCGTCCGGGTCCACGTCCAGATGCTTGGCCAGCTCCTCGGGTTTGGTGATGCTCTTCGCCAAGGCCTGTCGCCAGGATTCCATAAGAGGTCTACCTCTCAGATAGTTTTATGAACGCGCGGCCTTCGAACCGTACGTGGTTTCCAAATGGGACAAGATGTCGCTCGTCTCGCTCAGCACCGTGTCGCCGTCCTTGAGCACCGGCACGTAGTACTGGCCCGACACCTCGAAGACCTGTTTCCGGAACGGGCGCATGTCGGGTACGATGACGCTCTCGTATTGCAGACCCAGTTCCTCCAGCTTGTCGCGGACGATCTGGCATTCGGGGCACCAGTTCACATGGTAGAACGTCAGCGCCATCGGTCAGCTTGCCGGTGCCGGAGCGGCGAGGGCGCAGGGCGCCATGACCGCCTCGGGCATGCCGTGGATCAGCTTCTTGTCCAAGGGGCAGACCGTCGCCAGGATGCCGGCCAGTTCCACGTGGTCGCCGGCGATGAAATAGTACGGCGAGAGACGGACCCGCCCGGGCATGGGCACGATCTCGTCCTTGACGGGGTCGTGATAGCTCACGGCGACACGCCGCCCCTTGCGGAATTCCTGGAGGATGCGCGGGACCCGATGGAAGGACGCCAGGGCCGCTTCCAACGCGGCGGCCCATTCGGTCTGCGGCAGGTCATGGCCCACGGACACGCCGCGCGAGCCCCATGCCAGCTCGGAGAAGCCCGAGGGCTTGATGACGAAGCGGCGGCCCTTCTGCCCGAGACTGGCCAGGACCTTCCAGTCGGAGACGCTGCGCCCGTCCACCGTCAGGCCGGGAATGACGGCATGCGGAGGGACCGGCCGCGGGTCGAGGATCCAGGTTTTCGGCATCAAGCGGCGGAGCAGCTCGAAGGTGTCCGCGCCGAGTTCGTGAGTCCAGAAGGGCTCGAGCGCGGGGTGATGCACCAAGGCGAAGGCCATCTTCTCTTCGAGCCATGGTTTCATGGGAGGCGTCAGTGCGAGGCGGCCCTTCTTGACGGCGTACATGATCAACTCGCTCTTCGGAATATTTTTCAGGTCGAAGAGCTCGAAGAACCGGTAGAGGACGGTGAGGGGAGTCGACCCGGCCAGAAACAACCCTTCTTCGGTAAAGATCACGTCCTCAGGTGACACGGTCTGGGCCGGCAGGCCGGCCTCCCGCAATCGGGCCGCGAGCCACAGCATCTCCGGACGGTAGTCCTTGGCCTCTTCGGAAACAACAATGGCGAGTTGAAGTGGCTTGTTAGGTTGATCGTGAGGCAAGCTGCGTATCATCTGGGCGAAGCCCGCGACCATGCCATCGCGCCCACCGATGATCGGCCAGCCGAGGTCGGCATAGGCCTGGCCCATGCAACCGGTGAGCCCGATGCCACCGGGGACGGAGTCCAGCTCGCTGATCATGAACCCGTCTTCCGTGAGGATCAGGTCCGGGCGGATGACGCCCGGCAGCGCGGTGTGGAACCGGTTCATGCGCGCGTAGGCGATCAGGTCGGGCGGCTTGCCCTGATCAAGATAGTCGGCCACCCACGTGGGCTGCGCGCCGCGGACGCTCTCGTAGTAGAGGCGGTTCAGAGCGTGCGTAAATCGCAGGAGGTGCGGCCCCAGCGACTGGATGGCGGACAGGTCGGCTGACGTGAGGAGAAACGGCGTCGGGGAGATGCGCCAGGTAGCGCCGTCGTGCAGGCCCGCCTCCATGAGGCGAGTCCGGACGCGGCGGCTGTGCTCGCGGGAGGTTGCGGGGAGCAGCTCGGTCGGCGGGGAGCCAGGCAGTGGGGATGCGCGCTCCATCACTCCGACGACGGGTGGTTAGACCGCCACGACTCGTGTGATTTCAGGGACACTGGCTTTCAGCCGGCGCTCGATGCCCATGGTCACGGTCATGCTGGAGGACGGGCATCCCGTGCAGGTGCCCTTGAGAAGGACTTTGGCGGTGCCGTCAGGCGAGACTTCGAGCAGTTCGCAGTCGCCGCCGTCCATCTGCAGCGCGGGGCGGATCCCGTTGAGGGCATCCTGGACCCGGCGTGTCAGCGACGCACCGGGGTTCTGTGTTGCGTCCACTCCCATCTTCCTTGAAAGGAATGTACTCATCCTACCATGCCGGGGTATGGGGAACAAGGGGCGCAGGCCCTGCTGGTGGGGTCCGGCACCATGATGTACAATTGTCCGTCTATGGAGGTCTCGAAACCACTCGGGCGTCCCCGAACGCTGCCGATCGTCGTCGAGCAGATCGTGCCCAGCCGGGTCTGCTTCACCTGCGACGTCTGCTGCCGGTTTCCGGAGCGCGACAGCCCGCTGCGCCCCTACTTCACGCGGGAGGAAATTCAGGCGGCCATCGCGCGCGGGATCTCGCCGGATGCCTTTCCGGATTACGCAGGCTCGAAAGTCGCGGTGGTGCCACAGGGCGAGGGATATCGGTGCCCGGCCTTTCAGGCGGAGACCGGCCAGTGCGGCATCTACGAGGACCGCCCCCTGGATTGCCGGCTCTATCCGGTCGCGGTGATGTGGGACCGCGACCATGCCGACGTGGTGATGGGCTGGGACAGCAAGTGCCCGTTCATCCGCGACAACCTGGAATCCACCGAGTCGCGGGCCTACGTGGAGCGGACCGCCGCCTTTCTTGAATCTCAAGAAACAGTTCAAATATTTATATCCAACCAGCAGTTAATCGGCTCATTCCAGGATGACGTGATCGTCCTGCGACGGCTCGACCGGTTGACCCAAGGCCTGCGCGCAGCGTCCCGGCTAGGCCTCACGGTAGCGCGTGTGCCGGAGCCGTCCCTCCGCCCGCTCGCCCTGACAGATCGTCCTCGATTTGAAGCCGCGCTGGCCGCCCATGCCGTGCCCGGTGGTCCGCTGGCCGCCCGCTCCTTTCCCTTTCATTTCATCTGGCAGGGCCTTCTTCGGTACGAGTGGATGGAACTGGAGGGGCACCTCTGCCTCTTCGCCGGCAATCCAGACGGCAGTTTCTTGGCGCTGCCGCCCATCGGGCCCGATCCCGGCGGTCCGGCCATGGCCAAAGCGTTCGAGTTCCTGTCCAAACGGAATCGGACGCCGGCCCTCACCCGCGTCGAAAATGCTCCGGAGAGCCTGGCCGCTCGATGCCGCGAAAAAGGCTATCGCGTGGCACCCAAAGGACCGGACTATCTCTATCGGCGGGCCGGCCTCGTCGCGTTGCGTGGCGATCGCTACAAGAGCCAACGCGTGGCTTACAACCATTGCGTCGTCCACGCGCACCCAATGTATCGCCCATTTCGGCCTGACGACACCGAGGCGTGTCTCGCTTTGTTCCGTCGATGGCGACAGGGGGTGAAGCATGATGGCGCTTCCGATCTGGCTGCGCATTTGGCCGCCGACTCCGAACACGCTCACCGAAACGGCATCACGCACGCTGCTGATTTAGGTCTCATCGGGCGCGTGGTCGAGGTTGAAGGACGGATCGCGGCCTATACGTTCGGCTATCTGTTAAATACTTCTACGTTCTGTGTGCTGTTCGAGATCGCCGACCGGCATGTGAAGGGGCTGGGGGCGTACATCTTCCGCGAGTTCTGCCGCGAGCTGGAGTCCTACGAGCTGATCAACACGATGGACGATTCAGGATTGGAAGGTCTCCGCCGCGCGAAGCTCGCCTACCATCCGCTGCGCCTCGTCGAATCGTACATCATTCACCCCAACGCATAAAAATAGCACGAGCGGGTGGCGCTGAGTGGGACCCGCGTAGGGCTAATACCACGGATCCCACCAAAAGGGGTAGAAGGGATGGTACGGGTAGCGGTAGAGGTACGGATAATAGGGGTAGGGCCACGGGCGAACGTACCGGTCCTCCGGCCACACCTTCAGCGTGCGGATCTTCATCGTCGGATAGGTGTACTCGACTTCGTCGAGGGGGAGCGTCCTGGCTCCGGTGACCTCCGCGATCATGGACACGGCCGTGCCGGCCGGCAGCGTGGCGGGATCGAGGAACCCTTCGTGGTAGGCCAGGAAGCGGCCCTTGGATTGCGCAAGGGTCATGATCGGCGCGTCGGCCTTATCTAATGGCAGTTGGAGCACTTCGATCTGCGTGCCTTCCTTCAGCCGCTTCGCGCTCAGCACCTTGCCCCCGAGGACGACCACGCGTCCCTTATATTTTTCAGGCTCCGCCTTGATGGACTCAAATGGAAGATCGCGTGCAATCTGGGCTTCCATGTTGGTGGGCACCAACTCGGAGGAGATGCAGCCGGAGGCGAGGAGCAACGTCGCAGCGAGCGCCGCGGGGGAGCCGCCTAATCGAAGAGGTTGTGGGAGGACCGCCATCTCCTATATTATAGGATACTGAGTTTCTGGTGGGGGAGACGCGGGTGGCGAAAGGATTAGAGCAGGGGATCGAGCAGTACCGGGTGAAGACCGAGCCGTTCTACGCAGAGGTGAACGGCGAGATCGGGCTGTTCAAGGCGGCCGCCTCGGCGCGGATGCCGGTGATGCTGAAAGGGCCGACCGGCTGCGGGAAGACTCGGTTCATCCAGTACATGGCGCACAAGCTGGGCCGTCCCTTGATCACCGTTGCCTGCCATGAGGATCTCACCGCCTCCGACCTGGTCGGGCGTTTCCTGCTCAAGGGCGATGAGACCGTCTGGGTGGACGGTCCGCTGACGTTGGGAGTCAAGCACGGCGCGATCGTGTACCTGGACGAAATCGTCGAAGCCCGCAAGGACACGACCGTCATCATCCATCCCCTGAGCGACGACCGGCGCCTCCTGCCGATCGAGAAGAAGGGGCAGATGATCGAGGCGGTGGATGATTTCCTGCTGGTCATCTCGTACAACCCCGGTTACCAGAGCGTGCTGAAGGATCTCAAGCAGAGCACCAAGCAGCGTTTCATGGCGATCGAGTTCTCGTATCCCCCGCGGGATCTGGAAGTCCGCATCATCGAACGCGAAGTCGGCGTGAACAAGGAGATCGCGGTGGGCCTGGTCACGGTCGGCGAGAAGGTCCGCAATCTCAAGAACCATGGGTTGGAAGAAGGGGTCAGCACCAGGCTGCTGATCTATGCCGGACAGTTGATCAAAAGCGGGGTCAGGCCCGAGACAGCGTGCGAGGCGGCGATCATCCGGCCCATCACGGACGATGCCGACATGCAGCGCAGCCTGCGTGAGATCGTCACAGCGGTATTCTAAAGGGGTAGGTTATGGCTACCGACGATCAGAGGAAGAAAACCAACAAAGCGGGAGGGAAGGAGGAGGCTTCGCAGCCGGTCGATCCGGAAGAGGCAAAGCGTCAGGCCAGGCGAAAGCTGAAGCCGGTCGGGCCGATCATGAAGCCGTTGAGCGACGAGGAAATCAAGAGGTTGCTCTACGATCCGGAAGACAAAGAGCGGGAAAACTTGTTGGACGCGATGCCCAAGGGCCCGGACTATGACGATCATGATGGTTTCTAATCCAGCGGCGTAGCTTCGCTTCTACTTTCTCCGCACACCCCTTCACGAACTTCCGCATCTTCTCGAGACTCCTTTCGCTGGGCTCAACCACGACAACTGTCCTTCCTCGGCGCGAGCGGCGGCATCTGACGCCCCGAAGCATGTGAAATCGACGATGAATGCGAATGTGGATGATGCTATAATCGCGCCGGTTTTGCGAGGGCTACGCGTGAGTGCTGATTCCATTGTGAACAAGCTAACGGCGTTGCTCGCGGACGATCTCGATCAGACCGTGGCGGCGACGCTCGCCGACCGGCTGGCAGAGGTCAGGCATGCAGCGGCCGCGCTCGAGCTGCTCGCCGAACTGCGGGAAGGATCCCGCAAAGTGGCGTCCGCGGCCGTCGAGGCCTTGCCCGAGGTTGCGGCGCTCCTTCCGGGAGAGGCGGTCGTCACCTGGATTGATCTCGCCGTCTCGCTGAACGAGCAGTCGGGCGCCGCCTCGATTAAATTCTGTAAGGAGAGCCCCGGGTTGGTGCGGGCAATGGGGGCCGCGACCGCTGGCTCGGCGCTGGCGCTGGCCTTGGAGCTGGCGGAACAAGACGCCAACGTGGCGCTGGAAGGCTTCCGTCAGGCTGCAGGGGTGGCGGCCGCCGCGGGTGTGGAGACCCTGCAGCTGTGGGCGCAGATCGGCGCGGACCTCGCCAAGTTGGATTACGTGCTGGGGATTGAATACCTCCGGCGTGGTCCTGAGATCCTGAAGGTCTTGGCCATTGAGGATCTGAAGGCCTGGGCGTCGGTCAGCGTCAAGCTCGTAACGCCCAACAGCCTGGGCAAGCCTGATTACATGGCGGCGCTGGCCTTCTTCCGGACGAGCCCCGCGCTGCTGGGGGACCTCGCCACACCAGCGGTGCGCCATAGGGTGCTGGCGCTCGACGGCGCGTTGGCGAACCACTCACCCGAACAGGCCGTCGAGTTCCTGAGCGAAGCGCCTGGATGGCTGCGCCGCATCCGCGACCCGCAGTGGCAGGAGCGCGTGCTCCAGTACGGGACGTTGATTGCGGAGCGGGACGCGGCGGCGGCCCTGGCATATCTAAGGAGAGCGCCGGAGGTGATTGACCTGGCCGATCCGGACGCGCCCGCGGTGGTGGGTGCGGGAGGGGTGTCTGCGGGACCCCCTCCCGCG
>WNGL01011242.1_pt1 | contig 10265 bp, 9 predicted proteins | sample 5400591 | NCBI WGS metagenome assembly WNGL01 (sample SAMN13153377, study PRJNA577476) | soil metagenome | isolation source: 80 cm soil or saprolite under Garry oak tree replicate 1 | place: USA:California | collected 2016-06-15 | reverse complement strand
CGGGCGCGAGGGCGGCCACCGTCCTCAGGTCCAAGGCGTCGACCGGCAGGCGCGACAGCTGGTCCGCGGACAGGCTGCGCCCGACCGCGCCCGGTCCCACGCGCTCCACCAGGCGGGAGCCGCGCCGCGCGCTGACGGTCACGGCCTCGAGCGCGACGGCCGACGCTCCCATTTGCACGTTGGCGACGAGCCGGTCCTCGTCCCCCTGGCGCGCGACGCTGACGTTGGCCGGCGCCATGCCGATGAAGCGGATCGTGAGGTCGTACTGTCCGCCGCCATCGGGGAACACGATGGTGAAGCGGCCGCGCGCATCGGTCGTGGCGTGACGCGAGATCTGGCTCTCGACCGAGACGGCCTGCACCAGGGCGCCGGCGAGCGGCTGGCTGTCGGGCCCGACGACCGTGCCCGTAATGATGTCGGTCGTCGTCCCGACCTGGGCGGCGGCGCGGGACGCCATGGGCGCGAGCGCCAGCGCCAGGAGCAGTGGCCAGGGTCGCGCGCGCACGTGGGTCACCCCAGGCAGTCCCGCGCCGCCGCCACCGCCGCGGCCACCTTCTCGGGCCAACGCGCCTCCTGTCGCCGGAAAATCGCGCTCGCCACCTCGACGAGCGCCCCGGCGCAATGCAGGTCAAAGCGCTGGCGCCATCCCGCCGGCACGTGGTCGAAGTATTCCGTGGCGAACAGCTGGGCCGCGACGCGCGCCTCGTCGGCCGGCACCGCATCGAGGCCGACGCGGCCGGCGACATACGCGAACATATGAGCGGGGTCCCGCACGGGATCACCCAGCACCACCGAATCGAGGTCGATGAAGATCACCCGGTCGCCCGCCAGGAACACGTGGTCGGGCTTGAGATCGCCGTGAATCGGCGCGGGCGGCACGTCCTCCAGCCCGGCCGCGACCGCGGCGGTGATCGCCCGAACTTGGGTGGCGAGCTCGGGCCGCGCCCACTCGACGATGGTCGCCCCCCGCCGCAACTCCTCGAGCTGGACCGCCAGGGAGCTGCGCGCCACGGCTGCGGTCCCGACGTCGTCCTGATTGAACGCCGCCACGGCCCGGGCCGTGCTGCGCAGTGGACCGGCCGGGTCATGACCCTCCCGCAGCAGCTGCTGCAACGCGGTGCCGGGAGCCTCCTCCAACACAAGTGTGCGCAGGTCTTTGCGGTAGGCGACAGGCCGCACGACGGCGTAGCGGGTCTCGCCTCGCGCGACGCGCTCGCCGAGCGACTCGAGCAGCTCGAACGCGTGTTCGCCGTGGTCGTTGCGGTACACCTTCACGAAGCACCGTACCGTCTCGGCGCGCCCCGTCGTCGCGTCCCGGGCCTGCAGCGTGTATTTGAGCGCGGCCCCGAGCTCCGTCCGGTAGCGCGTCGGCGCCATGGTGCGCTCCGAGACACGCCACTCACCCGGCGCCAGGCGAGCGAGCAGCTGCGGCTCGAGATCGCGCAATGCGCCACCCAGCACCAGCCTGAGATTCCTGAGCTTGCGGTCGTAGGGGAACACCTGCACCACCATCTCGAGGTCGGGAATGAACCCCACCGGCCGAAATGTCAGCCAGTCGTCCGGGATCCCCTGGGACGGATCGGTGGCCTGCAGCTCCCGCCACAGCCGCTCGGCCGCGCCCTTCTGGGCGTACAGCAACCCGGTCACGCTCTGGTCCCAGCGGCGGCCCGTGCTGGGCTCGAGCAGGCGCAAAGTGTACTGCAGCACGCAGCGCGCGGTGGACTGGCGGCACCGGAACCGCAACGGGAGGCAGTCCTCGATGCGATAGCGTTTCCCCGCTGCCGGCTCGAGATGGCGGCGGAACAGCTCGAGCATCCGCTCCGGATCGCTGGCGACCGCGAGCTGGGGGAAGTCCGGGTCGGCCGGGAAGCCGATCCGGCGGACCGCGGCCCGCGGGGCCCGGCCGGGTACGTGCAGTGACTGTTTCACTGGAACAGATCGGCCGCCGGCTGCCCGAGATTGAGCTCGTACAGGCGCCGGTACCGGCCGCTCCGCGCCATCAGCTCGCTGTGCGTGCCGCGGTCGATGAGGCGACCTTCCTCCAGCAACAGCACGAGATCTGCGTCCGTGATCGAGGGCAGGTCGTGCGTGATCATGAGACAGGTCTTACCGGCCATCAGGCGATCCAGTGCCTGGCGCACGGTCGCCTCGCTTTCCACGTCGAGACCGGTCATCGGCTCGTCCAGAATCAGGATCGGGGCGTTGCGAATGAGAGCGCGCGCGATGGCGATGCGCTGCCGCTGCCCGCCCGACAAGGTCGCGCCCCGCTCGCCGATGACGGTGTCGTACCCATCCTCCAGCTGGCGGATGAACTCGTGCGCGTTGGCAGCCTTGGCCGCCGCCATGATCTCGTCCGCACCCGCTTCGGGGCGGCCGTACGCGATATTCTCCCGGATGGTCGCGCCGAACAGCAACGATTGCTGGAGCACGAGCCCGATCTGGCGCCGCAGCGACTCGCGCCGATACTGGCGGATGTCGACCCCGTCGACGAGGATCGCCCCTTCCTGGGGCTCGTACAGACGCAGGATCAAGCTGACGATGGTGGACTTGCCGGCGCCCGACGCTCCCACCAGGGCCAGCCGCTGCCCGTGGGCTACCTTGAAGGAGACCTGGCGCAGCACGTCCTTGCCGTCGCCGTAATCGAACGACACGCCCCGGAACTCGATGTCGCCTCTCAGCGAGGCCGCCTCGATGGCGTCCGGGCGGTCCTGAATCTCCGGCTCCGTGTCGAGCACCTCCGAGATACGGTCCGCGCTCGCCATGGCTTTGGAGAAATCGGTCGAGAGCTTGGCGAGGCTGCGCATCGGCTTGTACATGTTGGTCAGGTACCCGACGACGACCGTGAGCTCGCCGGGCAGCATCTTGTGCCTCAGGACCAGCAGTGCGCCGAACGACACCGCCGCCGCCGTCCCTACCGCGGTGATGATCTCCGAGGATCGCGTGGCCGCGGCCTCTAGTCGCGCCACCCGGATGCTTTCCCGCACCGTGTCAGCCGTGACTGCGTCGAACTGCTCCTCTTCATACTTCTCGCGGGCAAACGCCTGCACCAAGGGGATCGCCGAGAGCACTTCGGCCATCCGCGAGGCGACCTTCCCTTCCTGCCGACGCTGCGTCTTGACCGACGCCTTCGTCTTGCGATAGAGATGAAACAGGCTGTACGACAGAAACGGCATCGTGGCCAGTGAAATCAGGCCGATCTGCCAGTTGAGGGCGAACATGACGGCGAACATCCCGGCGACCGTCAAGACGTAGGTCGTGAACTTGAGAATCGAGTCCGCGAAGATGTCCTTCAGGGTGTTCGTATCACCGGCGATCTTTGTCAACAGATCGCCCGAGCGCGACTGGTTATGGAAAGCCAGCGACAGAGTCTGCAGATGAGCGAATAACTCTCGGCGCAACGCATACACCATGCGGTAGCCGATGGACGAGGTGATGAAGATCTGGGCGTACGAGAACAGGCCGCTCCCCAACGCGATCAACAGAATCCCGCCCGACGCCGCCACCAGCAGCCTGACTTTGTCGTCGGCGACGACGTGCGGCAGCAGGCGCAGGGCGCGCGACAGGGGATTGTCGTAAATGACGTGATCGAGGATGATCTTCAGCGGCCACGGCTTCAGCAGCTCCATCGCGGTGGCCCCTAACGTGCACACGGCCGCGACGGCCAGGCGCCCTTTGACCTGACGCAGATGCGTCAGGAAGATCTGTCGGAATCGCGTGCGCTTGCCAGGCATTGCAGCAACTCGACGGCCTCGACCTGTCGCTGCCGCCGCGCGTCGGCCTCGGGGTGGCGCGTCAGATCGAACGCCAGAACGTGAATTTTGCTCACCAGCGTCGCTCGCTCGTACCAAGCGACTCGCCGGCCCAACGCCCGATCGGGCGGCGACCAGCGCCGGTACGCATCGAGAATCGCGTTCCGCAGCGACGCAAACTCCGGCAGCTTTCCGGGCTTGCGCACCGTCACTCGGCGCAGCTGCGTCAGCAGATAGCCCAGGTCCGCAGCCGGGTCGCCTCGCGTGCAGCGATCAAAATCTAGCACGACCAAGCGACCCGGTCGCCACAGCAGGTTCGCCGTGCCGAAGTCGCCGTGCAGGAATGACGGCGCGGCGGACGCGGGCGGGACCTCCTGCTCGAGTCGGGTCAACGTGTATCGCAGGGCGCCGGCGCGGGCGGGGAACCGGGCACAGAGTTCGGTGACGCGGGGCCGGAGATCATCCAGCACGTCAGCGGGAGACGTGATCGCCTCCAGAGAAACCGGGGTCCCGTGCAACGCCGCCAGCGCCCGTCCGATCGCCGGCAGCACCGGCCCGCGCTGATGCGCGATCGTGGAGACCACCGAATCCCCCGTTTCGTACGTCAGCAGCAGCAGCCGGCGCGGGGCGTCGTAGGCGAGCACGCGCGGCACCTCCATTTCCCCCCGCGCGCCGCAATCGCTGCCGGCCAGCTGTAACAGCACCGCGGCCACTCGCCGCGCGGCGCCGTCGTCCTCGTAGAACTTGCCCACCCACTGGAGGAAGCACACGTCACCACCGGGCGCCGCCCGGGCGCGTAGGTCGTAGCGAACCACGCGCTGTTTGCCGTGCTTCGTGAGCGGCTGCGCCGACCAGTCTTCAAGCGCCGCCTCGGAGCCGCGCATTCGGCGCAGCGCGGCGCTCAGGACGTCCCGCTCATCGGCTCGGGTCGGCGAGACCAGCGCCGGGTTCATTGGCGGCGCACGTCCTCGAGTGCGGCCCGGGCGCAGGCGGCGAGCCGCACCGCCTGGTGCGGCCCCTCGGCTGGCTGGCGCCGGCACACGGTATAGGTCTTCTGGAGCAGCGTCAGGGCGCGGTAGAACGACACGTTGCGCGGCGAGACCTCCGGCATCGCGGCGAGATAGGCATCCCGAAAACAACCCGGCCAGCGACCGGCCTCGGGCGGCAGCGTGTGATCGAGCGTACAGCGTCGCTCCAGCTGCGCCACAAAGTGGCCGGCATCGTACGCCGGGTCGGCGAAGCCGAACATGTCCCAGTCGAGCAGCACCAGCCGATCGCCGGTCCAGAGAAACTGTCCGGCCGCCATGTCGCCGTGGATCGGGGCGGGGTCGGTCGAATCGAGATGCGGCACCAACGCTTGCAGCTCCGCGAGCAGCGGCTCGACCATGTCCGCCGTCCCAGGCCAGACGGGGCGCAGGTTGTCGCAACGCGCCCGCGTTTCGTCCACGAGCATCTGCGGAGTCGTGAGCCGCTCGGGCACGATCGGCACACGATGCAGGTCCGCCGCCACCGTGGCGGCGTGTCGCAGCAGCTCCGGCTTGCGCCCGTCGACGATCTTGCTCAGGATCTGGCCCTCGATCCAGTCGAACACGAGCACGCGCTCCTGGCGCACATAGTGAATCGGCAAGCACGGCCGGTGCAGCCGCGGGGGGAGGTGCCGCGCCAGCTGCTGCGCGTGCGTCCACACCCGTTCGCCGAAGTCGTCCGAGTACGCTTTGAGCGCGTACACGCGCTCGGCGCCGCCATGCGTGCACACCCGCACCTGCACCACGAAACGATCTGAGTGAGCGCTCTGCAGCGTGCAGACGGCGGCGGCCGGCGCGAACCCGGCCGGCAGGATCGGCTCGAGCAGCTGCAGCGCCGCCGCCGGCTGCTGCAGCCGGGCCAGCTGTGCCTCGAGGGCGGCGCGTTGCTCGGGCGTGGGGTCGAAGTGGAAGCGCATCAGTCGCCCCCGAGCCAGCGGGCCAGGTACGCGACGAGCCGCGTGGCGCCGTCGAACGCGGGGATGACCTCGCGCACCCGTTCCGCGTGGGCGCGTCGATCGCAGCCGATCGCCCACCGCAGCGCCTCCACCAGCCCGGGGCCGCCCAGGTCCTTGGGGTGAACCCACCGGGCCAACCCGCGGGCCGCGAGCGTCTCGGCGCGGATCTGCTGCTCCACCTTGTGCGTTGCCCGCGGCACGATCACCAGGGGTCGCGCTAGGGCCAGGGCCTCGCAGACGCTGTTGTAGCCGCCCATACTGACGACCGCGTCGGCGACCGCCATGAGCTGGAAATTGTCGGCCCGCGACACCACCCGACACGTGGCCGTTGCACGCGCGCGCAGCGTCGCCCGCTGGTCGGATGGCATAAACGGCCCTGTCACCAAGATCGCGTGCAGGTCGGCGACCTCCGCCCGCAGCCGCGCCACGGCAGCCTGCGCGGCGTCCAGCACCGGATAGCCGTCGCTGCCGCTCCCGACCGTGGCGACGACCAGCGGTCCGCGCTCAGGCAAGCCATGTTGCCGTCGCAGCGCACTCGGCTCCACAGCGGGCGGATCGCGGACGATGTAGCCGCAGTAGTGAAGCTTAGACTGAATCGACGGCGGGATGGCGTAGGCTTGCGCCACGTCGCAGAGGTTGGGCAAGCCGTACACCGCGATGCCGTCATACAGGTCTTGGAGCACGTCGTACACGCCCACTTCTTGCCAGAGGGCGCGAATGCGACCGGGATCGTCCATGATGTCGCGCAGGCCGCACACGAACCGCGTGGCGGGGCGCGCGGCTTTGAGGGCCCACAGCCCCTCGCGAAACTCTCCCTTGGAACCCAGCGGCTCGTGATCTACCAGGACGAGGTCCGGCGCCAACCCCAGCGCGGCGTCTCGCAGGATCTGACCCCGCACCTTCCGGAAGTGCTGCTTGGCGGCCTCTTGTTCATCCTCGGTCTGCTGGATCGTTCTCGAGGTCAGCAGCGTGGGCAGTTTGATGTAGTCGCAGCGCTCGGGCAGCGTGAAGCCCGCGAGGGGGGACTTGGTGGCGATGTAGGCGACGCAGTTGGGATACGCCGCGAGGAGGTGGCGGGCAATAGTCAGCGTTCGATTGACGTGCCCCAGTCCTCTATCATCCTGCGCGTACAAGAGCAGCGTTCGGACCGGGGTCGACCGGGACGCGAGCATGCGCGCCAGCCCTGCTTAGAGCCCGGCCAGGCGCAGCGCGCCCACGTGCATGAGCACGGGTACATGGTGCCGCCAGAGCTGGCTGACAGGGATGAGCTCGATGCCGGAGATCAGTTCGCCGTCATCCGGAGCAGGATCAGCCTTGGGGTACGCGTTCCGAGCCACGACTACCCAATGGCCTCCGGTGGACTTGTCAGGTAGGTCGTAAAATGGTCCGTAGACCTCCGCGCTGCGGTAGCTGTAGCCGGTTTCTTCTTCCAGTTCCCGGCGGCCCGCATCGAGCGGAGACTCATCGCCCTCGATCTCGCCCCAGGGGAGCACCAACAAGGTCTGTTCAGCGGCCTTTTTGTACTGCCGGATGAAAACCACGCCGCTGTCTGAGACCGGCACTACCAGCACGTACTGTCCGCGAACCCAGATGTAGTCCTTGGTCGACGTTCCGTCGTCGAACTCCGTGGTCCGCTCCTCCAGCAGGAACCGGTGCTCATCCCCGGCATGAAGACCGGAGAAGCTGACGTCCCTGGCGCTGACGCGTCGCACGCGCGCGGGACCCGCGGGCGCGGCGACGGGACACGGTTGCGCCGGCGACTCGATGACGCCTTGCCACGCCAACGGCGCCGCCGCGCGGGGAGCGAGCGCGCCGGGTCGAGGACGTGCCACCCTAGCCGATGGCGCGGAGCTCAGAGACCACGTTGAGCGCTCGGTCAGCGAGTCCGCGGGCACGACGGGCTTACCACGGGCCGCTCGCTCGGCGGCTGCATAGACGTATTGCGCCACCCGCAGGGGGGCGTCCGGCACTCCCTTGAAGGCCGGGAAGCTCGACATGTCGACCACGAACGGCCGGCCCCCGCTCTCCACAATGTCCACGCTGAAGAGGTCGATGCCGAACGCCGCGCCGCAGCGTCGCGCGATGTCCACGAGTTCGGGCGAGAGGGAGCACGGGCGGCCCCGCTGCTCCTCATAGGTGCGTGCTGGCCAGGTCCGGATCACGCCGAACACCTCGCTCCCGAGCGAGTAGATCTTCCGGTTCGGCCCCCCCCGGTCCGGCGGATGGTACCGCTGGGCGAACACCGGCTCCTCGATCAGCCCCAGCGTTCCCAGCTCCGCCTCGTTCGTGACCACCTCGATGCCCCCCTTCCGGGTGCGGCGGTACGGCTTGAGGGCCAGCGGGCCACGGTCCAGGGCAGGCAGGAGCTGGCTCACGTGCGACGCCACGAACGTCTCGGGCACGGGGATCCCCGCCGCCCGGAGCACACGGGACGACACGATTCGGTCACGCAGCATGGTCGAGACGGGGTAGGGATTGAGCAGCGCGGCGCCGGCGGCGTGGAGGTCCGCGGCCACGCTCATCGCCAGATCGCTCCGGTTCCTGAGCACGTACAGGTCGTAGTCCAGGCGCACCTGCGCGACGTCGATCAGGTCGTCACCGAGGTGCAGCAGCTTCGCCGTCGCGCCCCACTCCGCGAGCAGTCGGACGATCGTCGGCATGTTGCTGCCGTCCGTGAACGATCGCCCCATCAAGAATCCGATCCGCACTCGCCCTCCCCGTCGCCGGTCGCGGTCAGAATCCGGGCACGCATTGGCACCCCATTTTTCGCCGAGAGATCGTCACGATGGGCCGCCGCATGGTACGACCGCGTGGGATGGCGCAAGTCCTATACCAGAATGCAACGCGTGCGGAGCATCACTGATCGGTCGGTCACGGGCACGTCACATCGGCGTTACGCGGATGTTACGAGGGACAATTGCCATGCTGGGCGGTGCGGACAGACCGTTGCAGTCGCTCGGCGTTGTGCCTCGACAACACTGCTGGCGACCGGGCGCAGCGTAACGAAAGTGCGACAAGGACGGCGATCGCGACTCGACAGCTGGTTGCGCCGGGTCGCGGCGCGCCTAGCAAGGGGGATGAAAAAGGGGATTGGGCGTCGCTCGCGAGCTCGCCCCCTCCGACGGATCGTTCGTACGCCGAGTCGCGGCGAAACTCGCCCTCAGAACGCGAAGCTGTAGACGGCCATGCGCCAGGAGCCATCCGGCTGCTTGCGCAGGATGGTGAGAAACGTTCCCTCGCGCTTTACAGCACCCTTCTCGTCGAGTAGCAGCGACAACGTCCCGCGCGCGAAGGCGAGATCGCCTCGACCTTCGACCTGAACGGGTACCAACTCCTCCTCGAGTGCACGGAACCAAGTGCCTGTCCTGATCGCAGCAAGACCTTCGACCGGTGGGCGGTTAGGACCCATCCAAACAGCATCTTCGGTGAAGTGACCGAAGAAGGAAGGCCACCTCCGTCGGAATGTCGAGTATCACGAATTCAGCGCCAAAGTCCCATCACTTCAGCCGAAGGAGCGTCGTCCGCAAGCCCTGGCCAGCCACGCTGCTCGGCGACCTGAACGTCAGCCACAGCGAATCGCCCCAGAGTCGGAACACAAAGCTCAGACCCGTGAAGGTTGGGTTCTTCGCCACGATGGGCCGAGTGGTGAGGGTTGAATCCGTGACGACATAGGTACCGGAATTGGCAATAAAGGAATCGTAGGCCGCGACCTTCTCGGCGTCCGTCGGTGTGGACTCCCGGAACAGAGCCCGAGGCATCGAACCGGGGACGTACATCATGCTGTAGTGATGCTCCGTGAAGATGACGAGGCTCGGCTGCGGATCGGTGAGCACCCAGCTCGTGTCGGGGCCCGAGTACGCGGCGTGGGTAATCTTCCACGCTCCTGCGAGGGACCCTTTCGCACTAGGGACTGAACCGGTGAGGACGAGAGGCACCAAGCCAAACGTGAGCAGCAACGCGCGCGGCGAGAGCACGGGGACCCCCTGGAAAGGACTACGTGGAAAACCAAGGTACGCATGAATCACGGCGCCTTACTTCGACGGCTCGAGCGTGGCTTGGCCCCCCGCCCACTCCCAGCGGCCGCTCCGCTTCACGAAGATATCGGTGATACGGCGCGGCCCGGGGACATACCCCGTGGCCGTGCCCTGAATGGTTTGCCGTCCCGTGAGGACCGCGACGTCGCCGAAGATTCGGACTTTCAGATCGGCGAATTTCGAATCCGTCCATTGCACGTCGCTCGACATTGACTCGGCGATCTCCTGCGCCTTGTTCAGCACCGACCCGTTGGACTGCGTGTAGAGGTAGTCGTCCGCCAGGAGTCGCTCGAGCGCCGCGCGGTCCTTCTTGAACTGCGCATCCGTGACGGTCTGCTCGAGTTTGATGATCTCCCGCTGTACTGCAGGTGTCGTCTGAGCCCAGGCTCGACTGCTGGCGAGCAAGCCCAGCAACGCGACTACGAGCGTGTGCTTCATTGGTGATCTCCTCGGTGACCAGTGGCGCGTTCCGAGTCGGCATTAATGCCTGCTGGGCACCGC
>WNGL01011239.1_pt1 | contig 10265 bp, 5 predicted proteins | sample 5400591 | NCBI WGS metagenome assembly WNGL01 (sample SAMN13153377, study PRJNA577476) | soil metagenome | isolation source: 80 cm soil or saprolite under Garry oak tree replicate 1 | place: USA:California | collected 2016-06-15 | reverse complement strand
GTACAAGCCGCAGAAGGGCAACTCGACCCGGGTCGAGTTCCGGTCGGTCGACGCCGCGTGCAACCCGTACCTGGCGTACGCGGTGATCCTGGCCGCCGGGCTCAAGGGCATCGAGGGCGACTACGAGTTGCCGCCCGGCGCCGAGGACGACGTGTGGGCGCTCACCTCCGCCGAGCGCCGCGCGCTCGGCATCCGGCCGCTGCCCCAGGACCTGGACCAGGCCATCCGGGTGATGCAGGACAGCGAACTGGTCGCCGAGACGCTGGGGGAGCACGTCTTCGACTTCTTCCTGCGCAACAAGCGCGAGGAATGGCAGGAGTACCGCCGCCAGGTCACCGAGTACGAGCTGGGCCGCTACCTTCCGATGCTCTGACGGCCAGGCCCTCGGGCGTATCCTCGAAGGCGAGGAGGTGCGTCGGCACATGAGCGAGGGAGCTATCCGGCTCGACGAGTTCGACCAGGATTTGCGGGATCTGGGGGATCGTCTGCTCGAGATCACCAGGGTCGAATACGTGGACGAGGGAGTCCTGCTCATCATGAACCCAGCCGGTATCGAGCATCGCCGGATTGTCCGGAGCATCGTCAAGACGGCGCAGCAGGCCTTCGATGCCGGGTTGATCGAGGTCAACTGGGAAACGTACGAGAACTACCAGTGGGATCTGCCCGACGACAAGGCACGCCGTTTTTACGTCCCAGATCTCGTCTTCATCCACCCCGACGCGGTGACCGCCGAGGAGGAGCGGGCCGCCATCGTGCTCGTCGTCGAGGTAACCTCACCGGCGTCGCGGGACGCGGTGTTCAACGACCGGACGGTCAAGCCGGTCGAGTATGCGAAGGCCCGCGTTCCGCTGTACCTGCTCGTCGACCAGGAGCCTGCCCGGTGGACGCTGCACGGGCTGGCTGAAGGCTGGCAGCGCTATCAGATCGTCGCCGAAGGCGCGTACGGCCAGGAAATCCGGCTTCCGGCGCCCCTGGGGTTCACGATCCCGACCGCCGGCTGGCCGCGCTGGCGGCCCTGACCCTGGAGGGCGCCTCCGGGGCCGAGGGCCTGGTCCAGCGGGACGAGATGGTGCTGGAGCGCGAAGATGGCGGCCTGGGTGCTAGGACGCTACTCCTCGAAGCGGCCGCCCAGGTACTTCGCCAGGAAACGTTCGGCCGCCGCGTAGAACTTCAGCCGGTTCTCCGGCTTGGCGAAGCCGTGGCCCTCGTCCGGGAACAGCATGTACTCGTAGTCGATGCCTGACTCCTTGAGCGCGCCGACGATCTGCTCCGACTCGGCCTGCTTGACCCGCGGGTCGTTGGCGCCCTGGGCGATCAGCAGCGGGATGCGGATGTCACGGACCCGGGACAGCGGCGAGCGCGACCACAGGAACTCCTTGTCGGTTTCGGGGTTGCCGACCCGCTTGTACAGCGCCGCCGCCATCGGCTTCCAGTACGGCGGGATCGTCTCGAGCAGCGTCTGCAGGTTCGACGGGCCGACGATGTCGACCGCGCAGCAGAACACGTCGGGCGTGAACGCCGCGCCCACCAGGGCCGCGTAGCCGCCGTAGGAACCGCCGTAGATCGCGACCTTGGCCGGGTCGGCCCAGCCCTGGTCCACGACGTACTGGACCGCGTCCAGCAGGTCGTCGTGCATCTTGGCGCCCCACTCGCGGTCGCCGGCCGCCACGAACGACTTGCCGTAGCCGGTCGAGCCGCGGTAGTTCACCTGCACGGACAGGTAGCCGCGGTTGGCCAGCCACTGCGCCTCCGGGTCCCAGCCCCACGCATCCCTGGCCTGCGGGCCGCCGTGCACGTTGAGCACCGTCGGCAGCCCGGGCTTGTCGTCGCCCGACGAGCCCGACGAGCCCGGCGGGAAGGTGACGTACCCGTGGATCGTCAGCCCGTCCCGCGCCTTGAAGGAGAACGGCTCCATCCGGGACAGGGTGTACCGCGAAAGCTCGGGACGGCTGGAGAACAGGAAGCTGCCGGCCTGGCTGGCGCGGTCGTAGGCGTAGTACTGGACCGGCCCGGCGTCGTCCATGAAGGCGATCAGCCACGTCGTGTCGGCCTCGTCGCGGCCGGCCGGCTGCGGGTCGCCGGGGTGCAGCGCCCGGATCGCCTCCCAATCAGCTTCCACCGACGGGTCGAGCACGTGGTATTCGGTGCGGTCCTTGAGCACCTCGACGATCTGCGGCTCCCTCGTGTCCGGGTGCAGCATCGCGTCCGCCACGTCCGCCTCGGGGTCCTCGAGCAGCACCTGAGCCTCACCCGAGGCGACGTCGATCTTGGTGAGCCGGCCCGTGTCGGTGCCGATCGAGCTGATCGCCAGCAGGGTCGTCCCGTCCCCGCTGAACGCCAGCACGTTGCTGGCCGGGACGTCGTCGGCCGGGATGGTGAGCAGCGTCCGCCAGCCGTCTTCCGCGCTGTCCCGGACGAGCACGTCGAACCCGCCGTCGGGCAGCGGGGAGATCGCGCCGCGGACCACCATGTCCTCGTCCGCGAGCCAGCCGGCGTAGCCGGGGTTCTCGATCAGCTTGTCCAGCTCACCCGTGGTCAGAGAGAGCCGGTAGACGTCGTGCAGCTGCGGGTTGTCACGGTTGATCCCGACCAGCACGTCGTCCCGGTGCCGCTTGCGGGTGGCGATGATCCGGGCCTGGATGCCGTCGAACGGCGTCAGGTCCCGCCTGGCCAGGCCGTCCTGGCCGCCCGCGGCGGCGGGTATCTCCAGGTCGACGTCGTACAGCCGCCAATTCTCGTCGCCTCCGGTGTCCTGCAAGTAGAGCAGGTGCCTGCCGTCCCGCGCCCAGGCGAACATCCGGATGCCCCGGTCGGTGTCGTCGGTGACCACGGTCGCGGCGTCCCAGTCGATGCCGGAAGCGCCCGCGGCACCGATCGGCGCGACCCAGACGTTGAGCACGCCGTCGCGTGGCGCGATCCAGGCGAGCTTGCTGCCGTCGGGGGAGATGTGGGGGCTGACGCGCTCCGGGTTGCCGAAGAGCACGTCGCGCGGAATGAGTTCGGCCATGTCCCCATGCCTATCACACGCCCGGAGCCGGGAAATCGCGCAGCAGAGCGGCCCGGCCTAGGCGGCGGCGTGCTGGCGGTCGGCGCGCGCCGCGAGCTTGCCGCGGACGCCGAGGTAGATGATCACCACGATGGCGAGGTAGCCGACGTAGATCATCAGCTGCAGCGGCGTGGGGGCGTCGCTGTAGCCGAAGAAGCTGTGCAGCACGTCCCCGAACGCGCTGTCCTGCGACAGGACGCTGGCCGAGTGCCACATGGGCGTGTCGAGCAGCGGCAGCCAGCCGAGTTCCTGCATGTTCTGCACCGCATCGGCGAGCAGGCCCGCGGCGAAGACCATCAGCAGCACGCCGATCACCGTGAAGAACCTGGCCAGGTTCAGCTTGTGCCCGAGCCGGTAGATCACGAACGCGACGCCGAGGCCCCCGGCCAGCCCGACCACCGCTCCACTGAGCGCGCCGGCGGTCGACGTGGAGAAGATGATCGCCAGCGTGAAGACCACCGTCTCCAGGCCCTCGCGGCCGACCGCCTGGAACGCCAGCAGCGCGAGCCCCCACCTGGCCCGGCCGTCCAGCGCCGCGTCGGTGCGGGCCCGCAGTTCACGGGACAGCGACCGGGCGTGCTTGCGCATCCAGAACGTCATGTAGGTCAGCACGGTCGCCGCGATCAGGTACGTGACGGTCTCGAAGATCGTCTGCAGGCGCGAGCCGTCGTAGCTGCTGATGGTCTCGTAGGCCACGGCCCCGCCCGCGGTCGCCAGGATCAGCGCGGCGCCGACCCCGAGGAACACGTCGCGGAAATGCTCACGCCGCCCGATGCGGTTCAGGTAGGCCAGCAGGATCGCGATGATCATGCTGGCCTCGACACCCTCGCGCAGGAAGATGACGAGCGTGGCGAGCATCCGCAGCCCCCTAACAGGACGAGAAGTTAGGCCAGGCAAACCTTACTTGATGTCCGCCCGGTCGCAAAGCACAGGATGAGACAGTCTGCCCGCGGGGCCAACACCTATGTCAGGTTCGAAAGGCCAGGACCCGGGCGCGGCACCCGGCCCGTTCGGCTCTCATTTCCTCCCTAACCGGAGAACCAGTGCGCGGGCGCCGGGCTGGTGTTGTGGTAGATGTGCTTCTTCTCCTGGTATTCCTCCAGGCCGGAGGGGCCGAGCTCACGGCCGATGCCCGACTTGCCGAAGCCTCCCCATTCGGCCTGCGGCAGATAGGGGTGGTAGTCGTTGATCCACACCGTGCCGTGCCGCAGCGCGCCCGCCACCCGTTCGGCCTGGCCCGCGTCGGAGGTCCACACTCCGGCCGCCAGGCCGTAGCTCGTGTCGTTGCCGAGCCAGACCGCCTCCTCCTCGGTGCTGAACCGCTCGACCGTCACCAGCGGCCCGAATACCTCCTCCCGCACCACCGTCATGTCGCGCCGGCACCCGGCGAACACCGTGGGCCGCAGGAAGAAACCGTGCTCCAGATCCGGCGAAGCAGGCCGCTTGCCCCCGGCCAGCAGCTCCGCGCCCTCGGACAGCCCCAGCGCGATGTACCTCTCCACCTTCGCGCGTTGCTCGGCGGAGATCAGCGGCCCGCACTCGGTCTCCGGGTCCAGGCCGCTGCCGACCCGGATCCGGTCGGCCCGCGCGGCCAGTTCGGCGACGAAGCTGTCGTGCAGCGAATCCTGCACGATCAGCCGCGCCCCGGCCGAACACACCTGACCGGAGTGCAGGAACGCCGCGGTCAGCGCGTTGTCCACGACGGTATCGAAGTCGGTGCCGTCGAACACGACGTTGGGGTTCTTGCCGCCGAGTTCGAGCGCGACGCGGCGGACCCCGTGCGCCGCCGTGGCCATGATCTTCTCGCCGGTGGCCAGGCCGCCGGTGAACGAGATCAGGTCCACCCCCGGGTGCGCGACCAGCGCCTGCCCGGCCGTGCCGCCCCGGCCGAGCAGCAGGTTCAGCACGCCCGGCGGGAGGTCCGCCTCCTCGAACAGCCCGACCAGCGCCACGGTGGACAGCGGGGTCAGCTCGCTGGGCTTGATCACGGTCGTATTGCCCGCGGCCAGGGCGGGCGCCAGCTTCCACGAGATCTGCAGCAGCGGGTAGTTCCACGGCGCGATGAGCGCACAGACGCCTACCGGCTCGTGCACGATCCGGCTCACCACACCGGGCCGGCCCGGGTCGACCACCCGGCCCGCGTGCGCGCCCGCGATCCCCGCGTAGTACCGGAACACGGCGGTGGTGTCGTCCACGTCGGCGCGCGCCTCGTTCAGCGTCTTGCCCGTGTCCAGGCTCTCGGTGTGCGCCAGCTGCTCGCGGTCGCGCTGCAGCAGGTCGGCGATCCGGCCGAGCAGGGCGGCGCGCTCGGTCACCGTGGACCGGCGCCACGGACCCTCATCGAACGCTTCCCTGGCGGCCGTGACCGCGGCGTCGACATCCCGGTCACCCGCCTCGGCCAGGGTGTCCAGCGGGGTCGCGTCGTAGGGGTTGATGGTCTGCGACGTGCCGCCGTCCGCGGCCTCGGTCCACTTCCCCGCGATGTACAGATATCTCAAGGGTGCGCTCTTCCTTCCCGCTCGCCTCCGGGCTCTATCTTCCCGCTCGCCTCCGGGCCCCACCCACCTCCCCACCCCCCTTCACTGCGCCTCCTTCCCTCCTCGCTCGTTCCTCGCTCGTCAGTCCAGTCGGCGCCGGCGCCCTTTGGCTCGCGGGTATTATCCCGCGTCCGGGGATCAGTTAGTTTTACCGGGTGAGTGGTTCGCGGACCACGCCGGCAGGGTGGCTGGCGCGGATGGGATTCGCGGATGCCGCGCGGGCCGAACGCCTTCTGCTCAACGACCTCGGCACGACCGCGGCCGAGCTGAGGACCGACCCGGTGGTGACCGCGATCGCCGGCGCGGCCGACCCCGACCTGGCCCTGGCCGGGATGGCCAGGCTGTTCGCCGCCACTCAGCAGATTTCCGGCGGTAAGGACCGCCTGCGCGCGGCGCTCCGCGCCGAGCAGGATTTCCGCGACCGGCTCACCGCGGTGCTCGGCGTCAGCGCGGGCCTGGCCGATCACCTGGCCCGTCACCCCGAGGACGCGGAGACCCTGCGCGGTACCGTCGAGCGCCCGGAGCAGGCCGAACTCCGCGCCGACATGCTCCGCGCGGTCGGCGCCGACCCCGACGATCCCGGCGGGCCGGTGGCCGGCCTGGAGCCCGCCGCGGGGCTGGCCGCGGCCTACCGGCGCCGGCTGCTGCATCTCGCGGCGCGGGACCTGACCGGGATGGCGACGGTGGACGTCGCGGGCGAGGAACTGGCCGACATCGCGGCCGCGGTCCTCGAGGCGGCGCTTGCCGTGGCGCGGGCCGAACTTCCCGCCACGGCCGCTCCGAGCCGGCTCGCCGTGGTGGCCATGGGCAAGTGCGGCGGCCGCGAGCTGAACTACGCCAGCGACGTCGACGTGATCTTCGTGGCCGAACCGGTCAAGGACGAGGACGAGACCGCCGCGCTGGCCACCGCCAGCAGGCTCGCCGCCGGGCTGATCGGCGTGTGCGCGCGGTCCACCCCCGAGGGCAGCATCTTCCCGGTCGACCCGAACCTGCGGCCCGAAGGCCGTGCCGGGCCGCTGGTCCGCACGCTGGCCAGCCACCTAGCCTACTACGAGCGCTGGGCCAAGACCTGGGAGTTCCAGGCGCTGCTCAAGGCCAGGCCGGTGGCTGGCGACCTGGCGCTCGGCCAGGCGTACGCGGACACCCTCGGCCCGCTGGTATGGCAGGCGGCCCGCCGCGAGCACTTCGTCGAGGACGTGCAGGCCATGCGGCGCAGGGTGGAGCAGTCGCTGCCCGCCAAGCAGGCCGGGCGCGAGCTCAAGCTCGGACCGGGCGGGCTGCGCGACATCGAGTTCGCGGTCCAGCTGCTGCAGCTCGTGCACGGCCGCACCGACGAGACCCTGCGCTCGCCCGCGACGCTGCCCGCGCTGGCCGCGCTGGCCGTCGGCGGCTACGTCGGCCGGGCCGACGCCGAGGAACTCGGCGCCGCGTACCGGTTCCTGCGCCGCACCGAGCACCTGCTGCAGCTGAGCCGGCTCAGCCGGACACATACCCTGCCGGAGGATCCCGCCGTACTTCGCAGGCTGGGCCGGGCGATGCGGTTCAATGACGGACCGAACGAGCCGTGGTTCCAGTCCTCGGTCACCGGGATCCGCTCCGACCCGGCGGTCGATTTCGACGAGGAATGGCGCCGCCACGCCCGCCAGGTCAGGCGGCTGCACGAGAAGCTGTTCTACCGGCCGCTGCTCGACGCGGTGGCCCGGCTGCCCTCCGAGGCAGCGCGGCTGACGCCCGCCGAGGCCAGGGCCAGGCTCGAGGCGCTCGGCTACGTCGACCCGGCCGGGGCGCTGCGCCACATCGACGCGCTGACCTCCGGGGTGTCCCGGCGCGCGGCGATCCAGCGCACGCTGCTGCCCGTGCTGCTCGGCTGGTTCGCCGACGCGGCGGAACCGGACGCGGGGCTGCTGGCGTTCCGCCAGGTCAGCGAGGAACTAGGGTCCTCGCCCTGGTACCTGAGGCTGCTGCGGGACGAGACCAAGGCAGCCGAGCGAATGGCTCACGTGCTCGCCTCCAGCCGGTACGCGGCCGGCTTGCTGCTACGCGCGCCGGAGGCGGTAGCGATCTTCGGCAACGACGCCGAGCTGACCGCCAGGAGCCTGACCGGGCTGCGGGCCGAGATGATGGCGGCCACCCAGCGCTACGAGGACGACGCCGAGGCCGCGGTGACCGCGGTACGTTCGGTCCGCCGCCGTGAGCTGCTGCGCACCGCCGCCGCCGACGTATTGGGCTCAGCCGGACCGTCCGCGCGCCTGGCGGTGACGGGGGAGGCGCTGACCAGCGTCACCCGGGCGTCGCTGGAAGCCGCGCTGGCGGTGGCGCTGCGGAAGATCTCCGCCGAGCTCCGGCGTCCGCTGCCGACCAGGTTCGCGGTGATCGCGATGGGCCGCTTCGGAGGTCACGAGTGCGGGTACGGCAGCGACGCCGACGTGCTGTTCGTGCACGACCCGCTGCCCGGCCGGCCGGAGAAGGAGGCTTCGGACGCCGCTCACGCGGTGGCGGCCGAAGTGCGGCGGCTGCTCATGCTGCCGGTGCCCGACCCCGCCCTGATCGTGGACGCCGACCTGCGGCCCGAGGGCCGCCAGGGGCCACTGGTGCGCACGCTGGCCTCCTATCGCGCCTACTACCGACGCTGGTCCGCGCCGTGGGAGGCGCAGGCGCTGCTGCGCGCCGAGCCCGCCGCGGGCGACGAGGACCTCGGCGCCAGGTTCACCCGGATGATCGCCGAGTTCCGCTACCCCCTGGACGGGATCAGCCCGGCGGCGGTCCGCGAGATCCGCCGCATCAAGGCGCGGATGGAGGCCGAACGGATCCCGCGCGGCGCCGACCGGGCCCTGCACGTCAAGCTGGGACCGGGCGGCCTGTCCGACGTCGAGTGGACGGTGCAGCTGCTGCAGCTTCAGCACGCCCGCGTGCTGCCCGCGCTGCGCACCACCCGCACCGGCGAGGCCATGGCCGCCGCGGTGCAGGCCGGCCTGCTGGCCTCCGACGACGCCGCCGAGCTGACCGCGGCGTGGGAGCTCGCGGCCAGGATCAGGAACGCGATCGTGCTGGTCCGCGGCCGCCCGGGGGACGCGCTGCCCGCGCGTCACGGTGAGCTCGCCGCGGTGGCCCGGCTGCTGGGCTACCCGCCGGGCGACGCCGCGCAGGCGCTCGAGCAGGACTACCGCCGCGCCGCCCGCCGCGCCCGCACCGTGATGGAGCCCCTGTTCTACGGCTGACCAAGGGGGGCTGGAATGGCCAAGCCGGCTGATGACGAGCGACGGCCTGCGCGAGTTCGAGCGGGAAACCCGGGGACTGAAGATGGAAAACGAGTTCCTGAAAAGAGCCGCAGCGTACTTTGCCAGAGATCATCGGTGAGCGACAAGTTCGAGTTCATCGACGCGGAGTACGCGGGTTAGCAGGAATCGGACGAGCAGTACGTGCCGTCGATCGTGAAAATGTGCATCTGGATGGAGGTGTCGCGTTCCGGGTTCTATGACTGGCGGGATAAGCCGGAATCGGCGACGGCGAGAAGGCGCGGGGAACTCACGCTGTACGTAAAGAAGTCTTTCGGGGATTCTGATGGCACGTACGGGTACCGCCGGGTCCGCGCGGACCTGGTGGCGTGGGGCGTGTCGGCCGGGCCGGAGCTGGTACGGTCGCTGATGCGGGAGCTGGGCCTGAAGGCCTGCCGGAAACGCGGCGCGCAGCGCCCGCACGGGCGGGCGCGGCGCAGTGCGGCCGGTGAGCGGGTACGGTGCGGGAACTTGCCGCAGGACGTGGACCGTTGCCGGTTGCGGCCACGGTGTGGCGCGGTAGCGTGAATGCTCATGGAGGGGCCGTTCCGAGTATTCGTGAGTCACACTACTGAGTTGCGCAAGTACCCAGAGGATCGGTCATTCGTGGCGGCAGCCGAGGAGGCCGTCATCCGGACCAGAGACATGGTCCTGGACATGAAATACTTCACCGCCCGCGAAGATAAGCCGGCAGATTACTGTCGCCAGCAAGTGCGACAAGCTGATGTGTATGTCGGAATCATCGGATTCCGATACGGCTCGGTGGTCACTGACGACCCGAGCCGGTCCTATACAGAGCTGGAGTTCGACACTGCTACCGAGCTGGGCCTGCCCCGGCTAGTGTTCTTGCTGGATGAGGACGCAGTGCTGCCAATGCCGCAGAGACTCCAGTCTGATCCGGTGTACGGGGAGCGGCAGCAGGCGTTCCGCGACCGGATCACTGGTATCGGGATAACAATCTCTCGGGTGCGGTCATCGGAGCAGCTGGAGATGCTGTTGTCCCAGGCGCTGACCGAGCTGCGCGGGCAGGCTACGGCAACCACATCGTCGGCCCGCCCGGCGTATCTGGAGCAGGTCCGGCAGATCGCCCCGGAGGAACTACGTGGCCGAGAGGAGGAGTTGGCCGAACTGGCAGCCTTCTGCTCCGGGCGAGGGCAGAGTCCGTACGCGTGGTGGCGAGCGCCAGCATGGGCGGGCAAGTCCGCGCTGATGTCCTGGTTCGTGCTGCATCCACCGCAAGGTGTGCGGGTAGTGTCGTTTTTCATCACCGCCCGGTACAAAGGCCAGGATAACCGGGGGGCGTTCACTGATGCGCTGCTGGAGCAGTTGGCTGCTCTAATGGGCAAGCAGGCGCCAGGTTACCCGGCCGAGTCAGTCCGCGAGCATCATCTACTGGGCCTGCTCGCT
>WNGL01011238.1_pt1 | contig 10266 bp, 7 predicted proteins | sample 5400591 | NCBI WGS metagenome assembly WNGL01 (sample SAMN13153377, study PRJNA577476) | soil metagenome | isolation source: 80 cm soil or saprolite under Garry oak tree replicate 1 | place: USA:California | collected 2016-06-15 | reverse complement strand
GGCGAGGCGCCCGCGTCCAACGCGCTGCAGGTGTTCGTCGGCTTCCTGCGGCGCAAGCTGGAGGAGGGGGGCGGCCCGCGGTTGCTGCACAACGTGCGCGGCGTTGGCTACGTGATCAGGACCGCCCCGTGACCGCGTGGCGGGCGTGGCTGCGCCCGCGCCGTCCGCTGATGCTGCGTACCCGGTTCACCCTGGCCGCGGCGGGCGCGGTCGCCGCGGTCACGCTGGCCGTGACCGCGGTGGCGTTCCTGGTGCTCCGCTCCGACCTGCAGGACCAGGTGCAGCAGCAGTTGCTGCAGCAGAGCGAAGTGGTGCACCGGGTGGCGGGGCATTACCACGGCCACATCCCGCATGGATGGGTCCCGCCGCACTCGGACCGGTTCGGGGTATCCAGCCCGTACGGGCAGGTCGTGACGGCCCGCGGTGACGTCTGGGCGCCGCTGGGTGACCGCGGCTTGCTGACGGCGGACGCCGCCGCGAAGCAGGTCGCGGCCGGCCGGCTCGGGCCCTACTACGCGGTGAGCAAGCTGGACGGGGTCCGGGCCATGGTGTACACCACGCCGCTGGCACCGGGTCTGGCTGTGCAGCTGGCCGTGCCGCTCGCCACCGTGGACCAGGAGGTGACCAGCGTCGGCACCACCCTGGCTCTGCTCAGCGTGATCGGGGTCGGGCTGGCCGCGCTGGCCGGCTGGGCGGTGGCGCGCGCCGGACTGGCGCCGGTCGGCAGGCTGGCGGCGGTCGCCGAGGACGTGACCGCGACCGGGGATCCTGGCCGCCGGGTGGATGTGCACCGCGCCGACGAGCTCGGTCGGCTGGCCGCATCGTTCAACACCATGCTCGGCGCGCTGCAGCGGTCGCTGACCGCCCAGCGGCAGCTGGTGAGCGACGCCAGCCACGAGCTGCGGACCCCGCTGACCAGCCTGCGGCTCAACGCCGAGATGCTGGCCGCCGAGCCCGGCCTGCCCGAACCCGAGCGCCGGGAGGTGCTCGACCGGGTGGTCGCCCAGGTCGCCGAGCTCGGCCAGCTGGTCGCCAGCGTCACCGAGCTGGCCAGGGACGAGTCGCAGCCCGGCCCGCTCGGGGAGGTGGAGCTGGACAAGGTCGTCGAGGCCAGCCTGGCGGGAGCCCGCCGGGACTGGCCCCAGGCCGTCTTCACGGCGGAGCTTGAGCCGTGGCCGGTTGCGGGGGGCAGCACCGACAGCCTTCAGGTCGCGGTGCGCAACCTGCTCGACAACGCGGCGAAGTTCGGCTCGCCCGGCGCGCATGTCGAGGTGTGCCTGCGGGCGGGCGAGCTCACCGTGCGCGATCATGGCCCGGGCATCGCACCGGCCGATCTGCCCCTTGTCTTCGACCGTTTCTACCGGGCGCCGTCGGCCCGCGGCGTCCCCGGCTCCGGCCTAGGGCTGTCCATCGTCCGCCAGGTGGCCGAGCGCCACGGCGGAACGGTCCGGGCCGAAGCCGCGCCCGGAGCGGGAACGCTCATCCGATTCTGGCTACCTGGTAGGGCACCCAGGGCGAATCCGGCGCCGGACGCGGCCCTGGCCGGTTCTGCGCCGCGATCGGCTCGGCCGGAGCCCGGATAGCGATGGTGCACAGGGCCGGGTCCTGCCCGGCCGGGGCGGGACGTACCCCGTTCTGCCGCAAGACCCCCGCCACCTTGCCCGCGATCCAGGCGTCGCCCTCGGGCGAGGGATGTAGGTCGTCCCGCGAGCGCGGGAACCGCCATCCCGATGCGAGCGGGTCCATGATGATCACGTCGGGGTCCGCGGCCTCGGCCCCGGCCACGATCGCCGCGTCGGTCCGGTAGATGGCAGGCGGACGCTTGCGCCCGGCGAAAACGGTGATCAGCGCGATCCGTGCCCGCGGCGCCTGGGCCTGGATCATGGCCACCGTCTGCTGGACCCGGAGCCGCTCCAGGTCCGGCGGCACCGACATGTCGTCGTGGCCGGCTTGCACGATGACCAGCGACGGCTGGAGCGCGCCCAGGTGGGCCCGGGAGATCTCGGCGGCGACCGGTCCCTTCCGGCCGAGGCCGGGGTGTACGTAGCCGGCCCCGGGCACCCCGTACACGAAGGCGTTCCAGTGCAGCTGGCGGGCCAGCAGCACGGCCCAGGACCCGGCCGGATCTTCCGCCCCCACCCCGGCGGTGAACGAGGCGCCCACGATCGCGACGGTCGGCACGCCGGGCCGCCGGCCCGGCTGAAGCCGCTGCTCACACCCTGTCAGCGCCGCGGCCTGGCGCGCAATTCCGGGGACCGCCCCGGACGCTCCGGCGGGCGACGGACGGGAGAGAGGCGGGTCGACAGTCGCCGGGGCCGAGGAGACCAGCAGTAGGACGAGAAAGCCGACTGCGGCGGCTGATAGCCGCCGAAAACCTCGCCAGGCCACGGCCCAGTCTCGGCGCTGCCGCAGGCCGTGTCAAACAGCGGGGCGACAGGCCCGTCCGCCTGTATCAGACCGAGACGTGGCACCATCGCGCCGGCAGGCCTGATCCCTGGTACGGACCGCTACCCTGTCTCCATTCACGAATGGGGAAAGGATTACCGTGGCCGACTCTCAGCAGTTGCGGGAGCGCACGCTTGTCGTGCTGAAGCCGGATGCCGTGGTCCGCGGCCTAGCCGGACGCATCATCCAGCGGTTCGAGGATGCGGCACTGAAGATCATTGGCGTGAAGATGCGCGAGATCGACGCCGACTTCGCCCGCAAGCACTATTTCGACCTGGAAGAACGGCTCGGGGCGGCGGTCTACAACGCGACCGCGACGTTTATGCAGCGCGGCCCGGTCATCGCCTTCGTGCTCGAGGGCGAGGACGCGGTGGCCACCGTCCGCAAGATCGTCGGCACCACCTACCCGAACGAGGCCCAGCCCGGCTCGATCCGCGGCGACTTCGCGCACCAGTCCAAGGCGGTCGCCGCCGCCACCGGCAACGCCGTGGCCAACCTCGTGCACGCCTCCGGTAACCGGGAGGAAGCGGAGTATGAGGTGAAGCTCTGGTTCGACCCGACCGAACTGTTCGAGTACAAGAACCTCGCCGAGGCCTTCGACTGGTAACCGCCGTCCGCGCCCAACCTCTCCCGCCCTACTGGCGTGAGAGGTTGGGCGCGCCCTTGCGCAGCACGTACTTCTGAATCTTGCCGGTCGCGGTCTTCGGCAGCTCGCCGCTGAAGGTGACGCCGCGCGGGGCCTTGAAGTGAGCCAGCCGTCCGCGCGCGAACGCGATGATCTCCTCCTCGGTGGTGCTGCCGCCGTCGCGGAGCACCACGAAGGCATGCGGCGTCTCGCCCCACTTCTCGTGCGGCAGGCCGACGATCGCCACCTCCTGGACCGCGGGGTGCCGGAGCAGCACCCCCTCCACCTCGACCGAGGAGATGTTCTCGCCGCCGCTGATGATCACGTCCTTGAGCCGGTCGCGGATCTCGGCGTAACCGTCGGGGTGCAGCACGGCGGCGTCCCCGGTGTGGAACCAGCCGTCACCCATGGCGCGCATCGTGGCCTCGGGGTCGTTGTAGTACCCCTCCATCACCACGTTGCCGCGCACCACGATCTCGCCGACCGTCTGACCGTCGGCGGGCACCTCGCGTCCGTCGCCGTCCACCACCCTCAGCTCACCCGAGGTCAGCAGCTCGACCCCCTGCCGTGCCTTGAGCACGGCCCGGTCGGCCGGGGACAGCTCCTCATGCTCGGGCAGCGGGGCGCAGACGGTGATGAACGGCGCCGTCTCGGTCAGCCCGTAGACCTGCGTGACCTCCCAGCCGAACTCCCCTTCCATCCGCTCGATGGTGGCCGCCGCCGGCGCCGCCCCGGCCGTGACTACCTGCACCCCGGCCGGCACTTCGCCGCGCACCGAGGCGGGCGCGCTGGCCAGCGCGATCAGCACCGTCGGCGCCGCGCACAGGGAGTCGACATGCTCGTCCCTGATCAGCCCGAAGATGACCGCCGGGTCCACCTTGCGCAGGCAGACATGCGTGCCCGCGGCCGCGGTCACCGTCCAGGTGTAGGTCCAGCCGTTGGCGTGGAACATCGGCAGCGTCCAGAGGTACCGGGAGGCCACCGCCTTGCGCCACGCCCATCTCCTGCAGCGCCGAGGACCAGCGGTCGCACCGATCGAAGAACTGCCGGTAGGTCAGCCGGAGATCGCCGTCGACGACCGCCTCCCGGTCTGCGTGCAGCCTGCGGGTACGGCGGGCGAAGTCCAGCGGCGACAGTGGCGTTTCCATGATCCGATTGTTACAGCCGGCCGCGGCCCTGACGCAACGCTAGGCGAGCAGCCCGCGGATATCGTCGGCATCCAGGCCGCCGCCGAACACGTTGCCCGCGTCGATGACGCTGGCGAACAGTTCCGCCTTGCGCGACCCGCCCCGTATGCCCGGCGCAGAACCGGCTAAACGCCCCAGTCATGGAAAAACACCCCTATATAACCGTACCTAATGAGACGCAGATCACATCACCAAGTATCCATTGCATGACTTTCTGATCTGCATTGGTTACTAAGCGTTTAGCATCTTGTGATCGCCGTCACAGCCGTTTCGGTAAACCCGCCGTGGGCTTTCTTGCCGAAGTGCAGAGCGCATGGGCGATCTTTCTGGCATCGTTGTCCGCCAGCGGTACTTGCGCGCGGCGGCCAGGCGGCGCACCAGGTCAGGTGCGGCGGGGTCGGTGGCGCGGCGGGAATGCCGCGAACGCCCGCAGCCGGAAAACCCGGGATTCGCCGAAACGGCGGCTAGCATCTCGCGGGCATGGCCGGACGAAAGGATTGCTTTGTCGCGACACCGGACGGGGGCTCGCAGCAGTAGGCGCAAGCGGGGCCTGATCCGGCGTTTCGGTCTTGTCTTCCCGGTCGCCATTTTCGCCGTGATCGCGGTCATCGGGGTCGCGGTCGGCGGCAAGCTGCTGGCGCCCGGATCGAGTGCTTTCGGCGCCGTCCAGGCGATCGAGATGGTGCCGGGGAGCCACACCATGGCCGCCCTCGAATCCGAACGCGCGCAACTGATCGCCATGACGACCGCCGCGCGCACGCTGACCGTGGTGGCCAAGCCCAAACTGGCCTCGCCGGCCGAGGTGGCCGCGGCCAACCCGGGTACGACCGGGGGCACGGGCAGCGACGGGGTCGTCTTCGTCACGTCCACGCCGCCCGACCCTGGCTCGGCCCAGTCCATCGCCTACAACATGCTGGCCAGTTTCGGCTTCAACCCGACTACCTTCTTCGGCTGCCTGAAGGACATGTGGGACCGGGAGAGCGGGTGGCGGTACGACGCGGAGAACGCGAGCGGCGCGTACGGCATCCCGCAGGCGCTGCCGGGCAGCAAGATGGCATCTGCGGGGGCGGACTGGCAGACCAACCCGGCCACCCAGATCAAGTGGGGCCTAGGCTACATCAAAGCCATCTACGGGGACCCCTGCAAAGCCTGGGCCTTCTGGCAGGTCAACCACTACTACTGACGGCTGGTACTGAGTCAGCCTGATGTCGGCGGTGCCCGCCCCTAGCCTGCGAGCGTGGCGAAGGTCTCCACCTCTTCGTCGAAGATCGGCCGCATCTGGTCGAACTTCGACTTCGGCGCGGTCACGTACAGGGCGTACGACTGAGGGCCCTTGGAGGTGTGCAACACGAAGAGCAGGTCGAGGGCCTCCTGCTGGACCCCCTTCTTGTTCCAGGTGAACTTCCACCAGGATCCCGTCGTGCCCCGGACGTTCGACGCCTGCATGCCCACTCGCTTGTACCCGGGGAAGTGCGGGATCGACTGCGCCTCGATGTACTGCGCTTCCCGCAGCATGTCCGGGTAGGTGTGCGGGGTGAGGTCGATGAGGATGTTCGTGTTCGCGTCGGTCGGGTCGGTCAGGTAGGTCTGGTAGCCGCTCGTGGACTGCTGCCAGTTGGTCGGCGCGGCGATGGTGAAGCCCGCCGTCTCATTGGACGCGGCCGGCTGCGAGATCATCGTGAACCCGCTGGGCAGCGGCCCGGTGGCCGGCTTGTTGATGGCGTCGACGATCTGCAGCGTCGAGGGCGGGAGCGACGCCGAGGACGACCCCGACGCTGAGCCGGACCCCGTGCCCGTACCCTGACCCTGCGGCGAGCCGGAATGACCCTGGTGCAGGAGCACGACCGTGCCCGCCCCGGCCGCCGCGCCGATGATCGCCAGCGCCGCGACGGCGGCCTTCCACCCGAAGCCGGACCGCCGCGGCCGGGACGGCGCGTACTCGGCGCCGGACCAGGGCGGCGGCTGCTGCTGCGAGGCCTGGCCCGACCAGGCCGCCGGGGCATAGCCCGCCGGCGGCGGGTAGCCGGAACCCGGCGGAGACGACGCGCCGGACCTGGGGGATTGGTTGTACCAGGAGGAGAAATCGGGCTCCCGGCCCTCCGGCCTGGCCGCGGACCCGGCCTGAGCCGCAGAGCCTGCCGGACCCGCAGAGCCTGCCGGACCCGCAGAGCCTGCCGGGCTGTACCCGGAGCCCGCTCCCTGCCCCCAGCCGCCCGGCGACGGCGGCGACGGCTGCGACGGCTGAGGCGTCGTCGGTGCGGTCTCCGCCGCTGACGCCTGGGCGCCAGCCGGCGGGCCGGTGCTCGCGGCCAGCGGGTCTGGCGGCTTTATCACCGTCGGCTCGTAGGCCATCGAGTTCTCGCCCGGCTGCGGCGTCCGCGGCCGGACCGCCCCGGAATATCCCGGATAGGCCGCCCCAGGCGGCGACACCGATCCGGGCCCTGCCGATCCAGGCGCTGCCGATCCGGGGGGCGCCGGACCCGCCTGAGATGAGGGTGGAAGCGACGACGCCGACAACGCGGTGGCCTCGTAGCCGGGTGCCGAACCTGGGACGCGGTCGGCCAGCTGCGGCAGCACGTCGGCGATCATCCGCGCGGCCGCGCTGGCGTCCGGCCGGTCGCCGGGCTCACGGCGGAGCAGCGCCGCGATGACCGGGCCGAGCGCGCCCGCCGTCGACGCCTCGGGCGCGTCCTCGTTGATGATCGCGGACATGGTCGTGATCGCCCCGCCGCGCTGCTCGAACGGGCCGTGTCCCTCGACCGCCGCGTAGATGGTCGCGCCGAGCGACCACAGGTCGGAGGCTGGCGACGCGTCCTCGCCGCGGATCCGCTCGGGCGCGGTGAACCCCGGCGAGCCCATCACCATGCCGGTCTGGGTGAGCTTGGGGTCGTCGGCGAAGGTGGCGATGCCGAAGTCGGTCAGCACGGCCCGGTCGTCGCTGCCGAGCAGCACGTTGCTCGGCTTGACGTCCCGGTGCATCACCCCGGCGGCGTGCGCCACGCTCAGGGCGGAGAGCAGTTGCCTGGCCATTTCGGCGGCGCGCCGCGGCGACAGCGGCCCCGAGGCCGTGAGCATCTGGTCGAGCGACTGCGCGTGGACCAGCTGCATCACGATCCACGGACGGCCGCCGTCCTCGACCACGTCGTAGACGGTGACCACGGCCGGGTGGTTGAGCCGGGCGGCGGTCTTGGCCTCGCGCAGCGTCCGCTGGAAGGCGGTGGCCCGCTCCTCCTCGGTGAGAGAGTCGGCGATCTGCACTTCCTTGATCGCGACGTCGCGGTCGAGCAGCTGATCACGGGCACGCCAGACGACACCCATGGCACCGCGGCCGATGGGGGCTTGCAGACGGTAACGCCCGGCGATCACACGCCCGGTGTCCGCCGATGGGTGCATAGCCGGACCATACACGGTGTTGCCTGAAAGGTCTCTGGGGGCGGGTTAAGCATTGATGAAGCGTGGCCGGATTTTAACCTCTCTCTGCTAGCCCCCGTTCGGCAGGCCGCGTCATGGCCAGCACGTCCAGGGCGGCGTCCAACTGCTCCGATGTTATCTCCCCGCGCTCCACGTAGCCCCGGGCGATCACGATCGAGCGGATCGTCTCGCCGCTCTCCAGCGCCTCGTGGGCGACCTGGGCCGCCGCCTCGTAACCGATGTAACGGTTCAGCGCGGTGACGATGACCGGCGACGACTCGACCAGATGCCGCATGCGATCGGGAAGGGCCGTGATCCCGGCCACGCAGCGGTCGGCCAGCAAGGGCGCGACCGACGCCAGCAGGCGCCCCGAGGCGAGCAGGTTGCGCGCGATCACCGGCATCATCACGTTCAGCTCGAAGTTGCCCGCCGCCCCGCCGAACGCCACCGCCGCATCGTTCCCGATCACCTGCGTGCACACCTGGCAGACCGCCTCGCAGACGACCGGGTTCACCTTGCCGGGCATGATCGACGAGCCGGGCTGCAGGTCCGGGATGACGATCTCGCCCAGGCCGGCCCGCGGCCCGGATCCCATCCAGCGCAGGTCGTTGCAGATCTTGTACAGGCTGACCGCGACCACCCGGAGCACCCCGCTGGCCTCGACCAGCGCGTCCCGGGAGCCCTGGGCCTCGAAGTGGTTCCGCGCCTCGGTCAGCGGCAGCTTCATCGAGACCGCCAGCTTGTCGTTCACCCGGGTGGCGAACCCCGGCGGCGCGTTGAGCCCGGTCCCCACGGCCGTCCCGCCGAGAGGCAGTTCACCGAGCCGGGGCAGGATAGACCCAGCCCGTTCGGCCCCATAATGCACCTGTGCCGCGTACCCGCCGAACTCCTCTCCCAGCGTCACCGGCACCGCGTCCATCAGGTGCGTCCGCCCGACCTTGACCAGCCCGGCGAACTCCTCCGCCTTGACCGTCAGCACCGAGGCCAGATGCTTCAGGGCAGGAATCAGCTCGTGCACGAATAGCCGCACGGCGGCCAGGTGAATGGCGGACGGGAACACGTCGTTGGACGACTGGGACGCGTTCACGTGGTCGTTCGGGTGCACCTTCCGGCCCAGCGCGGCCGACGCCAGCGAAGCGATGACCTCGTTGGCGTTCATGTTGCTCGAGGTGCCGGAACCGGTCTGGAACACGTCCACCGGGAACGCCTCGTCGTGCTCGCCCCGGGCCACCGCGGCGGCCGCGTCGTGAATCGCGCCGGCCATCTCCGCGTCGATCACGCCCAGCTCGCCGTTGACCTGGGCGGCCACCCCCTTGATAGCGCCCAGCGCGCCGATCAGGTCCCGCCCGATCCGCTCCCCGGACACCGGGAAGTTGTCCACCGCCCGCTGGGTCTGCGCCCCCCACAGCGCGCCGGCGGGCACCTCCACCTCGCCCATCGAGTCGTGCTCGACGCGAAAGCCCGGACTCGTCATGGGTGCGCCGATATCTGCAGCACCGGGCCGGACGGGTCGGCGAAGAAGTCGTTGCCCTTGTCGTCGACCACGATGAACGCGGGGAAGTCGCGGACCTCGATCTTCCACACCGCTTCCATGCCCAGCTCGGGGTACTCCAGGACGTCGACGCGGGTGATGCAGTCCTGGGCCAGCCGGGCCGCGGCGCCGCCGATCGAGCCCAGGTAGAACCCGCCGTACTTCTTGCACGCCGCGGTGACCGCGGCCGAGCGGTTCCCCTTGGCCAGCATGACCAGCGACCCGCCCGCCGCCTGGAACCGGTCCACGTAGGAGTCCATCCGCCCGGCGGTGGTCGGCCCGAATGAGCCGGACGCGTATCCCGCCGGCGTCTTGGCCGGCCCGGCGTAGTAGACCGGGTGATCGCGCAGGTAGGGGGGCATCGGCTCGCCCGCGTCCAGCCGCTCGGCGATCTTGGCGTGGGCGATGTCCCGCGCCACCACCAGCGGCCCGGTCAGCGCCACCCGGGTGCGCACCGGGTACCTGGTCAGCTCGGCCCGGATCTCGTCCATCGGCCGGTTCAGGTCGATGGCCACGACCTCGCCATCCTCGTGAGCCGCCTCGAGGTCCGGCAGGTACTGCGCCGGGTCGGTCTCGAGCTGCTCCAGGAACACCCCGTCCCTGGTGATCTTCCCCAGCGCCTGCCGGTCGGCCGAACACGACACGGCGATCGCCACCGGGCACGACGCCCCGTGCCTGGGTAGCCGGACCACCCGCACGTCGTGGCAGAAGTACTTGCCGCCGAACTGCGCCCCGATGCCGATGTTCCTGGTGATGCCGAGCACCTGCTCCTCGAGCTCGCGGTCACGGAACCCGTGACCGGCCGCCGAACCTTCCGTCGGCAGCGTGTCCAGGTACTTCGCCGACGCGTACTTGGCCGTCTTCAGCGCGAACTCGGCCGACGTCCCGCCGACCACGATGGCCAGGTGGTACGGCGGGCACGCGGCCGTGCCCAGCGAGCGGATCTTTTCCTCGAGGAACGAGGCCATCCGCGCCGGGTTCAGCACGGCCTTGGTCTCCTGGTACAGGAACGACTTGTTCGCCGAGCCGCCGCCCTTGGCCATGAACAGGAACTTGTACTCGTCCCC
>WNGL01011235.1_pt1 | contig 10267 bp, 8 predicted proteins | sample 5400591 | NCBI WGS metagenome assembly WNGL01 (sample SAMN13153377, study PRJNA577476) | soil metagenome | isolation source: 80 cm soil or saprolite under Garry oak tree replicate 1 | place: USA:California | collected 2016-06-15 | reverse complement strand
GCTGTTTCCCGGCATCGTGCTGCCCTTGGCGATCGGACGGAAATCGTCCATCGCGGCCGCCCAGGAGGCGGTGCGCAGCCAGCGCATGCTCGGCGTCATCCTGCAGATCGATCCCGCGGTCGAGGAGCCGACGGACCGCCGCGCAGGTTCTGCGCTACGTCACCGCTCCCGACGGCACGCACCATGTGGTCGCCCAAGGCGTGCGGCGCTTTCGCGTCATCGAGTATCTTCGCGGCTTCCCGTTTTTGGTCGCGCGCGTCGAGGAAATCGGCATCGCCGAGGTCATGACGCCCGACATCGAGGCGCGCGTCGGCCTGGTCAGAACGCGCGCCCGCGAAGCCATCGAGCTTTTGCCGAACGTCCCCATGGAAGTCGCTGCGACCATCGAAAATCTCGATTCGGCCTCCGCGCTCGCCGATTTCATCGTCGGCATCCTCGACGCCAAGCCGTCGGAAAAACAGGACGTGCTGGAGACAGTCGATATCAAGGAGCGGCTCGACAAAGTGCTGGCGCTGCTGGCGCAGCGCATCGAGGTGCTCAAGCTCTCCAAGCAGATCGGCGAGCAGACCCAGCAATCGCTCTCCTCGCAGCAGCGCGAGCATATCTTGCGCGAGCAGCTGCGCCACATTCAGAAAGAGTTGGGCGAGGGTGACGAAAAATCGGTCGAGATCGGCGAGCTGCGCGAAGCGATCGAGAAGGCCGGGATGCCGAAAGAGGCCAAGGACCAGGCCACCAAGGAGCTCAAGCGACTCGAGCGCATGCCCGAGGCCGCCGCCGAATACGGGATGATCCGGGCCTATTTGGATTGGCTCATCGATCTGCCCTGGTCGAAACTCGACACCGACACCATTGACGTCGCCGAAGCGCGGCGCATCCTGGATGAGGATCATTACGGGCTTCCCAAGATCAAGCGGCGCATCCTCGAATATCTCGCGGTGCGCAAGCTCAATCCCGACGGCAAGAGCCCGATACTGTGCTTCGTCGGCCCGCCGGGCGTGGGCAAGACCTCGCTCGGGCAAAGCATCGCGCGCGCCACCGGCCGCAAGTTCGTGCGCCTGAGCCTCGGCGGCGTGCACGACGAAGCCGAGATCAGAGGCCATCGGCGCACCTATATCGGCGCGCTGCCGGGCAACATCATCCAATCGATCCGCAAGGCCGGAACGCGCAATCCCGTGATGATGCTCGACGAGGTCGACAAGCTCGGCGTCGGCTTCCACGGCGATCCGTCGTCCGCGCTGCTCGAGGTGCTGGACCCTGAGCAGAACTCGACCTTCCGCGACAATTATCTCGGCGTGGCCTTCGATCTCTCGAAGGTGATGTTCATCGCGACCGCCAACGTGCTCGATACCATTCCCGGCCCCGTACGCGACCGCATGGAGATCATCGAGCTTCCCGGTTACACCGAGGACGAAAAGCTCGAAATCGCCAGGCGCTATTTGCTCAAACGCCAGCTCGAAGCGAACGGCCTGACCGCGCAGCGGTGCGAGATCACCGAGGACGCCATCAGGACGATCATTCGCGACTACACGCGCGAGGCGGGCGTGCGCAATCTGGAACGGCTGATCGGCGCGGTCTGCCGCCATGTGGCCATGCGCGTCGCCGAGGGCGGCGTCGAGCACATGCGCATCGATAGCGCCGCGCTACCCGCCATTCTCGGGCCGCGGCGTTTCGAGAACGAGGTGGCGATGCGCACGAGCGTGCCCGGCGTCGCCACCGGGCTCGCCTGGACGCCGACCGGCGGCGACATCCTGTTCATCGAGGCGACGCGGGTCCCGGGCAGCGGCAAGCTCATCCTCACCGGCCAGCTCGGCGAGGTCATGCGGGAAAGCGCGCAGGCGGCGCTCACGCTGGCGAAGGCGCGCGCGCCGGATCTGGGCTTCGACGTGGGCCTGTTCGAGAAGTCCGACGTGCACATCCACGTGCCGGCGGGCGCCATCCCCAAGGACGGCCCGAGCGCCGGCGTCGCCATGTTCGTGGCGCTGGCTTCGTTGCTCACCGGCCGCACGGCGCGCAACGACACGGCGATGACTGGAGAGATCTCGCTGCGCGGGCTGGTGCTTCCCATCGGCGGCGTGAAGGAGAAGGTGCTGGCGGCGGCGCGCGCCGGCATCACCACGGTGCTGTTGCCGGCGCGCAACCAAAAGGACCTCGACGACGTGCCGGAGGCCGCGCGGGCGCAGGTGCGTTTCGTCTGGCTGGAGCGGGTCGACGATGCGGTCGCCGCGGCTTTGAATCCGCCCGGCGCGCGCGAGGGGGCGGAAGCATCCGTCGGCGGCCAAGCACAGGGTCGGCGCGCGGCGCGCTCGTTGTAGCGCCTGGACCGCGGGCTTGAGCGCGGGGCGATGTCGCGCGCCCCTTGGCCCGCACCGCCCGCAGCAGGTTGCTTGAGCCTCCACACGTCGCGGTTGCGTTTTCCATTCTAAAGAACAATCGGAAACAATGAGAGCGGGGCGGCCGATCGTTCCACGCAACCGCCGGTTGGCCTCTTGATGTTGGCATGCACGGCTGTGGTGGCAGACGCGGATGTCATGGGTTCACCGCGCCTTCGAGCTTGGCCAGGCGGTCCTCGAAGCCTTTCGCCTCGAGTGCGCGCACGTAGACATCGATCACCTTGGCGAGCTCGGCGGCTTCAGACGGCGTGAGTTCGCCCGCCGCGACCGCGGCCACGATGCTCGCCGCGGCAGCGACGCTGTCGGCGGCGGTGTCGAGTGGCGGCAAGTCGAAGGCGACCGGCTCGTCCTTTCGCGCCGGCGCCAGCCGGTCCATGCACACGCGAATGGCCGCGATATCGCCCTCTTGGGCCAGCGCGATCGCCTTGCGTCCGATCGCCTCGGCGTGATCCGCCAGCAAATCTTGCATGAGCATCGTCGTCCGATTGCGCGCCCCGCGCGGCCGGCCGGCTGGATTTCCGCTTTCGCCCTTCTGAAACGGCATAGCTCAAGTCTCCTCATCTTTTGTTGTCGCACCAAAATACGCCTTGCGCGGCCGCGGCTTGCGTGCGCGCAACAAAAAACCCGGCGCGGCATCCCGCCCGGGCTTTGTCTGGCGTAGTTTTGGTGAATACGCTTTTCTGGAAGATTCTCGTTACACGAGTCAAGAGGAAAGTGAGTGAATTTGATTACGACGGCTTAAGGGGCTTGATTGTTAAATGCTTTCGCGCAAGCAGCCTCGGCACAAACCGGATAAACAACATCCGGCCAGCACTTCAACCGCGAAGTCTCTCCCGCTTGGCTGGCCGAAGAATGCGGTCACAACGATTTCCGGGGGGACTGCCCGATCCGCAGTCGCAGCGCCGAGCGCGGAGTGCTGACGCTATGAGGGCCGCCAAGCGAGGCGGCTTAATAATCCAGGCCCAGCTCGTGATATCGCCTGATGGTGGCTTGGCGACGGCGATAAGAAACAACCTCGCGAGCGCCGTATCCGAAGGCGAAGCCCGCTAGTACAAGCCCCAGACCTATTCCCAAATCCAGCATTGAAGGCACCAACGCCTGATCAGAGGTGTCGGCGCAAATTAGGACGCTAAAAGTTAAAATTAGGAAAAAGGCTTCAGATTAGGACATACCACCCATGCGTTTGGCTCGGCCAAAAATTCAATGCCGGTCATTCTGGCGCGCGATGACGATGCCCGCTGGCTGAGCGAGGCGCCTCGCGATGGGCTATTTGCCGACGATCTATTTGCCAACGATCTCTTGGGCGCGGGCGACCAAGGCCGGAGAGGCGGCGTAGATCGATGCGACGATCTTCTCCGCCTCGCTGCCCTGGGTCGCACCGCTGACCGGAAGATCGAGCCTCTGCGCGTCCGCGAGGAATTGCGGATCCTTCATCGCATGATCGAAGGCCGCCCGGATGACCGCGAGCCGATTGGCCGGCACCTGCCGCGACGCAATAAAGGGCCGGCCCAGCGCGTCCGGGGCGGTCAGGACGTTGAGAATGTCCTTGGCCTCCCGGCTGCGCGTGAGATCTCCCACGAACGGAACATCCGCGGCGAGGCCCGGGATCGGCAGCGGCGTGAACTTGACCACGGGGTTGACCTTCTTATTGCTGATCCACTCCGGCGGCACGCTGCTCCAAGCGCCGCAGTCGCCGTCCAATTCGCCGCGCTCGATCGCTAAGCGCTGCTCGGCGCTCCCCGCATAGCCCGTGACCTGATGGACGGCGATCCCGAACATGTTCTTGAGCACCGCCGCGTTGATAAACGACGAGGTGCCGGGCGCCGGCGCGCCCATGTTGAATCGCTTGTATGTCTTCAAGTCGTCCCAAGTCTTGATGCCGCTCGCGGCCCAGGCGTAACAGGCGCGCAGGTCGCGCGTGATGCTGCCGACCCAGGCGACGTCGGAAAACTTGAACCGGATCTTGTCGGCATTGAGCAGCGACTCCGTGATCAGGCCCGGGTTGAACGCGGCCACCACGCTGCCGTCCTTCGGCGCGTTGGCATCGAGGTATTGGACCGCCTTGAGGCTCGAAGCGCCCGGCATGTTCTGCACGGTGACGCTCGGCTGCCCGGGGATATGGCGGCCGATGTGCCGGGCGAGAACGCGGGCATAGGTATCGTAGCCGCCACCCGCGGACGAGCCGACCACGATGGTGATCGACTTGAACTCGACCTTCGTCTGTGCCTGGGCCGCGCACGACGTCGCCGCCGCGAGCACCACCGCGGCCGATACGCGCGCCCATGCCTTGCGCAGCATCGTCGCAGAATCGTCAGGCGACCAATTCGTAGGGGACTTGGGTCGGGCCGTAGCGCTCGATCACGGTCTTCGCCTTGGGATCGTAGGTGTGCTGCAACACCGTCCCTTCGCCGAGCCGTTGACTGCGGACGATGATCGCCACCGAGCGGGTGGGGCCGCCCTGCTCGGCGTGAATGGCGCCCGGCGCCACCAGATCGACCTTGCCTTGCGTGCCGGTCGTGACCGAGGCGAGCCGCACCTCGGCATAGCCGGGCCGGCTGCCGTCGTCGACGCGCTCGTAGCGTTCGAGGCTTTCCGATCCGTCGAGCACGCCGTAGAGCACCCAGGCGTCGGCGTGATCGTGTACGCTGCCGGTTCGTCCCGGCATGCGCACGACCGCGTTGATGGCGAAGTGGTGGTCGGGGTCGACGTAGAGCAGCAAGTTCTTATAGCCCTCGGTCGAGGGCCAACTCGCCGAATGCGCCTTGAGGCCTTCGTCCTTCACGAGTTGCTCGAGCAGGGGCTTCGCCTTCTCCATACGCCGCTGGTTGTCGGCTTCGGCGCTCCAGATGGCCCGCAGGTCGCCGATGAATTTGTCCAGGACAGGCAATCGTGCGCTCGACATGGATGTCTCCCTGATCGTTGCAGGCCGGCAGGCCTTCGACGCAGCTCGCAAGCCGCACAGGCTCTGTTCGTCTATTCGTGCAGCGGTTCGCCTTCGACCGTGCAGCGGCGAAGGAGGCGGGGCTCGTCCTTGGGAAAGTCGGTGCGGGCGTGGATCGTGCAGCGGTTGTCCCACATCAGGAAGTCGCCCAGCTGCCAGACATGCTCGTAGATGAACTCGCGCCGTTCGCCGATCTCGTAAAGCTGCTCCAGGATCGCGTCGCTCTCCTCAACATCGACGCCCTCGATCCGCGACGTCATCAGGCGGTCGACGAACAGCGTCTTGCGGCCGGTGTCGGGATGCCTGATGAACACCGGGTGATAGTGGTGCGGGATGTTGCTGATGTCGCCTGAGAGGTCGGCCTTCTCCGCGCGTTTGTACTCGTGGATGTGGAGCGCCTTCTTGCCCCTGAGTTTCTCTTTGAGTGAAGGCGGCACCGCGTCGTAGGCCATGTACATGTTGGAGAACATGGTGTTGCCGCCGCTCGACGGCAGCTCGAGCGCGAAGAGGAACGTGTATTTGTAGGGCCGCGGCGTATAGCCGGAATCGATGTGGAACCAGAACTCGCCCTCGCCGAAGGCGCCGATCGGTTGTCCGTCGACCTTGATGTTGCTGACGAGCAGCACCTTTTCGTTGTCCTGACGAATTCCCTCGGCGCGGCTGCGCAGCTGCTCGGGCGCCTTCCTGCGGTTGCCGAGCTCGCCGAAATAGGACGCGAACCGAAGCTGCTGCTCCTGGGTGATGCTCTGGCCGCGAAAGACCAGCACGAGGTGCTTGGCCCAGGCCTCTTTGATCGCGCGCACCGCGCCCTGGGACAGCTCCTTGGTCAGATCGACGCCCTTGATCTCCGCGCCGCAGGCGGACGACAGCGGCGTGACCTCTATGTCGATGACATCGTGCATGGGACGATCCTCCGCAAAATGAAAACGCCGTCTCGCGCGCCGTCTTGTCGACTGTATCTGATGTCGCGACGTCCTGGAGATGCTTTTTAGTGCGAATCCCGTAGGGCTCGACGCATAGCTGCCGCGTGCTCGGTGTGCTCCCCTCCCCACAAGGGGGAGGGGGGCAGACCGAGTTTGCCGCTTGTGCCGGTTCCATTTCAACGGACATGCTTCAGCGTATCGGCGGCCTCTCGCGCCAGACGGCCAGCGCTACCTGACCAGGCGATTGCTGTAGTCGAGAAGGAAGGCCTTGATCTCGGGCTTGACCTTGCTCAGCGCGGCGATGATGCCCTGCGCCTCTTCGCCAGTCACGAAGATGGGCTTGGTCTTGATGACGTTGGCATAGTCGCGGATGAACTCGGGGTTCTTCCACAATTCGACGAACGCCGATCGCATCAGCGCGACGGCGTCAGGGGGCGTTTTCGGCGGCATTAACGCGGTGCGGAACATCCCGACCAGCGGGTCGCTCGACGCGCGCAGCACCTCGTAAGTGAAGCCGGACGGCCGCTTGCCGCTTTTCACCGTCGCGTAGAACTCCTCGAACGTCGGCAAGTCAGGGAGCGCCGGGCTGCGCGGATAGCTGCCGTCCTTGCCGCGCGGCGCAAGCTGCCACAACGGAATCACGAGGTGTCCCATCGTCGGCTCGACCGAGCCGGTCCAGCCCGGCAGCGAGGTGTTCGCCAGTTGTCCCTCGTTCTGCAGGATCGCCGTTTCGACCTCCTTCAGGCCGCGATAGGCGGGGATCGCCCGGTATTTCAATCCCAAGAGGTCGAGCGAGAGCGCCTGGTTGATGGTGTTGCTGTTTTGCGCATTGAGCGAGAGCGCCTTGAACTCGTGCGCCTGCATGATGTCGGTCGCGACCTTGAGGCCGGGCGGCGTGTCCTTGCGCGCGTAGGCGACCAGCGGCTCCTCCACGCCGGCGATCATCACGAAATCCGCGTAATTGACGCGAAGCGCCGGATTTCCCAGGAGCTGCGCGACCACATCGATCGTGAAAAAGCCGATGGTTTCGCCGTTGGGCGCGGCCTCGGCGAGCTGATTGGTGCCGATCACGCCGCCGGCGCCGCCCACGTTCTTGATGACGATGGTGGGCTTGCCCGCGATGTGCGCGGGCAGATGTTGGGCGACGATGCGTCCCTCGATATCGGTCGGACCGCCGGCCGGATAGTTGATGATCATGGTCACGGTCTTGCCCTTGTAGAACTGGGCACCCGCGGTATCTGCAACGACCGCGGCGGCGAGCGCGACCACGACGAGCAACCCTGTTCGGATCATGGATTTGGTTCTCCCTTGCGGCCCGCCAGATTGTAGGGTGGGCAAAATCGCGTCCGCATCATCTGCGCGTGGGCAAAGGCGCTGCGCGATTTTGCCCACGCGTTAAGATTGAGTATTGCGCCTTTGCCCACCCTACAGCTGGTGGGCCGCGAGCGCGACCGCCACGACGAGTCCCTCGCGAACGGACCGCAGCTATTTCTTCGCGGCCGGTTTCGATCGTTGATCGACCGTCGCGAGCCGGAACGGCTCGAACGTCGGTTTGTAGGATTTCTCGTCGAGGAATTGCCGCAGGCCGGTATTGTAGGAGTCCTCCTTGTCGGCCACTTTGATCGCCTTGCCCTTCTCGGCGAGGTAATCGTAGGCCTGCGCGACGTCCATGGTTCGCACGTGCCGAATGGCCTGCTTGGTGGCGCGCAGCACGGCGGCGCTTTTCTTCATCAGCTTTTCGGCGAGCTCGATGGTCGCGGCCTCGAGCTTTTCGGGCGGAACTGCATAGTTGACCATGCCGATGCGCGCGGCCTCCCTACCGTCGAACGGCTCGCCGAGGCAGGCGTAATAGAGCGCGTGGCGCGGCAGCACCGTGTCGGCGACCGCCTTCGACACCAGCGCGCCGGGCAGAATCCCCCAGTTCACCTCCGAAAGGGAGAAGGTCGCGTTCTCGGCCGCGATCGCGAAGTCGCACGCGAGCAACTGCATGAACGCCCCGCCGACGCAGTAGCCGTGCACCATCGCGATCGTGGGCTTGTCGTAGCCGTAGAGCCGCTCCCATCGCCAGCGATTGGCGGCGGCGGCGGCCTTCTTGCGTTCGGCCGGGTCCTTTTCCAGCTCGCGGAAGAACTTCTTCAGATCCTGCCCGGCGCTGAAATTGCCGCCCTCGCCGGTCACGACGACGACCTTGACGTTGTCGTCGACTTCGAGACGCCCGAGCGCGTCATCCATCTCGTAGTGCAGGGCGGGCGACATGGCGTTGCGCTTTTCCGGCCGGTTGAGCGCCGCCCAGGCGATGCCGTCGCGCACCCTGACTTTCACGAAATCGTATTTGTAGTCGGTCATCGGCGATCCTCCAGTTCGTGGTCGCGAAGCAGGCGCGGGCGACGTTCGCGGAAATATCCTCGAGCAGGCCGGTCTTGGTAGAAGAACATTCCGCATTCCCGGCTTCAAGCAGCAATGTTCGGGCGCGGCCTCGGCTCGCTGATTTCAGGTTTGCCGTATCGGCATGTCAGAGCCTCGTCGATATGGTATGCCGATTGTGTCGCCCGCGGCGTAGACCTATATGAGGCGTTCGGCCGCTGCCGACGGATGGCGCGAAGGGAATGCAGCCCGAAGGCGAAGGAGTTGCCCATGGTTGAGGTCATCGAGCGGGAAACGGTCAACGAGGCCATCGAGGCCACCGTCAACTACATCGTGGATAACGGCGAGAAGGTCTTTACTCAGACCGCGGCGCCGGGCTCCACCGATGTGCGCAGCGGCGGCACGCTCGATCCCCATCGCGTGACCATCCGCAATGCGCGGTTGCAGGCGGGGCCGTTTGCGCTCGATCGCGAGGGCTTCCGTTTCGTCCGTCACGACACCAAGGTCGCCGATTTCTTCGACGAAGATGAAATACGCCGCGTCTACTACCCGGAGATGGAGGCGCTGGTGAAGGCCGAGAGCGGCGCCTCGCGCGTGGTCGTATTCGATCACACGTTGCGCACCGCCGACGCCGATGAGCGCGAGGCGCGCAAGATCCGCGAGGTGGTGCGCCGCGTGCACAACGATTACACCGAATGGTCGGGCCCGCAGCGCGTGCGCGACCTGCTGCCGGAGGAGGCCGACAAGCTGCTGCAGCGCCGCTTCGCCATCGTGCAAGTGTGGCGGCCGATCCGCCACCCGGTCGAGAGCTTCCCGCTCGCGATCTGCGATGCGCGCAGCATCTCAACGCGCGATTTTGTGGTGAGTGAGCGCCGCTACCCGAACCGGGTCGGCCAAACCTACGCCATCACCTACAATCCCGAGCACCGCTGGTACTGGCTGCCGCGCATGCGGCGCGAGGAGGCGCTGGTGTTCAAAGTCTACGACTCGGCGAAGGATGGCCGCGCCCGCTGGTCCGCCCACACCGCGTTCGAGGACCCGACCTCGCCGTCCAACGCGCGGCCGCGCGAGAGCATCGAAATCCGCACGCTGGCGTTTTTCTAACACCCCCGACGATTGAGCGACGCAGCCGCGCGAGCTCGCCCGCCTGAACGCGGCGGTTGCTGGCGAGCCCGAGGGGCTCGCGCCGCGCCGAATGCGAGCTGACGCCGCTGCGACGGCGCCATTTTGCTGCCGTTCGCTAAGCGGCAAGCCGCCACCTTCCATCGAGAGCACGCGCTGCGCGATGCCGTCCCCGCCATCGCGGCTGCGAAAAATGTGTTTGCAGTGAATGGTCGAGCCGATACGCTTTATTGCCAAGTTGATTGTTCACGATGAGGCGAAGCGGGGCTCGACATGGGCGGATTTGACGCGAAGGCCGCTGCGCGGCGAATGGCATGCTTGATCGTGCTCGCGGCCGCAACGGCTGACATAGCCGCCGGGCAGCCGGTCACGTTGCGCCTCGGCTATGGTACGGCGGCGGAAGAGCCGCTGTGGGTGATTGTCGCCAAGCCCGATCTGGCCAAGAACTACGGCAAGGCCTACGCGCTCGACGCGACGCGGTTCACCGGCTCGGACAAGCGCAGCCAGGCATTCGAGGCCGGTGCCCT
>WNGL01021832.1_pt1 | contig 10270 bp, 8 predicted proteins | sample 5400591 | NCBI WGS metagenome assembly WNGL01 (sample SAMN13153377, study PRJNA577476) | soil metagenome | isolation source: 80 cm soil or saprolite under Garry oak tree replicate 1 | place: USA:California | collected 2016-06-15 | reverse complement strand
TACCGGCGGCGGCGAGGTCGTGCATTACATCGCGCGTCACGGCGAAAGCCGGGTTGCAAAAGCGGCAATAATTTCTGCTGTGCCTCCGCTGATGGTAAAGACGGAGAAAAATCCAGGTGGCCTGCCGAAGAAGGTTTTTGATGACCTTCAGGCGCAGCTCGCTGCCAGCCGCACTAAGTTCTATTATGATTTAGCCTCCGGGCCGTTCTATGGGTTTAACCGACCTGGCGCGAAGAAATCGGACGCAGTGATTTGGAATTGGTGGCGCCAAGGCATGATGGGCGGCGCGAAGGCGCATTACGATGGCATCGTCGCCTTCTCCCAGACCGACTTCACTGAAGACTTGAAGAAGATCACCGTGCCAGCGCTCGTGATGCATGGCGACGACGACCAGATCGTGCCTTATGCCGATGCTGGGCCGCTCTCGGCAAAGCTGCTTAAGAACGGCACGCTGAAGACCTACAAAGGTTTCCCGCACGGCATGCCCACGACGCAGGCAGACACGATCAACGCCGACCTGCTTGCATTTATCAAGTCCTGACACAATCAACACCACCTACCTTGATACCAGATCCGGCGCCCCACTCCTCGCTTTTGAGCAATTTCTTGGCGTTCATGTTCGCGCTGGCACGTTCTGGTCAGCGAAATCCCGCCTCGAAAGGCGAGAGATTCACACAATTGGCACGTGACAAACCCAATGCGAAACCGTGAAATCGCTCAAACCCGATCCATTGACGCGCGACCTGCCGGTCAGATGAAAAACACGTTTCTCGGCATTGGTTTTTTGCTCGTCTTGCTCGCCGGATTTGGATGCAGGAAAGCGTCTGCGCCGCAACAAGGTCCGCTACCGGTCAATGTCGTCACCGTTGTCGAGAAAGAAGTAAACGAATGGGACGAATTTACCGGGCGGTTAGACCCGGTTGAATCGGTTGAGATTCGACCACGAGTGTCCGGCTACATCACGGAGATTCATTTTGAAGCAGGCGCTATCGTGAAAAAGGGCGATCTCCTTTATGTAATCGATCCGCGTCCTTATCAGGCGGATTTCGATCGCGCCGCAGCCGAGGTCGAAAGAATGGATGCGCAGCTCAAGCTTGCACAGATTGAATTAAACCGGGCGAAAGAGCTAAGGGGCAAGAACACAATCTCGGCCAGCGAGTTCGACCAAAAGGCTGCCACCTATCAGGGTGCTGCCGCTTCCAAGAGTTCAGCCGAAGCGGCCAAGAACTCGGCTGCGCTGAATCTTGATTTCACGCAAATCAAATCTCCGATCGACGGCCGAGTGAGTGACCAGCGCATTACGGTGGGCAATCTGGTCCAGCCCGGTGCGGGCCCAGATAGCTTGCTTACCACAGTAGTCTCGGTCGATCCGATTTATGCCAAGGTCGATGCCGACGAGAATGCGGTGCTCAAATATGTAAAGTTGAGCGAGGAAGGGAAACGCGTGAGCGCGCGCACGGCCAAGATTCCGGCATGGATCGAGCTCGGAAACGAAACCGATTTCCCGCACAAAGGTACAATCGACTTCGTTGACAACCGCCTTGATCCTGGGACGGGGACGGTGCGCGCTCGGATTGTTTTGAAAAACTGGAACCCTAACTTCATTACACCGGGTTTCTTTGTTCGGGTGCGCGTCTCGGGCGCAACGCCTTATCGGGCTGCACTGGTTGAGGACAAGGTGATCAGTTCACAGCAGGGACTCAAGTACGCGTTCGTGGTGAAACCCGATAACACGGTCGAGCGGCGCAACCTTGAGACCGGCGGTCTTTTCGAAGGAAAGCGGATTGTGAAAAACGGACTGAAGGACGGCGAGAAAGTTGTCTCGACACGTCTGCAGTTGTTGCAAGCCGGGATGAAAGTGCAACCGATTCCGGAAGAATCGCCGCCAGCCGCGCAAGCAAAAGGCACGAAGTGATTGTGCTGATCATAACTCGTTAAGCGCGGCATGAACTTTCCGCATTTTTTCATCGACCGGCCAATCTTCGCCGGCGTGATTAGCATTGTCATCACGTTGGTGGGTGTCATTGCGCTCTCGACGCTTCCGATTGCGCAATATCCCGAGATCGCGCCGCCAACGATCCAGGTCACGACCAGTTATCCCGGCGCGAACGCGAAAGTGGTGTCGGAAACAGTGGCGACGCCGATCGAGCAGCAGGTCAATGGCGTCGAGAACATGCTCTACATGTCTTCGCAAAGTACGAGCGACGGCAACATGACGCTAAGCATCACGTTCAAGCTCGGCACCAATCTCGATACGGCGCAGGTGCTGGTACAGAATCGCGTCGCCATCGCGATTCCCGTGCTTCCACCCGATGTGCAGCGCATCGGCGTGACCACGAAAAAACAGTCGCCCGACATCACCATGGTCGTGCATCTGGTCTCACCGGATGGATCGCTCGATTCGCTTTTCACCAGCAATTACGCGTTGCTGCAGATTCGCGACGAACTCGCGCGCCTCGATGGCGTCGGCGACATCAATGTTTTTGGCGCACGCGAATATTCGATGCGTCTCTGGCTCGATCCTCATCAACTTTCTGCACGCGGTCTGACGGCGCAGGATGTCGTCACAGCGATCCAGGAGCAGAATGTTCAGGTCGCAGCAGGAATCATCGGCGCGCCGCCAGTGCCGAAAGGCGCCACCGCATTTCAATACACCGTCAGCACGCAAGGCCGGCTCACCGACGAAAAGCAGTTCGGCGATATTATCGTTAAGACCGGCGCTAACGGACAAGTCACTCGCGTGCGCGATATCGCGCGGGTTGAGCTTGCCGCTCGCGATTACACGGTCAACAGCGGGCTGGGCGGAAAACCGGCGACCGCGATCGCGATCTACCAACTCCCAGGCTCAAACGCGCTCGCCACTTCCGACGCGGTCCGGAAGAAAATGGCTGAACTCAAACAGCGTTTCCCGGCCGGACTCGACTACACGATTGTTTACGACCCGACAGTTTCTGTCCGGGAATCGATCCACGAAGTGCAGAAAACGTTATTCGAAGCGATCGGGCTCGTCGTTCTGGTTGTCCTGATCTTTCTCCAAACCTGGCGCGCCGCGATCATCCCCCTCATTGCGATCCCCGTTTCGTTGATCGGCACGTTCGCGGCGATGAAAGGGTTCGGGTTCTCGATCAACAATCTCTCGCTTTTCGGCATCGTCCTGGCGATCGGCATCGTGGTTGATGACGCCATCGTCGTAGTAGAAGCGATCGAGCATCACATCGAAGACGGGCTGAGTCCGCGGGGCGCGGCGCGGAGAAAGATTCATTTCAGCGCCTGCTCGACGGTCTGCTCGGATGGCTGTTTAAAGGATTCAACAAGACGTTTTCGTGGGCCTCGAACGCATACGGCAACACTGTCGCGCGCTTTGTTCGACTGGCCGTCGTCATTCTGTTCATCTACGTCGGCTTGCTCGCTCTGACCGGTTTTGGCTTCAAAATTGTGCCCGGCGGTTTTCTTCCAACGCAGGACCGCGGGTACGCGGTCGTTTTTGCGCAGTTGCCCGACGCTGCATCACTCGACCGCACCCAGGCAGTCGTCGATAAGATTTCGAAGATCGCACACGAAACACCCGGGATTCTCAACACGGTCGAGTTCGCTGGATTCAATTTGTTCGGCGGCAACCAACCGAATACCGCTGCAGTCTTTTTGCCTTTCAAAGAATTTTCAGAACGACACACGCGCGACCAGGGAATGCCTGCGATTCTCGCGAAAATGAACGCGCGCGTTCGCGCGGAAATTCCCGAAGCTCTGGTCATTGCCTTTCCGCCACCGCCAGTGGCTGGCATTGGCAACGCCGGTGGCTACAAGCTTTTCATTCAGGATCGCGGCAACGCCGGCCTCGATGAACTGCAAACACAAGCGTTCGCCATGATGATCAAAGCGAATCAAACACCTGGCCTGGCGAACAACTTGACGACATTTCGGGCGAACGTCCCGCAGCTCTGGCTCGAAGTGGATCGCGTTAAAGCGAAAAGCATGAACGTGCCGTTGAGCAACATTTTCGGAACGCTCCAAACTTATCTTGGATCGACATATGTGAACGATCTCACGCTTTTCGGCCGCACGTATCGCGTCACCGCTCAGGCCGATTCGCAATTTCGTTTGAGTCCCGACGACATCCGCCTGCTGAAAACGCGAAATAATTCGGGTGGCATTGTTCCGCTCGGCTCAGTTGCAACTGTGAAGGAAGTGAGCGGCGCCGACAAGATCACGCGCTACAACATGTTTACCGCGGCCGATCTCAGCGGCCAGCCCGCCCCGGGCGCGAGCACTGGCCAAGCGCTTGGTGCGGTTGAGCGTCTCGCAAGAGAAATTTTGCCCACCAGCTTCACGACTGAGTGGACGGAGATCGCTCTGCAACAAAGGCTCGCCGGCAACAGTGCGATTTACATCTTCCCTCTCTGCGTCTTGTTCGTTTTTCTTCTGCTCTCGGCGCTTTACGAAAGCTGGTCGCTGCCACTCGCCATCATTCTCATCGTCCCAATGTGTCTGTTCAGCTCGATCTACGGTGTCTGGCTGCGCTCGATGGAGAATAATATTTTCACGCAGATCGGTTTCGTTGTGCTCGTTGGGCTTGCCTGCAAGAACGCCATCTTAATCGTTGAGTTCGCGAAGCAAATCCAGGATCGAGATCAAAAAGACCGCTTCGCCGCCGCCGTCGAAGCCTGCCGACTCCGATTGCGCCCGATTCTTATGACTTCCTTTGCTTTCATTTTTGGTGTCCTTCCGCTTGTTCTTAGCACCGGCGCCGGTGCGGAAATGCGGCAAGCTCTCGGCACGGCCGTCTTTTTCGGAATGCTCGGAGTAACCGGTTTTGGTCTTTTCCTTACGCCGGTGTTCTACGTCGTAATCATGTGGTTCAAAGAGCGCCGCGCCAAAACAGCCGCGCCCGCACCAACGCAAGCTCCGCCACCGTTAGCGGCGGAACCAGCGCTTCATTAGTAGCGTGGACGCGAATCTCATCACCGTATTAGCCGGGGTGCTTGGCTCGGTGGCCGGCGCCTCCGCGGCGATCGCCACCACCTGGATTTCGCAGAACAGTCAGACTGTTCGCCGGCCGCAACCCTCCGCACAAGCAGAGCAACAACGGCGCGCTGCGGAGTCCCGCGCGCTCGTATAAAAGTGAACGCCGGGCAATGGCCTAATCAATAGACCAGCCATGGCGATCGAAATTGCTCCGGTAATTTATGTGGCGCGCCACGGGGAGACTGCCTGGAGCGTCACGGGTCAGCATACAGGACTTACCGATTTGCCTTTGACGAAACGCGGCGAGCGCAACGCCGCGCGTCTTGGAGAACGGCTGGCCGGATCGGTTTTCGCGAAAGTGCTGACGAGTCCGTTGCAACGCGCGGCTCGAACCTGTGAACTGGCGGGGTTTGGTGCCGTAGCCAAAGTCGATCGTGACCTGGTCGAGTGGAACTACGGCGACTACGAAGGTCTCCGAACCGCGGAGATTCATGCGAAACAACCCGACTGGGAACTGTTTCGTGACGGTTGCCCGAACGGAGAATCGCCGGAACAAGTCGGTGCCCGTGCCGATCGTGTTGTTAGTCGCGTGCGCGCCATCAAAGGCAATGTGCTGATTTTTTCGAGCGGACATTTCCTGCGAGTGTTCGCTGCTCGCTGGCTGGGGCTGGAACCGGCCGCTGGAAAATTTTTTATGTTAGATACAGCAAGCCTTAGTGCGCTCAGCTACGAACATGACCTGTCCAATTCTGCGATCCAGTTTTGGAACGACAGTCGTCACGCTGGCGACTGAACTGGGCAACAATGAAAACAAGCTATTCCCAGGCTTCCGTTAGCAGGGCGCGCGTTTCCTCCACGCCTGTGAGCCAGATCTTCATCATCTCTTCGTCGTCACGCTGATAAAGACCGCCGTAGTTGCCGTCCTTGAGATAGTCCCGGAGTGATTTTGGATCGAGACGGCGCACTTTTTCCAAATCGCTCATCGGCTTCTGTTCCGAGGGTATCTGGATCTTTGGCAAGCGCGTCCAGGGAAAATTTTCCATCCACGACGCATGCGAGGCGATGGGATCGATCGCCTGGACTTGAGCCCAAACTTTCGGTGCGTTCCACCAGTTATGAAACTTGATCCGCACGCCAGGATGATCTGCCATCCATTCGCCGGCGAATCCTTGTGCAGGCGTATTGCCGCCATGGCCGTTGACGACCAGGAGTCTTTTGAACCCCTGCTCCGCCATCGCGTCGAGAATGTCGCGTAGGATCGACATGTACGTTTCCACCCGCAACGTGATCGTTCCCGGAAACGCGCGGAAGTAAGGAGTGATCCCGTACGCGAGTACAGGAAAGACGGGCACGCCCAGGGGTTCCGCCGCTTCAACGGCAAGTCGTTCCGCTAAAATGCTGTCCACGCTGAGGCTCAGATAAGCGTGTTGTTCTGTGCTGCCCAGTGGCAACACTGCACGATCGTCACGCTTCAGATATTCTTCCACCATCATCCAATTCATTTCACTGATCCGCATACGTAAAGGTGGCCTACAGATTTGGTGAGTTCACGCAGAATTGTGCGACAAGACATTCCACCTGCGGAGTCGCTCATCCCGCGTTCAAACGCCGCCTGGATCATTGCCCTTCACCGCTTCTTCGAAGTCTCGGTTGGAATCCTCGTCGCTTTGATACTCGCGGCTGTATGGCCGGAGCATCCACTTGAATCCGCGAAAAAAACAACGAATAAGCTGCGCTCCGTAGAAATTCGTTAGCCGATACGAACAACGCGCGGATCCTCAGGCCCGCGCGAAACAAACTCCGGAAACTCTAGCGGATGCAAGATTCCAGCAAGAATTTCCAAGCTGTCGACAATGCGCGGTCCCGGGCGTGCAAAGTACGCATTCGCGTCCACGAGGTAAATTTCGCCCCGGCGCGCAGCGGAAAGCGAATGGAATTTCGGAAAGCTCCGAAGCAGTTCATAATCGCGCCGCGCACGATCAAGATTGTAACCACAGAGAGCGAGCACGACGATCTCGGGCCGCGCATCGAGCACTTCCCGCCAATCAATTTGCACCGAGGGTTGATGCTTGCGACCTAACGGATCATGCCCGCCGGCAATCCCGACAAGTTCCGGTCCCCAATGCCCCGAGCAAAACGGCGGATCCACCCACTCCATCAGAAGACAACGGGGCCTATTTCCGACCCGATTCACTCGACGCCGCACGGCTTCGATTCGACCCGATAATCGGGTAATGAGTTGATCCGCGCGCTCGTGCACGCCGCACACTTCGGCGACACGTCGAATATCATCGAAAATATCCGCCAAACTCGACGGCTCGATGTTCACCACTTCAGGCGGACCCGGCAAAGCCTCTGCGAGCCGCGCCACGGTGCCGTAGCCGACAGCGCATACATCGCACAATTGTTGGGTCAGGATCACATCGGGGCGCAGCTTGCGCAGCAACGACTCGTCGATGGCGTAAATCGTGCCGCTTTCGCGCAGCGCGCGGCGGACCCACGCGTCCACCTCGCGACTCGTTAGGCTAGCATTTTCGTGGATGGGACAACGGGTAACACGCGGACGCCTGTTGGCTTCGTGTGGAAAATCGCACTCATGCGACACACCCACGACTTGATCCATCAATCCGAGCGCTGCCGCGATCTCGGTGGCGGCGGGCAAGAGTGAAACGATCCGCTTCATGAGACTTGGATAACGTTGTTAACATCCATCCCTGATCGGTAAACAACAATCTCCAGCCGCCTGGCTCACCCGTGGCGCCGACAATCGTGTGCGCTCCAGCGTATTGAATGCGCAGTGGTCTGGGCGTGGGCCTGATTTCTTTTCCTTTTTCTTCTCAGCTAATCACTCAGCGAACTACAGCCTACGGGCGTGGCGTCGGCGTTGGACGCGGCGAACCGGTAGGCGTCGGCGGTGGCGTCAAACGAGGCGGCGGAGTGGGCCGCGGCGCTGCGGTCACATTCGGCGAGGCGGTAGGCGGCGGTGTTAAATGAGCGGGCGGAGGGGGCCGCCATCGAGTTGGACGCGGCCTCGGTGTTGGAACAAGCCTCGGTGTGGGTGTCGCCGTCACCGGTGAATTGCATGGCCTTTCCTCTTCGGAAAAGGAGAGGGGGAGGAGTTGGGGTACGGTGCTCTCTATGGCAACATCGTAACGCTGCCAAACGGGTTGAACGTGGCCGTACCAGTATAGTTGCTGGCGTTCGTGCTGACGTTGTTGTGGAACGTAAACGTCAAGGTTGCGGTTCCACCGTTGGCGGCGATCGTCCGCTGCGCGGTCGTACCGAGCAGCGAACTCGTGTTAAGCGTGCCACCACCGGTCGACGTGTTATAGATGGTGGTCGCGCCCATCGTGATCTTGGTCAGGTTGCCATTAGTAGCCTGCGGCCAGGTCATGGACAATCCCGTAAGAACTTGGTCGACCGCAGCATCGTTCTGGAAAGTGATCGTGACTTTGTTCGAGCTGAACGTCTCGGCAGTGACGACGATCATTAGTGGCGTAGGTGTTGGTGTAGGCGTAAACGTGGCAGTAGCTGTCGCCGTCGGGGTTGGAGTAAACGTTGCAGTAGCAGTAGCAGTAGCAGTCGGCGTAAATGTTGCCGTCGGTGTGAGTGTAGCTGTGGATGTAGGTGTGAATGTGGCGGTCGGCGTAACTGTTGCCGCCGGTGTAGATGTAGGCGTGGGCGTGGGAACGTCGCAGTCAGCGAAAGAGGCGCCCTCGAAGGTGGCGCCGGGGATCAGATCGAAGACAGAGGTAACATAGTTAGTGCCATCGAACTGCACCAGAGCTGTGCCACTGGCTGCCTCGCTCGGGACCAGAACATTGCCACCCAAGCCTTCGAACGAGGCAGGAAAATATTGGTAGATCCCATAGGGCCCCTGCTCATTGAGTGTAATCGCTTGGAAGAGCTCGCCGCCCGAGCAGAAGGTGCACGGAGTTTGCGGGATGACAAGGACGGCTTCAGCACCGTGCCACTCGACGACACCTAAAGTAACGTTGCCATTTTCGTCCATTGCATGGATAGCCCCGAGCATGGTCGTAGAAGTATTGGGGTACTCCTCATCGGCCACCCAGATTTTGCCGCCAAAGGGCCCGAAGGTGCGCGGCACGACAGCTGGACTTTCAATTTCTCCAATTTGTCCCCCGCTGTGGAAGTTGCCGACAGCATTGACAGTTCCGGCCCCGTCCACCGCCCACACGCCGCCGCTAAATTTACATGTCACGATCATGTCGAAGGCGAACTGGCCCAATGCGCCCTCATGATCGAACGTAATCCCGGTATGGTCCGGTGAGCAGCCTGAGTCTGGAATGACCGCAAACAGTGTGGGCGGATTGGGTAGCCTGATCTGCCAGATATTGGGGCCTGATGTGACAAAATAGTCGCGCGGGGTGAACCCGGCATTCGCAGCCTGGGATGGAGCGATAGTCATATATAATTCCTCGCACCCGCCACCACCGGGGGTCGGGATCAGCGCTATCGTTTCGAAATCTCCCTGACAGCTGACCTTATCGATTCTTGTGCTCCCGCCCGGGAAGCTGCAGTATTCGCTTGCGATCAGATCAGCCGGCGCAGCGGCCACGCCTATGGGCCCGGCCCGATCGGGGGAGGGAGCGGGGTTATGGACACCGCTAAAGAACTGGTGAGTGGCGGCAGTCGGTGTCGGTGTAAACGTAGCCGTAGCTGTAGCTGTGGGCGTAAGTGTGGCTGTAGCTGTAGCAGTTGGTGTCGGAGTGTCAGTAGCCGTTGGCATTGGCGTAGGGGTGAAGTTAGCGGTCGCGGTCGCTGTAGCGGTGGCTGTGGGCGTTGGGGTGGGTGTGAATGTGGCCGTCGCTGTGGCTGTGGCTGTCGCAGTCGATGTCGGTGTTGACGTTGCGGTCGCTGTTGGCGTGAATGTTGCCGTAGGTGTTGGAGTAAATGTAGCCGTTGCCGTCGCTGTAGCTGTAGCTGTAGCTGTAGCTGTCGGCGTAAATGTGGCTGTAGCGGTGGGAGTGGGTGTTGGAGTGTGAGTAGCCGTTGGTGTTGGCGTAGGGGTGAATGTTGCCGTTGCGGTCGCTGTCGCCGTCGGTGTTGGGGTGGGTGTGAACGTGGCCGTCGCTGCGGCGGTCGCAGTCGGTGTCGGTGTTGACGTTACGGTCGCTGTTGGCGTGAATGTTGCCGTAGGTGTTGGAGTAAATGTAGCCGTTGCCGTCGCTGTAGCTGTAGCTGTCGGCGTAAATGTGGCTGTAGCGGTGGGAGTGGGTGTTGGAGTGTGAGTAGCCGTTGGTGTTGGCGTAGGGGTGAATGTTGCCGTTGCGGTCGCTGTCGCCGT
>WNGL01013032.1_pt1 | contig 10270 bp, 10 predicted proteins | sample 5400591 | NCBI WGS metagenome assembly WNGL01 (sample SAMN13153377, study PRJNA577476) | soil metagenome | isolation source: 80 cm soil or saprolite under Garry oak tree replicate 1 | place: USA:California | collected 2016-06-15 | reverse complement strand
TCGGCTTCAGCCCCGGCGCCGTCCCAGCCGGCATCAGCGGCACCAGCTCAGGCGTCACCGACCACTCCAGCTCGATAGCCCTCCCCGGCGCCCTCACCTTCCGCTTCGCCATCCCTCGCCCTCGGGTCATCCCAGATCAGGCCGTATCATTGTAGGATTCGCATCCAGGGGAGGTGAACCCCGTGGACCTGCGGCCCTCGCCGATCGCCGGTCAGTGGTACGCGGGCGACGCGCGGACGCTCGGCGCCGAGGTCGACAGCTACCTAGTTGCCGCCGGTGCCGTGAAGGCCGACGGCGACATCGTCGCGCTGATCGCGCCTCACGCCGGCTATCGCTACTCGGGCGCTGTGGCGGGCCACGCGTTCGCCGCCACGCGGGGGATTGCGCCGGAGGTCGTCGCCGTCGTCGGGCCCATGCACTATCCGCTGGAGGGCACTGTGCTGATCTCGGGTCATGGTGCCTACCAGACGCCGCTCGGCCCGGTGATGATCGCGCGTGAGGCGTGCCGCGTCCTCGACGACGCCCTGCGCCAGGAGCTGGGCGCGGGACTCACGCCGGTGAAGGGCGACCCGGAGCACTCGATCGAGATCGAGCTGCCGTTCCTGCAGCGCGTGCTCCCAGGCGAGTGGCGGCTTTTGCCCGTGATGGTGCGCGACCAGCGTCGCGAAGTCGCGCGGGCGCTCGGGCTCGCGCTCGCCCGCGCGCTGCGTGGCCGCGCGGCGCTCCTCGTCGCGAGCACCGACCTCTCCCACTACCATCCTCAGGCGGTCGCGAACCGGCTCGACCGCGAGCTGCTCCGGCGCGTGGAGGCGTTCGACCTCGACGCGCTGCTGCGCTGCTCTGGGCCGCGCGGGAGCTCGGCGCCGACCGCGTGCGCGTGCTCGACTACGCGACGTCGGGTGACGTCACCGGCGACATGGGCCGCGTCGTCGGCTACGCGGCGGGCGTGGTGACTGGAGCGGCGACGTGACGCGGTCCGCGAGCGCGGGTAGGATACGGGCGCAGTGACGGCGCTGGCTGACGTACTCTCGCGACTGACGCGCGAGGGAGAGCTGTACGAGCGGCTCCCCGAGAGCCGCGTGCGGTGCTACGCCTGCGGCCACCGCTGCCTGATCCCGCCCGGCCAGCGCGGTGTCTGCAAGGTGCGCTGGAACGACGACGGGCGGCTTATGGTCCCGGCGGGCTACGTCGCCGGCGTCCAGCTCGACCCCGTGGAGAAGAAGCCGTTCTTCCACGCTTACCCGGGCGCGCGCGCCCTGTCCTTCGGGATGCTCGGATGCGATTATCACTGTGGGTACTGCCACAACGCCCTGACCTCGCAGGCGCTGCGCGATCCGATGATGGGCGTGCCGCCGCAGGACGTAACGCCCGCGGAGATCGCGGACCTCGCCAAGCGCCATCGCGCCCGCATCCTCACGTCCACCTACAACGAGCCCCTGATCACAAGCGAGTGGGCCCGCGAGGTCTTCCGCGAAGGCAAGGCGCGCGGCCTCGTCTGCTCGTACGTCTCGAACGGCAACGCGACGCCCGAGGTGCTCGACTACCTGCGCCCGTGGGTCGACCTCTACAAGGTCGACCTCAAGGGCTTCGACGACAGGCACTACCGGAAGCTCGGCGGCGTGCTCGCCACGGTGCTCGAGACGATCCAGCGCCTCCATCACATGGGCTTCTGGCTCGAGGTCGTGACGCTGATCGTCCCGGGGTTCAACGACACGGACGCCGAGCTGCGCGACATCGCCCGGTTCCTCGTCTCGGTCTCGCCGGACATCCCGTGGCACGTCACGGCGTTTCACCCCGACTACAAGATGACCGACCGCGACGGGACGACGGCGCAGACGCTGCTGCGCGCCGCGGAGCTCGGCGTGGGCGAGGGGCTCCGGTATGTCTACGCGGGAAATCTGCCGGGGCGCGTCGGGCCCTTCGAGAATACGTACTGCCCGTCGTGCCGCGTGCTCCTCATCGAGCGCGTGGGCTACACGATCCTGCACGACCTCGTCACGCCGGGGCGCGGCGTATGCCCGTCGTGCAGCGCGCGCATCCCCGGCCGCTGGTAGGCACTCGCCTCGTTCGTTCCTAGCCGTATCTCAGATTGCACATTCTCGCTGCGAGAGCCGGCTGCTACCGTGCCCCAAGGGAGCGAGCCCGTGCCAGAGTTTCCAATCATCTTCACCCCGCACGCGAGGCTACGAATGGAGGAGCGCGGCGTGCGCGAGGAGGGTGTCAGCAGGGCGATCCGCGAAGGTCAGCGCGCCCCAGCTCAAAGGGACCTCGTCAGCTATCGGCTCAATCTCGAGTTCAGACGTGAGTGGGGCGGACGGTACTATGATACTCAGCAGATCGAGGTGATCGTGGCGGAGGAGAGTGAGAGGGTCGTTGTTGTGACGGTCTACGCGTTCTACTTCTAGGAAGGGGAGCTGAGGTGAAGATCACGTACGACAAGGAGTCGGATGCGCTCTACATCCGTTTGCTGGAAGGCGACTTCGAGTGTCAGGTGATGAGGGTGACAGAGGACGTCGCGCTCGATCTCGCCGCTGGCGACAAGGTTGTCGGTATCGAAGTGTTGGGCGCCAGTCGCTTGTTCGAGAAGCCTGAATCGCCGGCGATCGACCTCAAGGACCTGAAAGCGAGGATCGTTTCCGCGTGATAGACCTACCGGCGGCGAGGCCCACAGTCTTCCGTGGCTGATACGGCCGACGTCGTCGTCGTCGGGGGTGGTGTCAACGGCGCGAGCATCGCCTGGGCGCTCGCGTCCAGGGGGGTCAAGCGCGTCGTCCTCTGCGAGAAAGGCGCGCTCGCGAGCGGCGCCTCCGGGCGCTCGAGCGCCCTGGTGCGCATGCACTACACCAACGAGACGGACGCGCGCCTGGCGTTCGCGAGCTTCGCGATCTTTCGCGACTGGACGGAGATCATGGGCGGCGGCCCGCCGGTGTTCACGCCCACGGGGTTCGTCAACGTCGTCGCGGCGCCCTATACCGACAACCTCCGGAAGAACGTCGAGATGCTGCGGCAGATCGGGATCAACACGATCGCGCTCTCGCCGGCGGAGCTGCGGGACCTCCAGCCCCACGCGAACGTGGACGACGTCGGCGCCGCGGCGTACGAGCCGGAGAGCGGCTACGCCAACCCGGCCGATACGGTCGAGGGGCTGAGGCGCCGCGCGACGGAGCTGGGAGCGCGGATTCTCCAGTGGACTCCGGTGACGAAGATCCTGCGCCGCGAGAGCCGGGTCGGCGGCGTGGAGACGAGTGCGGGCCGGATCGATGCGGGCGCGGTTGTCGTCGCCGCGGGGGCGTGGGCGCCGCGGCTCTGCCGCGAGATCGGGCTCGAGCTTCCCGCGCGGGTGAAGGGGATCGACACCGTGGTGGTGACGCGCCCGGCGGAGCTGACGAAGCCGCACGTGATCTTCATCGACAACGTCCAGGGGAGCTACTTCAGGCCGGAAAGCGGGATCCTCACGATCGTCGGCGTGCCCTGCCAGGATTGGGACCTCGACCCCGACGGGCTGCTGTCATTGCCGCCCGAGGCGCCGTCGGTCGGCGCCCAGATCCTGACCCACCGGATCCCGACGATGGAGCGGGCGACCCTCGCGCGCGGCTACCGCGCCTTCGACTGCTACAGCCGGGACCGCCACGCGATCCTCGGTCGCGTGGACGGGGTGGACGGGCTCTACCTCGCGACAGCCTTCAGCGGCTCTGGGTTCAAGATCGCTCCTGCGGTGGGAATGTGCATGGCCGAGCTGATCGTGGACGGGCGCGCCAAGACCGTGGACATCGAGCCCTTCAGCCTCGGACGATTTGCGGAAGGGAGGTCGCCGGAGGGGCCGTACCCGTACGCCCCCCGCAGGGATCACGCCGAGCCTGCGCGCTGACGTCCGCGGGCGTCGCGACGCGGCAAGCTCGCGTATACTGCCGGACGAGCAGAGACGGTTCGCGGCGAGGCGGGCTCTTTGGTCGACGTGGCGGAGGACGGCTACCTCCTCGAGACGCGCGGGCTCACCAAACGTTTCGGCGGCCTGGTGGCGGTGGACGGGCTGGCGCTATCGCTCCGCCGCGGCGAGATTCGCGGGGTGATCGGTCCGAACGGCTCGGGCAAGACGACGACGGTCAACCTGCTCTCCGGCCTCTACCGTGCCGACACCGGGGAGATCTGGCTCCAGGGGGAGCGGGTGGACCGTCTGCGCCCTCACGAGATCACCGCGCGCGGCGTCGCGCGGACGTTTCAGGTCCCCAAGCTCTTCGGGAACATGACCGTCCTCGAGAATGTCCTGGTCCCGGCGCTCGCCGCGCTCGCCCGCCGCGCCGATCGCGCGATGCCAGAGATCCTCGAGCGGGCGCACCGTCTGCTCGAGTTCGTGACGCTGGAGCGTTTGTGTGACGCGCCGGCCAGGCAGCTCTCCGGCGGCCAGGGCATGCTGGCCCAGATCGCGCGCGCCTTCATGGTCCACCCGCTCCATCTCGTGCTCATGGACGAGCCCTTCGCCGGCGTCCATCCCACGATCCGCGACATCATCATGGAGTCGATCCGCCGGATGAACCGGGACGAGGGGATCACGTTCCTCGTCATCTCGCACGAGATGGCGGAGCTGCGCCGCCTGTGCGCGCTGGTTTCCGTGATGCACGAAGGCCGGCTGATCGCGGAAGGCTCCCTCGAGGAGGTGGCGAACGACGCCGGGGTCCTCGAGGCGTACCTGGGCCGGTAGATGGCGCTCCTGGAGGTCGACCACGTCGCGGCCGGCTACGTCGAGGGCATCGATATCCTGGCGGACATCGCGCTCCGGGTCGAGCCGGGCAGCATCACCGGCATCATCGGCCCGAACGGCGCGGGCAAGTCGACGCTGCTGAAGACGATCTTCGGCTTCCTCCATCCGCGGCGTGGTCGGATCCTCCACGGCGGGCGGGAGATCCAGGCCCTCGCGCCCTACGCGATCAAGCGGCTCGGAATCAGCTACGTCCCCCAGGGGCAGAACATCTTTCCGCAGCTGACGGTCGAGGAGAATCTCCAGCTCGGCGCCTGGATCGCTCGGCACGATCGCGCCGGCGTCGCGTCCATCCTCGAGCGCGCCTACGCGACGTTTCCACGCCTGCGGGAGCGGCGGCGGCGGCGCGCGACGTCGCTGAGCGGCGGCGAGGCGAAGATGCTGTCGCTGGCGAAGGAGCTGGTGAACGATCCGGTGCTGCTGCTCGTGGACGAGCCGTCGGCCGGCCTCGCGCCCCGGATCGCCCACCTGGTGTATGACGAACTCGTCGCGGCGCGGGCGCGCGGTGTGACGCTCCTCCTCATCGATCAGAACATCACCAAGGCGGTCGAGATCTCGGACTACCTCTACATGATCGAAGGCGGGCAGGTCCGCCGCGAAGGGCCGCGTGAGCACTTCGCCGACCAGCTGCGCCAGATCATCCGCGACTCCCTCCTGGGCGCCTGAGCCGGATGGAGGCCTTCGCCCGCCGCGTCGGCTGGTGCCTCCTGGCATACGCCGCCGTCGCGTGGGTTCCCTGGGTCACCACGGAGTACCACACCCACGTCTTCACCATCAGCCTCTACTACGTCGTGCTCGCCGTGGGCTGGAACCTGCTCGCCGGCTATACCGGCCAGTTCTCGCTCGCGCACCACACCTTCGCCGGCGTCGGTGCCTACACCTCGGCGCTGCTGGTCCAGCACACGCGCCTGCCCATGCTCGTGGGGATCGTCGCCGGCGCCGTGCTCGCGACGGGGCTCGGCTACGTCCTGGGCAGCCTGTGCCTCCGCATGCGGGCGATCTACCTCGCGCTGGCGACGTGGGCCTTCGCCGAGTCGATCCGCCTCCTCGTCACCGTCGAGTACCAGATCACGCGCGGTGACCTGGGCTTGAGGACATCGCTCCTCTTCGGGACGCCGCGGGCGACGCCGTACTACTACCTCTTCCTCGGCCTCGCCCTCGCCGCCGCGCTCGCCGCGTGGGAGATCGTCCATTCCCGGGTCGGGGTGTTCATGCGCGCGATCCGGGACGACGAGGAGGCGGCGGCCGCCATGGGGGTGGACACGTTCAAGTGGAAGCGCGTGGCCTTCGTCGTCTCCGCCGTCTTCGCCGCCGTCGCCGGCGGCTTCCAGGGGCACTACATCGGGCTCTTGTCGCCCGCGCCCATGAAGTTCAACGAGATGGCCACCATCGTCATCATGGTGATCGTCGGCGGTCTGAGGACCTTCTTCGGACCGATCCTGGGCGCGGTCTTCATCGAGGTCCTCTCCGAGCTCCTCCGGGGCTGGGGCGAGATCCGGATGGTGCTGTTCGCGCTCCTCGTGATCGCGGTGGCTCGCCTCTACCCCGGGGGGCTCGTGGGGATGCTTGGCCTGGCGGTTCAGACGGTCCGCTCGCGCTCACCGAAGAGCCCCGTCGGCCGGAGCACGAGGAGCGCGATGAGGAGCACGAAGCCGTAGAGGTCCTTGTACGCCGACGCGATGAAGACCGACCCCAGGGCTTCGATCACGCCGAGCAAGACCCCGCCGACGACGCTCCCCGGGATCGAGCCCAGTCCGCCGATGACGATGATCTCGAATCCCTTGAAGGTCGAGATCGCGCCGTTCTCCGGGTAGACGAGGAAGTCGGGAGCCAGCAGCGCCCCGGCGGCGGCGGCCAGCGCGACGCCGACCCCGAACGCCAGCATGTCGAGCCGGAGCACGTCGATCCCGGCCGTCTGGATCCCGACGCGATTCTGGGCGGCCCCGCGGAAGGCGCGCCCGAGCCACGTCTGCTTGACCATGAGGGAGAAGAGCGTCAGGAGGACGATCGCCGCGACGAGGGCGACGACGCGGTTGCCGGAGATCGGCAGCGTCCCGAGCGTCGTGGCCCGCGCGTAGTCCTTGGGCGCGTACTGGTTCGGGCCCCCGAGGACGATGGCCAGGTTCCGGAAGAAGACCATCAGGGCGATGGTGATGATGGTCGCGTACTCGTCGCGGCGCTCGATCCCGCCCACGTACATCGGGCGCAGGAGGAGCCGCTGCGTGACGACGCCGAGGAGGAAGACGGCACCCATGGCGAGCGGGAGGGCCAGATACCAGCGCTCGGGCGGGAGCAGCGTAACGAGCAGGGCGTACTGGACGTAACTGCCGATCATGTAGAACTCGCCCATCGCCCAGTTGATCATCTTCATGATGCTGTAGATGAAGGTGATCCCGAGCGCCATCAGGCTGTAGATCAGGCCGATGACGATCCCGGAGAGGAGGTACTGGGAGAAGAGGTACGCGTCCACCGCCTCAGCGCTTCGGCGCCATCAACAGGTCGCCGGTCTTGAACTGGGGCGGGAAGACGATCTTCGCCTCGCCGAAGGGCATCTCGGGCTTCGTGTACTGGAGGAACAGCATGGGCGGCGTCCACTGCTGCCAGTACGGACCCTCGCCGTGCGAGAAGCTGATCGTCCCGTTCCAGCCCTCGAACGTGTTGCTCAGGAGCGCCTTGACGAGGGGTTCGCCCGTGTCGCTCTTGGCGTCGTTGAGCGCGTCGGCGACGAGCGCCACCTGCGCGTAGGCGTTGAGCGCCCCGTAGACCGGGTCCTCCTTGTACTGCTCGCGGTACTTCGCGCGGAACGCCTCGCCGCGCGAGGTCAGCTTCATCGTCGGGTGGTAGTACACGATGAAGGTGAGGTAGGCGCCCTTGTCGCCCAGGTTCTTCCAGAACTCGGGCCGGGCGGGGAGGTCGTACGAGACGAGCATCGGCACCGCCGGGAAGAGGCCCACGTCGTGCGCCTGCTTGATGACCAGGTAGACGGGCGTGCCGACCCCGCCGTTCAGGACGAGGTCAGGCTTCCAGTTCTTGATCTCGAGCAACTGCGGCGTGAGGTCCACGACGGCCCGGTCGAAGATGACCGTCTTGAGGTCGGCCTGGACGTCCATGCTCTTGAACAGCCTCTTCGTTTCTTCCACCAGACCCACGCCGTAGTCGGTGTTCTCGGCGATCAGCGCGACCCGTTTGAAGTCATGCTGCTTGATCCAGCGGTTCCACAGGCTCACCCGATCCGGGTCGATGACGTGCGTTCGGAACGTATAGGTGAGGTGCTTCTCGGTGAGGGAGCGGGCCGACGCCTGGGTCGCGAAGACCGGGATCTTGAACTGCTCGGCCAGCTCCTGGACCGCCCCCATCACGGAGCTGTGGAACTGGCCGATGACCGCTACGACCTGATCCAGGGTCGCCAGCTTCCGGAATCCGGCCACGCCTTTCTCGGGCGTCCCCGAGTCGTCCTCGGTGACCAGCTCGATCTTTCGTCCACCGAGAACGCCGCCGCGCGCGTTGACGTCGTCGGCGGCCATCTTGGCGCCACGGACGATGAACTGCCCCGCACTCGCATCGCCCGGTGGGGACAGTGGCGTCAGGACTCCGATCTTCACAGGTTTCTGGGCGAGGGCTGGCGCGGTGAACCCGCACGCGACGATCGCCACGAGCACCGCAGCAGCTTTGATCGGCCAAGCGCGCCCTCTCATACACTCCCTCCGTCGGTCACCGAGATCGTTGTCCACTCCCATGCCAGCGGGGTCTCAGCCCACGTATGCGCGTTACTCCGCGTCGCCGCTTCGGTCATGCTCCCCGGCACGGCCCCGCGCGAAGCGGCTGGGATCGAAGAGCGAGAGGTCGAGGGAGGGCTTGCCGTCCAGGAGCCACTCGGCGACATACCGGCCGGTGGCGGGAGAGTGCTGGAAGCCGTGGCCGCCGAAGCCGACGGCGAGGAAGAAGCCCTCGACGCCCGGCGCCCAGCCGATGATCGCGTGGTCGTCGGGCGTGAGCGGCCGGAGGCCCGCCCAGCCGCCGGCGATCCGCGCGTGCTCGAGGATCGGCAGGCGGTGGATCGCCTTCTGCACGGCGTCCTCGACCTTCCCCCAGTCCATCGGGACGTTGAAGTCCTCGCCGATGTCTTCGACGTCGCCCGGGCTCAGCAGGACCTGCTCCATTTCTTTCCTGAAATAGAGGCCGCTCGTCACGTCGCTCGTGAGCGGCACCGGACCCGGGATCTCGGGGAACGGCTCGGTGAAGAAGATGTGGCGGCGCCGCGGGTGAACGGGAAGCTCGAGCCCCGCGAGCCTCCCGACGCGCGCCGCGGCGGGACCCGCGGCGTTGACGACGATCGGCGAGGCAATGGCGCGCTGGGAGGTCTGGGCACCCGTGACGCGCCCGTTCGATTTCGCGAGCGCCGTCACCTCCACGCCCTCGAGGATCTTGACGCCGAGCTCGCGCGCTCGGCGCGCGAACGCGTTCGTCACCTCGGCGGGCCCTGCCATGGCGTCCTGGGGCCCCCAGACCGCCGCGATCAGGTCGTCCACGCGGAGGGCGGGGACGAGCTTCTGCGCGTCTGCGGGCGTGATGACGCGGACGTCCGCGCCCAGCGTTCGCTGGAGCGCGATCCTCTTCTCGAACCCGCGGAGGTGCCGCTCCTCGGAGAGGAGATAGAGGTAGCCGATCGTCGTGTAGCCCGGGTTGACGCCGAACTCTTCCTGGAAGCGCTCGAAGACCTTGATGCTCTCGAGCGAGAAGCGGATCTCGGTCTCGGTCGAGAACTGGACGCGGATGCCACCCGCCGCCTTGCTGGTCGTCCCCGAGCCGACGGTCTCGCGCTCGAGGACGACGACGTCGCGGAGCCCGCGACGGGCCAGGTGGTAGGCGATCGAGCAGCCGACCACGCCGCCGCCGATGATGACCGCGCTCGCCGTCCCGGGTGGGCTCATGAGGCCGGATTATGATGAAGGGGCCGCGGCCGCGGCGCAAGCACGTGCCCTCGCCGGTGACGCCGATGTGCAGAGGCGTGCCGGCAGCGATACTATCCCGGCGGGATCCTATGGCAGATCTTCGTATCGTGGCCGATCCTCGTATCGCGAGCCCGGGACGGCGCGTCCACCCCTGGTACCGGTGGGCCGTCGTGCTCTACGACCGGGCCTACCGCGTGGTGCACGGTCTCGACCGGCCGCCGGCGCAGGTGGGGCCGGCGCTCTGCGTCGAGGTCCGCCGTGGCCGTCGCGCGCGCCGACTCCCCGACGGCACGCGGATCGCCTCGGGTGACCGGGTCGGCGTCATCCACCTCAACAACGCTCGCCTCACCGCCGTCCACGTGAACGGCCAGCCACCGCTCGCGATCGGCCTCGAGTTCCGCCGCTGGTTCCTGGCCTCGCTCCGTGAGCTGGCGCAGCTCGCCGCCGACGGCGGCCCGCTCGCGGACGTGCGCGCCTTCTGCGCGATCACCATCTTCCACCGCGGTCTGGCCCGCCTCGGCTTTCACCCCGAGCGCGACGGCATCGTCTGGCCCGGGCTCAC
>WNGL01012111.1_pt1 | contig 10270 bp, 7 predicted proteins | sample 5400591 | NCBI WGS metagenome assembly WNGL01 (sample SAMN13153377, study PRJNA577476) | soil metagenome | isolation source: 80 cm soil or saprolite under Garry oak tree replicate 1 | place: USA:California | collected 2016-06-15 | reverse complement strand
CCAGGGCACATCTGCAACACGACCTCCCAGGCCACCCGTTCTTCCCCTCGCTTCCACCTCTCGCCCCTGTATAATACCGCCGAGAGGGAAGGGGAGGCGGCGTCTGGTACGCCCAGGGAGCCGACCGGGTGACGGCACGCGCTGGCGCCTCCGCCTTCCGAGACTGGTCCCGAGGCGGAGGTCCCGTGCACCTCCTGAGGAGGACAGGTAGGCCCTACAGAACTGACGCTGCGATAAGACCTCATTTCCTCACCGCACCGGAAAGGTGCGCATCGCCGCTTCATATTCGTCCACTACATCTCCTAAGGTCAGCTCTCGATACATGGCGAGACTCTGCTCCGTCGTATGGCCGCTGAGGAGTTGCAGCTTCGGACTGATGATCCCTTGCTTCGTCAAATAGGTGAGCAGCTGATGGCGGAAGAGATGGGGGTACACACGTTTCGTGATCCCAGCCGCGACCGCATACTGCTTGACAATCTGGCGGAGACGCCGCGTGGAGTAGGGTTGACACCGTCGCGATTCGAACAGGTAGAGGGCATCCTGGGCGCGCTGTCGTTCAACATATTGCGCGAGTTCTCCCCGGAAGTGGGTTGGAAAGAGGACATAGCGATCTTTGTGCCCCTTGCCTTGGTCAATGCGCAGGTGACACGTCTGCAGATCCACATCGGTGAGGCGGAGCCAGACAAGTTCCGCGTTGCGGATCCCGGTATAGAGGAGGAGTTTCAGCATGACCAGATGGGTGAGTTGCTGCGCATGCCAGATCGCCTCATATAATGCGACCAGTTCCGCCTCCGTCAGGAGGTCAGGTAACCGCTGGGGGCGTGGACCAAGCCCAACCGCTAAGAGGTCCCGCGTATGCTGGAAGACCTTCTTGAGGTAGTGATAATCCGGGTGCTGTGGTCGCAGGGTGCGCACGAGCTTTTTGGCCATGGTTTTGGGGGGTATGCGCGTTGCCATCACGCCGCCTCCAGCCACGAGGGACGGTCGAGGTCCAGGGCAAACAACCCATAGGGATTCACATGTTCATAGAATAAGGGACTCAGCGCCCGGTAGTCCGCAGCACTGAACTGCCCCAGCAACTGATGCTGGGCGATCGTCTGTTCCACCAGGATCGTATTGATGAGCATCAGGCAATTCTGCAGCAGTTGAAGGCAAAGGGTGGTGATCTCTTGCTGCTCGCGGCTGTTCGTGGCCCAGATGCCCTGGCGGCCATAGCACAGAAAGTCACTGGCTTCATTCCAGCGCTCGACGACGTTCAAGCCGGCTTCCACTTCATGGCGCAGCTCCAGGGAGGACAAATACTCGCAGAGATAGATGGTCTTTTCGACTTTGCCTAACTCCGCGAGGGCTTTGTAGGTCGGATGGGTCACATTGTACGAGTTGAAGCGTTTCAGAATCGCCTCTGCCGTGGCGGTCCCCGTCTTGAGTGCCACGGCGTGCTTCACCATCTCGTCATACTGCTGGACAATTAGGTCCCAGCGAATGGGGCGACTCAGGACCCCCGCCAGGTTGGGAAACGCGCTGACTATCCCGGTGTCAGGGAGGTACAGGCGTTCATATTTCATGCGCTTCAAGCGGGGCATCAGCCGCACGCCGCCGAGTAAGTGACAAAAGGCAAAGGCCACTTCGGACTGGCCGTGGGAATCCACGAAGTTCTTCTCGACCCGCATCTCCGTATCGTGGCGGACGAGCCCCTCGATCATCGCGGCCACTTCTGAAAACGAAAAGTTCCGGAGCTGCGAGTAGATGCAGACGGCATTCGTCTCCACGTGCCAGTAGACCAAGATCCCATAGCCCCGATACCGCGAGCGCCATTCGGTCATCAGATTCTGGCGCCAGCTCTCAAACCGCTTGCCATCGGAGGCACAGGCGTGGCCTTCGCCCCACAGCTGGGGATTCCGTAGGGCCAGGATCTTATTGACGACCGCGGCATTCGCGTTACGGAGCGCCTCGCTGGTGAAATAGGACTTTCGGACATAGAGAAGCTCGTCATAGGAGTAGTGCTGGTTCGCGGTAGCGACGCGTTTAATCCCGGTGTTCGTCCCTTCCGCAAACATATCCAGCAGGAGGAGCGGTCGGAGCGCGTCGCGGGAGCGCACCTCCTTGGTCCCCGAGTGCGTGAAGAAGCGCGTAAAATCGACGAGCCGATCCGCCTCCACAAAGATGTCTAACAGATCGAGGATCCCATGGCGCTGCTGGACCAAGTGGTGCAGACGACGGAGGGTCGGCGGTTCGGGTTGAGCCGTCAAGCGATCCACGGCAAACAGCCGGCGATCCTCATTGGCGGCGGGGGTGGTGAGGTGCACATGCGGGTTGCGGGGCAGCTCCCGATTGAACTGGGTCAGCGCCGCGGTGAGCCGCGCGCGCAAGGGATCGAGGAAGGACGTCACCTCCACCGGTTGCTGGAGGAGGCCATAGTAGGCGACGCGGTGGTCGTCCTCCGCCCAATGCGCTGGCATATCCTGACTCGGATTGCGAAAGGCGTAGGCGCCCTCCACCCAGACCTCTTTACACTTCAGGGCGCGTTCAAGGCGTTGGAGTACACAGAGTTCGTAGTATTGGCGATTGATCCGGACCTGCCCATCGTGCTCTTCGACGACGGTGTCACGCCAACTGGGCAGCACCACCCCGTCAATCGGGACATCCTCCAGGAAGTAGTGCCCCCGCGTCCCCAGGGACTGCTTGATCACGGCCAACGCCTCAATGACGGGCTGAAAGCGATTCTCACTCCGAAAGGTCAGATGCTCTAACACGAGCGGTAACATTTGCCGATAGTGGTGCACGAACTTCTGCCGCATGACGTATTGGTACCAGATACGGTACTGCGGCCCGCTCGTTTTCGCCTCTGCAGCGAGATCCCGAAACGTCTCTTCTTTGACTTGGGGAAAGAGGACCGCGCGGATCGTGCCGTCAGGCTCCTCCACGACCGCCTCGGCCACCCGATACAGCAGCTGCACCTTCCCCGCGACGCGCTTGACATCGCGTAGGAGTTCCTTCTGGAGATGTTTCTCCGTCTGGGTATCGATCCGTCGAATGATCTCCAGCGTCATGCGGACGGTATCGTCGAGCACCTCCATCGTGCGCAGGTGCACAAAGCACGCCAGTAAGGCAGCGCGAATGGTGGGAGGATGCTCACGCATCTTGCTGGCATGTTCATTCTGGGCGCGCCGCTTGAGCAGCTGGAGCACTTTGAACGGTACAGAGATAAAGGCCTCGGCTGGCACGTTGAGCGCCCGGAGTTGTTGGAGCTTCGCGATTTCGTGCTGCAGCGGCTTGATGCCGGGGGCTGAGGGCTCGGTTTTCAGGCGCTCAAACGCCGACTGCGACTCATCAGGCGGCACGACCAAGAGGTGGTCCAGTGCCGTCCGCACCGGCTCTGAGAGCCGGGTGGCCACTTGCTGATGGACATCCTGGAAAAAGCCATGCAACGCCGCCCGCACAATCCGTTGCACCTCGGCCTCCGTGGGGAGCTCAATATGCAAGGCCCGGAGACGTGTATAGGCGCATTCGCATAACTCGGCCTCGGTCGGCGCCTCCAGAGCGCTCTGCGTACGGAGCCAGGTTTCCAGCGCGTCTTTATCCTGGGCCGTGGGAAAACGAAAGCCCGTATGGTGGCGAATCAACGCCACATGGCGATCACGTGTACTACTGTGCCACGGATACTCCGCGGTGGCGTCCCACAACAATTGGAGTTGGTGTGCAAGAAAGGTGCGCATGGTGTGCGGCACCTGCTGGATCGCGTCTGGGAAGTAGCCCAGGTGTTGCACCGTCTTGAGCAAAACGGCCACGCCGTGGCGATTCGCATCCCCATAACACGTGTCGATGAGGGTACGTTCTGCCGGGCTTAACAGAAAATGCTCGACGAGTTCGTCATGTGTATACGTGGTTTTGAAGCGGGGATAGTCGCCTTGCATATCCACCTCCCAACGACGAGCACTACGGATTTCCCAGAAATACAGGAACCGGATCTTGAGGGCCAGCACACGGGATGCGTAGATGAGATAGCCCGGCATTTTACGGGAGAAGTGCCAGTGCAGAAAGTAAAAACGGAAGCATGGGGCGTCCACAGGAGGGCAAATGAGGTCTTATCACAGCGTCAGTTCTGTAGGGCCGTGATGGGAGCCAGCGAGGCTCGTAGTCTGCAGCGATGTAGTACAGCACCTGAGCCAACCGAGGGGCCATCCGCCCACAGGCCTGCACGATGGCTTGCGCCAAGGCGCCGTCGCCGGAACCCACCTCAAGCACCTGGAACACGGGAGGGTCGCCGAGGAGGTGCCACATTTGTTCCAATTGGCGTGCGATCAGGGCCCCGAAAACCGGGTGACTCGTGGGAGAGGTCCCGAAGTGGGTGCTGATCCTGGTGCCCCTGGCAGAGTAAAAGCCTCCATGGGACGAGTACAGGCAGGCCTGCATGAACTGGGCGAAGGTAATGCGCCCATGCTTTTGCATGAGATCTCTGATCTCCTGGTCAACCGCTGAGCGCAACCGCATCTCCCCCAACGGCCAAGATGCCATAGCCCCTTCAGCAAGTTTGTCGATGATGGTCTGCGGAAGATTCTACTCACTGCGCGTGGAAAGTCCATCTGGTTATGACATCCTTCGTATCTCGGGTTTTCTGCCCAGCCCCCCTCATGCGGCGCACGGCATGAGAGGGGGCGGGCAAATAACCCGCAGAAAGCCCGTGGCTTCGGCCACGTCGCTCAGCACGGCGTGCACCATCACATCATGGGGATGCGGCCTCACGTCAGCCATACCACGTCCGCTGCTGCAGCATGCCGCAGTGCTCACGCGGGTCGAGTGCTGGATGATTGTCGCGCACTTCCAGCCTGGGGGCTCCGTGGAGCCGTCACGGACGGCCATGGGGCAGGATGGCAGGCCACGGCGTTGAGGCCACAGGAGAAGCGACGCACTGGTATTCCTGTCCTCGGCCTGTCCTGAAGCGCGAGGCAGTGCCGGCGTTGCCGGCGAACGCCGTGGAGGGATGGCTGTCTCAGACACCTCTCGATCTAGAGACGCCAGCGTCTCACAGTGCTTGCATGCACCCTCTTGAGACACGAGAACCGTCTCACTCCCACTGTCTTCTGGGAGTGTACCCTACCAAGACAGCGAGACGCGAGAGCCGGCGGGCGGGACACCAGTGTGAGTTCCACGAATTAATGCGACTGAACAACAATTAATGCGACTATCCAGGCACTGCGATTTCCAGAGCATGCCAGTCAGGTCTCTCCTCTGCCCATCGGTGCTGGAGGTGGCGGAGAGTATTTTCCCAGGAGACTTGGTGCACGGCCTCCAGATACCACAGCGGTGGAGAGGCCATGTGTTCCAGTAAAAGGCGAGGCCAGAGCAAGTGTTCCCAACAGACCACCAGGAAATGCACAGGCCAATCGGCGACCCACCAGGCCAGCAACCGCATGAGCTGGAAGCGGGTTGTGACGGGGAGGACCTCCAGGGTGCGTCGGTACGGCGAGGGAAAACGTAGCTCGAACAATGGGGACCCAATATGGTGACAGAGCTGCGCACGCCGAGACGCCGCGTCGTGCCGTGTCACCAGGATGCGCACTAATTGATGGCAGACACGCAGCACCTGACAGACGGGCACCGTCCCGTGCCTGGGGAGGGCGTACCAGCCAGTGGTCAGGGCCTTGCGCACGGCCCTTTGGAACACCATCACTTCCTGATGCCCTGGTGTCTGCTCCACGTGCGGTGCTTCCGCCAGACGGATGTCGCCCTGACACCGCGCACAGCGGGTGAGTGTCTCGACCTCGCCTGGGAGGTGCTGGAAGGTCACCGGCGCGTCACACCCTGGACAGCGGTCGAGGAGATGGCAGTGATGGATGAGACAGAGGGTGACCAAGCTCAGGCGCCAACGCCGGCGAAAATAGGGCTGGGCGTCGCGACGGAGGCACTGTGGACAGTATTGCAGCGCGGGGAGGCCGTGGTGCTGACTCTGGAGCGCGTTGACGAATAACCAATGCGGCGCATTGGTGGGGGTGCAGAGCTCCCTGAGATGGCGTTCATATGCCGTGAGGGTGGTGGCAAACACCCGTGGTAGGGACGTTGCCGTCCGCTGCGCGAGGAGGGCGAGCAGCGCCGCGGGGGCGCGCCGGTCTATATCCCTGGCCCCTCGCCGTGGGATGGAGGAGAGGGAGGGCCAAAACGCGCGTGGCGCCAGGCCATAGGCGAGGCGCAGACGAGTGAGCCAGGAGGACAGCAGCTCGTCCGCTTGGGGGTGCAGATGGATCGGCCAGAGGTGTCCCGACAAGCCATGCTCAAACAAGGCGCTCAGCCTGACGTCGGCGCTCCGAGGGCGGGATCCAGTCGATAGCGGTGAGCACCTGCGCATCAATCCGTTCGGCACCCGACTGCACCGCGTAGACCGCCGCGGAGGTCAGCAGCACTGCAAGCTCGCCGAGGCTCCCCTCGCTCAGCGCCAACAGTTTCCGGGCTACCCGTTCATCTGCGAGGTACGACGGTTCGCGCAGCGGCAGCGCCCGCTCACAGCTTGCCAGCAGCATCTGGCACTCCTGGTTCAGCTGCCAGCGCGGCAACGCGGCCGGTTCGAAGCGGTTGGCAAGTTGCGCGTCGGCCTGCACTGCCCGCAGCGCTTCTTTGGTACCCAAGCCCACGAGCGGGATCTGCAAGTCGTTCCCCAGGTACTTGAGCACGTTGAGAAACTGCCGCTGTTTGGTGACTGGTCCGGTCAGGACGTTGTGCACTTCGTCGAGGATGAGCATCCGTACACCAATCCGTTTGAGAATCCGCAGCACCTGGACCTGCTTCTGGGCCACGCGCTCGCGCAGGTTATACGGCGCGCAGAGCGCTTCGAGAATCGCATGATAGAATCGGCCCTCGTCGGGTCCAGGGGGCGTCTGGATCGCCAAGACCGGGACGATGGCTGCCTCACCGTGCGGGTTAGCGTCGGCAGGATGCAACTGCACGAAACGGTTGGCCAGCATCGTTTTGCCAGCATTCGTGTCACCGACGATCAGCAAATTCGGCATGCGATGCATCTTGGGATGGGTGAGGAGAGCATCGAGTTTGTCCAGTACCTGCTTGGCGCGCGTGTAGCCAATCCAGCGCGGGCGGCGAATGCGATCGATACGCGCTGCTGGTGAGAGGTCGAGCGCTGCACGGGCGGCGGCGTTCAGATGTGCCCCATCACCCATCGAGTTCCTCAATCTCATCAAAGGGCTGGATATCCTCCGCACGAGCCAGCTGGCCGTCAGGGAGTGAGGTTACAGGCGCGGGCCGAGGTCGCTCGACTGCACGATGTCCACGTCGCCGCTGAGCCTCACGACGGGCCTTCTTCGTGGCGTGGACTGCTGCCGCTTCCAGCACCCGTAGGCGGTTGTAGGCATCGAAAATCAGGTCTTCGTTCACCGATTGACGCCCTTCTTCCTTGAGCTTACGCCGCACCTCCCGCAGCTCCCAGACACTGATGGGGGGATGGGTGGTATTCCGGTACGGAATCTCGAAGTACTGCTTGAGCTCCGGATCATAAAAGTAGAGCCGGCTGATGTCACGCGGGTCGCGGCGCACAATGAACTTCCGTTTGCGTTTTCCTGTTGTCTCACGCGGATTGGTGCTGTGAATCCAGGGTTTCAGGACATCATCATAGTATTGAATCTCATCGAGAACGATACCGTGCGGCTGCACGGTCCGCTCGGTATAGGGCATAAAGTTGAGGCGGAGCTGGCGCTCGTCTAACAACCGCTCGGGCATACCGCGCCCCGGGCGCTCGTTGGTCCCAAAGATGCCCTCTTCGTACTTCTGAAGCGGTGTGATGCCGAGCTCGCTGTGCAGACGTTGGTGGTAGACCTCGACAATCAGGATCGCGAGCCAACGCTCAAACTCGGACAACGTCAGGGCCGCATGCTGCTCGGAATCATAGTGGCCTCGTGCCATGGGATTTGAGAAGGTACTGCCAGGCAGCGTGTGAATCTCAGAATTGAGCGTGCCCAGCAGGCGCTCAATATGCCCCCCGAAGTGCGGCCGGCCGACGGGGCGCCAATGCAGCGTCATCCCGTATTCCTCACACGCCTTGCGGAGCATACTGCCGCGGAACTCTTTGGCATTATCCGCGTGCACGGTATCCAACACCCCCCCCACCGGCCAGGGCGTGGCAATATCGTGCCGGGCGAGCCAAGTGTCCTTGGGCAAAATGGCGTTGGCCAGACAGAGACCAACCGCCAGGGCACCCGGCGGATCAAAGCTGACAGAAAATCCCGCGACCATCCGACTAAACACATCAATCGCCAAGGTCACCCAGGGCCGGCCGACCGGGCGGCGGTGTCCATCATCGACCAGCATCAGATCCACTGGCGTGTGGTCGATCTGCACGACCGCCAGGGGCCAGTCGGCGCCAGGAAAAGCTCCGGGTATCGGCGCATATCTGTCCCGCATGGCTTTGCCGCCCTCGCGGCGGCGCAGCTTCTCTTGGTCACTTACTGCCCTGATGCGGTTCCGCACGGTGTGGGGATGAGGGCGCTGGAGACCCGCGTTGCGGCAGCGGCGGGCGACCTCCTGATACGTGTGCTGTGCCGACCGTTTCTGGCCGTGGAGATAAAACTCGTCGATGGTAGCGGTGAGGATCGTCTCCACCTCGGGAGCAAGGCGGGAGTGGCCACGACGCACCCCAGGCTTGGCCGGAGCCAGGGTAGAGAGCTGGCCATTATGCCGATAGTACTGCAACCAGCGGTAGAGCGTGGCGGGGTGTCGTCCCACGGACGCGGCCCGGGCGTGTATCTTGTCACGAGTACAGTCCGGATCATCCAAGAAGGGTTGGATGATGGCGAACCGTTCGCGAGCTCTCTGCCAATCTTTGGCCTCGATATCGGCTAGCTCGGCGACTACCGTCTCGCTGGGTGTCTCAGGAGTCGACTCACAGGGCTGCAGCATGTGTATCTTGGCGTGCCGCGTTACGCCCGTCTCGGCCGCCTGTACCACGACCGTCTCCAGGTCCAAGACCTCACGAATGCAGTAACGCCGACCCTGGATGGCCACCCAGGCACCGGGTGCGATACGCATCCGGCGGGCCCCAGCACGACTCATTGAGACTCCTTGAGCCGTATGCGGCTCTGCATGGTGAGCGGTTGGCTCAGATCGGTATCGACCTGCCGGGTGGCAATCAACTGCCAGAGCATGGGTAACATCTGTGCTTGCTGCCAGCGGTCTTGCGACATGGTGGTCAGCAGGCGTGTCGGCTCGGTCTCCCCCAGAGCCGACACGGCGCTCAGGAGCCGGGTGCGGTAGAGTTCGTTCGGGGGCATTGCCTGGTATGACCGCAGAAACTTGACATTCGCCAAATACGGAGTGCGGACGTGCCGTTCGGTCACGACACGGAAGCGCCAGCCCTGCTGCCGAGCGTAGCGGTGCGCGGCGCGAAACTTGGGGCGGTATTCCGCCCAGTATTGGCGGAGGTCGTCGCGGTACTTGACCTCACACAGGTGAGGCTGGGTGTGGCTGGCTTGCAGGTGATCGATCCGATAACGGACCAACACGTCCGGCGTGTAGATGCGGCGTCGCCCACTCTCATCATGGTACGTGATCTTGACCGGTTGCTCTTCGTAAAACTCTACGTCCGGATCAAAATCCAGCAGCAGGAGAAAGTCACGCTCGAGGGAGGACTCAAACGCCGTCATCGACTGTGTGCGGGTATTGGGTATCAGACCCGTGAGGCTGCGGTAGTTCTTGGGGACTGTGAGTTCCACGAATTAATGCGACTGCGTGAACGAAGTATCAAACACTTGCACCCATTTTTCACATTGAAAAAAGCGAGAATTAATGCGACTGCATTGCCCGCAGCCTGACAAGCTCCCTTTGAAATGTCTTACATTATGCATAGGGAGTCGCATTTCTTGTTGTGCCAGTCGCACGTTTGCTTGTCGAGTCGCATTAAATGATAGAACTCACAGGGACGCTTCGAACCGGCATCGGGATGCAATCCTATGTTCGAGCCAGTCGCAGTAAATCATGTGAAAATGAACCCAGTCGCAGTAAATCATGTTACCAGTCGCATGATTGGGTGTAAAGAGTGCTTGTAAGTGTTTGATAGTTCGTTAACCTAGTCGCATTAAATCGTGTAATCCACATACTCTGTTGAGTACGCACTGCACTGCGAAGACAACCTCCCCGCGACCTGGGATGACTCATCCCGCACGCCTCTGTAATAATTCCTGATTCCATCGGATTTCGTGGTTCATAGTTTTCGCCCTCCCATGGAGGAGGCGATGAGTAGATTGTGGAGCCAGTTGGGGTGATACTCGAAGCC
>WNGL01029743.1_pt1 | contig 10272 bp, 9 predicted proteins | sample 5400591 | NCBI WGS metagenome assembly WNGL01 (sample SAMN13153377, study PRJNA577476) | soil metagenome | isolation source: 80 cm soil or saprolite under Garry oak tree replicate 1 | place: USA:California | collected 2016-06-15 | reverse complement strand
AGGAACTGTTCGACCGTCACCCAGTCGGGCAGCGTCACCACCGGCGAGGTCATCGCGGCCGACACCGGCACAGACCGCAGCAGCGTGCGGACGGCGCTGCCGGCCTCTTCCGACGCCGCGGCCGACAGGAGGAACCAGCCGAGAAACGCTATCCAGATGCCGTTGGCCACCTCCCCGACGAAGAGCTCGAGGACGCCCGCGGCGATCATCAAATAGGCGAATACCCGTCCGACTCGGACCGCGTTGTGCACCCCTTTTTGCCTGCTGCCCGAACGCCACCAGAGGATCGAGCTGAGGAGCCTTCCCCCGTCGAGCGGAAACGCCGGCACCAGGTTGAACAGCCCGAGTGCGAGGTTGACGAACGTCAGCCAGCTGAAAAGGTCAGTGATCAGCTTGTTACCGGTGGTCGCGAGCGCAAGGCCGAACGCGATGGCGGCCACGACAAAGCTCGTCAACGGCCCGACGCCGGCGATGAGCGCTTCCGAGCGCGCGCTCGCGGGCTCGCCCTCGAGTCGCGAGACGCCGCCGAAAAGCCAGAGCGTGATGCCTGCGACCTTGACGCCGTTGCGCCGTGCGACGAGGGCGTGGGAAAGCTCGTGCGCCAGCAGGCACGCGTAGAAGAGGACCGCGCCGAGGGCGGCGATGAACCAGTAGAGGAGCGGGGGATAGCCCGACGCGTCGGTGGGAAGGATCGTGGTCGCAAGCAGCCATGTGATCCAAGCGAAGATGAAGATCAGGCTCCAGTTGAATCCGACCTCGATCCCGAGGATGCGCCCGAGCCGGATGCTTGGAGTCACCGCAAAGCGAGTCTAATGCTCGTCAGCGATCTGGCCAATGGTGGGAGTCGCGTGACCGCATCACGATAGAGGCAGGCCATGGACAACGTAACCCTGGCGCGGGCGACGATGGGCACCTCCCTCGGTTTTCACATCGCATTCGCGGTGCTGGGTGTTGGCCTGCCGCTGCTGATGTTGGTCGCTGAAGGGCTGTGGCTTCGCACGAGGGACGAGGTCTGGCTCAACCTGGCCCGCCGTTGGTCCAAGGCCTTTGGAATCCTCTTTGCAGTCGGCGCCGTGTCGGGCACGACGCTCTCGTTCGAGCTGGGTCTCCTATGGCCACGATTCATGGCCTTCTCCGGCGCGATCTTCGGGTTGCCATTCTCGGCCGAGGGCTTTGCGTTCTTCATCGAGGCGATTTTCCTTGGCCTGTACCTCTATGGCTGGAATCGGTTGACGCCACTCGTCCACTGGCTGACCTCGATCCCGATCGCAGTGAGCGGCGCTATGAGCGCTGTCTTTGTGGTGATGGCCAACGCATGGATGAACTCGCCGACCGGGTTCCGTTTGGGCGGCGACGGCCGCCTGCTGGACGTCGACCCCGTGGCGGCCGCGCTCAACCCGTCCACGCCGACCGAGGACACGCACATGTTGGTCTCGGCGTACGTCGTGACAGGCTTTCTGGTCGCAGCGGTCTACGCGGTCGGGCTCCTGAAACGTCGCGACGACGTGCTGCACCGGCGCGGCTTGATGCTTGGGATGGCCATGGCGGCGGTGGCGATCGTGCTCGCCGGCATCACGGGTGACAACAGTGCGCGCTTCATCTATCAAGCGCAGCCCGCGAAGTTCGCATCGATGGAAGGCATCTACCACACGGTGCGGGGGGCTTCCGTTCATCTGGGCGGCATTCCAATCGATTCCGAGCAGCGGGTTGTGGGTGCGATCGAGATACCGAAACTGCTGAGTCTGCTCGCAGCCTTCGATCCCAACGCCGAGGTGCGCGGGTTGGACACCTTTCCTTCGAACGACCGTCCGAACCCGGTCCTCGTCCACCTCTCGTTCGACGCGATGGTTGGCCTCGGCATGCTGATCGGGCTCGCCGCGGCGCTGTTCTGGTTTCTCTGCATCTACCGCCGCGGGCGCGTTCCAGCGTGGCGCCCCTTGCTCTGGTTGATCGCTATCAGCGGGCCGGCCTCGGTCGCGGCGATGGAGGCCGGCTGGTTCGTAACCGAGTTCGGACGCCAGCCGTGGATCGTCTACGGGATCCTGCGTACCTCGGAGGCGGCGACCGCCGCGCCAGCCCTCGGACCGACATTCCTTGTGTTCTTCGCCATCTACATCGGCCTGGCCGCGACGACCGCGCGCCTCCTTTTGCTCCAGGCGAAGAGGAACCGCGCCCGCGCATGAGCGAGGCACAGCTCGTCGCGGGCATCCTTTGGCTTGCGCTCACCGCATATGCCGTGCTCGCGGGCGCGGATTTTGGCGGCGGGGTGTGGGACTTGCTCGCAAGTGGCCCTCGCGCTCGGGAGCAGCGGCGTGCGGTCGCCGAGGCGATGGGGCCTGTGTGGGAGGCCAACCATGTCTGGCTGATCTTTCTGATCGTCGGTCTTTTCACCGCATTTCCGGCGGCATTCGGCATCCTGAGCTTGGCGCTCTACCTGCCGTTCACCATCGCGCTCCTCGGAATCGTGCTTCGCGGTGCGGCTTTCGCCTTCCGGGCGCACGGCAGAGAAGCCGTTGGCGATGCGTCGGGGTGGGGTGTGACGTTCGGAGCCGCCAGCGTCATTGCGCCCTTCTTCATGGCCACCGGGGCGGCGGCGGTTGCGTCGGGTTCCGTCCGCGTCGCGGGCGGGCAACTCGTATCGGGGTTCGAGGCCGGTTGGGCCACGCCGTATGGCATGCTGATCGGCCTGTTCGCGGTCGCGATATGCGCGTACCTGGCGGCCACATACCTCGCGGTCGAAACGGAAGGCACGCCGCTCGAGGCCGACTTCCGGCGCAGGGCCGCCGCCGCCGGCCTGGTTGCGGGCGTCGCGGCCATCGCCAGCCTGGTCCTGGCGCCGTTTGCCGCGCCGTCTCTGGCCCACTCGCTGTTCGGGGGAGGCCTTCCGCTTCTCATCCTCGCGCTTGTCAACGGACCGATCGCGCTGATCGCGGTTTGGCGCTCGAAGCCTCGATTGGCGCGCTTCACAGTCGCCGCACAGGTCGTCTTCGTGCTCTGGGCCTGGGCCGTCGGACAGTGGCCGTATCTCGTGCCGCCCGACCTCACCTTCGAGGATTCGGCCGCCCCCGGTTCCACGCTCACCGCACTGCTCGTCGTGGTCGCGGTCGGCATGGCCCTGCTCCTGCCCTCGCTATGGCTCCTCTTCCGCGTCTTCAAAGCGCGCAACCCGGCCGTCCTCGAATAGGGTTCGAGTCGTGCGTCAACCAGTGCGCCACTCCTCTTCGGGTGGGGTCAGGCACACCGACCGTCCCGCCATGCTCTTCGACCTCGACGGCACGTTGCTGGACAGCGTCTACCAGCACGTGCTCGCCTGGAAAGAGGCGCTTGCGTCGGCCGGCATCGACCTCTCGATCTGGCGCATCCACCGCCGGATCGGGATGAGCGGCGGCCTGTTTTTGCGTGCCCTGGTCCGCGAGACAGGACGTGAGCTCACAACCGCCGAGGCGGACCAGCTCCGCGAGCGCCACGAAGCCGGCTACCGCAGCCGCCTCGGCGAAGTCAGGCCTCTGCCCGGCGCGCAGGACCTGCTCCAGGTGCTGACCAACGCGGGGGTGCCGTGGGCCATCGCGACGAGCGGGAGCCAGGCGACCGCGGGCGCGTCGCTCGAGGTCCTGGACCTGCCGCCTGAAGTGCCAGTCATCACACGGGATCACGTGGCGTACGCGAAACCGAATCCGGACCTGTTCCTCGCGGCGGCGGAGGCCCTCGGCAGGCCGATCACGGAGAGCTTTGTCGTCGGCGACAGCGTGTGGGACATGCTCGCCTCGCAGCGGGCTCACGCGCTGGGGATAGGAGTCCTGTCGGGAGGCTACGGCCGCGAAGAGCTGGAGACCGCCGGCGCTTATCGCGTCTACGAGGATCCCCGCGACCTTCTGGCGCACATCGACGAGCTCGGCATCCGCATGCAGCTCTAGGCGGCCAGGGGCGTTCTTGCCCCGCGCCCGCTCTCCCTGCTACGTTGATTCGTGGCTGTGGGCCCACCGGGGGAGCCCGAGATTTTGGGGGGTGCGGACATATGAATAGGTCACGTCGTGCGTTGCTGGCCGCGGCCGGCATTGGTTTGGTGGTCGCCGCGGCGGTGGGCCTCTCGCCGGCCGCGCTCGCGACGGCTTTGCCGGGGTACAAGGTCGCCAACGTCGGCGCCTACGGCGGTGAGCCATCGATCGTCTCGGACAGCCTTGGCCAACTCTATGTCACCACGCCGCAAGGCGGCACCATCACCTACACGTCCACGAATGGAGGGTCGACGTGGCGCCAGGTGACGACAGCCGACCCGAACAGCGGCGACGACTGCCTCGCCACCGATCAGGCGAACTCTGTCTACCTTTGCAACCTCGCTGGGAGCGAGGGCGTTGCCCCGCTACAGGCCGACGTGTGGAAGTCCATCAACCACGGAACAAGCTGGACGCACGGTGAAGGCGCGCTGCCCCAATGCGGGACCAGCTGTAGCCCCTTCGGAGTCGACCGCGACTGGGTGGCGGCGTCTATCCTTACGCCCGCGATCCCGAACACCCAGGCGGAGGTCGTGCTGATGTACCACGACTTTTACGGGCCGAGCCAGATATGGGTGAACATCTCGCACGACGGAGGCGCCAGCTTCGGTCCTCCGCAGGAAGTCCTCGCCAGTCCGGCGGTGACGCCGGGAGCGGTCGCCGGCACGCTCGTCGCACAGGGCTACACGTTCTGCAACACGGTCCCCGCCGGCGTTGGCATCGCCCCGCCGGGCACACCTCACGCCGGAAGAATCTTCGTGGCGTGGATCGCGGCCGACCTCGCGCAGAACGCGAGCGGCTGCAACGTCTCGATGCTCCAGTCGTTCCACACGCTCTGGGTCTCCTACTCCGACGACAACGGACTGACGTGGACGCCGCAGCAGGCGTTCGACGCAGGCTTCGGTCACGACTCTTCGACGCCGTTTGTCGGGTTCACGCTCGATCGAGCGGGGAACCCGTACCTGGGTTTCACGATCAACCTCAACTCGAACCCGGCGACATGTTCAGCAGAATCAACCGCCGGCACCGTTCAGTCGGACACCTCGTGTGAGTACGACACGTACGTCGTTTGGTCGAGTGACGGCGGCGCGACCTGGGACGGTGGCGGAGGCCTCGTACCAGGAAGCGCAGCGAGCGCGTACCGGGTCAACCCAGTGAGCGAGCGAGGCACGCATTTCTTCCCGGCCATCGCGGCCGGGGACCCGGGCAAGGTTGACGTCGCGTACCTGCGCACGAGCACCATCTTGCCCACCGATCCGTTCGGCAAGGCCGACCCCGGCGGATGCGCCGGCCCGGGACCGGCCAACGGAAATCCGACCTCCTATCCGCCCGCATGCAGCTGGAATCTCTACGCGGCACAGTCGCTGAATCTGAGCCTGGGGCCGTCGAGGGCTACGTGGGCCACCTCACAGATCACGACGACGCCGATGCACGTCGGCGACATCTGCAACCTCGGCATCTTCTGCCTCGCGCCCAGCTCGAACCGCAACCTTCTCGACTTCATCATGGAGACGCTCGACCCGAAGGGATGCGCGCACATCGTCTACGCGGATGACAACACCGTGAACATGATCCGCGCGGCGAATCAGACGTCCGGCGCCTGCATCCTGACCAAGAAATAAGAAACCTCCAGGGGGGCCGGCCCGCTCGCCGGCCCTCCCTGGATTAACCGCCCTCGGCTCGTGGAACACTCAGGGGTATGAATCAGCTCAAGACCGCGGCATCGCGCTCTCTTCGGCGCAGGCTCACGAGGCCACGCCGGCGGAGGCGCCGATGCTTTTCCGCCTCGCCGACAGGCTCGCTTTGCAGTACGGCGTGCCGCGTCCTCGCGTCTACGTGAGCCCCGACCCCTCGCCCAACGCGTTCGCGACGGGGCGCAATCCGTCGCACGCCGCAATCTGCGTGAACGACGGGCTGTTGCGGATCCTCGACGAGGAGGAGCTCTACGGCGTGCTCGCACACGAGTTCGGCCATGTGCGCAATCGCGACATCCTCATCAGCTCGGTCGTGGCGGTGCTGGCGGGCACGATCACCCTGATCGCCAACGTGGCTCAGTGGGGCCTCATGTTCGGCGGATACGGTGGCCGTGACGACCGCCAGCAGGGCGCGGGAAGCGCGATCGTCGGGCTGGTGATGATCATCGTCGCGCCGATCGCGGCGCTCCTCCTCCAGCTGGCGATCTCTCGGTCTCGCGAATACCAGGCCGACCGCACTGGCGCCGAGGTCTCAGGCGACCCGCTGGCGCTGGCTTCCGCGCTGCGCAAGCTGGAGCGTGCCAGTCAGGCCATTCCGTCGCAGACCGCCCAACCCGCGTTCGCGCATCTCTACATCGTGAATCCGCTCAGCGGCGGAACGTTGGCCGGGCTTTTCAGCACGCATCCCCCGATCGAGGAGCGGATCCGCCGCCTCGAGGAGATGGCCGGCGGCATGCGCCGCGCCTCCTGAAAGTCACGACTGGGTCAGGTTCAGCGAAACCTCGATCGTGACCGCCGGCTGCACGGTCGTGAACCCAATGCTCGGCGGGTTGACTCCGAAGTCGGTCATGTTGGTCGCGATCGTGCCCGCGACCTGCGCCGAGCTTCCGCTGACACGGAGCTGCAGGCTCGCGGTGACGTCCTTGGTCACGTCGTGGATCGACAGCGTGCCGGGAACCGAGACCATAACGGTCTGACCGGTGGAAGCTCCCGCGGGCAGCGTGACGCTCTCGGCCACGAACACGGCCGTCGGGAATGAGCTCGCGTCGAGCGACTGCTGAACGATGCGGTCGCGGTTGGTGACGTTGTAGCCGGCGACGGAGTCCACGCTCGCCAGGCTTGACAGCTGGACCGTGATGGTCGCGGCCGAGAGCTGGTAGGCGGTGCCGGACTGCGTGATCGTGGCCTGGCCGCTCACCGCGCTGGTGCGTGCGACAGCCTCGTGACTCGAGCTCTGGCCCACGAACTGCTCTTTCACCCGGTATCCGGCGAGCGACCCCGAGGCAATCGTCCACGTGCCGGTGCCGGCCGTTCCGGAGGTGGGCGACGCCGTCCCCGAAGCGGTGGGGCTCGGCGAAGCGAGGGCGAGGGAGGGCGGACTCGTTCGCAACCCAGAGAAGAAGTACGCGTACGCGCCGCCCCCTCCAAGTACCAAAAGCGCGGCCAGGGCGGCGATCGGGATCCACAGCCTTCGTGACATGAGCAAGATCGTCCATCAGCCTGCTGGTTCGCCGCTGTGAGAATCCTGAGAGATTGCTGGGAGGCGGGCCTAGGGTTCTTCTTCTTCGCTGATCACTGGGTCTTGTGTGAGCTCGTCTTCGTCGCGATCCGCGTAGAGGTCGCGGATCTCCGCGCCGCTGGTCTCGAAATCGCCGATGCCTTCCGACGAATCGTCCTCCACCAGCTCGCCGGCGCGGCGTGATTCGTCGAGCAGCTGCTCGTACGCGCGCTGCGCGACGTCGGTCGCCGGATACTCGTAGAACTCGGTGTTCTCGGGAATCTCCGCTCCCTCGGTGCTGTCGGTCCCGTGGCGCAGGATGTAGCTGCGACCGTTGTCGGGATCGTGCAGCAGCGTCAGGTAGCGTTCTCCCGTCAGTTCCGCGCGCCTCTCGGCCTGGCCGCTGTTCTCCAGCTCGAGCAGCCTGCTGAGGATCTCTTCTTCGCTTCGTTCTTGCATGGCCTTCCTACTTAAACGCCGGGAGCGGGCTGATCGACCGGGTTTACACTCGGGCTCGTGACGGAAAAGGTGGCACCCCAGCGAACGGCCGGCGCGCTGATCCCGACTCCCGATATCACTCCCGAAGAGCTACAGCTCGCGGTGCGAAACCATTCCATGCCGCTCGAGGCGTTGCACCACGCCATCACGCCGGTCGGCCTCCACTACCTGCTGATTCACTTCGACATCCCGACGGTCGACGTTGTGAACTACGAGCTCAGTGTCGGCGGGCGGGTTCGCAACCCGCTGCGCCTCACCCTGGACGAGATCACCTCTCGGCCCGCGACCACGCTTACTGTCACCCTCGAGTGCGCGGGCAACGGGCGCGCCCGGTTGTCGCCGCGTCCGATGAGCCAGCCGTGGCTCGGCGAAGCGGTCGGCACGGCGGAATGGACTGGCACCTCGCTCGCTTCACTTCTCGACGAGGCGGGCCCGCTCCCTGAAGCCGTCGACGTCGTGTTCACGGGTCTCGATCGCGGCGTCCAGGGTGGTGTCGACCAGTGGTATGAGCGAAGCCTCTCGCTCGACGATGCCTCCCGGCCGGAGGTGTTGCTCGTTTATGCGATCAACGGCATGCCCTTGCCGCCGCAGCACGGCTTTCCACTTCGGCTGATCGTCCCCGGTTGGTATGGCATGACGCACGTGAAGTGGCTGCGTTCGATCACGGTGGCCGACCGGGAGTTTGGCGGATACCAGCAGGCGACCTCCTACCACTACCGGACCCGGGAGGGTGAGGGAGGCGAGCCCGTGACGCGGATGTTGCCCCGCGCTCTGATGGTGCCTCCGGGCGTGCCGGACTTCATGACCAGAACGCGATTCGTCAAGCCGTCGAAGCACGAGATCGAAGGCCGCGCCTGGTCGGGGCGTGGCGCGATCGTCAAGGTGGAGTTCAGCGACGATGGCGGCGCGAGCTGGGCGCGCGCCAGGCTCGAAGCGCCGGTGTCGCAATATGGATGGCGGCGCTGGACGTTCGACTGGGATGCGACGCGGCTGGGGGAGTACGAGCTGTGCGTGCGCGCGACTGATGAGGCCGGCAACGTGCAGCCGGTCGATCCGAGCTGGAACTTCGAGGGCGTCCAGAACAACTCGGTGCAACGTGTCGCGGTAGTGGTCGGCGCTTTGCACGAGGAGCAGGTTTCAGCCGACGCGGGCTAGGCGCCGACTCGCTTGTCTTAGCCTGATTGCCGTGGCTCCGGAAACCGCGTCGAAGAGCGAAGCGCTCGCACGCCTTCGCCAGGCATGGCGCGGTGAGGTGCAGGCACGCGCGATGTACCTAATACTCGCCGCGCGCATGCGCGACGGGCGGCGCGGAGAGATCATCCGGGCCATCGCCGACGCCGAAGCCTCGCATCGCGAGCGAATCGAAGAGCGGCTTCGCGCGATGGGCGAGCCCGTCCCCGACGCATCGACGGTGATCGAAGAGCGGCTTCGCGCGATGGGCGAGCCCGTCCCCGACGCATCGACGGTGAAGCTGTCGCTGTTCCAGCGCCTGCAGGCTCAGCTGGCGCCGGTGGAAGCGGTCATCGCGAGGATGGAGGAGGCCGAAGAGCTCGAGATCACCGACCGCTACAAGCGATCCACCGGTGACCCAGAAACCGACGCCGTGCTGCAGGAGATCCGGATCGAAGAACAGGGCCACTCGCGCTCGCTCGAGTCGATGGAGGTCGCCCACCACGCCGGCGATCGTGTGCCTTCGAGTGTGCAGAGCAGGCTCAATCGCATCCTCGGCCGCGAGTCGTGGCACCGCACGGGGGCGGGATGGATCTCGGGCGCGATCTACGGTGCCAACGACGGGCTGGCCGCGGTGTTCGGCATCGTCGCCGGCGTCTCGGGCGCCACGGGCGGCTCGAGCTTCGTTCTGACCGCGGGGCTTTTCGGTGCGATCGCGTCGGGACTTTCAATGGCCACCGGCGCCTACCTGGCCGAGCGCTCGGAGGGGGAGGTCGCGGCAGCGAACGTACAGCGGGAGCGGCAGGAGATTCTCGAGCATCCCGAGGAGGAGAAAGAAGAGGTCTCGCTCTTCTATCAGCTCAAAGGCATCGACAAGGAGATGGCCGACCGCCTGGCCGAGCAGCTGGGTGGAAATCCCGACGCGCTCCTCAGGGTCCATGCACCCGAGGAGCTGGGCGGTCTCGAGACCGCAAGCAAGCCCGTGCAGTCGGCGATCGCCGCCGGCATCAGCACATTTGTCGGCGCGATGGTCCCGGTCATGCCGTTCTTCTGGTTGCGCGGAACGACCGGCGTCATCACGGCAGCGATCGTTTCGCTGATCGCGCACTTCCTGGTCGGTGCCTCGAAGTCTCTCTTCACGCTCCGCACGTGGTGGTCGGCCGGACTCGAGATGACGCTTGCTGGCGTCATCGTGGGTGGCATCACGTACGGGATCGGTCTGGTGCTGAAAGTCGGCGGCTGAGGCCGCTATAGGTCGGGCAGCTTCTCCACGATCACCGATCGCTTCAAGAGAGTCGTCATGACGCTCTCTGAAGCGCCCGGATCGCCGCTGGTCCAGAAACGCTCGCGCGGTTCGGCAGCGTCCGTCCTGAGATGTCGCTCGTCCAGCACGTGCGCGAGGTGTCGCGCGACTGCCTCG
>WNGL01011229.1_pt1 | contig 10272 bp, 15 predicted proteins | sample 5400591 | NCBI WGS metagenome assembly WNGL01 (sample SAMN13153377, study PRJNA577476) | soil metagenome | isolation source: 80 cm soil or saprolite under Garry oak tree replicate 1 | place: USA:California | collected 2016-06-15 | reverse complement strand
TTGGTATCGGCCCAAGCTGGATTGCGCCATGCGCAGTTTTGGCCTGCCGTTCTGCCAGGTCTGCGCTGAAACCCTCGTGCTTGCGTTCTATCAGAGAATTCGCCCGACGGACGCTTTCACGCCCGCCAACACAAATCTCCCCGTCTCGTCGCCGCAGCCGATTACCTTCAGCGTCGCCGTGCTTCAGCCCGCCACCCACGCGCTGAGTATCCAATGGTCTGCCAACGGAACGGCGCTGGCGGGCGAAACCAACCTGGCCTACACGCTCTTGCCGCAATCGCTGGGCAACGGCACCAACCGGGTCAGCGTCACCGTCAAGGACAACACCTCGTTGGTGCGCAACGATCCGACCAACCTGCTGAGCCAAACCCTCAGTTGGACCTTGAACGTAAACCTGCCCCAATTGCGGTTGGATTCTGCGGCCTGGGCAGCGGGCGGGCAATTCTCCTTTCGCGTCAGCGGCAGCGCCCCGCAAGGCTTCGTCATTCAAGGTTCTACCAATCTTTCGCTCTGGGCTCCGCTGGCGACCAACTCGCTGGTCGCCGGCCAGTTCTGGTACACGAACAACGGCGCTGCCGGCTTTCCCGGAAAGTTCTTCCGCACCATCGCGCAATAGCGCCTGAAAGTGGGACCGAGGTACATTTCCCTCCACTGCCAACTCGCTCAGGAACGCTTCGATCATTGGCTCCGCCGGGAACATCTGCTCTCGCGCGTGCATTTGATGGAAATGAACGTAGCGCCGAACCCAGTCGCAATAGGTCCGTTCGGTGCGGATGGAATAGTGCTTGAGCCCCATCACCTCGAGCATTTGGTCCAGCAGCTTGAGCTGTGGGTTGGGAATCACGGTCTCGTACGTCACAGGCCCCGCAGCCTGCAGCGGGCTCGGCAATCCTTGACTCGGCTTATCCGGACGCATAAGGTTCACGCATGAAGCTTTTGCCAACACAGCGCTCAAGTCAACTTGACCTTTCTTGGCTAATATCCAATAGCGCGAAGTCTTTTATATCCTAATCAGGTTAGTCGCAGCACGCGCATCAATGGCTACAATACCAATGATCACAATAACCTTGCCTTCGGCAGAGACAGTCAGAAAATCGGCACCAAGAGATCCGCCAAAAACGCTTTGTTCTATAAAAATTACGACTCTAATCACAGTCTTTTGCGCTGTTGCCCTTTCCCGAGCTCAAGCCGGCACTATTGGTGTGGACCCAACAAGTGGAGGCACTGCCCTCGCTTCGGGGTTCGGAGGACTTACTCTCGGCTGGGAGTTTGAGGTGTCAGCCACTGATGGCATTGTCGTTGATGGGTTGGGATTCTGGGACCATCAATCAGATGGCTTCTTATTCGGTCAAACTTTTCCTGTTGGGTTATGGGATGCATCTACCGGGACGTTGCTGCGAGATTCAGTGATCACATCCGCTTCAACATTGAAACATTCTCTTCATGCGGATGGGGATTGGAGGGTCAACTCCGTTTCGCCGTTATTTTTGGCGCCAGGTTTCTACCGGGTTGGAGCGCTTATGCCTGAAAGCGGCGCCAACCAAATTGTTGACTACGGAGCCACGGTTCAGTCCGCAACTGGAGTCAGCCTGGTTGGCTATCTTCGTCAAATTGGTAGTCCAACGCTGGCGATGCCGGATACTCCACCGCCAACTCTTGACAATGCTTACTTTGGACCAACATTTACGTTCACACTCGGGCCTCTCGCGCCGTCAGGTGCGGTTGTCGCCCCCGGCAGTTACACAACAACACACGGCACAACGGGGGTCAATACACTCCTGCGCAACGCCGGGGCTCCCCGCACATATCAAATGCAGTTCTCGCCAGCCGCCCTCGGCGGACTGCCGGTCGGGGCGAGCATCACCGAATTGCGATTCCGTCTGGACACGAATGCCACCATTACCGTGTTTCCCACCAATACTGTCACCTGGTCTGATTACGAGGTGACGCTGGCTCAAGCGGCCAACCCAATATCAGGCATGAGTACGAATTTTGCCTCGAATCTGCTCTCGCCCGTGCTAGTAAAGAACGGATCACTCTCTCTCAGCGCCAATACATTCACCACCAGTACCAGCCCAAACCCGTTCGGTTCGCTCGTCGTCTTTGACACTCCTTATGTTTACCAAGGAGGCGACCTCGTAATGCTCTTTCGTCACCCCGGCAGCGATTCGGTGAGCACGGCATTTCTTGATGCCCTGAATTCGTCAACTCCCGGCTATGGAACTGATTTCCGCGCCTTTAGCGCAACCAGCTTTAGCGCGACCTTTGGGATTCAGGCATCAGTGACAATTGCGCAAATCGTATTTACTTACGCACCTCGCGAAACCATTATCCGCGACGGAACCAATGTGGTCATTGTCGGCACGGACGGACCGCCCGGAGGGACCTATCACATCATGACGTCCACAAATATTACTTTGCCAATTTCCCAATGGATTCCCCTGGCGACCAACCTGTTTGATAGCAGCGGCAGTTTCCGCTACACCAACGCCATCAATGCAGATTTGCCAGGGCGGTTCCTCCATATCGCTCTACCTTGAACGCCTTTCTTGGAGTCTCCCAGATTTTCGCTCATGGTTCGAGTGCTGGCCGGTGCAAGCACGGTTTTCTTGAGCGCTCTGTTTTTCAGGTTTTTCTGGGATGTGTTTGTCTGCAACCAGGATGGGACAATACACTTATATGACGCACTTCAGAGTCGGTTTCGGCAGATGGCCAGCGCATAACGATCGGCCTGCACTGAACGCGGCGAGAGCCTCCTGCCTACATCCCGGAGGTCTCTGGCGCCGCGCCAGTGAGGCCGGACGTTAAGGCATCTCGATTACGTCGTAGGTAAACCGACTGGACAGTAAATAACAGAAGGGAAACAGCAGGTTGATCGTTAGGCGTTTATGCGTGTCCCGTAATTCACAACCTTTAACAACTCCACACATCATGAAACACTTCCTCTACATCGGGCTCACTGTTGCCGCATCACTGACCGCGTTCGCTGCCGACCCACCCGACGACGCCAAAGCAGTTCAAGGCAGTTGGACGCCTGCCAAGGCCGAGCTGGGGGGACAGCCCATGGCTGACGCCGTCTTAAAGAGCATCAGCCTCAAACTCGACAACGGTAAGTATGAAGTCCTCGTCGGAAGCGCACCCGACAAGGGCACGTACACGCTCGATTCCACCAGCAAGCCCAAGAGCATGACCATTACCGGCACCGAAGGACCGAACAATGGCAAGACTTTCCCGGCGATCTACGAACTCAAGGGTGACACCCTCCGCATCTGCTACGACCTTTCCGGCGCGAAACGCCCTACAGAGTTCAAGAGCATCGCGGGCACGCGGCTCTATCTCGTCACCTACAACCGCAAGAAAGAGTAGCTCGTTTCTCCAAATGAACAAAATGCCTAATCCCGAAGGTGCAGAGGACGGCGGAATTCCGTCTCTGTTTCATGTCGCAGGCTCTCGGCGCGCCGCCTCTGACCTGCAACGTTAAGTGGTGGCCGCCTATGAAACGGGATTTCGAGCAATTCCAAATGCAGGCTTACGAGGAGGCCAAGCGACTGTTCCCTAATGATGCGGTCGAGGTGTTGGTGGCGCGGCCTCCCGGACCAGGATCACACGAGCCGCTCAGCGCGGCAGTAAGGCTCGTCCATCGTGCAACTGGAATCAGCATTGACTGCGATCAGTATCCATCGCAGATGTAGAACCGTATTATCGCAACACTTCAGCTCAGGATTGCCTGTGACAGAAAAACCGCTTAACCCGGCTGCTTCGGGCAACCGCGCGACTACGCTTTTGGCCGTGACGACACCCTTGCCGCGCCGTGCCTGAGCAGCGATGTTCGGCGTACGAGAGCGTACCGTGAGCATTCAAGAATTTCCCCTCGGGTGGCGTTGGACACAGTCTTCGCACTCTGTGCTGCCGCCTGAGGTGCTGGCGCGGATTCGCCCGCTGAGTCCTTCAGAGGCAGAGCGGGTCCGGACCAGCGCCTCTACCGAGCGTGCGTTTGTGGTTTCCTGTTCCGCTGATGGCTCTGTGGATGTGCGGAGCTGGCTGCGCCGTATTCAGCCAGATGCCCAGGCTTCGGTTTACGTGAGTTGGAGCGAGGATTTAGCCATCGAGACGAGTTGGGGCATTTTTACGGAGTATTGGGATGATTTCTGTTATCCTTTTTCGGACGATGTCACGGTCGCACCGATCACTGGCACTTGGCGGCTCGTCTATCACCATTATGAGCAGTTCGATTTCATCACAGCGTCGTAAGCCGAACGCGGCTGCACTGGACGGCAGGCGTCCGGTTCGGTTTCATGTCGCCGGCTCTCGGCCCGCCGCCTCTGACGTGCAACGTTCGGCGGATCAAAGTGCTTCGCGGGATTCGAAAAATGAAAAGTGATCAAACAACTCCCAGGAACATAGACGACTACATCGCCGACTTCCCACCTGATGTTCAGGTGATTCTGAAAAAGGTAAGAGCGACGATTAGAAAAGCGGCGCCAGCCGCAGAAGAAGCAATCAAGTATCGATTACCGACTTTCGTTCTGGGCGGTAATCTGGTGCATTTCGGTGCATTCAAAAAACATATTGGGTTTTATGCAACGCCGACGGGGAACAAGAAGTTCCGCGATGAGCTATCTGCTTACAAAGGGGCGAAAGGATCGGTGCAATTTCCCTTGGATAAGCCAATTCCTCTCGGCCTCGTAAGCAAAATCGTGAAATTTAGAGTGAAGGAGAATTTAGAAAGATCGGCCGCGAAAAGGAGGGAGTGAAGCGCGGCCTGCATGATCGATGAAGAAAAGGCCGAACAGCGAGTGAGCGCGGATGTTAGGCGGAGAATGCTTATGACGGCAAAAGAAATCCTGGAAGAGATGAAGCCGCTTGGCAACGACGGCTACAAGAAGGTGATCTTCAACCACGGCGTGAAGGAGCCGTGCTTCGGCGTCAAGATTGCGGACACGCAAAAGATCCAAAAGCGCATCAAGAAGGATTACCAACTAGCGCTTGATCTTTACGACACTGGCGTCTACGACGCGAGGGCTTAGCGCGACGCGGAGTCGTCGCCCAATGGAGCGCACCGCAAAACGGCCACACGCCAGTATTGCCAAGTTGCCCGACGAGCTTTACGATGTGTCCTCAAGATGCATCGCTTCCCATCGAACAGCGGGACGCTCCGGACAGGAATGTCTTTAGAAAGGCTTGAGTCATGTGTCCCGACCGAGTCGGGATCACGCACGGTTCTCAGGGGGGTGTGGGCGGGTTAACCGCCCGCACCTACCCGGTGCCCACACGTATGGACAGAGCCAGACTTACGCACGTTTACAATCTCGCATTCCGACGAGGTGCGAATGAACGCGACGCCGCTGGATTGACGCCGTCATCTGAGTTGCGGCCACAAATCGTTCCACCGCCACCGGCAGATTGCAGTGCCAGTCCTGAGGAGCACGCGTGGCGAGAGGGTTACGAGATGGGTTACCAGGTCGGCGCTTCAGACGCGCAGTTGGCGACTGTAGATGTGCCAGGAGCGCACGGGATGGTTTCCGGATTCGGAGAGCCGTTTCTTGAGATGTTTGGATTCTTCAAGAGGATGTCAGAACATGAGACGAGGGCCTAATCATGCTCTGCAGCGAACGGAAGCGGGCCGCCGCGGTTGCAATCGGTGCGCCTCGTCCACCCTCTCCGCAGTAATGCTACGGAGGACGAGCGGCCGCCGTCGCTGAGCTTGAGTCGTTCGTTGCGAAGGCCATGCGCACTTGTGGATGAAAGCATTGGGAACAACAGACCAGGACGGTTGGGTGGTGGGCTTTGTGATGCTGGTTTGGCGCCTCGTGTTTAAACACATCGAGGAAGGGGTGGTGAGGCATTACAATGCGACTCGCCCAAACTGGCGAGCGACGTCATGAGGTTAACCCCGCAGCAAGTATCAGGTCTGCTTGTTCTTCTGAGCGGCTGCGCCTCACAACAACCGACGATCTCTACAGCGCCGGGCGCGCTCGGACGAATCAAGGGACTTTCCACCCAATTCCACGTTGCGGCTCTTGCCGGGGACCCCACACCCGCCACGTACAGTTTCCAACAAGCCAAGGGCAAACTCGGTTCAGCCAGGGAAGGCTTTTCGGACGCGGCTGAGATCGCGGTGACCGGACCGGCCCTGTGCGTCATCGTTCCAGGGGAAATCCTGGGCGAGGTAATCCGCTCAGCGCCGGATGAATGCACGCTGGTGTTTGGCACGGCGTTTGCGGGGGCGGCGGGAGCGGTGGCGGTTGCCGGGGTAGCGGTCGCCGTGCCCGCGGTAGCTGCCGACGGGCTAATCCGTTCGTGGAAAAGGGTCAGCCCGCAGGAGCTGGCCGAGCGCGAAGCGGTTTTGCAAAAGGCTCTCAAAGCGATGGCTGCGCAGGACCGGTTCCAGCATTTCCTGCTGGCCAACGCCGAAGAAAAGTGCCCGGGGCGGCTGGTTGCGATGGACCTCAGGGGCAAAGCGGAACCGGCGCCCGCCACAATGGATGCCGTGTTCGAGGCGCGGATCGAGGAACTGCTCCTGGAGCGTGTGGGTTCGGACGAAGGTTCCTATTTCCTGCGGATAAAGGCGCGCGCCCGGCTGTTGCGAAGAGACGGGGGCGGTCTTTTGTACGAGCAGCCGGTCGAATACCGGAGTGGCCGTGCTCTGTTCCTGGACTGGACCTACCCGGGCGGCGTGCAGGGCGTGGCCGAAACCGGTTATCGTGCCCTGGCCGAGTACTATGTAAGCCAGATTCGATGACCCGGAGCGGTTCTTGCGCGATGATTACAGGATCCACGGCAGTCGGGACATCTGGCGGCAACCTGCGGCAACAGCATGAAAACGAAACTCGCTGTCCTCACCTTGGTAACCAGCGCCGTGCTGGCCTTTTCCGCAGAGAAGCCGCCCGATCTTACCCGAGGGCGGTCCCTATGAATATCTTCTGAAGCGTGCGAAGCCGTGACCGCTCGTGTTTCTAACAAGATCACTGGAGCGAATGCGGGCGAGCCACGTCGGTTGCCAATTCGGGCGCATTGGGCTGCCCGCATCGCTCAGTTCTGTCGTTCGCCACATATGATGCGGCTGCCCATACTCATGCCGTTGTGCCTTCTGCTGACGGGGTGCTACACCTATGTTCAGGCGCCCGGCGCGGTCGGAAAGGTGGTTGACGCTGCCACCGGAGCCCCAATCCGAGGTGCGAAGATCACCCGGCCCTTTATTCCTGGGGGCTTGGGTGGCGCGGTTGGTGTGTCCTCCGAGGGTTTAGAGCCAACAACAGTCCTATCGGACAAAACCGGTCGTTTCAGTCTGCCACCCGCCACGCACACCCAGATTGCATTGATGAATCTTCACAACCCAGAAGCCGCCAGAGGGGCCTTTCTGGTTTCAGCCGACGGCTACAGCACCAATCAAGTGGAAGGCTCGGCCAGATCGGGCACGCTGTGGCGGGCTCAGCTCGGCGAGGTGCCGCTAAGAAAGCGATGAAAACGGCGAGGCCAAAATCACTTCACTCGACGCCGCGATGACATTGCTGTTTCATGTCGTAGGCTCTCGCCCCGCCGCCTCTGACCTGCAACGTTAGAGCACATTCTTTATGATCACGGCAGAAGCATCTCGTATAGGATGGTTTTTGTGGTTCCTGTTGGTCAGCGTCCCGATTGTTGCTGGCATTGCTCTGCTCGTCTGGCTGCGGAGGATGAGCAGGCATGCTCTCAGCGTCATGAATGTGATTTTTGCATCAGGTGCGGTGTTGATTTCACACCTCGGGCTATTGGTTGGTAACCGGTGGGCTGGTTCGCCGCCGAGCACGGAACCGGTTTACAGTCTTACCCTGGCGCTGCCTGCCATTTTTTGGCTTCTAGCCTCCGCAACGTTGGTCCTTGGCAAGCCCCGCGCGACTATCGCTAAGGCGCTCAGTTGGGTCGTCAGCCTGGTGTGTGCCGGCCTAGTGGCGTATTTCTTCTGTGCGATGCTCTTCTCGACAATAAACCAGTTGCGCCATCCGCTACCAGACACCCCCGACCTTACTGCTGGGGGAGTGTTCGCTTACGTTGTCGTGTCCGTCTCGATAGCGATGCCTCTGGCTCTCTCGGTTCGTCTGGCTCATGGATTGTTTCAGATGCGTAAGGCGATCCTGCTGAGTGCTCACGACCAGAATCTCTAAAATTCACTTCACTCGACGCTGCGATGACGTGCTGGTTCCATTTTGAAGATCACTTGCGCGGTGCAGAAGTCCGCGCCTCCTTCTTGCAGGACACTAACGCTATCAGCCAAACTATCGAGTTCTTGATCAACCGCGGCTGCACTCGGCAGGGCACCACGGCGGTCGCCGTGAGCCGGGAGGTTTGACCCTGACATCTTCACGGCGGTTGGTAAGCTGAGTTCAGGTATGGCAGTACGTCTCATTCCGTCTTCGTATCGCTGCGATTGCGGCCACCAGAGCGATTTTTGCGAGAACACGGTTGAGGAGATCAGTGCGATGAGCCATAAACGGAAGCAGCACGCGGCCGATTCGGCCAAGGAGGAACACGCAATCGAGTCCTCCGATGGTAAGGCCGTGGCGGTGCTGCGTCCACGTCTTGGGCGCAGGAAAATCACTGGCTGGGAATGAATCGGTCCAAGAGCATGGAGCCAGCGCGAAGAAGCCGTTACGCCCGGGTTCGGTTCGCGAGCCAGCGGCCTCTCGTGACTTACGCTCGTCGTTCGGCGTCGAGCATACGTCATGCGTTTTCTTAAACCGACAGTGTGGACAGTGCTGCCGCCTCTGCTGCTTGTTGGGTTCGCGGTGCTGCCCGTGTTGCCGCTTCGATACACAGTTTACGAACTTCTTGCCGTCCCCCTGGCCTCTCTTATTCGACAGTTCGGCTGGGTTTACCAAGACCAGCCGATGTTCTTGACGTATCCCGCAGCCGTGTTTACCGCAGCGGTTTGGGCGTTGCCCCTCTTCCTGTTGCTCTGCACACTTCGTCACTTTTTTTCCAGACGATGAACGAGACCCCGAACAAACCGAATACAGCGAACCCCGCAATTGACCCCTGGTTGCAATTCGTACATCGGTGGCGCGGGGTCGCAAATCCGGGACGTTAGTGCGACGCCGCAAACGTTATGAGCAATTTTCTCAGCTTGCTTCTCGCATTTCTGCTCTTCGGCAACAGTCTGCTCTTCTGGCCAGTCTATCGATTATTTCATCCGCAGAAAACCAGGCGCAGACAGGATCTGCTTGTGGTATTCATTGTGGCCCTCTGCCTCTATGCTGGGCTGACGGGATTTGTCGTTTACGGCATTTACTTTATCAAAGACTTTCACCACGCGTTCTTGCTCGTTTATGCAGCTTATATAATACTAGACATTGGCTGTTGGATAGCATCATTGGCGGCTTTCGAGCGTGATGAGAATTACGAGCACTAACAAAGATGCGGCTCCAGGCAACGGCGCGATGGCGTTTGTGTTCCATAATCGAACGTCCTCGGCGCGCCGTGCCTGAGCAGCGGCGTTCGCCGGACCAGCAACTTCCATGGCATACATTCCCAAAAACGCTCAATGGTTCCTTGCCGCGCACGTCGAAGAAATTCGGGTGCAGGGGCACAAGCGAAACGTTGTGCATATCAATTATGTGCTGATTCAGTCAAAGACCCCAACAGAAGCGTATCGGAAAGCCGTCGAGTTGGGCAAAAGAGGAAACATGAGATACAAGAATCCGGACGGGAAATTCGTGACCAGTCGCTTTCTTGGATTGCGAAATTTGGATGTGATCCACGACGCCCTTGAGCACGGATGCGAGATTATGTTCTCCGAACGCCTGGGCATCACACGAGCAGGCCTCCGCAAACTTGTCCGCAAGAAGGAAGAACTTGAAGCTTTCCTTCCGGTTCGCCGCAGGCTAGGTGTGCCTGATTACTCACCAAAGGAGATTATGGACCAAGTCGCCAAAATATTGAGGGAGCACAGAGGCGTCGAACCAGAGCGTGTAGCGGGCGGAAGCCAGGCGTGCCGCCGAAAGGATAATCCTCGATCTCTGGTGGCTGGCTCCGGCCGCTCACGCTGACGTTAGGCGCCACTTTAACCAAGCACCATTCGGGGCTGAGGTTCAGCCGTCCTTTCAGGACTTGTGGCCTGCGTGCGCCGGGCTCCGGCGTTGAAAGCCTTGTCATTTCCCACAAGGGTTGCGATTGAACTCAACGGTTTCCAAATTTGAAAATCGAATTTCGGAGCGCCATCTGGGAAGCTCCGTCAGGGGCGCCACGTTTATAGTAACCGTGCGATTGAGAGGCCGTCAAGCTCCGTAGGAGCGG
>WNGL01011228.1_pt1 | contig 10272 bp, 10 predicted proteins | sample 5400591 | NCBI WGS metagenome assembly WNGL01 (sample SAMN13153377, study PRJNA577476) | soil metagenome | isolation source: 80 cm soil or saprolite under Garry oak tree replicate 1 | place: USA:California | collected 2016-06-15 | reverse complement strand
CTAGGCTCAATCTCTGTGCCATTCGTCTCATACATGATCCTCAAGCGTGGGTTGTGATTGCTCGAACCGGAGACCTCCTCATTCGTGACTTCACATAGTTGGGGAGTCCAAACTGGCAAAGCCCCTTGTCAATCCCCAGTCCGATTCTTACACTCTTGACAGAGGAGCAGGTCTTGCTCCGACGATGTTTCTAGTGTAGGAGGACCCTCTCATGCTCATCGTGAACGACGAACACCGGATCGCGGCAGGGATTAAGAGTCTCTCGAAACGGTGCTCATACTGTTCCAAACCTCTGAAAGAGTACCCCTTGATCATGAACGATGATGCCGGGGTGGCCGTCTTTCATGCCGCCTGCGCCGCAGCCCTTGCTATTGAGATCCAAGTAGACCTCTACACGTTCTTCCGTCCGCCAGCACCCTACCACCACCTGTTTGTGCTCACAACGCAAGAAGCCGAGCGGAACGACGAACAAGGAGGCGGCTATGCAGTCAACGGATCTTGAAGAGATCAAGGCCGCGTTGTGGGAGCAAGCGTATCATCCGTGTACACGGGTCAAATGGGGAACGGCGCAGGTGATGGCGATCAGACAGAGCAAGGGCCAACTGCTGGTCCAGCTTCGCGGGCTTGCGCGCTGGTATCCGGTTTCAGCCGTGACCATTGAAAGACCGAGGCTGTGTCCAACCGGCGCGTGCGACCTCTACGAGCAAACACCTGGATGAACGTTTTAGAGTGCCTGAGCGCGCCCGTGATCGTCCATCTCAGGGAATCGGAGTTGCACGACCGAAGGAGCCGAACGTCTGATCTTTCGCTTGTGTCGTTCAGGTTGAGGCATCGCGAGCAGCCACTCGGTCTCACCGCGTCGCCACAAATGAAGCTGAGGGCTCACGAAATGCGTTTCGATGCGCCGAGGATGCTTGACTGCTTCGATGTGCTTGTGATCGGGCGACAAGTGGAGCGCATAGGTTGAGAGCTCCGTGGCCTGGTATTCAATCTTGAGTGTTCCTTCGTACATCCAGACCGAGACTTCCTCACCCGTCAGGCCGTCTTCGCCAAAGAACCGCCATTTCTTGAACCTGACATAGCCATGCCGGTCAAGATGACGGGTAAATTGGGTAGCATACAGGCAGCGTCTGAGCACTTCTTCCGGGTAGGTCCGTCCGAGCACTCCACGCAAGACTGCCGATGGGCTGTGACGCCCATCCTGACGCTTCTGGTGAGCAAAATGATGTTCTGTATTGTAATTGCTCCACCATTTCCGGTGCGCCTGCTGCATCTCCGGCCAGGTGCGGCTATTTCCGAAGTCATGGTCTCCAAGCCTGCGCTGTATGGAGATTATGTGGAATTGATTCTGCCCTTTCAAAACTCCTCCCTTCCACATGGTAAATGACCTGAAACCTTGCCCTGGAACGTGAGCAGCACAACCATTGACGGCCTGAGAAACCGCTCGCGGCGCGGATGGTTGTGCGCACGAGTCGTCAATTCGGGTGCAGTTCTGAAAGTGCTTCCTCACCGCCCTCATCGGCTTTCGCCCGGCTGACCCAATCAGAGGCTCCAGCAATGTCGTTCTGTCCGAGAAACAGGTTCAACTGGGTCGCGTGTTCCTGCACGTGGCGCATGGTGTGCAAGAGGAGCTCTAAAAAGCTCATCGGCTTTTCTCCAAGCCAGGGAAAATGGACCGGTTGGCGCGCTTTCTCGTCTGACAACCCGGCAATCGTGGTCTGGCACTTCTTGCGCATAGTCACCAGATAGGTGCGGAGTTCATCCCTGGTATAGGGCTGTTCGGGAAGGACACGTCCTGGTGCAAGCTCATCTACGGTGAAGGGCGTGGGAGGGGCGAAGCCTTCAAGGGAGCCGGTGAGATAGAAGTCGAGCCAGAAGAGGGTGTGATGGGTGATCGACCAGAATGTTGCGTATTCCGGGGCTTCCGGGTCTCTCCAGAGGAGTCCATTCCAATGGGTGTTGGGACAGGCGAGCAGGGCGGTTTCGAGCATGTCGATCGTCGCGCCGAACTGCTGCCAAAGGGCAGTTCTCCATAATCGATTCATCTGTATGCCTCCAAGTGTCATGCTGATTCCCTTTTCAAGTGGGCGCTGCGCTCCGACACAGCGAGAGCGCTTAATCGAGCCGCTCGTGCAAGAACGCAATGGTACGCTCCCAGGCAAGGCGAGCAGCCTCGGCGTCATACTCAGGGCGATTGTCCTCGAAGAACCAATGTGTGGTCCCTGGATACGTATAGACAGTGACCGGCCTTCCTGCAGCCTGGAGCTCCTGTTCCATCTGTGCAACCGACTCAGCCGGCTCGAAGGGGTCATCCTGCGCGAAGTGGCAGAGGTATGCGGCCTTCGCGCTGCGATAGTCCAGTCCGGGGTAGGAGCCATAAAAGACCACGACGGCGGCGATCTGATCGGCCAGGGTGACGGACATGTCGAGCGCGTAGGCGTCTCCCAGCGAGAAGCCAACGAAGGCGAGCTTGCCGCGCCCTCCCGCCAGATGTGTCGCATCGTGTTGGCGCAGGAACTGCATTGCCCCCGCGATGTCGCCGCGCCACCGCTCCACATCCTGATCCAGCGCCGCGCCCAACGCTTCCGCTTCCTCGACCGACGTGGTCGTCTTGCCGTGGTAGAGGTCGGGGGCGAGCGCCACGAAGCCCGCCTCCGCGAGTCGGTCGCAGACCCGTTTGAAGACGTCGGTGAGGCCCCACCATGCATGTAGGACCAGCACACCTGGTCCGCTGCCACCCTCGGGAACGGCCAGATAGGCGCTGATCGTTCTGCCATTAGCCTGAAATTCTTTCATACTACTCTCCTTTAAAAAACTCAAGAAATACTGTTCACCGTACTGTTCATCTCTTCTTTCGCAGGAGGGCGAGGCCGGTAATGAAAGACAAGGACGAAATCAGAAGCTGATTTCATCCCTCAGTGTACCAGAAAAAGCGGTGAAAATCCTTCCGCAGTTCTCGCGCATGTGGCACGCAACTCGAACGCGCCAGGATCAGCGCGAGAACTGCTCCCGAACCGATCTCGACCGTTTTCCCATGGAGACTGGGGTCTGGTATCAGCGCGATAGGTGCTCCGTCTCCAGGTCATTTACCACCACGGGAGCTAACGACTCGTCGTGCAGGAAAGATGCTGTTCACAGGGATCATTGGCAGAGCTCGACTTTGACACTCACCAGGCGTTGGCACTTCAGAGAGCCGCTCCAAGAGCCGATCCAGGGCCTGGACGTCTCCATCGACAGCAGCTCGCTCCTCATCGCTCAAGGGAATTTCCTGAAGCATCTTGAGCAGACCATCCCGCGTTTGAAGCCAAAGCCCTCTGTCCCCCTCTTTGGGAACATAGAAATCACAGCGAGCGCAGGCCATGCGATGTGGGCATTGATCGAAAAATTCATAGCTGCACCAGCCGTGTCCCAAATCGTAGTAGCGCCAGGGCGAACCAGAAGCTGCGGCTCCACTGGTGATGGCATTCTGATCAATGAGCACCTCGATGGCACGAACATTGCGAGAAAAATAGCCCGCATCTTTGTACGCCTGGGCCAGTTTTGTCGGACTGGTCAAGACATAATGCTGCGTCGTCGCAGGTGATTGATGGCCCAGCCAGGCTTGCAATTCAAACAACGTCATCGGTTCACGTGCGTTAAAGAGCTGGCTGGCAATCGTCGAACGCGCCCGGTGACTGCTGATCGAGCCACGGGCATCTGCACGAGGGATGCCTGCCCGCTGGCATAACACAGGAATGAGCGTTTTGTTCAGGTAGGTTTTCGAGAGACGCTTTGCTCGATAACAAAACAAGAACTGCACCTGCTCACCCGTTTTCGGGTCAACAAGATCAGGTTGCGCTGGACGAACTGCCTCCCAGGCAGCAATGGCTTCCCCTACCAGCGGATCAACGGGTTTGGTAAATGCTCGCCCAGTTTTGTGAACGGGGATGTCAAGCAAACAGAGCGGCTTGCTTTCCTCTGGAGGCTCTCCAGTCACGACTGTTTGCTGACGCGCGCATCCTACACGTAGTCGTGACAACTCATCGCTGCGCAATCCAGCAAAAAGCCAGACGACCGCCAATGCCCGAAGCATTTCAAGTGGATAGAACGATCCTGCGTCTTGCATATTTCCTTGCTGCTCGGTATTCTCTTCCCCATGAGGGCGGTGATGATTTCCTTGAACCGGACAATCCTCGGCGCGCAGGTTGAGCCCGGCCCAGAGCAATTTTGCCCAGAGGTCGTCGCTAATTGGGCGCGGGGCAACCCGAAACTGCTGTTTGAGATGGCGAGGCGTGGCAAACACCCTCTGGGGATTGAAGCGTCGTTCCATCCACCCCCAATCGATCATCTCGCTGAAACAGCGGCGAAGCACACCCAGGAAACCATGCTTTCGCCCCGCTGACCAAGGCTGTCCTGGATGTTTGAGCGGGACGTTGAGGTTTTCACAACTGAAATCGCCAATGGTCATTTCATTCACCGCAGCAACGACTTCAGCCGCCAGCTCGCGGGTGAAATTCGCAGGAGTGAGAACCTCTGGATGGTGCTGCGCTAGCCATCGTCCCATCCGCAGTAAATCCAGTCGCATGTCACGCCGGTGGGGAAGAGGGCGAGTGGTCGTGGTAAACCAGCGTTCCACCCACTCCACCCATTCAGGCGCAATTCCCCGTTCTCGCTCCATTTTGTATTTTTCGGCGGGAAGACCTCCCCGCAGTGCCAATGGGCGCTCAAGTATTTCGAGAGAAACCAGGATGCGACTGAGCCGATAGACCATGGCTTGGCCAGGTACCACCTCCTCCATTGCTTCGTAAAGGTGTTGCAGAAAAGGCAGAGTAATCTCGCGGATATTAGGGTTGCCATTGAGCAGAAGAACCTCGGCAACAAGACTACGAAGAGCGGCTACCCGTCCGCCTTGACTGTACCCCCATTGCTCATTCACCCACACAACCGGAGCGAGGTTTGCCTCCAGCCGTTCTCGCCCGAAAACTTTGTAGGCAAGCTTGACCATCTCGATTCCACCTAATGCGGGGAGGTCGCGGAAACAGCCGAGGAGATAGGCGGCTGCAATGACGTATTGGCGAATCCCTGTCTGATTGCCAGGTTTGTGGATCGTGAAAAAATCCTCAAGAGACATTCCAAGGACACGCAACCAGGTGGGATGCTCCCAGGCCCAGAAAGGTTGCCCCTCTCGTGCACACATACGGAGCAAAAGATGGTTGCTGTTTATTTTTGCCTGTTCGTCTCCCTCGATGACTGCAAACACATCAGAGAGGGGCTGCATAAGGCGAACCAGTTTTCCCTGCTGTGACACCGTACTCACCATTTGAGCGAGCTGGCGTCTCGGTAACAGAAAAGCAGTGAGTGCCTCTTTTTCCTGTGATGAAAGGGCTGGTGCCCGATCATAGATCTCTACATCAAGCGGCCAGGACCATGGAGTGATCGGCACCTCTGGCACCGTTGGTTTTTGGGGATGATCCATCTGCTCATTCCTCCTGTGAAGCTTCTTTAGAAGAAAGAGGCTCCTGGCCGAAAGCATGGGCTATCATCTGCATTCGCCAGGCATGGATCTGACTCATCCCTCGGGTGAATTGCTCTGCGAGGTCGTGGCCCGAAAGATGGATGTAGAGAAGCGTGGTGGCCGTGTTGCGATGGCCCGCAAACTCGGCAATCTGATGCAACTCCCAGCCGGATCTTGCTAAGTCTGTCAGGCAAAGATGGCGAAAGGTATGGGTTGAGAATTGTGGGAGATTGGCCGACAGTGCCAACTTTCGGACGACTTTCGACCAGGTCCAGAGGGTAATGGGTTGCGCAAAATTTCTTGGCGACTCCGAGAGGAACAGGGGGCCTCGTGTTTGAGCAATGGTTCGCCGATGGGCAAGATATGCTCGCAACAGTTCGCCTGTGGTAGCTGAGTAGGGGACGACGCGCTCGCGGCTCCCTTTGGCTACCTCTGCTCGGACACGCACCATGCGATGAGCTGGATCGAGGTCGTCGCTCCGCAGAGAGCACACTTCTTCGCGTCGCAATCCTGCATCGTAGGCCAGGGCAGCCATACAGCGCGTCCGAAGCGGCGCTTGCTTGACCACAGCCAGAAAGGCTCTCCATTGCTCATCGCTCGGAATCCACGGCATGGTCTGGAAGCGAGGGACCAGTGCCCGTTCACGATCAGCTCCAAACGACTTGCCAGGTGTGTATCTTCCGCGACCAACAGGGTGATCTGCTCGTTTCCCCTCCTCAATGAGAAAATCAAAAAACAAACGGACTGCCGTGAGTCGCTGCTGAAGCGTCGCGTTTGACAGACCCATCGTTGGAACGTGATCTTGAGGCTGTAGCTTCGTCGAGGAGCGAGGACGCCCACGAAGATCGCCAACATAACGAGCGAGATCTGCTCGTGTTGCTGTGGCTGGCGAAATACTCGCTTTCTGACAGAATCCCAGAAAGTCATCGAGGCCACGGGCGTAGGCATCAAGCGTGTTGGGAGCCAGACCAAGCAGCGTTTCGGTGGTCAGCCACGCTTTTGCGAAGGCATCGGTTGCAACGAATGGATAACGGAACCATTCGATCGGATCGGTTGATGAAGACATCTGAATTCCCTCCGGGTGCTTTACAGATGTGTTTAAAGGAGAAATGTTCCATTGCTGCTATTTTAACATGAGGGGTAATTCCAAGTAACGTATAAATTTGATTCAATATAGGACTGCCAGGCTTGCCGCTTCTCAATTTCGACTTTCTGGATGCCCAGCGCCGCGTAGATGCGCATGGCGTCGTGCGAACGGAATACGCCGCCGCTGTCACTGACCAGCACCTCCGGGACGCCATACTTGCGGATCGCGGCGTAGAGGACCGCCAAGTACGCCTCGGTGTCCTGCCTGCGCGAGATGGCTGAAGCGAGAATGGCTCTGCTAAAATTCTCCAGAATACTGATACAGTAGATCATGCCTCCACCCAGGTTGTGCATGTCCAGGTAGCGAATGTCGGTCGTCCAGTACTGATGGCGACGCTCCGCCTTAAAGGGCATCTCTTTTTTCGGGCGGCCACGCTTCACTGGCATTTGTAGGTGATAAAGCTTGCGATTGAGGGCCAGGATACGTCCACAGGTACGCGGGGAAAGGGTGATGCCAAGCTGCAAGAGGGCCGTATGAATGCGGTAGGCTCCCAGTTCTGGGTTTTCCTGGAGCTTCTTCACCTCATTCATGGCGCGCAAATCCACCTTGCGCACCGTAGTTTTGGGGGCGTGTGATTTGTCCTCCAGCCCGGCAAACTGCTCTTCTACCCATCGCTTTAGAACAGCATGGACAGTTTGTCGACTCACCTCAAGATAGCCGGCGATGCTTTTCGCGTTCCACCCTTCCGCATGGAGCCGAACAATCATCCGCCTGCGCTCCACCGCAGAGTCTATCTCGGCGAACCGTGGGAAGCGGCGCGTGGTCCGTGATGGTTTGGGACCAGCAGCCAAGATCAGCTTGATGGTGTGAGGACTGGGGCGACGGCCACATTGGACGTAACAGCTGCTCGCAAGCTCATGAAGACTCAAGGAGGGATACTCTGCATGGGCATCGACGATGACTTGGCGCACAGGTGGAGGTAGGGCGCGTTTATCGAGCTTGGGAACTGGCGGGGGTGGTTCCGGGGGTAACAGACTCGCCATGCCTGCCTGGTCAAAGAGGTTGGCTTTGTAATAAATGGTTCGTTGGGACAGGCCCGTTTCCACGGCTCGTTCCTTCGGGCTGACTCCCCACAAGACGACGGGGCGAATGATCTCATAGGTGATCTGTCCCGAGTCCTTGAGCAGGGGACGAAGTTGCTGCCAGTCATCAGTGGGCTCCCGGCGCTGATATCTGTGCTTGGGCATGGGCGCTCGACCCTTTCGGAACGCAAATGAATCAAGACCGTGGCTAGACAGTAATGGATGCTCCCGCTACTATTGTATCCTGTTTTTATTGCGCAGGCAAGGATTTTCTTGCAAGGGATACTGCACATATGTGTCAAGCATCCTCTGGCCAGGTTTCGCCCCGTGGTGCTTACTCCAGAGGAGCAACCCTTTATTCCAGGTTCCAGTTTCAAAGGTGCTTTGCGTAGTGCCATTGAAAAACTAGTGCCCAGTCTACCAGAAAGTGCAGGCTTGCGCTCCTGCGGATTGCCTAAAAAGCCAGACCCAACGAATTGACTCACCGGAGATCTTACCCTTGACAGGACACTTGCCTCATGAATAAAGTAACCCAACGTCTGTTTGTCCATACAGCGGAGGGGGAAAGACATGAGGTCTTGTATGAGCTATCGAGCCAAACGCGCATTGTTACTGCAAATCGCCCCGCGCTATCGAGAGGCATCATCGGCGCTTAAGGAGGTGATCCTGGATGAGTTTGTCGCCGCGACAGGATATGCGCGCAAATATGCGATCCGGCTGCTGAACCACCCTGGCGAACTGAAACTGGCCATCGCCCGCCCACGCCCACCACGCTACGGCCCAGAAGTCCAACAGGCCTTACACCTGGCATGGACGGCTGCCAACCACATCTGTGCCAAACGACTCGTTCCCTTTTTACCCACGCTGGTCACCTCTTTGGAACAGCATGGGCATCTGCAGCTGAGTGAGCCATGTCGTCTCCAGGTGCTCTCCATGAGTGCGGCCACAGCTGATCGGCTCTTACGACCGTATCGCCAACACGAGCGGCATGGGCTCTCGATGACGAAATCGGGAACACTGCTCAAAAAGCAGATCCCCATCCGCACCTTCCAGGAGTGGAATGACGTCAAGCCAGGTTTTCTGGAAGCCGACCGGGTTGCTCATTGTGCAACCCAGGCTGACGGATCGTTCTTGTGGACCTTGACCCTCACCGATATTGCCACTGGCTGGACCGAATGCCTTGCGCTGCTCAATAACAGTCAGGAGACGGTCATTGCTGCCCTCAAGCGCGCTCAGCACTTACTTCCCTTTGCTATGCAGGGGATTGACAGCGATAATGGAAGCGAGTTTATCAATGTCGAACTGCTCACCTTTTGTGAACAAGAGCAGCTCACCTTTACCCGAGGACGTCCCCGACACAGCAACGAGCAATGTTATGTGGAACAGAAAAATGGGCAGATTGTCCGGCAAGTGGTCGGCTATGATCGCTTGGTCGGAGAACTGGCGTATCGACAGCTCACTGAACTGTACCGAGCGCTACGGCTCTACGTCAATTGTTTTCAACCGAGGGTGTTGCTGCAGACCAAGCAGCGAGAAGGCAGCAAGCTCCGCCGTACCTATGATGAAGCGCAAACACCGATGCAACGGTGACTCGTTTCTGGAGCATTGCCTGCCAACAAGCAGCAAGAGTGACTTCGGATCACCCAGGCCCTGGATCCGTTGCGCTTACTACACCAACTCGAACACTTACAAAAAGCGCTGTGGCGCCATGCCGTCATGCCAGAAGCTGCTTCGAGTCAAGAGCCCTCTTCCACCCTCCAATTTGCAGTGAACCAGGTGGCGCGAGATCAGCTTCCTGCTGATGGCATTGCTGGGACACCTCCATCGCTGCTCAAACAGAAGCGCAGAAGACGGTATCAAAAAAGCGGGCGGCCTCATGACTGGCGCACGCGGCAAGATCCTTTCGAGGGAGTGTGGGAGGAAATCACCTCCTGGCTGGTTGCCAGAGCGGAACTCACCGCAGCCGAGATCTTCCGAGAGTTGGAACGCCTCTACCCAGGACGCTATCGACCCACTCAAGCTCGAACTTTACGGCGAGGCGTTCAGAAGCTGCGGGCGCATCTGCTGGTGACCTTTGATGACCAAGGGGGCGAGGAAGTCGTCAATGGACAACCCGCCACTCCGGAGTGGCGAGCTGAAGTCGTAGGAGCGGCCTCCTGACCCTCAGAGAGAGGGAGGGAACCATGCATTGCGATGCGTTCCCTCCCTCTCTCTGAAACTCTCTCCTACCCTCCGCGCTAGGGCTGGGGGCGCGCTTCGCTGTGACCAGGGGCCAGCCCCTGGACCAGGCTTCGGGACATCGTCCCTCAGACTCCCTGAGATCGCTGGGAAGTAGCGCTTGCGGAAATGCCTTCTAAAGGGTAAGATATCTTCTGAGGTAATGACCCCTATTCCATGAGTCAACGGGTCAAACGAACCTTGCTAAAGTAAGATTATTCATGAGGCATCCTCTCTCCCCAAAGTAAGATTCTCCCGTGAGGCAATGCGCCCAGTCCTATTTCTATTGACCGTTAACACAAGCTGCCTCGCCTCGCTCATTTTGTCTGCATCGCGAAGCTGGATAACAGTTTCAATAGGATCAAACTGTATCAGATCTCCGTACTTCATAG
>WNGL01011227.1_pt1 | contig 10273 bp, 17 predicted proteins | sample 5400591 | NCBI WGS metagenome assembly WNGL01 (sample SAMN13153377, study PRJNA577476) | soil metagenome | isolation source: 80 cm soil or saprolite under Garry oak tree replicate 1 | place: USA:California | collected 2016-06-15 | reverse complement strand
GCCACTGAAATTGAGTGTTCCATACCTCTACCCATGCTTCTACCTTGTCCTCCTCACCGAACAACCCCACAGGATTGGGCAGAGTAAAGTCCCGTGACCCGAGACCCTCGTGGTAGCTCATGAAGAACGGCTCCAGGCTCTTCGTCTTCGCATAGAGAGACTCCTCCCCGGCCACGTCAAGGTGCGGGTCTATCTCCAGGAACTCTACCTCTCCACCATACTTCACGATAGCCTCTAGCATCACGAGGAAGGCGGTGCTTGTTTTCCCGAAGCCCTGCCCTCCTCCGATCCCGAGGGAGGTGAGGGTGGGCATCCGAATAGGGTCAGCGCGTTCGTCAAATCCCAGCACGAAATCTGAGCCTGGCGCAACGTAGCCCCCTCGTACCAACTCACTGAAAGAACTTGGTGCCGGGGGTCGTTCAGGCAGCGGTACTGTAGCTCCAACAGCCTTTTCCTGCACTTTTGCCTGTGGAAGTACATGGCTATATCCACTGATCCTGTCTCCTTCTACATAAACCACACCTTTATCTGTCTCATGGATAACAAGCGCCTTCCTCTTCTTGGCCTCTATGTCTACCTGATGGTGCTGCAAGGCCATCCACCCCCGCACCCCACCAAGAAGGAGACCGATTAATATGGCGGCTATACCCAGGAGAACGTGCCAGGGCCAGAGAGCAAGGAAAAGCAGCCCGAGCACAATCACCGCCAGCAGAAATTTACGCTCATCCATTTATATCGTAAACTCCCATCCAAACCAATCGTGCGGGCAGGTGGAGCCGAGCTTCCAATGGTCTACATATGGTTTCCCATCGTAGGCAATCATGGCATGAAGCTCTATCTCAAGGCATGGGTTCGGTATAGAGAGGGCAGTTACATCAAATTCCATCCCTACTTCACGCAAGATTGTCTCCATTGTGCCGGGCTTCAATGCGTATTCCACATCTACCTTCCCGCGTACCCGAGTAACCACAAACCTCCCCGGCTTTGGTCCGTTATACTTAAGGTACTCCTCTACGTATTCCTTTATATCGTGGGGGCCATCTCGTACAGTTATCAGTTCTTTGCCCATACCTCACCTCACCCATATACCGGCAGCATCACCACCTGTGCCCTCGGAACCAGTGACTCAAGCTGCCCCATCAAAGTGTGCGCGAAGTTCAGGTGGGTTTCTGACATATTGTACACGATCACAGCCACACCCACGTCCTTCAGCGGTATGTCCTCATTCAGCCGCACAGCCCGACGAGCATCCCCCTCCGGAAACTTGCCATCCCCATTCACTCCGAAGGTTTTCTGGATGTAGTCAGGGATCACGTCCAGCAGGAAGAAGAAGACCATCCTCTCCCAGTTAATCGCCCTCGGAGGCACAACAGGCAATATCCCCTGCAAAACTTTCTGTCCCGGTGGTAATATTCCAAATCCAGCCATCTCGTCCTCTCCTACTGGCATCCACACCAGTTCTAAGTCGTACTTATCGAATAGCTCCTGCATCTCCTGAGACATCCCAGCGCGCACATTCTCCAGAGCGATGTCTAACAAAATCTGTGGGAATGTCATTTGGTCGGACTCGCGGGTGTCTCCGGCAAGTTAAAGAACAGGTAGCGGATCAGAGCACCCGTACAGACGAGTGAGACCAGGAGCATCCAGGCGGCATATACCGTCCAGAAGGTCCAAACCCCCGTACCCCAGGCATTCCACGTAACCCACAGGAGGGCCGGGTCTGGTACAGCCACCAGCACACTCAATAAGAACAACACCCCAAGCACCTTCATCGCGGCGGTCGTCTCTTTACTCATCTAGAGCATTCCTTTCGTCTATCCAGGTATCCCAGGCTCTTGCTTCCTCTGATACCTCTACATCCTTATGTACCCTGATCTTCACACCCGCATTGAACCCCTTACCCCAATCGGTGTGCCCCTTGAGGAGGATAATAGGCTCGTGTTTTGCCAGGTGCTTCGCCGCACTGTGAAACCCAGCCACCACACCGTTCTGGAACTCTAAGGACTCTAGCTGGGCCTCCGGGTAAATCGCCTCTATTGTCCTGTTTTTAATCGGTTTCCTCCTTGTCCCTCTTCTGGCTCTCAACCACGGTCTGCCAATTCTTCTCGGCTAGCTGTATTTGAGTCATTACATCTACTACAGCCCTGGTCAAATCGGCGGTGATGCGATCCATAGCTGCCTCTCTAACCCTAAGATCATTCTCCCTCTCCTTCATCCCATCCTCAAAGCGTTGCTGCCACACCCGGTACGATGCCTGCGCTATACTCGATACCTTCCACTCTGGCATTGGGTCCTGAACTCCCAGCCAGCCCCGGAGTCGGTCTCGTAGCCAATTAAGTATTCGCATCCCTCTTCTCCTCCTTCTCTATCCCACTCCGTCTCCGTATCTCTCGTACAAGGCGCTCGGAGTGATTGATTCGCTCATACACTATCATGGCCTGCATCTTTATGTGGGCATCCGTGGGCACGTCCAGCCAATACCGCATCCGCATCTTCAGCCAGTCAGACAGCCTTCTCATCCTATCCCCTCCTGTAAAGCCATATCATAGCCCTCTTTCCTGCCAGTCTCGATGCAAAATGCTTTCACAGGACACGATCTGCACATAAGACCAACATCCTCCGGGTCCGTCAGGGGCGGGGCCAGCATTGTCTTCGCTTCGATCTGCCTCTCAATTCCCTTCCTTATAATACCACCCACATACTGATCCTGCATCTGGTGGACGGGCTCTAACTCCAACTCCTCGTGCTCCACAGGCTTCCTCCGCACCCATCTCCCATCCACCCGATCCCCTAGCATCTTCCCCTGGTCGTAAAGAAACCCCTTCGATGTGAACGTGCGCGGGCGGGCCATGTCCAGGTAGGTGATACTAAGCTCATCAATTACAACCCCGTCTACATCAAGCACTCCCTGATTAAGCCGCATCTCCCCATTATCTCCGTATACCCCTGGACAACATGCCCCACGAGATTTGATCCAGCCAGGGAGGAACCGGGAGACCAGCCATGCGTACTCATTTATCTGGACCACATGTCGCTTATCAGGCCGCACCAGATCGTGACCCACCTCCGTTCGGGTTTTATAGTCTGCTATTTTCACGTGCAGCACAACAGACGGGTGCATCGATAGGGTGGTTCTCTCTGCATCCAAATGCTCTACTGTCTCTCGATAGCTCACCCCCAGCAGCGTCACCTCGTCAGCCGTGCCGTGGAGGACCTTATCCCCATACTTCGTGTCAGTCGTGGCGTTCATCAGTAGCTCCCTGACCACCCCGAGAGTACCTGCGGGAGGTGGCTCATTAGCGAGACCCCGATGGAAGATAGTACCGCGCGCCATCTTGTACGCGGCACGTACATCCACGAAAAAGTCATGGTCCACGCTCAAGGCTGATTGGCGGTGGCAGGCAGCAAGAGTGGATGGGCTGAAGATGATCCCCATTTCCTCTCTTTCATTCCGCTTTGGCATGATGATCTGAAGTATGGTCGGGGGAATGCCGCATGGAGGACCCAAGCCAGATCGTAGGCATTCTTCGTGGAACTCCAGGCTCTTGTGACCGAGCACACACTTTACGCCGCGCATGGGCATGGCACGATCCCCCTGTTCTCTTTCCTCTTGCAGCAGCGTTCTATGGCCTGCTTCTTGGCATTGTGGTTGGCACAGAGTATTTGATACCTTCCACTATCCAAATGCTCTAAGATGTAGCCATAATATACCTGTTGATTAACGATACTTATGACCCCGACATAAGTAGGCGCTCCACTAGTTCTTCCCATTGCTTGTCTCTCACGCGCCCCGTCATTATATATGTGCTCTACGTGCAACATATCGGGGTCAGTAACCGAACCACAATTCTCCCCCATCGTACACCCACCAGGCCACATACACTTCCCACCAAGTGCCTCGATGATCTGCAACCTGACCGACTTCTTCTTGACACGTACCCATGCCTTCTCTACGGGTCCAATCATCCCTGCAACTCCTCTATCTTATTCTTCATCGCCGTAACAGCCGCAGCCGCTATTTGAGTAATTGGTAGATCACCGTGGCCTTGGTAGTTCCTAACCAACCTACCGTAACCTCGAACCATCGCTACTGCATCCTCAAATGACAATGTAGTGGTTAATGACAGGGAAAATGTGTCACCATCTAATGTAAATTCTAGTTCCATCTTTGCGAACTCCTCATCTCCGTCTACTCCTTTGACTTGGACTCAGCATCCAGCACCGCCCTCGATACATCTATTTGCCCCTGGATATACTTCGCAGCCGCCTCGTGTGCCCCCTTCGCCTCCTCCAACAGCTTGATCTGCCTGGCCAACGCGGGTGGTAGGTGGAAGAAGAAGGTCTCCGCGAATGCATAACTCCGGTAGATGCGCTCCTCATCCGTCTCGACCACCTGCACGAAAATCCCCTCCGTGCCCGAGCGTTGGCAGTCGCACTCGAACACATCCGGCACCTGGCTCTCATCGAACTCTATGCACCACCCACTCACATGCTCACCTATCATATCTGACCCCCTCTCTAGTACCAACCTGCCCTATTGGAAGCAAGCGGCCTGCGATGATACCGAATAATCTTCCAAAAGGGCACATCTTCCTCCATAACACCAACCCACCAAAGCCACCACCTGATCGAACGAAGTATCCTGAACGGGCTTAGTAGACACCTATCTCTCATATCTGACCCCCTTTCTGGTCCCGCCTGCTGCGAAGAAGTCCGACAGGTCCTTTGCGTTGTCCCATCTGGCTCGAATACCATTGCACCCAAGACACCCAAGTATTTTTCTGGCACACTCTTCTCCCGCGCTATCCTGATCCACCCCGACAACAAACCGATTAACATGCAGCCAGGGGAGCTCATCGGCCAGCATATCCAGTATCTTCGCCACTGTCCCGGCACCACCAGTCACCGTGAGAGCACACATCCCCGCCTGTATTGCAGCTAGTGCATCATACTCACCCTCAGTGATTACAAGCTCATCTATTAGGCACGGTCCTCGTAGCAGTGGAGAGAGAGGGAAGAGAGTGGGCTGGTTTCTTCCGTACAATCCGTCGTACTTTTTGTAATCTGGACCTCCTCTATCGACCAACCCATCGTCCGAGCGGTATCTAAGAGTCTGCCAGCTTCCTTCCAGGTCAGGCACGGGTATGACAAAGTGAGTTCCAGTGTGTCCAAGTCTGTATTTTCTGATTGTTTCAATGCTCAATCCTCTCTCCTTCATAAACCTGTCCAACGGCCCATAGCGCAGGAAGTACTGATGGAATGCCTCCACGGTGATCGGGTCCGGTGGAGGTGGCACGAACTTAGCTGCTGGTCTCAACTTCCCACTGACGAACAGGCTGAGGTCTATCTTCTTCACTGCATCCCTCACCAGTATCCCGTCCTCGCTTCCCCAACCACTCCACAACCCAAGTAGGAATGCCAGGGAGGAGTATCGGCGCTTGAGGTGGAAGTCACAACCGAAGCAATGGAGATTAGCCGGGTAGACAGCCAGGGAGCCTACATCATCCTTGTGCATCGGACATATCAGCATCACAGGACTATTGCCGTGCGGGGTACCTACTGCAAGCCTTATATCAACCTGCTCGTAATTGGTCACTGTAATCATACCCAGCAATCTTGAAAGCGGAGCACCCTGCCTGAGTCTACCCCAAGCTGCTCTCTCATTACCCTCTTAATAAACCCTAGAGTCTGATCTGTTACTTGTCCAGCCATCTACGCCTCCGTGAATTGCATCGCGCATAGTCCATCTTTGGGTAGATACACGATGTCTCCCTCATCCGTCGAATAGAACTCCCTGTACGGCTGATCGAGTGTGGTGATGAGGTTTGGATTTGGCGGGAAGAAGCCCTCACATATCCGGTCCTCATCCACGCGGTTCCACGTCAATCCAGGTAGTGCCGTCACCCAAAGGCTGCGTACCGGGGAAGAATTTGGAAGGTTCACCGTGAAGTTTGGCCCCGTGAACTCCACCCGCCCCCTTGTGCATTCTGTCGCTGGCCCAAACGCTATAACAAAGTTCGCTAATGGAGTCCCAAGGCGGGCAGTCTCTCCTTCTGGCCCAGGACCGGGAGTGACCGTTGTAGGACTCGCAGCATTCACGCAGGGTGTGAGGCTGGGTGAGGATGGTAACTGCGTCGGGGTCGAGGGGCTTGATTTCGATACCACCTGGGTCACGATGCTTGTATGCTGCGGCGAAGGGGTAGTCCTGGTTGGTGTTGGTCCAGCTTGACACCCGGATACCAGCAATAGCAAGATCATAAGCAAGCCCACGAATACGCTTTTGTGCATCATCCATCCTTTCTTCTAGGGACTCTACCCGTACCAACAGTATCAAGATTAATACCAGTGCCATCCCCATAGTAAGTGCGAAGGCTCCCCAGGCCAACCACTCAGACATGCTCATTAGCTACCCCTCCGACCACCAAGGTGTGCGTGTAGTGCCCGCCATACAAAGACTATTATCCCACCAAACAACAGGTAGATCGCGTTTACAGTCACGACAACATCTGTCCCGTGCATGATTATGTTCATCCCTCTCTCCTTTCCTCTTATACTTTGAAGGGCATTACGATAACCACGTTAGCCCAATCGTCCGTGGTGATCCTGTAACCCAATGCCTCTATTTTTGAACGGGCCTCTTTTATCGCCGCCTCAACAATACTTGCTGCCTCGGTTCCACTCCCGTAAACCCAGCGCCGCTGTTGCCCGTTGGCCCACAGCCTAGCCCACCTATCCAACTCTTCTACTGTCATTGCTCTCTCCTCTCAATGCTCCCAAAACGGTGTCTGGACTGCATGTACGGTGCCCAGGTCAACGACATGCAGGTACTTCCCCATTGCGTCCATCATGCAGCCCTCAAGCAAGCGACCTGCGTACTCGGCGTGGGTCTGCCCATCGAACATAACCTTATCCGGGTCTTTAACCTCAACAATAAACTCGTCATGGATGATGGCTACCAGGCGCATGTCCTCCATATAGCCGACTTCCTCGTACCAGTATGCCGCTGCCTCCTTGGTGATAGCCGCGCTTAAACCCTGGATCGGAGTGTTGGCGAGTTGACGACGGACATTCCCGTTTGCCTTCCGCCACGTCTTCTTATCTTCCTCGTACTGCTGCATGGCTTCTACCGAGACCTGGCCGCCCTTAGCGGGGTGGATAGGTGTCCGAGGAATATCGAGCCACCGCTTCCATCCAGAACGAGTCTCAGCGAATACCCGATCCTCACCATTCCTCCTGGCAACATCCAGGTGACTTTTCTGCGTGTCCAGCCAGGCAATAGCTGTGGCGAAGGTCTTATAGTACAGATCGAGAAGCATCTGCGCCTCTTTCTCCTTGACCCCCAGCTTACGAGCCAATAGCTGCACCCCACCACCGTAGAGGCACTGGTAGTTGATGGTCTTTCCAATCTTCCGGTAAGAGGTCCCAACCAGCGTCCTGCCCCCTATCACGGCATCATGGCTATCTGTCCACTCCTTCGTCGCTTGCTCATCCGTGAGCTTAAACATCACTTTCGCCGTGTATGCATGGACATCCCTGCCAGAGGCGAAGGCGTCGAGGAGGAACTTATCCCCGCTCAACTCAGCCACTATCCGCAGTTCGATGTTAGAGAAGTCTGCATCAATAAAGACATACCCAGGAGCAGCCACAACCTTCTGCCGCAACTCCGCCCCAATCCCATTATCCGGTATCTGTTGCAGGTTAGGGAGGTAGCTGGACATCCTATCCGTATCCGCCCCAATTGGCTGGTAGCTTGCATGGAGTCTGTTGTCCTGGTCGAGCATATCAATGAACGCCCGCTTCTTCTTCCCCTTCTCACGCCCGTAAACCGTAACGATCTTCCTCGCACCGATGTAGTCCAGGTAGACTCGGACCAGTGGATGCTTGCCAAGGTACGGGGTCAGCGCCTCCTCAGAAACCGATGTAACAGGGATACCAAGGTCGTTAAAGCCATCCAGGACTTGCTTCGGTGAGCCAAGGTTCACTCCGGCCTTGTTCTCAGTCGGCTTGACCATCTTCTCGTGATGCTCGTGCCACCACTCCAAAGACGCCCTCTTATACTCAGACCAATTCTTAAACGCCCTATCCTCAGCCATCGGAAGTGCCAGCATTCCGTGTTCCCACTCTGATTTTCTAGTAGCCATGAATGCATACCTGGCACGCGTCCACTCCTCATAAGGATGCCACTTGCTCATGTACTTGTCCTGGCGCACCCGCAGCACATGCACCGCCAGCCCATCATACCCCCCAGGACCATCTTTACCTAGAAGTACGATCTGCTCCAATTCTTTTGCCCTAGCTTCAACCTTATCGATTATTGAGAGCCAGCCCACACGGTCAATGGAGACCCCTGCTACCTCCACCCCCACCACGGGCAGCATAGCACGCATCTCCAGGTCAATTGCCCCAGCCAAATCCAGTGCGCTAATTGCCGTCTGCTGTGCGTCCTTAATCTTGTGTACCACCGACACGTCCTGACGCATATAAGCAACCTGTTCTGGTGGAAAGGGCTGGTCCCACTCCGGTCGCTCATCCAGGTGGTAGAACCATGAACGCTCTTCCTTGTGGACAGGGATACCGTACCTCTCGCCCAGTGCAGCCAGGCTCAGTCCGATCTTCCTCTTCTCAGCAGATGCCCAGCCTAGCCCATAGATTGTCTGTTCGGCTAACTGTGTGTCGTAAACCTTGTGTGCTCCAATACCCATCTGAGCCAGGATAAAGCCAAGGTCGAAGAGGAGATTGTGACCGATTAATGTAACGGTGCCATCAAACAACGGGGCCAATATGAGTCCTAGTTCATGTAGCTCATCCTTAGAGAAGTGGCGCACGTCGATGATGAGTGCCCGCTTCCCCCTAGGCTTGAATTGTACCGCTATCATCCTATCATTAAACGGGTCCAGTCCAGTAGTCTCTATGTCAAAGCTAATATCAAAACCACTCTTACGCAGCCTGCTCACCCCTGCTGGCACGTCCTCCAGGCGATCAAGGACGCGTACAGTGCCCCTCTCCCCTCCCCCGACCGTCTGAAGTGCTACCATGTTACTTCTCCTCTTTTGGCCTCTCAGGATCAATCAGTCCATTAAGAAAGTCATCCAGGCCCGGTGGCAGTTCTGTCTTTGGCTCAGGAGGTGGGGTCCCAGCAGACTCATACTCCCGTTTCAGTATCTCCTGAAGTATCATACTCTCGCGTACCTCCGGACTGTTCGGGTTCATCGGCGGGGGTGCCGGGTGTGGTGCGTTGGGGTGTGTGGTGGGCAGTACCTCCGAATACCCCATCTTCTGTAGCTCTTCCTCGAACCCTGGCCCGATATACCCATAGCTGACCAGGGCCAATTGTCGCAGGTAGGCGGCCTGACTCATGGTGTGCAGCAGGCTCTCCACGTTCACGATAAGCGCCGCCAGGTCCAGCTTTACCCCTACTGGCAGCAGCATGGATACGAACGGGTTGCTGAGCACTCGCTTGAATGACGATATTACCAACAGAGCAACATGCCTGATTTCCTCGGGGTCTCCCAACATACCTGTCTCCGGGTTTAGGCTTGCGAACTCCTCTTGCATAGTGAACTTCCTTTCAGCACTTCGGCATTGGTATACCTAGTAAAATCTTCGCCTGGGTCTCTGTGGTTAACTTTCCGTTCAGGTGGATGTCTGGATTGCGGATGCCCAACTCTAACTCTGGTGCCGCTACCATTGATCGCTTTATGTCTTCCCAGGCAGGACCCAACCCACCAGCCCTATTCAGTCTCTCGGCCTCACCTATCTCGATCTGCACTACCTCGAAGCCCAACCAGCGCAGCACATTCGCCTGGGTCTCACCACGCAAGGAGTCGAATACCACGTCCCGCTTCTGGTCTGGTAGCCATTCCTTCAAGGTGATAAAGACCCAAAGCTGTGCCCCGGTGTTGTCATTGAAACCTGTCTGGTACCCGAACTGCTGTAACCTACCTCGCCAGACCTCTTTCTCCTGGTACACCTGATCCATAGTGATCCGCTCGGACACCGGGAGCACGCTGTTCCAGGACTCTACGAAGGCAGTGACCAGAGAGCGGCTGTGGTCTGCAAGGATAAACCCATAGGCATCCCGCAGGTGTCGGGCCAGCGTTGACTTGCCACTTAGTGGGCCTGATGACGTAAGGGCAAATTTATGTGTCATTCCATCTCCTTAGCTTCCGTAAACCCTGTGCTTCAAGTCTATTCACTGAGTCCACACTTATCCTCAGTATCGCCCCTATCCACTCCTGGCTGTTCCCTTCACCTCCGTAGAGTCCGTAGCGTA
>WNGL01011226.1_pt1 | contig 10273 bp, 9 predicted proteins | sample 5400591 | NCBI WGS metagenome assembly WNGL01 (sample SAMN13153377, study PRJNA577476) | soil metagenome | isolation source: 80 cm soil or saprolite under Garry oak tree replicate 1 | place: USA:California | collected 2016-06-15 | reverse complement strand
CGATTCCGGCGAAGAGGCGGGCGACCGCCTCCGCGAGGAGCTCCACATCCTTGCCGAGCGGTTCGTCCATCCAATCGGCATCGGCCCGCAGGTACGCGCGGCTTTGGTCGAGCGATCGGATCGCGAAGCGCCGCTGGCCCTCCACGACGATGTCGTACTCGCCGTGCGCGTTTCGTTGACACGCAATGATTGCGGCCTCGGTGCCGATCCGGCGCGGAATCGCATGACCGCCGACTTCGTCGCCGTCGAGGATGAGCGCGATCCCGAACGACTCATCGTGCTCGAGGCAACGTCCGATCATCTCGCGGTATCGCGGCTCGAACACGTGCAACGGCAACGTGGTCTCGGGAAACAGGACCGTATGGAGCGGGAAGAGCGGGAGACGCACCGGTCGCAGCCATTCCGCAGCAGGCCATAAGGGTGCCTACTTCGGTCGGATGTCGAGCGCCACGACCCAGGCCGTGCGGCATCCGGGACAGTTCACCTCGCGGCGCATCGCATCGCCCTCGTCGGCCAACTTGAACGTGAAGAAGAGCGGGTTGTTGCACCGCGGGCAACTGAAATTCAGGCCGCCGACCGTCATGCGAGTGCCTCGAAGCCCCGAGCGGACTTAAGGTTGCGCTCGCCTCCCGGCAAGTTTATGAAAGTCTCGTCCTTCCCGAGTCGTTCATGCGCGTCGAGAAGGTCGTCTCGCCCCCGCTCGACAACAATGCGTACTTCTTGTTCGACGAAACGAGCAAACTGGCCGCCGTCGTGGATCCTGCGCTGGCAGGCAAAGCACTCCTAGCGAATTCGGAGAAGTTCGGCGTGAAGATCGTCTACATCCTGAACACCCACGGTCATCCGGATTCGATCGCCGACGACGAATCGATTCGGTCCGCCACCGGCGCGAAGCTCGCGATCTTCGAGGTCGACGCCCCGCGGCTCGAGAAGAACGCGCGAGGGTCGCGATGGTTCCTCCCGGCTCCGCCCTCACCGATCAAAGCGGATCTGCTCCTGAAGGAAGGTTCCGAACTGAAGCTTGGAAACGAGGTCATCACGACCCTTCACACTCCGGGCCATACGGAGGGCAGCGCCTGCTTCTATGTCAAGTCGGCGAGCGCCCTCTTCACCGGCGACACCCTGTACGCGGGGTCATGCGGCCGGACCGATGTCCAAGGCGGGAGCCCCGCGAAGATGGTCTTCACCCTCCGTCGACTGAAGGAACTTCCGCCGGACACCCACGTCTACCCGGGCCACGGGCCGGAGACGACCATGGGCGACGAAACGTGGATTAGCGACCTCACGTACCCCGTCGTCTGATCAGCGGCGGACGCCACTCGCGGCCCGCCAACTCCGCGCCGCCGGCATGTGACGCACCAGGCGGACGCGGGTGACCCGCCGGGTGATGCCCAGGCCCAGGCGACGGTAGACGACTTTCATGCTGAAGACCACGACGAGGAAGTACGCATAGAGGATGACGAGCGTCAACGGCCAATAGTACTGCCACACGATTGCCACGAGTCCGACGATGGCGAGCGCGCCGACGACGATGCGCAGGACAAACGTCTCGATCGTGGATCGACTGAACGGCCCGCCGTTCACGCCGTAGTTCGTGTGTCGCACGGGTTCGCGGAACGCGTGGCGCGCGGATGCCCACACCGCGAGCACGAGGATCGGGGTGAGGAGGGACATCACGAGGTGGGCCGCACCCGTTGTCACCGTCAGGTCGATGATCCATGCGGCGTAGAAGATGAGGGACGCCTGGAAGAGCCGCTTGCGGCGGTAGATGGGCAAGAAGTTCGGCATGATGACGGTCTTCAACGTCCTCTTGACGAGCTCCGCGCCGAAGCGGACTGACTTCGGCAGGCGGTTGGCAAAGAACCCGGCGATTCGGTTCGATCGACCCATCAGGATCGGAGCGAGGGAGCTCATCACGATGCACAGGATTCCCGCGAAAGGGGTCAGGTAAGTGCCCGCGTAATCGTTCGAGAGTTGGGGGTTCGCCCGGATCGCCCGCGCGCCCACGGTCGCATAGAGGATTGCCTCCTCATTGCGGGCGATGAGGCTCGTGCCGATCGCGGTCGAAGCGCGACCGGAGAAGCCGATGAAGTACGCGAGGCTGGCGGTCAGGAACAGGTCGTTCAGGAGGATCAACGGCACCGCGATCAGGAGCATCGGGAGGACCGAGCCCAGCGCCGCCGGGTCGATTAGCATTCCAAAGGTCAGGAAGAAGATTGCAACGAACGCATCCCGCAGGGATTCCATCTTGACTTTCATCCGACCCGCGATGCGGGTGTCCGCGAAGACCATCCCCATGAAGAATGCGCCCACGATGGCCGGGATTCGGAACGCCTCGGCGAGGGAGGCCGCCAGGAAGACCGTGCCCAGGGCGAAGAGGACGAACAACTCCTCGCTCTTGATCCGTTCAAAGATCGCGGCCGTCCTCGGGACAACGACGGCCGCGAGGAGAGCGAAGAACCCGATGAACAACCCGACCCCGCCAAACAGGACGCCCACGTTCACGGGGGTGTCAGACGGGACGATCATGCCGTTGACCAAGGTCAGGAGGAACATCGCGAGGAACGATTCCAGGATGACCATGCCGAGGAGGAATTCCGTCTCCGCATTCCCGAGTCGCTTCAGGTCGATCAGGGACTTCGCCGTGATCGCCGAGCTCGACATGCTGATGACCCCGGCCATGAAGATCGTGTCGATCAGAGGCCACCCGAGCCACGCCCCGATGACGAACCCTGCGAACATGTTGACGGCGAGGTTCGTCACCGCGAGGACCGCGGCGGCTTCCTTCGTGCGCATCAGTTTCGTGATGCTGAACTCGAGTCCCACGAAGAACAGAAGCAGGACCAGGCCGAGTTGCGAGATGCTCTGCAGGAACACGCTATCCGCCAGAATCCCATCGTACGACCAGCCGAACAGGTGAAGATGGATGTTCGGGCCGATCACCATGCCCGCGATGATATAGCCGATGATGATCGGGACCCGCGCGCGGGAGGCGAAGGCGGCTCCAATGAAACCCACCGTTGCGATGACGCCCACATCGAACATGATTGAGGTCGTCTCAACCATGCATGCACGCATCCCGGGCAGGGTGCCGGTGGAGCGCGGGCGCTGACGCTCTCCGCAGGAGAACTGAGTTTCCCATCCCGGTCACGCATCGCCCTTCACGCTACAAAAAGATGCTGTTGTTTGTCGACCAGCCGTTGACAAACCCGATTCCCCGTCTGTCGTAGCGCTGCGTTCACGAGCCATCTGGCGTCCGCAGCATGCCTTAATACAAGCGCGCCCTCTCTCTGTCATCCAGTCGCGTACGAGGTCGCCATGGCGAAGATGGACCGCTGTCCGATCTGCAATGTTGCCGTGAAGCCCGAGAACCTCATTCGCCACCTGAACGACAACCATCCGCGGCATCCGGATCGACCGGGTCTCCTGGAGAAGCTGAAGGAGGAACCCGGTCGGATTCCGAAGCGGCAGGCCGGTCGGCCGATTCGCGTTCGCGGGTGGCAGATCGCTCTCGTCGCGGTAATCGTCCTGGGCGGTCTTGGTGCCGCCTACCTGCCGCCGTTGCTCTCCGGTACACCCACCTTCCCGTGCATCCGACAGGAAGGCGGGGTCTTGTATCATTGGCACACGGACCTGAGCATCTCAACGGCGGCAGGGTCCGTCTCGATTCCCGCGGGGATCGGAATGGGCACATTCTGCCTCGAGCCCGTCCACACCCACGATGCGACCGGTCGGATTCACATTGAGTCCGACACCGCACGCCTCTATTCGATAGGAGATTTCTTCCGGGTCTGGGGGAAATCGTTCGGCAGTCCGACCGCAATGCACGTGAACGGGACGGCCAAAACCCCGAGTCCGGACTTCATCCTGTACGACCTCCCCGAGACGATTCATCTTCAGTACGATTCGTTTTCGTGAATGCCCCCGCGGGCCCGTGTCGTGTCGATGATGTCGCGAGGGCGCGCGTTCCTCCCCACTCGCGTCAGGCGGCGAGTCCACTCCGACGGATGTCCGGGACGAGCTTTATTACGAATGCGCATGTTGGACGCACGATGGCGGACGACTGGCACGCCCTTCGGGCGGAGGCCGTCCTCCAGAGACTGGATTCTTCCCCCCTGGGGCTTACGAGCCGGGAGGCTTCTCAGCGGCTGTCCCGCTTCGGGCCGAACGAGCTCGTTCAGACCGCGAGGGTGAGTCCGCTTCGCATCCTGCTGAGCCAGTTCGTCGATGTGCTCGTGATCGTGCTGATCATCGCCGCGGTGATCTCCGCGGCCTTGGGGCTCCTCCAAGGAGAGACCGCTGACCTCTACGATGCCGTGCTCATCATCGTGATCGTGATCATGAACGCGATCCTCGGCTTCGTCCAGGAATATCGGGCGGAACGGTCCCTCGAGGCCCTCAAGAGCCTTGCCGCACCGAAGGCCCATGTCCTGCGGGAGGGCGGGGTGGTGGCCGTGCCGTCCCGCGAGCTGGTGCCCGGCGAAGTCGTCGTCCTCGCGGCGGGAGACCGAGTCCCCGCGGACGCCCGGCTGCTCGAGGTGGCGAGCCTCCGCGTCAACGAGGCCTCCCTGACCGGCGAGTCGCTCCCCGTGAGCAAAGCCGTGGAGCCGCAGCCTCGCGACTCTTTCCTGGGCGACCGCAAGAGCATGGTGTTCATGGGGACCACGGTCGACGGCGGGCGCGGGAAGGCGGTCCTCGTCGAGACCGGCATGACGACTCAGCTCGGCAAGATTGCCGGACTCGTGCAGCAGGAAACGAAGGAGGAGACGCCGCTCCAAAAGCAATTGGACCGCCTCGGGAGGCAGATTGGAGTCGCGGTCCTGCTTGCTGCCGGCCTCATCTTCGTGATCGGAGTCCTCCGGGACCCCGGCCACATCGAGCTTCTCTTTCTCACCGCCGTCGGGCTATCGGTTGCGGCGATTCCCGAGGGGCTCCCCGCGATTGTGACGATCAGCCTCGCATTGGGCCTCCAACGAATGATTCGACGGGGCGCGCTGATTCGAAAACTCCCGGCCGTCGAGGCGTTGGGCGCCGCCTCCGTGATCTGCTCCGACAAGACCGGGACGCTTACGAAAGGAGAAATGAACGTCCGGGTCCTCGTGGTCGCCGCCCACGAGTACGAGGCGGTCGGAGAGGGTTTCGATCCATCCGGGGTCGTCCGGACCGAGGGCCGGGTCGCGAGCCTCGAAGCCCATCCCGGCTTACACCGGCTCCTCGAATGCGGCGCCCTGTGCAACGACGCCGCGCTGAAGAAAGACGGCTCCCGTTGGGTCGTGGAGGGCGATTCGACGGAAGGCGCCCTCCTCGTCGCTGCGCGGCGTGCGGGCATGGACCCGGAAATCGTGCGGGCGAAGTGGCCGCGCGTTGCCGAGATCGCGTTCACGTCGGAGCGGAAGAAGATGTCGACCCTCCACGCCGAACTGTCCGAAACGGAGCTTCACGAGATTCTCGCTCTGTCCGAGGGCGAGCGCCTCCGGCGGCTCGCGGGCGTGCCGGCGGTCTTGCATGTGAAGGGCGCACCGGAAAGGATCCTCGCAGCGTGTTCCCACCATGTCGTCGACGGCGAGCGAAAACCGCTGTCGGCGTACGATCGGAAGCAGTACTTGTTCCGGAATCAAGAGTTAGCCACGCGGGCCCTGCGGGTGATCGGATTTGCTGTCCGCGAATTCCAGGGCGAGGTGCCTCCGCTCACGGAGGAAACCCTCGAGGTGGACCTCACGTTCCTCGGGCTCGCGGGCATGATGGACGCACCGCGGTCCGATGCGATCGATGCGATTCGCCGTTGCAAGAAGGCGGGGATCCGGGTCGTGATGATCACGGGAGACCACAAGCTCACCGCGATGGCCGTCGCCCGGGAGATGGGGATTCTCGAAGAGGGGTACCGGGCCCTCTCGGGAGAAGAGCTCGAGAAACTGTCCGACGCGGAGCTGGTGCGGGAGGTCGAGCGCATCCGCGTGTACGCGCGGGTCGCCCCGGAACACAAGATGCGCATCGTGGACGCTTGGAAGAAAGCGGGGCACATCGTCGCCATGACCGGCGACGGCGTGAACGACGCCCCTGCGCTCAAGCGGTCCAACCTCGGAGTGGCGATGGGGATCACCGGGACGGACGTGGCCAAGGAGAGCGCCGACATGGTGCTGACGGACGACAACTTCGCGTCCATCGTGGCCGCGGTCGAGGAGGGCCGCGGGATCTATGAGAACATCCGGAAGTTCGTCGCCTTCCTGTTGTCCGCGAACGCGGGGGAGGTCCTGATCATGTTCATCGCGACCCTGGCGATCGCGGATCCCGACTTCCTTCCGTTCTTCGCGCCGGTGCAGCTTCTGTGGATCAACCTCGTGACGGACGGCCTCCCGGCCCTGGCCCTCGGCGTCGACCCGTACCCGACGGACATCATGGACCGCCCGCCCCGCAATCCCCGGGAGGGCGTTCTATCGCGGGACATCCTCTTCCTGATCGTGGTCGTCTCAGCGATCCTGACGGTGGGAACCCTCGGGGTCTTTTTCCTCGAATTGCGAGAAATGGCGGACGCGACCCGAGCCCGGACCGTCGCATTCACGACGATCGTGTTCTTCGAGCTCTTCCTTGTCTTTGCGATGCGATCCCCGCGTCAAACGATCTGGCAGATCGGCCTGTTCACGAACACGAAGCTAATTCTCGCCGTCCTCGCGTCGATGGCTCTCCAGGTCGCGGTGATCTACACGCCGTTCCTTCACGCCGTGTTCGAGACGGAGCCGCTCGCGCCCCTCGACTGGCTCGAGACGGTCCTCATCTCATTCACGGCATTCGCGTTTGTCGAGGTGCTGAAGGTCGTCCGACATCGGATGAAGGCGTCGGCGTCATGATCGAGGTCGACGGGAGCCATGGCGAGGGAGGCGGTCAGCTCGTCCGCATGGCGGTCGCCCTCTCGGCACTCACGGAAACCCCGGTCCGGGTCGTCCGGATCCGGGCGGGCCGGCCGACCCCGGGCTTGGCCGCGCAGCACGTGACCGCAATCAATGCCATCGCCGCCTTGTGCGAAGCCGAGTCGACCGGCGTCGCGGCCGGAGCCACCTCCATCGAGTTCCGGCCGGGGAGGCTGACGCCGGGCCGCTTCTCCTTCGACGTCGGGACGGCGGGGAGTGTGACCCTGGTCATGCAGGCCCTTCTCCCAGTGGCCGCTGCGGCCCGAGGCCCCATTCACGTGCGGCTCATTGGAGGGACGGACGTGCGATGGTCTCCTCCCATCGACTACTTCAGTCGAGTTTTCCTGGCCATCCTGCGGACCCTCGGAGGCCACGTCGACGTGGAGGTCCCCCGGCGTGGGTACTATCCGCGAGGCGGTGGATTGGTCGACGCCGTCGTCGAGCCGACTCGCACTTGGTCACCGCTTCGGAGTGGGGAAGTAGACGGAACCGGGCGGGTGCGTGGAATCGCGCACGTCTCGAACCTCCCTGAAGACATCCCGAAGCGGATGGCCCACGCAGCCCTCCGTCGCCTCCATGGCATTCCGGATGTGAAAATCGAACAGCGGGTGTACCACGGCGAGGAGGCGATCGGGCGGGGAGGGGCGCTAGTGCTCTGGGCGGAGACCGACTCCGGCCACCTCGGAGCCGATTCTCTCGCAGAACGAGGAAAGCCTTCGGAACGCGTTGGAGAGGAAGCCGCCGCATCCCTGTGGGCGGAGATCGAGTCTCGGACGTCGCTCGATCCCCACGCCGCGGATCAACTCCTAATCTATCTGGCCCGAGCCGACGGCCCCTCGGAGTTCCGAGTGCGAGCGGTCTCCGGCCACATGGAGACGATGATGTGGCTCATCCCGCAATTCGTACCGTGCCGGTTCGCGGTGGCCCGAGACGCCGGCGGATGGCAGGTGCGCGTCGAGCCCGGCGTCTAACCGTACATGCTCGGCCGCGGGGGTTCCGTCGGTTTCTTCGCCGCCTCGGTCTGGTGGTGGATCGACTTGAGCTGCATCTCGATGCGCTCGGCCTCCTCGTACAACGGCCGGGCATCGAGTTCTGTGTGAAGGAGCAACTTGTCGATGATCTCGATGGCGCGGGCTGCCGCACGGGCGTCGGGGTAATCGGGATGGGCCTCGCTGAGCAGGGTGATCACATCGAAGTCCCGTTTGCGGCCTTCGTTCAGGAGGACGCCGGCCACGCCAGTGATGACGCCTTCCTCGAACACCGTGATGTCGTTCTTGCGGATCATCTCCATCGCCTTGTCCGTCGATCCAATCCCGTACACCTCGACTTGGCGCTCGCCATCGTCTTCACGCGCGTCGACGATGAGACCTTCCGGGCACACGAGCAAGTTGCAGCGCGCGTCTTGGGCCCAGTCCAAGACCGTCGCCGCGATCGCCTTGATTAAGTTCGGCGGCGGCTGAAACTCGGAGATGAACACGACGATTTGGTCATGGTCGTCCACCTTCGAACCGGCATAGATCCGCACGGGGTTCATCGGCTGGCCGTCCCGGACCAGTGCGACGGTCGGGAAGTAGATGGAGTCCATGATCCCGATCTGCGTCAGGTTCAGCGCGTTGATCAGGTAGTTGGCTACGATGGAACTGACGAGGCCCACGCTAGGGAATCCATCGATCACGGTCGCCCCGCGGAGGTCCATCCGTTTGAGCTCGTAAATCTGGATTCCTTCCATGCGGCGCGGTCCATCTCGGACAGGTTACTTAAACATACCCGGCACGAGTGCGGGCCCTGAGAACACATCACTCCATCGGGAGAATTTCGTGCGTGTTGACAAACTCCACGCCCGCGCGGCGAAGCATGATTCCGACGGTGCAATACTTCTCGGATGACAGGTCGATTGCCCGCTTGACGGCGGCCTCCTGGATGTGGGTCCCACGCACCCGGTAGTGGAGGCGAATCTTTGTGAAGACCTTCGGGACGTCTTTGGCCCGCTCGGCTTCCGCGTCAATCTCAAGTGCGCGGAACGGCACGCGCTCCTTTCGCAGGATCGACACGACGTCCGATGCTGTACATGCCATCGTGGCCAGAAGCGTGGCCTGCATGGGGCTCGGCCCGTGACGAGGCGGCTTGTCCCCCGCATCGAATAAGATTTCGGGGGTTCCCTCGACCTGAGCCCGAAATCGCATCTCTTCGACGTGGACCAGATGAGCCTTCATTGTATCGCCGGAGTCGCCACGCTCCCCTTCTAGATGAACTTGCATTCAGCCCACAAAGTTGTTATGCGGCAGGTCCTTGGCACGGGTGTGCGACCTCGCGTCATCATCAACGCGGCGATGAGCGTCGATGGGAAGATTGCACTTCCGGATGGCCAAGCCGTTCGGTTGAGCAACGATGAAGACGTGCGGCGCGTCCACGAACTGCGGTCAAAGGTCGACGCGATTCTCGTTGGAGTCGGGACCGTCCTGGCAGATGATCCGAAACTCACCATCAAGTCTGAGTACGCAAAGGGTCGAAATCCGCTCCGGGTTGTACTCGATTCGAATGGTAAGACGCCCGTCGGCGCGCACGTGCTCGACGGGAGCGCGCCCACGCTGATCGTGACCTCCGGTCGATCCGAACGAGTGTTCCAACACGCAGAGGTGTTGCGGTGCGGGAAAGACGAGGTGGACCTCGCGCAACTGCTCGATCGGCTCGCAGAGCGCGGGGTTCGAACGATTCTCGTCGAGGGAGGGAGTACGGTCATCTGGTCGTTCCTCCGTCACCGGCTCGCGGACGAGCTGAAAGTCTTCGTCGCCAGCCGGGTCCTGGGCGGCCGCTCGTCGCCTACGTTGGCGGCTGGTCCCGGCGTTGCATCGCCCGACAACTCGATCCGAATTCGACTGGATCGGGCCGACCGACTCGGAGACGGCGTCCTGTTGGAGTACGCGGTGATCCGATGAAACTGCTATGCGACCACATGCTCGGCAGCCTTGCCCGCTGGCTGCGGTTCATGGGGTACGATACGGCCTACCCGGAGCCGGGCCCCGACCGCATGCTGATCGAACGGATGCGAGCCGAAGATCGGGTCCTGTTAACCCGGGACAAAGAGCTCGCAGGCCGCGTGCCCGGCGCAGTCCAGGTGCGTAGCGACAACCTCGACGAGCAGATTCGGGAGGTCGCAGCGGTCCTCCGTCTGCACCTCGTCGACCCGTTATCCCGGTGTTCGCTGTGCAACGAAATTCTAGAGGTCGTGCCTCGCGGAGAGGTGAAAATCCTCGTGCCCGAGGGCGTCACGTCTCGTCATCAGGAATTCTGGCGATGTCCCGCCTGCCGGCGCGTGTATTGGCAAGGCACTCATTGGGACAAGATGGTGGCGCGACTGAACGACTTGC
>WNGL01045756.1_pt1 | contig 10274 bp, 18 predicted proteins | sample 5400591 | NCBI WGS metagenome assembly WNGL01 (sample SAMN13153377, study PRJNA577476) | soil metagenome | isolation source: 80 cm soil or saprolite under Garry oak tree replicate 1 | place: USA:California | collected 2016-06-15 | reverse complement strand
CTGATCCGTTCGACTTGCAGCGCTTCGTCGAGGCTCAGAAGGGAACCTATGCCCACGCGCTCGCTGAGCTTCGCGCTGGACGAAAGCAGACACACTGGATCTGGTTCGTATTGCCTCAAGTCAACGGGCTCGGCACAAGTGGCATGTCGATGCGGTACGGCATCAAGTCACTCGAAGAGGCACGAGCCTACCTGGCACATCAACTCCTGGGTGCGAGGCTCAGGGAATGCATCTCCACGCTCATCGCGCTCCCGCACAGCGATGCCGCCGCGGTACTCGGAACCCTAGACGCCGTCAAGTTCCGATCCTGCCTCACCCTGTTCGCCGCGGCGGACGCCAAAGAGCCTCTGTTCACAGCCGCTCTCAGCAAGTATTTTCGTGGCACACCGGATGAGGCAACGCTATCCATACTCGCAGCCGGTGACACCGCTTAGCAGAGAGGAGTGTTCCCGATGGCGATCATCGATTCCCAGGTCCACGTCTATGAGGCGAACGCGCCGAAACGGCCCTGGCACAGTGTGCCGAACTGGCCCGATCACGTCACGGGTGACGAGATGGTGGTGGCAATGGACAAGGTGGGCGTCGACGGCGCCATCTTCATCTCCGCCTTTTCCATGTACCGGTACGACGCCAGCTATGCGATCGAAGTGCAACGGGCCCATCCCGGCCGGTTCGCCCTCGTCAAGCCGGTCGATCCGGATGATCCGGCGGTCGCCGATGTCATCGCCGACTGGAAGAAGACACCGGGCACGGTCGGTATCCGCATCTTGATGACGAAGGAGGCGGGGCGCGACCCGAACGACCCCGGCCTCGACCGGATCCTGCGCGAAGCCGTTCGGCACGACTTCCCGGTCAACATGCTGTGCTGGGGTAACCTGGACGCGGGTGCTGCCCTGATCGACCACCACCCCGACGCGCGATTCATCATCGACCATCTGGGCATCATGCAGCCCCGCACGCCGCCCGCCCCGCCCCAGCCTTGGGCCGACCTGCCGAAGGTGCTGGACCTCGCCAAGCGCCCGAATGCGGTGATCAAGGTGAGCGGCGCCTGCACGCTGGCCCGGGAACCATATCCCTTCCCGGACATCTGGGACCCGCTCGCCCGCGTGTTCGACGCCTGGGGTTTCGACCGCTGCCTGTGGGGCACCGATTGGACCCGCGCCTTCGCAGTCGTCAACTACCAACAGGCCGTCGAGCCCTTCCGCCGGACCGACCGCCTGAGCGACGGTGAACGGGCCATGCTGATGGGCGGTGCCTGCGCCAAGGCGTATGGCTGGTCGCCAAAGAAAAGCTAAGTGACATCATGAGGAAGAGCGGGCCTCAGAAAGGAAAGTCTCCGTCTCGGATGTTAGACGAGAGGATCAAGGAGCTTGGCGACTGGCGGGGCAAGATGCTCTCCCGGCTCCGCACATTGATCAAGCAAGCCGACCCCGGGGCCGTCGAGGAGTGGAAGTGGAGAGGGGTTCCGGTGTGGTCTCACGACGGATTGATCTGCACCGGCGAGACGTACAAGAACGTCGTGAAGATGACCTTTTCGAAGGGGGCCGCACTTGAGGACCCATCAGGCCTCTTCAACTCCAGCCTCGATGGCAACACCAGGCGTGCCATCGACTTCCACGAGGGCGAGAAGATTGACGAGGAGGCATTGAAGGCTCTTATTCGCGCGGCCGTGACGCTGAACGCGTCCCGCGCCCATGGCTGATCGAGCTGAAGGGGGTAAGACGCATAAGAGCGGATCATGCGTCAATCGCAGCTCCAGGTAAAATCAACACGTGAGCCGTGATCCCCATTTGTCGAAGCCCTGTGACCGACATTCCCCCTCGAATGTCAATAGGAAGCAACAGCTCTCCCCTCGGCGGCTGGGACAGCCGGATGCTTTCGCGATGCGCCAGTCAGTTATGACGGCGCGGGCGAGCAAGAGTGCCTCAGCGCCGAACTCACTTTCATCGATGCCAAATGCGAGGTTGATCATCCCGCTCCAGGATGTCCCCTCTACTAAGAGAAGGCGGCTGCGCCAGCACCAATTTGCGCGCTTCATGCGTCCGCAACGGAGCTGCCGCTCGTCGTTTTCGGCCTCCGGCTACGCGCAGATGCGGGGACGTGCGAGAGGCGAGCTCTTTTGGTCGGAGCGCCGTGCGAGACTGGGTCTGCCTAATTCTAGTTGGGCAGACGAAAGGCACGCTATTACGACGCTGACAACTCGGTGGGGCCCTGACCTGTTGCGGTGGATTCCCTGCCGGCGACAGCCGGTTGTGAGGCACACAGTTACCGGGCTCGCCACCGCCGTGGCGTTTCTTTTTGTCGCCACGCCCCTCGCCGTCGCGGAGCAGCGGGCGGAGAAGATGTACCGGGTCGGCTACTTGGCGACTCGTGCCGACCCCGCGCAAGAGGCCTTTCGGCGTCGGCTGCGGGAGCTGGGCTGGGTTGAGAATCAGAACATCGGCAGAGAGTATCGCACGGCCGAGGACAGATTCGATCGCCTCCCAAGGCTTGCGGCCGAGCTTGTACGGCTCAAAGTTGACGTCATCGTCGCCGGTCTCCCCCGGAGGCAGAGGACTTCAGGCTATTGCAAGCTGCGGCACCGGCATTGCGGTTGGCGCTCCAGGTCGTCGAGGTGCGAGGGCTCAAGGATTTCGAAGGAGCCTTCGCCGCAGCAGCGGCCCGGGCGCTCGCGTTGCTCGCATCCCGGCCGCTGAGCGGTGCGTTGGGGAGACAAGTGGCCTGGCGCGGAATACTTAGCCGCGGGACAATTCACTTCGGCGCACGACGATCTATGGTGCACGGCCGACTGGAGGTTGTGATGTGGATGATCACGCCGCTCACTACCCTCGTCGCTATTCTGCTGCTCACTGCAGCCTTGAGCGGTCCGGCTGCGCCGGCCGCTCAGCCTGAGCGTTCGCCGCATCGGCGGACAATGGACCGCATTGGCGGCCACGTGGTATATCGTGGAGCCGTCGCGTGAGGCCATTGCCAGGGAGGTAGCTAATGCCGGATAGCACTGCCAAGCAGAAGGTCCTCGAAGCGATCGAGAGGCTACCAGCCGATGCCACGGTGGAGGACGCCATTGAGCGGCTAGTGCTCCTGGCGAAGATCGAACAAGGGTTGGGCCAACTCGATGCTGGACAACGGGTAGAGCACAGCGAGGTAAAGCGCCGGCTGCTCCGGTGACCCAGATCATCTGGGCACCGCAGGCCATCGAGGACGTCGAAGCGATACGCGGTTATGTGGCGCGCGACTCTCCGCGCTCCGCCGACCTTCTCGTTGAACGTCTCCTATCCGCGGTGGAACATTTGGAGACCGACCCGTTGTCCGGGCGCGTCGTCCCTGAGATTGGCAAACGATGCGGTTCGCGAGGTGATCCACGGCAACTACCGCATCGTGTATCGCGTCCAGCCTGACCTTGTTCGAGATTGTGACCGTCTTCCATGGAGCACGTTTGTTTCGACTGCGGTGAGAGCATATCATTCACGCGTCGAACTTCAGGCTTTAGCGGACCGGCTTCGCCGACAGCTGAGCCTGCGCGTTCGGCGCTTCGGAGGGGCCCTTCAACAGGGGAACGTGTGCGAAACTGATCGCGTCCCGCCGTGGGTGCCGCCGGACGCTGGGCGGCACCCGCAGCTCCCAGCCCGGCGCCAAGAGGTCTAGCGAATGAGGGTTGGTTCAATCGTTATACATTGCCATGAATTCGATCGCATGGTGGCATTTTGGCAGCAAGCGCTGCGGTACGTTCCGAGAGAACCTGCGAGCGACGGCTGGGTGGTGCTTCGTGATCCGGAAGGGAAGGGGCCGAACCTGTCGTTCCAAGCGAGAGAACGACGGCCAAAGAGCCGAAGTTGGATGCACCTCGACCTCTATGCCAACAACAGAGATGTGGAGGTCGAGCGGATAGTCTCGCTGGGGGCGACCCGCTATCCTTGGCGATATCATCCTCACGCCGACTTTGTTGTGCTGCAGGATCCCGACGGGAATCTCTTCTGCGTTGTTCAAAAGCCCGGTACGGCATAGGAGTTGAGCATTGGTGGCCGCCGCCGAGAGAGCCCGTACCACGCTAACAAGCGCTTGAAGCTGGCGGCGCGCGTAGATTGAGGAATGAATCCCAGCCTAAGCGTGGTCCGTTAGGAAAGCGGTCCTAAGAGTCGTTGACAGGGAGAACTGATCGTGGGCATGCGTGTGAAGCCGGTCGACTTCCAAAGACTCAATCTACGCTGCCACGCGCTTCTCAGCGATGTCCCTCTCCACGATGTCTGGGCGATACCACTGCATGGCGGCGGCCCCGGTCGCAGCATCCAGGACGCGCGTGCGATTTTGTTCGGCGACCGGCGTCCACCTAATCTCGCGGTTCGAGGACTATTCACTCTGCGCTCGGCCCTGGGCCGAGCGTTCGGATGGGATGACGAGCGCCATAACCCGCCCAGCGCATCGTACGTCAATCGCCTTACGGAAGCCGATCGCGCGCAGTCTCAGGACCGTGCATGCCTTCGTGGCGCTCGCTCTCACGCCAAGCCCTAGGGGATATACGCTCTACTTAGCAATCTATGTGAAGCCAGTAAGTCGTCTCACTACGCTCTACATGGCCCTGATCGATCCATTTCGCCGTCTCGTTGTCTATCCGGCCCTCGGTAGGCAGGTTCAGCAACGTTGGTCACGCGCGTATGCGTAGGCGCCGCAGGAGCCTGCGCCAATCGGTTTCTAACATGAACAGCTCATTGTCGGGGCGGGCTGCAGTTGGCGGCGGCCGCTCATTGCCAAGCCGTTAGGCCATGACACTAAAAGCATCACGATGACATCACAAGCTCTGATCGCTGCTAGCGCGGCAATCATCCTCACGCTCGGGCTGCTTCATCTGCTATATACGTTCCGCGGGCCGAAATTGCATCCGCGTGAACCTGCGCTTGAAACTCAGATGAAAATTGTGTCACCAGTGATCACGCGTCAAACGACGATGTGGAAGGCTTGGATCGGATTCAACGCCAGTCATAGCTATGGCGCCATATTGTTTGGTTGCGTGTATGGTTATTTAGCGCTCACTAATCGTGAGTTCCTTTTCGAATCGCGGTTTCTATGCGTCCTCGGGCTGCTTTTCCTGGGTGGTTACGTCGTGCTGGGGGAAGTTGTATTGGTTTAGTGTGCCGTTTCGCGGGATTGTGATCGCGACAGTCTGCTACATCGCAGGCTTGGTGGTCGCGTGGGCCTAACCAAACAATGGAGCCGCCGCGGCGAGGAAGAGAGCCTCGTCGATGCACAAGAGAGCGAGTGAGAGGGGACAATATCCGGTCAAAGTGGAGGCCACGAGCATGCTGACTATGCGTGTTCTCGCAGTGGTTGGGCTCATCATGATGCTTACCGGGTGTGCGACGGTTCCGCCGGCTAAGCCGATAGTCACATTCAGAGAGATTGCGGGCACATGGGAAGGGCAGTACATCCTGTCGTCAGGAGAGCTCGGACCCCGCTGGGAACACACGATCCGCGAAGATGGTCAAATGCGCTTCAAGCGGTTTGAGCTTCCCGTGGAGGGTACGCGACAGCTGCAGCTTTGTGACGGAAAGGTTGTGTACGACGACTCGCTATTTTGGAGCGGAGCGCTCACCCTGCATGAAGTCGAGGGACGCCGAATCTTGAAGGACGTCGCCACACAAAAGCGCAGCGGCGCCGTCTTCACGGGCGAATTTAACCTCAAGCAGTAGCGGAAATCGGCGGTGATCACAGACGCCCACGCAGGGTATTTCGGCACAGCGGTGAATGATCAAAGCCTCACTCCCGGCGATAACCCGCGCATCGGCCCGACGCGTTTCGAGGACTGGTTCGGCCGCTCCATACCTCAGGGGTAAGCCATCAGGCAGAGTGAACATATGATTGCAGAAAAGAATCGGGCCACTTCGATGGTGTTGTTTATTATGGTAGCGCTCAATGGCCTGTTTCTGTTTGGAAACGGACTATTCATGCTCGTCGCTCCATCGGCGTGGTATCAGTTCGTCCCAGGCGTGACCCACACTGGTCCCTTTAATCAGCACTTCATCCGCGACATTGGGCTTATCAGATGCTCCTCGGCGCAGCTTTCGGCATCGGTATGATCCGACCGGCGAGTCGCCTTGAGCTGTGGGCTGCTGCAACGTCGTGGCTCATCGCGCATGCCGTTTTGCACCTGTGGGAAGTTGCAGTCGGCATCAGCTCTCCATCGGTAATTGCCCGTGATTTTCCTGCTGTCACTCTCCCGGCTTTGATTGGCAGTGCGCTTACGGCGTGGGCCTGGCGCAGTCGCCCGTCGACAGTACGTCACGCCGAACAAAGCGCTACCGCAGACGGCGGGGCATGAGTGGTTTCTGGGACTTCAAGCTCTCCGGTGCCCCGCCGCGGCTGAGCTTTGGCGTTATACGCACAAGGGCAAGGCCTCTGAGGAGCTTCTGAGCGATGAGTAGCTGGTTCAATCCGAAGACAGAGAAGCGCACCAGCCCCATACAGGGCCGGGGACTCTTCGCACGCGTCGCGATCCAAGCGGGCGAGGTGGTCGCCGTCAAGGGCGGAGCCATCATGGACTTTACCGCGTTCGCTCTTGTCCGCGATCTGGTGTCGCCTGCGGAGATTCAGATCGAAGATCATCTGTACATCGCACCCCGCTCGGTCGAGGAGGTCGAAGCGAACATACTCTGCCTCAATCACTCGTGCGATCCGAACGTCGGTGTTCGAGGACAGATCACGTTCGTGACCATCCGGGACGTTCCGGCAGGTGGCGAGTTGACCATCGACTACGCGATGATCGACGGCGATCCCTCAGACCGCATGGACTGTTCGTGCGGCGCAAGCGAGTGCCGCAAGGCTATCACGGGAGACGACTGGCGCCTTCCGCACCTTCAGCATCGCTACGCTGGTTACTTCTCGCGTTACATCGCGGACCGGTTCAATGGCTACGGCGCATAACTTACGGCTCGAGCCGACCATGAACCGGCGGCGTGTGGCAGATAAGAGTGAGAGAAACGGTGCGCTTCAGATCTCGACGAACGCCGTGAACTGTCGACTCGGATACTTTCGCTTGAGCCCACGGATCACCACCTTCGTCGCCGTTCTACTTGTTGTCGTGGCACCACTTGCCTCCGGGGCGCAGCAAACGGGAAAGGTTTGGCGTATCGGGTTTCTTTCGCTCAATTCCGATACCGAGCCGTACAAGCGCTGGCACGCTGCCTTTCGTGAGGGGCTTCGGAAGCTGGGATACGTGGAGGGCGACAACGTCATCGTCGAGCAGCGATACGCGGCAGGACAGATCGAGCGACTCTCCACGCTGGCCGCCGAACTCGTTCGCCTGAAAGTCGATGTCCTCGTTACTGCGCCGGCCGGCAGCGCAGTGTTTGCCAAGAAGGTCACGAGCACGATCCCCATCGTGTTCATCGGCGAACCAGATCCGGTTGGAACGGCACTCGTGGCAAGCCTTGCTCGTCCTGGTGGGAACGTCACGGGGCTGGCGGACGCTCACGCCGATCTTGTCCCGAAACGGCTCGAGCTGCTGAAACTAGTCGCTCCGTCGGCCTCTCGGGTCGCCATCCTGTGGAACCCGGCCAACGCCAGCACCGGGCCGCAGCTGAAGATTGCCGAGGCCGCGGCTCCAGCGCTGGGCGCAACGGTGTTGCCGGTAGGGGTTAAGGGGCGGCTTACTGATGTCGTACGGCACCGATTTCGTTGATTTGTTTCGCCGCAGCGCGATCGTAGTGGATAAGATCCTTAAAGGTGCGCAGCCTGCCGATCTTCCCGTCGAACAGCCCACGAAGTTCGAATTGGTGATCAATATGAAAACCGCGAAGGCACTAGGCATGACGGTTCAGCCATCCCTGCTGGCGCGCGCGGATCGGATCATTGAGTGACTGACGACTGCCCAACATCGCGCTTCAGCGGCCCGCGACCTCGCGGTGCCCGCCTCGCGTCCGCTGCGCGCCACCGTTGGGCAGGCCAGTCGGAGTCGGCCACGACCATGACGGCTCAGGGGGGGTCATTTTCGGTCGAGTGGTGGATTACTTACCTGGGACGGAGGGTCATGAGGCTCGCGGTTACCCGGCCCGCTACGGCCGTGGTCCTTCTGCTCCTCTCGGCGTCACTCGGCACGGCTGCGGCCCAGCCCCCAAGGCCTGCGCGACCTGGGCTATTCGGAAGGTCAGAACATCGCCATCGAGTCCCGCTGGGCCGAGGGCAGGGACGATCGGTACCCCACCCTCGCGGCCGATCTGGTCCGTTTGAAGGTGGACGTCATCGTGGCGGTGGGTGGAGCAGCGAGCAAGGCCGCCCAACAAGCGACAAGGACGATCCCGATTGTCATGTCGCTCGTCAATGACCCCTTAGGGAGCGGACTCGCCCCCAGCCTTGCGCGCCCCGGGGGAAACGTCACGGGGATTTCGTTGATGGCGCCCGACCTGGTCGGGAAGCAGTTAGAAGTGCTCCGGGAAATGGTTCCCAAGGTCTCTCGGATGGCCCTCCTCCGGAATCCGGCTAATCCGGCGAGCGCGCCCCACTTGCGAGAGGCAGAGGCTGCCGCGCTGGCCTTGGGGTGCGGCTTCAAACTCTCGAGGCGCGGGTTCCCCAGGAGATCGACAGTGCCTTCGCGGCGATGACCAGGGAGCGGGCGGGCGCGCTCGTGGTTCTCACGGACTCCATATTCACGAATCAGCGACGACAGATCGCAGAGCTCGCGGCGGAGAGGCGCCTGCCAGCGGTCTATGGGAAGGCGATCGGGCTGACGATCCCGCCATCACTCTTGCAGCGCGCGGATCAGATCATTGACTGATGGTGGTCGAGCGCCAGGCAGTGCATGCTGGTCGCTGCCCAACTGCGCAGTGGAGCGTGCCGCTGGCTCGCATGCGCTCGGCGCGGCCGCTCACCGAGGTCGTTAGACATTTCCGTAGGGCGTCCTGGGAGGTCCGACCGTGACGCTGCAGAGCGATGTTGTGATCGTCGGTGGAGGAATTTCCGGTTCGGCCCTGGCGCTGGTTTTGGCTCGCCGTGGCGCAAGCGTGACCGTGCTGGAGCGTCAGCAAGACTACGCCGACCGCGTCCGCGGTGAGTACATGCATCCGTGGGGCGTGGCCGAGGCGAAACGGCTGGGTCTTGTCGACATCCTGCTCGAGGCAGGTGGCGTCTTCGTTACGCGAGGCATCGGGTACGACGAGAGTATCCCTTGGGACGCCGCCGAAGCACGAGTACGCAACATCAGTACGATGGTCCAGGGTGTTCCGGGCGGGGTCGGCGTAGGGCATCCCGCGGCTTGCCGTGCGCTCAGTCAAGCAGCAGAAGCTGCCGGCGCGCAGTACTGGCGTGGAGCAAGCAAGGTCAACGTCACGGTCGGAACGCATCCGGCTGTGGCGTTCGAGAAGGAAGGCGGCCACCAACAGGTGCAGTGCCGCTTGATTGTCGGCGCCGACGGGCGAAATTCAGCGGTGCGCGCCCAAGCTGGAATTGCGGTCAGGAGTGCCAAGCCGACTCACCTGTTCTCCGGGATGCTTGTTGGCGGTGTACCGGAGTGGCCCCGAGACACCTACGCAACGGCTAGCGCGGGCGACATCCAGTGTCAGATCTTCCCGCAGGGTGACAAGCGCGTCCGCCTCTACACCACCACCGCGCCGGATCAGCGTCGCCGTTACGACGGTGGTCCCGAGGCCTGAACGACTTCCGTCGCACGCGATGTATGCCGTTGGCTGAGGTCCTGGCTGCCGGCACGCCGCTCGGGCCGTGCGCGACGTTCGGTGGGGAGGACACATGGGTCGAAGTTCCTTTCGTTGAGGGTGTCGTTCTGATAGGCGACGCCGCTGGTTACAACAATCACCTTATCGGGCAAGGTCTCTCGCTCGCCTTGCGCGATACAAGAGTCCTCTCTGAGATCCTCCTCACCGCGGCGCGCTGGTCGTCGGAGTCGCTGCGGCCCTACGCAGACGAGCGCCGGAAGCGCTCGCAACGCGTCCGTTTCACCGCCGCGCTGATGGCGGAGCTCTATGCCTCATTCGGAGCGGAGGGCGCCGGGCGCCGACGACGCTTCCTGAGTCGACTTCCCGACCCCGACTTCCGAGGCGGGGCCTTACTCGCGAGTTTGGCCATTGGCCCTGATCGCTCGCCAGACTGGGCTTACACAGAGGAATTCCGGACGGTCGTGCTGGAATGACGGCTGCCGCCGAGTCGCCGGGAGATGGACGTGGGTCGCTTTGAGAGTGATGGAAGCTCTACGGACCGACCAGAGGAGGAGCCATGCTAACTCGACGCGAATTCCTCGCCGCCAGTGCAGCGATCACGACCTCTACGCCGCA
>WNGL01024421.1_pt1 | contig 10274 bp, 10 predicted proteins | sample 5400591 | NCBI WGS metagenome assembly WNGL01 (sample SAMN13153377, study PRJNA577476) | soil metagenome | isolation source: 80 cm soil or saprolite under Garry oak tree replicate 1 | place: USA:California | collected 2016-06-15 | reverse complement strand
GGGGGGACGTCGATCTTCGGTGGCAGCGGCAGCTATTCAGGGACGTTCGTCGGGGCGTTGATCCTCACCGTGCTCAACAGCGTGCTGACGCTGCTCGACGTGCCCGACGCGGTGAAGCAGGTCCTCTACGGCGCGATCATCGTGCTCCTGGCCGCGGTCTATACCCGCGTCTTGGGTCGAGACTAGCCACGGCCGGAAAGTTCACCTTCATCGGCGTGACCACCGGGCAGTCGGCCGCGACGCGGCTTTTCCCTGGGTGGGCGAGCGAGCTCGGCCTGGGCGACGTCCAGCTCGTGGGCTGCGACCTGCCGATCCACGCGGAGCGCGCGCGCTACCGCGAAGTCGTGGAGCGCATCAAGGGTGATGACGACGAGCTGGGCGGCCTCGTCACCACACACAAGATCGACGTGTTCGAGTCGTGTCGCGACCTGTTCGACGCGGTCGACAAATACGCGCAGCTGTGCGGTGAGACATCGTGCATTGCCAAACGCGACGGCCGCCTCTGGGCGTTCGCGACAGATCCGATCTCTTCGGGGCGGGCGCTGGCGGAGTTCTATCCCGCGACCGCGGAGGGTGAGGTGCTTTGCCTGGGCGGTGGCGGATCCGCGACCGCGATCACCGTTCACCTGATGCGGAAGCGCCGCGGCCTGCGCATCACGGTCGTGAATCGAAGCGCGGGGCGGCTCGCGGCGCTGCGGTCGATACACGCGAGGCTTCGCTCGGACTCCGAGGTCCGATATGTCGAGAACAGCGATCCGGAGGTCAACGACCGGTTGATTGCCGAGCTGAATCCAGGGGCGCTCGTCATCAACGCGACGGGGATGGGCAAGGACACGCCGGGATCGCCGATCACGGACGCGGCCGAGTTTCCGCGAGGCGCGTATGTGTGGGAGCTGAACTACCGGGGCGAGCTCGAGTTCTTGCACCAGGCGCAGCGGCAGGCGCAAACGCGAGGTCTGCGCGTCGAGGACGGGTGGCGGTACTTCATCCACGGTTGGGCTGCGGTCATGGAGAAGGTCTTTCAGATCGACATCGACGCGGAGCAGATCTCGCGCCTCGCCGCCGCGTCAGAACCGGAACGTCCTCGATGAACGCCAGTTACTTGGGGGCTCGGTATACAGCTCGACCTTTGCCTTCTCACCGACTTCCAGCGCTGCGGACTTGAGCAGCGCCCGGCTCAGGCTCAGCGCGAGCACGCCGCCGCCGGCATGGTGTTCGAGCTGAACTCGATGCCATTCAGCTTGCCTCGGACTTTCATCTGCTTCAGCCCACCGAGGCGATCGGCGATGTCTTACGGAATGTCCGTCACCGCAAGGCCCGACTGGAGCTGGGGCCTGAAGTAACGGACGGTTCCGCTGCACTTCATCGAGCTGGCCATGAGCGCCGGCACAGCGTACCGGCGGAAGGCCGAGCTGGGATTGGCTGAGGTGTTACCGTGGTAAGAATCAAGCCGAGATGAACCCGGCCCTGCTGCAGCTCCCGGCAGCTTTCGGCCTCGCCGGAGCGAGCGGTTTGAACGCGACTCTTCCGCTCCTGATCGTCAGCCTGTTGGCGCGCATGGGCCTGATCCAGCTGGCCTCGCCTTTCGACGCGCTCGAATCCGACATCGCCTTCTACGGGCTGCTCGTTCTGGCGGTGATCGAGTTCGCGATGGACAAGGTCCCGGCGCTCGACTCGGTCGGCCACGCCGTCATGCTGCCGGTCGCGGCCGCGGCCGGGGCGATCCTGTTCGCCTCGCAAACCGGCACTATCAAGTCGATGGACTCGGGCGTGGCGGTGCTGGTCAGCCTTCTTGCGGGCGGTGCGATCGCTGGCACGGTGCACGTAACGAGGGCGACGATCCGCCCGGTGGTGAACCTGGCTCTTCTCGGGCCGCCCCTCTCGCTGCTCGAAGATGTTTCCTCGGCCGCGCTCTCGCTGATCGCGCTCCTCATCCCGATCCTGGTCCCGTTCCTGATCGTCCTGATCGTGCTCGGCGCGATGGCGCTGTGGGAGCGCCGCCGGGCGAGCCGCCAGCCGATTCCCAGCCGGAGATGAGTTAGGGACGCCAGAGCGAGGTCAGGGTGGGGCGGCCACGAGCTGACCACCCCTCCCGGACCTGGTTGGGTTCAGTCGTCTTCGGACTTCACCTGGCCGCGAATCTCGCCGCCCGGAAAGTTAGTCGTGTGCACGTTTATGTAAGCGTCCCCGGAGGCCAGGATGCTCATCGCCGCCTCGAAGCTGCCGGCAGGCACGTTCTGCGCGGCAACCGCCTGGATGTCCGCCGCAGTGACACCGCTACGCGACACCGTGCCTCCACCCGCCGGACACGCCGGCGTGCCTGCCGGGCCCGGAGCGCTCGCCGAACCGCACAGCCACAGGAAGATCCCGCCGTTGACTCCAGGCTGGCCGAAATGGATGTGAGCCATGAATGCCGGGCTTGACAGCGCGGTGAACGTGAGCGTGTACGAGAGCGTCGTTCCGGTGACTGTCGCCTGGAAATGCCCCACGCTCGGACTGAGCTTGGGCGGGCTTTCCTGGAACCCGCTCAGCTTGGCTTTGAATGTCTGCGATGCCTCGTCAGCGCTCGCGGCCGCCACTGTCAGTGCCAGGACACCTACGATCGCGGCGGAGCGAAGGATCCACCTCAATGTCATGTGCGCACCCCCAACGTTTCTATCGATCGGACTCCAGACGTGAAAACCTTCACCCTGCCCAAAATGCGTGTCAATTAATGAGATGAGTGAGGGCGGTCCGATGGTGATCATCGGAGCAGGCATGGCCGGCGGCGTCGCGGCACGGACGCTTCGCGAAGAGGGATATGCCGGTCGCCTCGTGCTGATCGGGCACGAACCCACTGTCCCGTTTGGACGGCCGCCTCTGTCCAAGACATACCTGCGCGGCGAAGAGTCGCTGGACGGATGGCTCGTGCGGCCGCCTGACTGGTACGCGACAAACCAGGTCGAGATGGTGCGCGACACGGTGGCGCACATCGACGTCGCTGCGCGTCGGGTCGAGCTCTCTTCAGGCGGCAAGGTGCCCTACGGCAGGCTGCTGATCACGACGGGTGGTGAGAACCGCCGCCTCGATGTTCCCGGCATCGACCTCTCGGGCATCTTCCAGCTGAGGACCGTCGCCGACAGCGACGCCATCAGGCAGGCGGCTCTGAAGGGCGGATGCGCCCTCATCGTGGGGATGGGATTCATAGGCTCCGAGGTCGCGGCTTCGCTGGTCCAGATGGGGCTCGAGGTGTCCGCGGTGCTGCCCGGTGCGGCTCCGCTGTCGTCAGTGCTTGGCGCGGAGATGGGAGAGCTCATGGCCGGCATCCATCGCGACGCCGGCGTGGACCTGGTCCCGGGCGACGCCATAGTCAAATTCGAAGGCACCGAACGGGTCGAGCGCGCGATCACCAAAGAAGGCCGAAAGCTGGAGTGTGACCTCGCCGTGGTCGCAGTCGGAATTCGGCCGACGGTGGATTTCCTTTCTGACGGGCCCCTGGCGGTAGACAACGGCGTGCTGGTCGACGCGACCTGCGAGACCAACGTCCCAGGAGTGTTTGCCGCCGGTGATGTAGCGAACCACATGCATCCGCTGTTCGGGCGCATTCGCGTCGAGCACTACAACAACGCCGAGAAGCAGGGAGCGGCTGCCGCATCGTCGATGCTGGGGTCTCGCGCCGAGTATCGCTACCTGCACACGTTGGACATGCACGCGAATGGGACAGCTTCATCTCGCGCGGCTCCATCGCTGATCGCAAGCTGGTCGGGTTCTATCTCAAGGACGGGAGGCTGGTCGCAGCAGTCGGGCTCAACCGGGGCGGCGACCCCGAGCTGGACGCCGACGGCGAGATGGCCCAGGCGGCACGATTGATCGCCGCGCAAGCATCGCCGGCGCCTGAGGTCCTGGTCGACGAGAACGCCGAGCTCTGACTGCTTGCCCTCATCCCTCTCAGCCGAATCCAAGGTTGCCGGACGATAGTCAGCACGTGGACGCGCTCGAACGAGCCCTGGCCGCAACCCTGTCGCGCCGCCGGATGCTCGCGGCTGGGATCGGCCTCGCCTGTTCGGGATTCCTGGCGGGACTTCTGGCCGCCTGCGGGCTGAGCCGAACCGCGTCGAACCCGGCCTCACCTTCCGCCACGACCACTTCCTCGACCGTCCCGGTCTCGACGCCGACATGCGTCGTCACACCCCAGGAAACCGAAGGGCCGTACTTCGTCGACGAGCGGCTCAATCGCGCTGACATCAGGACCGACCCGTCCGATGGATCGACGCGACCTGGACTGCCCGTGACGCTCAATTTCACAGTCGCAAGGTACGGCTCACCGTGCACGGCGCTGGCCGGCGCGCAGGTCGACGTGTGGCACTGCGACGCGCTGGGCCTCTACTCCGACGTCAGCGCCGAAAACTCATCCGGCCGCAAGTTTCTCCGCGGCTATCAGCTGACGGACGGGAACGGAAGAGTGACGTTCACCACGATCTATCCTGGCTGGTATCGCGGACGCGCAGTGCACATCCATTTCAAGGTCCGCACCTTTTCCGGCTCGCAGAAGACGTTCGAATTCACATCGCAGATCTTTTTTGACGATGCCGTCTCAGACGAGGTGTACAGGCAGGCGCCGTACAGCTCTCGCGGCGCCCGTGACACGCGCAACGCGGCGGACATGGTTTACACCTCGAACAACAACAGCGGCTCGAAGCTCCTCGCCACCCTGACCAGCACGAGCAACGGTTACGACGCAAGTTTCGCCATCGGTCTGACGAGCGTCTAGCCTCCGCCACCGCACCTTCGGTGCTACGTTTTCCATGGGGATTCCTCGGCTCGCTCCGGGGATGGCAGTGGTTGTGGAGGGCACCAGCCATGGGGTGGTATCGCAAGCGAAGCGGAATCAAGGCCACGGTTCTCGGGCTCACCGCCCTCGTCGCCGTGGCGCCGACCGGGATGGCGTCTCCGTCGGCCCTGAGCCTGTGGTCATCGTCGATCTCGGCGAGCAACATGGTCGTCAGCTCTCCGACCAGCGGTGGCGGATACGCCGAGCTTCCGCCAGTGGCCGGCGGCTGCGTCGGAGCGAGCCCGAACAACTTCAACGCCAATCACTCCGAGTCAGAGCTCGCGGTGATGCCAGGCACCGAGACGATCGTCGGATCATCGAAGTTCTTCTTCGACAAGTTCTCGACCAACTACAACTTCTACGACGGCAGCTACACCATCATCGGCTCGAGCCACAGCGACAACATCATCCAGGGCTATGACTGCTCAACCACCGAGACCATGCCCGGCGTGCTCAACCAGAACATGCCTCCTAGCTGGACGAACACCACCGACCCCAATGTGGGCTTCGACACGCAGGGCAGGGTCTACCAGACCATGCTGCCGTTCAACGCGTTCTGGACCAACTTGCATCCCGACGGAGAGATCACCGTCTCGTACAGCGACGACCTCGGCGCCCACTGGGTGAAGGGCAACGGTGGGCAGGCCCTCGAGCAGGTGCCGAACTCGAGCTCGAAGCAGCTTGGCCACGTCGAGGACAAGCAGTGGGTTGCGGTCAACCACTACCCCGGCAGTAGGTTCCAGGACCACGTCTACGCGACGTGGGACATCGTCGATGGCAACGTCGGCAGCACGGTCAAGCTGCGCGCGGCCGTCTCGCGCGACCGCGGCCTGACCTTCTCGAAGGCGGCGACGATCGTCTCGGCTTCCGCCGGTCAGCTGCGCGACCAGTTCAGCCAGCCGGCGGTGGATCCTTCAGGAGTCCTTTACGTCGCCTACACGAACATCGGCGTCAAAAGCAACATGGCGGACATGTACGTCACGAGGTCCACTGACGACGGCAACACGTTCAGCACGCCGATCAAGGTGGTCTCCGGCAACACGATGGGCGGCAGCTCCGTGCGCGTGACCAACACCACGTTCCGCGACGGCATCAACTTCGCGTTCGCCGTTTCGCAGGACTTTCCCGGCCACCTCTATCTCGCCTACAACGACTTCAACGGGACGCAATACAACGTCTATCTGATTCAGTCGGTCGACGGGGGCCAGACCTGGAGCAATCCTGTGGCGGTGAACGACGACATCACCTCGGGTCACGTGGCGGACCACTTCCAGCCCGCCGTGGCGGCCGGACCGGGTGGCGCGGTGGCGGTCGCGTTCTATGACCGCCGGGCGTCGTGCCCGTCGGACGCCAGCATCATCCCCCAGGATGTCGGACGGTCCAACTTCTGCGTCGACGTGTCGGTGCAGGCCTACAAGGATTCCGGAAGCGGGGCGGCGCAGGTCGGTGCCAACATCCGAGCGTCGAATTTCACCTGGGACCCGCAGCAGCCTGGCCTGCTGATCAACCCGGACGGGTCCACGACCGACCTGCAGACCCTCGGCGGCCTCGGCCAGATGGCCTGCGCGTCCCACAATGATCCGTGCAGACGCTCCTTCCTCGGCGACTATTTCGGGCTGGCGGTCTCGGCCGGCAACATCTACACGTTGTCGGTTTCGACCCACTACCCATCGAACGTCAAGGCTGACGACGGATCGACGCTCTACTACCAGCAGCAGGTGCTGGGCGCCATCAGCCGGTCGAGCCTGGGAATTTGAAGATCTAGGGCCGTCCGTCAGACCAGAAAGCGGCCGTTCTCCATGATCATCCGACCGTCAACGGAGACGGTCGCATGGGACGCGAGCGCGTCCACGTGCGAGGGGCACTCCCAGTCGGCGCCGGTCTCGAACGCGTAAGGATCGCCGAACGCGACATGGACCCCGGGAAACTTCTCGTCCTGGAGGAAGTTGCCGACGATCCGCGTGAGCCCGACGTTGGTCCCAATGGCGAACTCGCCTGCCCGGTTGGAGTTCGAGTGCTGCGCGAAGTACTCGCGGACCTCGCTCTCGAATTGCGCATCGGGTGTCTCCACAGACACGACGCGGCTGTCCTTGATCACGAGCCGTAGCGGCGGGGCGAGCATCCCGTATTTGGGGGCGAACCAGTCGCCTAGCTCCTCTGCGACGAGCACACCGTCGACCGAGGCGGGACACGTGTAGGTCTCACCCTCGGGGAGGTTGCCCCAGTGGCCCTGCTCCCAGTAGCGACCGTCGCACGGAATCCAGCGCAGGCTGGGTGAGAACGTGGCGCGAAGCTCGGTGCCGAGCGACGTCTCGACCGTGATCGTGCTCGCCTCGCGCGTGATCTCGAAGACCTTGCGGGTCACTCGATAGATCTCGTCGTAGTCCGCGGCCATCCCGTCGACCATCAACTGGTCGTCGATTCCGATCATGTGCCCGTGGCGGCAGCGCAGCTCATCGGCCAGCAGCAGGAGCAGCGGTTTTCTGAAGCCCAGCTCGCCCTTCAGTCCGGTGCCGATGAAGAAAGACGCGGTGGGTTTGAAGCCAAGGATCTCGTCGATGAGCGGGCGCGGAAGACTCGTGATCGGCCGCTGGACGTGGTCCTCGATCGTCCAGACCCGCATCTCGGCGCCAGTGCTGAGCACCTCTTCTTCGATGGCCTCGGCGATCTCCCGCCGCGGCTCGTCGCCAATGACGAACACGCGGTCCCGCGGACCGATGCCCAGACACGTCCGCACCGCGTTTCGCGCACCGACTGCGAATTCCGGCCTCACTACCACTTAGAGGTTAGCCGCACTGGCTGCTTCGCCCGCGGCCGCGAGGTCCGACCGGTAGTCAGCGAGCCGCGCCGTCGGCGGGCTGCTGCAGGGCGCCGGCGGCGCCGACAGCCTCCTTGACCTCGATGATCTCGCCTTCGATGTTGATCTGGATCTCGTTGCTGACGATGAACTTGCCGTCGAGCATCGCGTCGAAGCGCATCCCGAAGTCCTTCCGGTTGATCTGGGTCTCCGCCGCGTAGCCGATGCGGTGACCCATCATCGGGTCGTTGAACTCGCCGTACCTGACGACGTTCAGCGTGACCGGCCTGGTGATGCCCTTGATGGTGAGCTCGCCGGTGACGCGGAAGCGGTCGCCCCCCACGTGCTCCGCCTTCGTGCTCTTGAAGGTCATGGTCGGGAACTTGTCAATCTCGAGGAAGTTGGAGGAGCGCAGGTCGTTGTCGCGCTGCTCGTTGTGGGTGCGGATGCTTGCTGTGTTGATGGTCGCTTCAACCGACGAACGTTCGGGACGGTCGGGATCGATGTCGCCCGTCGCGATGACCTCGGCAAAGTGACCGCGCACGGTCATCATGCCCAGGTGTTTGGCCGAGAACTCGACCTGTGTGTGCATGGGATCGAACTTCCATTGCGCCATCAGAGAAACCCCCTGTGAAACCTAAAAGTGATATGGGCCGAACCGGCCCGACGCCATCACCGTCATCGACAACATAACAACCGATTGGAGACTCCACTTATTTCAGGCTCAACCGATGCCAGGCGGCGGGCAGGTAGACTCGCTGCCATGAGCGACGAGGTGGTGCCCGGTCTCCGATACAGCTCGCACGCTCAGGAGCTGTGGGCGCTGGTCATCGCCTCCTTCGCAGACTGGGAGGAGCGCGCCAACGAGGCGGCCGCGGCAGCCGGCCTGTCGCCGGTGTCGGCGTGGGCGCTGGTCCAGCTCGACCCGGACCACCCGATCTCGCAGAAAGAGCTCGCGGCCCGGCTCCACTGCAACCCGTCGACTGTCGTCGACCCGACGGACCGCCTCGAAGACGCCAGGCTGGTCGAGCGCCGTGCCAGGCCGTCAGACCGCAGGATCAATGTGCTCGTGGTCACGCCCAGGGGACGCAAGGTCCGGACCGAGCTGATCGCCCGGCTGTTCGAGCCGCCCGAGGCATTCCTGCGCCTGCCGGCGAAGGAGCTGACGCGGCTGCGCGACGCGATGGTCGAGGTAAACAGGAAGCCGGCGCCGACAGGAAGGAGGTGACGGTGGCGATGAGAGCGGTTCCGACCAGGCTCGGCGCCCACACCAACCTGGCCCTCCTGGTCCTGCTCGCGCTGGCTTTCGTCACGGGGTGGCTGGCGTTCGCGTTCGCAACGGCGCCCGCTCGCTGGTCACTCGTCGTTCACGCCACCGGCGGGATCGCCATCCTGCTCCTGCTGCCGTGGAAGTCGATGATCGCGCGTCGTGGCGCGGCCAGACCGCGGCCGGGCAGATGGGCCTCGATCCTGCTGAGCATCCTCGTCCTCGTATCCCTGGTCGCAGGTCTTGCGCACTCGACGGGTTTGCTCGTGCTCATCGGGCCGCTGACGGCGATGGAGTTCCACGTCGGCGCCGCGCTGGTCGCGGTCCCGCTTGCCCTCTGGCACGTCGCTGCGCGGCGAATCCGCTTACGCGCCACCGACCTGTCGCGCCGAAACTTTCTCCGCGGCGGCGTGATCCTGGCCGGCGGCGCCGCCACGTACGGAGTGAGCGAGCTGGTGGCTCGCGCAGCGCTGCCAGGCGGCGCGCGTCGCTTCACGGGCTCGTACGAGGCCGGCTCGTTTCAGCCCGCGCTGATGCCGGTCAGCTCGTGGATGTTCGATGCCATACCTCAAATCGACCGCGGTTCGTGGAGGCTGAACGTCGGCGGACGCGAGCTCGGCTTCGAGGAGCTGTCGGCGTTTGACGACCGCGTGACGGCCACGCTCGACTGCACCGGCGGTTTCTACTCGACGCAGGAGTGGTCCGGTGCGCGGCTTGACCGGCTCCTGGGCGACGTCAGGGGGACGAGCATCCGCGTCGTCTCCAGCACCGGCTACGACCGCCGCTTTCCGCTCGAGGAAGCGCCTCGCCTGCTGCTCGCCACCCGGTTCGGCGGCGGGACGCTCGACGCCGGACACGGATTTCCGGCGCGGGTTGTCGCTCCCGACCGGCGCGGCTTCTGGTGGGTCAAGTGGGTGGTCGGGATTCACGTCGACGACCTGCCGTACTGGTGGCAGGCGCCTTTTCCAACCCGGTAAGGAGGCAGAGAATTGGCGCGTGCCACCGGCCGAGGTCTCACGCAAGCTCAAGATCCCCGAGGGTAATAGCTACCGGGTTATGAACGCTCCGGCCGGCTATGACGACAACGCCACGGATGGCGGCGACAAGCAGGTCGATGTGGTGCATCTCTTCGCGCACAACCGGGCCGAGCTGCAACGCCGATTCCCGGCGGCGTTCAAAGCCCTGAAGCCGGGCGGGGCCTTCTGGGTCAGCTACCCGGCAGATGGAGAAGACCTCAGCCGCAACCACGGATGGGGCGTGCTCCACAGCGCGGGCCTCACCACCGCCGAGGAAACAAGGCTCGACGACGCATGGGAGGCGATGCGGTTCGCTCCCGCGTCCGCGATGCCGTCGGGCGCCATCCCCGCCGCCGACATGCTGCCCGTCGGGCGCCGTGCCAG
>WNGL01011223.1_pt1 | contig 10275 bp, 9 predicted proteins | sample 5400591 | NCBI WGS metagenome assembly WNGL01 (sample SAMN13153377, study PRJNA577476) | soil metagenome | isolation source: 80 cm soil or saprolite under Garry oak tree replicate 1 | place: USA:California | collected 2016-06-15 | reverse complement strand
GGCGCTCGAGCAGGCGGTGATCGGCAAGGCCGCGGACCTGCTATCCGGCCCGGGCGGGCTCGCCAGCTTCCTGCGGCGGCGGCAGCTCGGCGCCCGGCTGGGCGGGCCGAGCCTGCCGCTGGACATCGGGTACGCCGAGACGGTCCCGGCGGGCATCCGCAACGCGGTGCTGCTGCGGGACCGGCACTGCCAGTGGGCCGGCGGCTGCGACCAGCCCGCCGGGGCGTGCGAGGTGCACCATACCAGGCACAAGGCCCGCGGCGGCAAGACGTCCGTGAAGGACTGTGTCTTGCTCTGCGCGTTCCATCACCAGGTCGTGATTCACCGCTGGGGCTGGACCCTGGTCGTCAACCCCGACGGGACCACCAGCGCGTGGAACAAGGACAAGACCAAAGTGCTGCACAGCCACGGACCACCCGCCCGCGCCGGGTAAGGGCCCGGCATGCCGTGGCAATCCACTACGCAATCCGCCGGACCTGGCGACCGCCGGTCGCACCACCCCGGTGACGGCCCGCACCCATGATCTCCGGATCGCTGTCGTGAAGGGCTAGCTTGTCGTTTAACCTGCCCGGCTGAAGCTTGGGCGGGTTCGCGAATCTTACGCCCTGGTGTCCGGCGTGTCGCTGCGCGTGAATGCGGCCTACGCGTGATCATGTGTGTTCGCCAAAGCACATGTGATCACCACGAAGGCCGCGATGAACAGCTTGCAAGACGACGTCGCCCGTGTCGAGTCCCTGGCCGGCCTGTCGCGGTTCCGGCGGGAATGGCGGGCCTGCCTGACTGCCCTGGGAGATGAGCTGTTCGAGCTCACCGATGCCGTGCTGTGCGCGGACGGTCCGGTGGCGACCCTGGCGGGGTTGTCGCTGGCGCCGGAGCACCGGCGCGGGCACGGCGCCTTGTACGACGGGTTGTGCTGCGGCCGGATCGGCATCGGGCGGCTGCGCTGGGCGCTGGCCTGCCTGCCGCTGCCGCGGTGGCCCGGCGGGCGGATCATCTTGGCGGCAGATGTCAGCCCGTGGCTGCGGCCGGACGCCGCCACCAGCCCGGACCGGCTGTTCTGCCACGTGCACGGCCGGGCCAGGGGGCAGGCGCAGATGATCCCGGGCTGGCCGTACTCGGTGGTGGCCGCGCTGGAGCCGGGCCGCACCAGCTGGACCGCGGTGCTGGACGCGGTCCGGCCCGGCCCGGCCGACGATGAGACCGAGGTGACCGCCGCGCAGGTCCGCGACGTGGTGAACCGGCTGATCGCGGCCGGGCAGTGGCGGCCGGGCGACCCGGACATCCTGATCGTCTTCGATGCCGGGTACGACGTGACCCGGCTGGCCTGGCTGCTGACGGACATCCCCGTGGAGCTGGCGGGCCGGGTGCGCCCGGACCGGGTGCTGTACTTCCCGGCGCCGCCCCGCCGCGGCGGCCGCGGCCGCCCGGTCCGGCACGGCGCGGAGTTCGCGCTGGCCGACCCGGCGACCTGGCCCGGCCCGCCGGTCACCACCCGCACCGCCACCTCCCGGTACGGCACCGCCGTCGCGGCCGCGTGGGACCGGCTGCACCCGCGGCTGACACACCGCGCCGCCTGGCTCGGCCACGAGGGCGAGCTGCCCGTCATCGACGGCACGCTGATCCGGCTGGCCGCCGGCCGGCTGCCCGGCGACCGGGACCCCAAGCCGGCATGGCTGTGGTGCTCGCGCACCGGGGCCACCGCCGAAGACGTGGACCGGTGCTGGCAGGCGTTCTTGCGCCGGTTCGATCTTGAGCACACCTTCCGCCTGTACGGGCAGGTCCTTGGCTGGACCGCGCCCAAGATCCGCAGCCCCGCCGCCGCGGACCGGTGGACCTGGCTGATCATCGCCGCCCATACCCAGCTCCGCCTCGCCCGCGACCTCACCGCCGGCCTGCGCCGCCCATGGGAGCGGCCCGCCCCGCCCGGACGGCTCACCCCGGGCCGGGTCCGCCGCGGATTCCGGAACCTCCGCGCGAAGACCGCCTGCCCGGCCAGTGCGCCGAAACCCGGCAAACCTGGCCCCGGCCGCCCTCCGGGGTCAAAGAACCGCCACCCGGCACCCTGCTACGACGTCGGCAAGACCACCAAACGAGAACTCACCCTCAAAGCCCGGCGAGACCAGACAGGTTAAACGACAAGATAAGGGGCGCTCCCGTCCTTGGGAGCGCCCCTCGCTTTCGCCCAGTAGCGATGGTCGCTTTGTATCCGAGATCAAAACAGCGAGTTAGCATCAGACGCGTACCGGCGACATGAACGCGACATCTCCCGCCGTCGAGCGGCACAGCCGCGCCCGCCAACTGTTCGCCGTCTGGGCCGCGCCGAATGTCTCTTACCTCAGCCTCGTCGTTGGCGGCGCGCTGATCCCGGTGGGCCGGTCCACCAGTACACCCCAGAGAAGTGGCGAGCGTTCATCGCCTGCGTACGCAACGGCGAGTTCGGCCTCCACGGCCGCTGCCGCCTGCCGTAGGCAGTCGGCGGGCAAGTCCGGCCACCGCGATAGAGGGCGCTCATCATGTCCGAGAGCGCCCTTTCCGCATTCCAGGAGCCCGCACGTAGCGCGTCCATGGCCTTCAGGCTTCCTCGGCCATTGGCATTGGCGGGATCGTTCTGCTTACATCTTCCGCGGTCAGTAGCGCGTGCTGAACTCCGATAATGGTGGCGGCGCCGAGGATCTGGCCGGTGGCGATCAGTCCGGGCAGTTCGGCGAGCGGGATCCAGCGCACCTCCTCGGCCTCATCCGCCAGGGGCGCGCCGACCCGGTCGGCGCCGCGGGCCAGGTAGAGCTCGTGCGCGCTGTCGGCCGAACCGGCCATCGGCTGGAACGTCAGGACGGGCTCGATGGAGCGGGGCCGGTACCCGGTCTCCTCTTCCACTTCCCGGGCCGCGGCCGCGATGCCGTCCTCGCCCGGGTCGATGTAGCCGCCGGGCAGCTCCCACATCCACCGGTCGATGATGAACCGGTGCCGCCAGATCAGCAGGATTCGCTCGGCGGCATCGTCCAGCACGACCGTCATCGCGCACCGCGGCAGCCGCATCACGTACTGGTCGAAGACCGTGCCGTCGGCCAGCTCCAGCGAGGCGACGCTCAGCCGGATTCGCGGATTCTCGTCCACCGTCCGGTCGGAGCGAATCTTCCATCTGGTCCGTTCGGCACCATTGGTCACCAGCCTGAGGCTACCGGCACCCCGTGGCCCGGGCGTTGGTCGTGGGGTGGGGGTCGGTGGCGATGATGCCGTGACCCTGGCTCAGGTGAGTGCGCGAGCGCAGGGTTCGGTCAGGCCGCTGCGTTGCCCCCGGCACCGGTGAGCAGCACGACCGGCGCGCCGTCGGGGCGCGGCCGGTAGGCGTGCACCCGCGTGGTGGCGGTGGCCGTCTCGATATCGAACTCCTCCCGCGGCTGCGGCCACAGCGCGATGGCCCGCTCGTAGGCGGCCAGGCCGAGGCGCTGCCCGCCGACGACGAGCGGCGCACCTTCACCCTCGTCTACACGGCCTACCTGGCGCTGTCGCTGACGACCCGGCGCTGGCGATCAGCCCCCCTTGTCCGGAACTCCAACGCCGTGATCGACGTGGTCGCCGCCCAGCTGCGTACGGCCCAGGCCGCCGGCGACATGCCCGCCGGTCTTGACCCGGACCTGGAAGCCAGCAGCCTGCTGACCATGTCCGCTGGCCTGGGCACCAGCATCATTGGCGGCCAGTCGTCAGCCGGGCAGGCACAGGCGGTCATCGACTACCACCTGCGCCGCCTGTTCCCCGCATATCCGCCAGCGTGACTCCGGGCGCCCATGAAGGCTCCAGCCACCAGCACGCGAGTGCCGGGGCAGAGAGCACGCGGTCAGTCCTGATACAGCTAGCCGGTGAAGATCACCGAGCCGCCCGTCGTCCAGCGGATCTCGCGGATCTCGTTGTCGGTGCTGCGGTAGACGACGACGTGGCGCGTATCGAGGTGGGCGATGTCGCTGCGCTCGACCGCGTACGCGGCGGGCCTGTCGACGGCGCTGCGGGCCAGTGCGGAGACGGTGAGGTCGACGTGGGCAGGCGTGGCCGTGCCGGGCACCCACGAAAGCCCGTGGAGATGGTTGTCGGCCGAGCGGTAAATGATGTGCTTCGTGTTGTTGCCGGGGCTGTAGTAGGCCGCGGGGTCGCTGGCTGCGCGCGGGGCGCCGGGGGCCGCCCCGGTCACGCTCCAGCCGCTGACCGGGGTGTTCCCGACCCACCACAACTCGTAGAGGTTTCCGTCGTCGGCGCGGTAGACAACCTGGTGCACATCAGCCCCCGCGCTGTAGTACGCGGCCGGGTTACCCGCGGCCGGCGGGGTCCCGGCGACTCCGGAGAGGTTGTCGTGCCGGACCGAGCCGCTGCCGGACCAGTACAGGCTGTGAATGTTCCGGTCGTTGCCGCGGTAGACGACGATGTTGGTGCCGTGGGTGGTGTCGAGATACGCCACTGGATCACCGGCGGCGGGCGGCGCGCCGTCCCCCATGATGGTGCCATGACCAACCGGGTCGGCGCCGGCCCAGTACAGTTCGTGCAGCGACCCGTCGCCGGTCTGGTAGATCACGTGATGGGTGGCTGCGGCGGCCTCGAAGTAGCCGACCGGGTTGCCCGCGGCCGGAGGCGCGCCGACCGAGCCGGTGAGATTGTCGTGGCCGGGCGCACCAGTCGACCAGTAGACGCTATGGACGTTCCGGTCGGTGCCGCGGTAGACCACAACTTCCTGTCCGGCGGCGGTGTCGACGTATGAGCACGGCGTTCCGGTCGCGGGCGGCGAGCCCTCGGCCCCGCCGGTCAGCTTCGTCGTGCCGGTCCGGCCAGAGCCGTCGCGCCACAGTTCGTGCAACTGGCCGCCGGTGTCCCGGTAGATGATGTTCTGCACGCCCCACTGCGGGACCAGGCAGACCGCCGGCGCGTTCGCGGCGGCGGGCGTGGCATATTCCGCCGATCGCCGCACCGCCTCGTACGTCAGCGGGCCGGCCGGGATCCCGACGATCTCACCGGTGAGCCGGTAGTCGTCCACGACTTCCTTACCTATGCCGGGCACGTCTTGCAGACGCTGGAACCGGGCGTCGATCTGCTGCGTCGGCCTCGCGGCGAACGTATCGCCATCGGCGGTGAACAGCTGAGCGCCGATCGACCTGTCAGGGTCGATGTTCCGCCAGAATCCCTCAGCGCCGAGCACGGCGTCCGTGACGGCGCTTCTGACCTTCGCGGCCAGCGCCGCGATGTCCTCGGGGCAAGGGTGCCGCTTGCTGAGGCCCAGACTCGGGATCAGCTTGTTGATCCCCTGCTCCACCGTCCGATTGAAGGCCTGGCGTCCGGCCGCGGCGGCCTCGTCAGTGGCCAGGTTCTCCTCCAGCAGCGCCACGATGACGCCGACGGTCCCCGGCACGGAGAAATCCTCCGGAAGCCCGGTTCGCTCTGTCGCCCGCATCGGTGCCAACGACTGCCGCAGTTCGCCGAGCTCGGCCGGGATCGGCACGTCATCCCCTTCCGCGACACTGCGATCGCGGAGGTCGCCATGACTGCCCGGCGTGGCCACGAACGTGCAGACGCCGTTCAGGAACACGCCGGTACGTCCGTCGTCGGCCAGGTCGATGACCACCGTGTCTCCGTCGATCTTGAAGAACGCCGTCCAGGCATACGGCTCCGCCGTACCGGTATCCGACATCCGGAAGCAGTGAAACTGATCGAGGGAAATAAGCGTTTGCAGCCCAGTAGCCATTGGCTTCGCCTTCCTCGCGGGCGGATCAAACTATAAGGAGGAGGCGGCGCGCGACCCTCAGATACACCCGGAGTTCGTATATTCGTCCGGGCCAGCTTTGACTTCTGGCTCGCGAACTTGAACCGCGAGGCGAGCTCCGCGGGGACTCTACCGTCCGGTCACCGCGAATCTTCCACCTGGTCCGTTCGGCACCATTGGTCACCGGCCCGAGGCTACCGGCACCGTCCCGCGGGCCTGCGCGGGACGGTGCCTGGCCTGGTTAGCGCGGCGGTCAGAAACAGCCGGCCGGCGGCGGGACGTAGACCCGGATCGTGGCGTGCCCGCCCGGCGCGACGATGGTGCCGGGCGGCGGGGTCTGCGACTCCACCAGTCCGACGTTGTTGCAGATCGGCTGGTCCGGCACGGTGGATACCTGCACGGAGAGCCCGATGGCCTGCAGCTGCGCCACCGCGCTGACCCGCAGCGCGCCGACCACGTTCGGCATGGTCACCACCGGGGCCCGCACCAGGACAGTGGACCCGCTCAGCGCGATCCTGGTCGCGCCGGACACCGGGGTCACCGGGGTGGGTACCGGAAGAGGGGTGCTCCGCGCGATGCCGTCGCCGCGCAGGCCGAAGCCCTCGTAGCCCCAGACCAGCAGCGTGCCGTCCGAGCGCAGCGCCATGCTGATCTCGGCGGCGGCCGCCAGCTGGGTGACGCCGGACAGCCCGGGTACCTTCTGCGGGGTGCGGACCGCCGGCCCGGCGGTGCCCAGGCCAAGCTCCCCGTTGTTGTTCGCGCCCCAGGCCCACAGCGACCCGTCCGGGTCCACCGCGAAAGCGTGGGTGTAGCCGGCCACGGTTTGCGTGGCATTCTGCGTGCGCCGGTCGACGATGACCGGGCTGGCGCTGTCCGCCACGGTGGAGCCGTTGCCGAGCTGCCCGGAGTCGTTGGCGCCCCACGCCCACACCGATCCGGCGCGCCGCGCCAGCGCGTAGTACCCGCCCGCGCTGACCTGGGTCATGCCGTATCCGGCCTGGTTGCGGGCCGGGGTGGTGCGGTCGGTGTGGGTACCGTCGCCGAGCTGCCCGTGGGCGTTGCCGCCCCAGGTCCACACCTCGCCGTTGGACCGCAGCGCGACGGTGAAGTCCGCCCCGGCCGCGACCTGCTTCACGCCGGACACCCCGGGTACCTGGTGCGGCACGGTGCTGTACTGGCTCCCCGGAGTGGCGTAGCCCAGCTGGCCGACGTTGTTGCCGCCCCAGGTCCACACCGATCCGTCCGCGGCTAGTGCTGCAGCGTGGATACCGCCGGCCGAGATCTGGACGATCCCCGGCGGCAGGCCCTGGATCTGCACCGGTGCGAAGGTGCTCCCCGAGACGTCACCCAGCACGCCGATGTAGTTCCTGCCCCAGCCCCACACCGTGCCGTCCGAGCGCAGCGACAGGACGTACCGGCCTTTGTAGGGCCCGTTGGGCCCGGACAGCTGCGTCACGTTGGCCGCCGCCCCGTGGACGGGTACCGGACTGAGCAGGTCGGTGCCCGCGACGTTCGGGTCGACGCCGGCCTGACCCCAGCTATTGAACCCCCAGGCGTAGACGACCTGCGCGGTGTCCGCCGACGCCGCGGACGGCACCGCGAGGCCGCCCGCCAGGGCGCCCGCTGTCACCGCCACCGCTACCTTGAGCCGAACCATGAATTCCCCCTGCGATGCGATTCGTGTTCCGCCGCCGCCGGCCGGTCCCGCCCGGCCTTAACGGGGCAGAGGGTGCGCGGCTTGTCCTGATACATCCCGGGGCCCGCCGTTGCCTCCCGGCCGGCGGAAGTGTAGGCGGGCGCGGCGGGACAGCTCACGGGCCAGTCCTGGGGCCTGGCTGGTCAGCTCTATAGCGGGTCGGCGTCCGGGTATTGGTCAAGGCCTCGGGCTGCCGGCTCGGGTTGCGGCTCGAGCCCAGCGGCTATCGCGAGGGTGGCGTGGACCTGGGCGACGGCGGCCCACACGGAGGCGGTGTCCTGGCCGTCTCCGTGGCCGAGGTATTCGGCGGCTTTCTCCGCGAACTGCTCGGCTTTGCGGAAATGAGCTCGGCCATCCATCGCAGCTCCAGGTGTCTCGTTGTCTGTTACTGGAGTGATACCGCGTTCGGCCGCCCGGTGAACCGCTGGCCGGCCGGAATCGAAGTTCGCGTCGCCGCCTGTCCCCCATTCGGCTTCCCGCTCGTCTGGAAGGCAACCCAACGAAGGAGGACAATGATGAGCCGACTCATCGTCATCGAGTTCGTGTCCCTGGACGGGGTCATGCACGACCCGGACGGGAGCGATGGATCCGCGCAGGGAGGGTGGGCGTTCCGGTACGGGCCGGAGGCGGTCGCCGGTGATAAGTTCGGCCTCGGCGAGGTGCTCGATACCGGCGCGATGCTGCTCGGCCGCCGCACCTGGCAGCTGTTCGCCAAGATCTGGCCGGGCCGGGACGACCCGTTCTCGGCCAAACTGAACGCCATGCCCAAGCTCGTGCTGTCACGTTCCCTGGACCAGGCCACCGACTGGCAGAACTCCGCCGTGCTGCAGGGCGACCTGGTCACAGAGGTACGAAAGCGCAAGCAGGAGCAAGACATCGTGGTCACGGGCAGCGCCAGCGTCGTCCGCACGCTGATGGCTCACGACCTGGTCGATGAGTACCGGCTCATCGTGTTCCCGCTGGTAATCGGCGAGGGCACGCGCGTGTTCCCCGACGGCACCGCACCGGTAAACCTGGTCCTGACATCGGCCCAGACCACCGGTCCGGCCGTCCGCCTTATCTACACCCGGTCATGAGGAGCAGAGACGTTAGCCGCGGGTGGCGCTTCGGGGTCGATGCCGAGCATCGTGAAGCGCGGTCAGATCGTTGACCCGCTCCGGTGATCTGCCGCCGTTACGCGGTTGCGAACAGGTCTATGCCCTGGTCGGCCGCGTGGGCGACGAGCAGGCGGCTGACGATCCTGGACAGCGCTTCGCGTTCCCGTGGCGGCAGGCGGGAGAGCAGCGCCGAGACGTCCGCCTCGAAGGCGGCCGCGGCCTGGGAGACGAACGACCGGCCCTCGTCGGTGAGGCTGACCAGCACCGCCCGCCGGTCCGTCGCCGAGGGAACGCGCGCGACCAGGCCGCGGCGTTCGGCGCGGTCGACCAGGCCGGTGACGCTGGACTTGTCGAGTCCCAGGAACCGGGCCAGCTCGTTCATCGTCGGCGTGCGGTCCCGGAGCACGCCCAGCAGGCGCGTCTGGATGATCGACAGGTCGAGCGCGGCGGCCCGGCGCTCGAGCAAGCCCTGGATCAGGAAGGAGAGCTGGGCCAGTCCGTCGACGGGGCTCAGCTGCTCACGCGCGGCTGGCGCGCCGCCCGTTCGGGTCGTCATGCTTTCAGCCTACTTGATTTAGTACGTGTCACCAACTAAATTGGTACGTGACGCCAACTAAATGTCCGGGGACAGGCCGAGCACGGGCCGGGCACAGGTCGGGCACAGGAGGGACGCCATCGTGGCCAGGATGAACGCGGCTGTCGTGACATCGTTCGCGGAGCCGCCGCACTACCAGCCGTTCGAGGTTCCGCAGCCGAACACGGCGGACGAGTTCATCGTCGACGTGCTCGCCGTCGGCCTGCACCCGCGGGTCCGCAGCGGCGCCGCCGGAGCCCACTACACGAGCAGCGGCACGCTGCCGATGATCCCCGGGATCGACGCGGTCGGCCAGCGGCCCGACGGCACGCGGATCTACTTCGTGGCCGCGGACGACGTGACCGGCACGATGGCGGACAAGGCCCTCGCCAGCGCGCGCCGGTCGATCGTGCTGCCCGAGGACGCCGATAGCGCGAAGGTCGCCGCCGCGATGAACCCGGCGATGTCGTCGTGGGTCGCCCTGCGCCGCCGCGTGCCGATCCAGCCCGGGCAGAGCGTCCAGCTGGCCGGCGATGACGATGCCACGGCCAGGGCGCTGGCCGCCGCGGCCGCCGAATCCGACATCGTCCTCGACTACCTGTGGGGCAAGCCCGCGCAGCATGCCATCACCGCCTTGCTGACCGCGCGGTCCGACCGCAGCCGCGAGATGAACTGGATCCAGATCGGCTCGGTGGCCGGCCCGGCGATGGAGCTGCCGTCAGCCGCGCTGCGTTCGGCCAGCTTCCGCCTCCAGGGCAGTGGCCAGGGCTCCGTCTCGCCGCGGGCCTACCTGGCCGAACTGCCTCCGCTGGTCGCCGAGATCACCGCCGGCACGATCGCGGTCACGGCCACCACGAGGCCGCTGGCCGATGTCGAGCAGATCTGGCCCAAGCCCGAAGCGCCCGGCGAGCGCTCAAGCCCGGTGATCAGCTGCCCAAGGTCAGGGACGTGGTCGCCTCGCTGGCGATCAACCCGAATACGGTGCTGAAGGCCTACCGGGACCTGGAGGCTAAGGGCCTGGCGGCCGGCCGGCCCGGGCAGGGCACGTTCGTCCAGGCCGGGCTGAGCCAGATCGCTCTCCCCGAGCTCGCCGCGCTGCGCAAGGCCCTGCTCGGCTGGCTGGCCACCGCCGACGCGGCGGGCCTGGACGAGAACGGGATGGTCGCGC
>WNGL01011222.1_pt1 | contig 10276 bp, 11 predicted proteins | sample 5400591 | NCBI WGS metagenome assembly WNGL01 (sample SAMN13153377, study PRJNA577476) | soil metagenome | isolation source: 80 cm soil or saprolite under Garry oak tree replicate 1 | place: USA:California | collected 2016-06-15 | reverse complement strand
CGCGCCAGCCCTTCGAGCTCGGCTTCAAGCCCGAGGCGTCGAGCAGCACCCCGGCTTTTTGCAGCTCCTCGTGGTACTTCTGCATCTCCATCATGAGCTTCTCGGAGGGCATCACGCCCGCTTCCGAGTCCTTCGTGGCTTTGACTATCATCATGAATCGCATGTTGTTCTCCGACCCCGGGTCCGGCGCCACCCGCTACTTTTTCTTCTTTGCGGCGATCTGCGCGCGCAGGCGCTGCTCCTGCTCCCTCAGCTCGGGCGTGAACTCGGCGCCGAAGTCCTCCGCCTCGAACACCTGGCGGATCTCGATCTCGGAATCCTCCCGCATCGGATTGGGGCAGCGCTTGACCCATTCGATCACCTCTTCCTTGGACTTCACCTGCCAGATCCAGAAGCCGGCGACCAGCTCCTTGGTCTCGGCGAAGGGCCCGTCGATGACGGTGCGCTTCGCACCCGAGAACCGGACGCGCGCGCCCTTCAAGCTCGGGTGCAGCCCTTCGCCCGCGAGCATCACGCCGGCCTTCACCAGCTCCTCGTTGAACTTCCCCATCGCGGCGAGGAGCTTCTCGTCGGGCATCACCCCGGCTTCAGAGTCCTTGCTGGCTTTGACTATGATCATGAATCGCATCGTGTTCTCCATTGGGTTGGGAGCGGGGTCTCCGGACGGTGTCGATCGGATGAAAACCTCGCTCTGACTGTACGACGAACGAGACTTCGCGAAATCGACAGGTTGAACGAACTTTTGCTAGTCGTCGATCGCCTGGTAGGCGGTGGTCCAGAAATCGCGATTGACCGCGGGGCGACCGGCGAATCCCAGACGCGCTGGGTCATGAGGATTCCGGTCAAGTCCTCCCTGGGGTCGGCGTACCAGGACGTGCCGTAGCCGCCGTCCCAACCGTAGGTTCCGACCGAGCGCGCCACATCGTCGCGCCGCGTGACGACCGCCATGCCGAAGCCCCAGCCGCGGTTGTCCCAGAAACCGGGGAAGAAATCGGAAGCCGCTTTTTGTTCCGCGGTGATGTGGTCGGCCGTCATCAGCTCGACCGAGGGCCGCGAGAGGATGCGCTCGCGGCCGTGCAGGCCCTTGGCGAGCATCATCCTGCCGAAAGCGAGAAAGTCATCGACCGTCGAGACGAGGCCGCCCGCGCCCGACTCGAACACCGGAGGCCGCGCGAAGCGGCCTCCGCGCGCCTCGTCGAAGAGCACGGTCTTGCCGGTCGCGAAATCAGTCTGGTAGGCGGTCGGAAGGCGATCGAGCTTCGCCTCGGGCACGCTGAACGCGGTGTCCTTCATGCCGAGCGGCGCGAAAATGCGCTCGCGCAGGAAGGTCTCCAGCGTCTTGCCCGTCGCGCGCGAGATCAGGATGCCCAGGATGTCGGAGCCGCTGTTGTACATCCACTTCTCGCCCGGCTGGTGCGCGAGCGGCAGGCTGCCCCATCGCTTCATCAGCTCGTCGGGCGAATGCGCTGGCAGGTTTGCCGAGGGCGAGACGCCCGCCTCGGACATCGCCTTCTGGATCGGGTGCCTCTCGGGGTAAACCATCACCGCGCCGATGCCGAGGCGAAACGTGAGCAGGTCGCGCAGCGTGATCATGCGCTTGGCCGGCACGGTGTCATCGAGCGAGCTGTCGATGCGTTTCAGGACCTTGCGGTTCGCGAGCTCGGGAAGCAGCGGGTCGACCGGATCGTCGAGGCGCAGCTTCGCTTCCTCGACCAGGATCATCGCGGCCGCGGCGGTGATCGGCTTGGTGATCGAGGCGATGCGGAAGATCGTGTCGCGCCGCATCGGCTCCTTGCCGCCGAAGGCCTTTACGCCGATCGCATCGACGTGCGTCTCGCCGCGCCGGCTGACGAGCGTTACGAGTCCGGGCATCCGGCCGCTTTCGACCTGGTGGAGCATGGCCTCGCGCATGCGGGCGAGGCGCGCCCTGGACAGTCCTCCGCCCGCAGGCCGCTTGTCGCCCGCCTGGGCAAACACTGCCTCGGGTGCCGCCAGCGCCGCGGAAGCCGCGGCGACCTTGAGAAAGGTCCGGCGGTCGGTCGTCATGACGGCACCTTCGCGAGGTACTCCTTGAGGCGTCCCAGGTGCTGCTTCAGGCCTTCGAAGGCGCCGTAGGTCTCGATGACGTGGGTGCGGGCCTTGGCCGACGGGAACACCATGCGCATGTCGAGTCGGGTCTTCCCCCCTTGCTCCTTAAAGGTCACGGTCACCTCGAAATTGACCGGCTCGACATCCTTGTCTCCGCCGTGTTTGTACACCAAGCGCTCGGGTTTCAACACTTCGAGGTAGGTGATCTTGTTCTGGTAGTCGCGCCCGTCGGGGCCGTGCATGACGAAGCGCCATACCCCGCCCGGCTTTACGTCCATGCGGTGAGTGGTGGTCGTAAAGCCGTCGGGGCCCCACCAGCGCACAACGTGCTCCGGATCGGTCCAGACTTTCCACACGAGCTCCCGCGGCGCGTCGAAAACGCGGGTTCCGCGGATCTCGCGGTCACCGACGAGCGCGGCGCTCCTGCTTTCATCGGCCATGCTTCGTCTCCTCGGCGATCAGGTCGGCGAGGCGCTCGAGAGTCTCCCTCCAGCCCTGGTTCTGGCCGCGGCCGGCCTCGCCCGGCGGCCTGGTCTGCCGCACGGTCAGCTTCGTCTTGCCGCCCTCGTCGGCAAACGTCACAGTCGTCAGCAGCTCGTGGCCGGGGAGCTTGTCCAGGATCGCGGTGAAGACGATGCGCTCGTTCCGGACGATGTCGCGGTACACCCCGTGGAACGGATTGTCCTCGCCGTCGGGCCCGCGCATCACGAAGCGGTACGTGCCGCCCGGGCGGAAGTCCATCTCGCAGCCGGGAAGCGTGAAGCCTTTCGGGCCCCACCACTTGCTGATGTGTTCTGGCTCCGTCCACAGCTTCCACATGAGCTCGCGCGGCGCGTCGAAGACGCGCGTGAGGATCATCTCGCCCGCGTGCCTGCCTTCGACGAAATTCTTGAGCGAAGTGCCGACGATTTCGGTCCAGCCTTGCTCGAAATTCTTTCTTGCGAACGCGGGGAGCTTCGGGAAGGTCTCGAGGCCTTCGTGCGTCAGCCTCACCCCCGTCTTATTCCCTTGTGCGAACAGCTCGAAGGTCACCAGCGAGTCGCCCGCGTAACCTTCGTAGCGCCACGTATACGCCAGCCGCTTGCGCGGAATCGCTTCGGTGACCTTGCAGCGGTGGCAATATTTGAAGCCTTCGTGTTCGACGTCGAACTGAAACTCGAAGCCGACCACCGGAGCGAATTCACGCAGGTCGAAAGACCATTGCCTGATGTCGTCCTTGTCGGTTAAGGCCTTCCAGACCAGGGAAACCGGGGCGTCGAAAGTGCGTTCCACGACGAGCGGTTCGTCTTTCGTCACGACGTTAAGTTTTGCGGCCATCTTTCTTCTCCTTGCGTTGAATTTCCTGTGACTTGTTCTTGCGTTGCAGTTCCTTGAGGTAGCGGTCCAGTTTGTCGAAGCTCTCCTCCCAGTGGCGCCGGTAGTACTCGACCCAGTCGGCGATGTCCTTGAGCGGATTGGCCTGGAGCCGGCAAGGCCGCCACTGCGCTTCGCGCCCGCGCTCGATCAGGCCCGCGCGTTCCAGGACTTTGAGATGCTTTGAAACAGCAGGGAGGCTGATATCGAAGGGTTCGGCCAGCTTCAAAACCGAAGTCTGGCCCGAGGCGAGGCGTGCGAGGATCGCGCGCCGCGTGGGATCGGAGAGGGCGGCAAAGGTGGCGCTGAGGCGGTCGGGTTGCATTTAACCATTAGGTTAAATACAGACGCTCCATTTGTCAAGGGCTTGCGATTTCAATTCTTGAGCCGGTACCCGGTCTTGAAGATCCACGCGACCACCGCGAGAGACACCGCGAGAAACACGCCGGTCATGGCGAGGCTCACGCCCACGCTCACGTCGGCCAGGCCGTAGAAGCTCCAGCGGAATCCGCTCACCAGGTAGACCACGGGGTTGAAGAGCGAGACCGTCCGCCAGAACGGCGGTAGCATGTCGATGGAGTAGAAGCTGCCGCCGAGAAAGGTGAGCGGCGTGATGATGAGGAGCGGTATGGCCTGGAGCTTCTCGAAACCATCCGCCCAGATCCCGATGATGAAGCCGATGAGGCTGAAGGTGACCGAGGTCAGGACGAGGAAGAGGATCATCCAGACGGGATGCTCGATCCTGAGCGGCACCAGCAGCGCCGCCGTCGCGAGGATGGTGAGGCCGAGGACGACCGACTTGGTCGCGGCCGCCCCCACGTAGCTCACCACGATCTCGAAATAGGAGACCGGCGCCGACAGCAGCTCGTAGATGGTCCCGACGAACTTGGGAAAGTAGATGCCGAAGGACGCATTGGAGATGCTCTGCGTCAGCAGCGACAGCATGATGAGCCCCGGCACGATGAAGGCGCCGTAGCTGACGCCCTCGACCTCGGGGATGCGAGCGCCGATCGCGGCGCCGAAGACGACGAAGTACAAGGCCGTCGAGATCACCGGCGAGACGATGCTCTGCATCAAGGTGCGCCGGGTGCGCGCCATCTCGAACTTGTAGATCGCGCGTATCGCGTAGACGTTCATGGCGCTCACTTTCTGTCGCTCACCAGAGTGACGAAGATGTCTTCGAGCGAGCTCTGCGTCGTCTGGAGATCCTTGAACCGGATGCCGGCTGCGGCCAAGTCCCGCAGGAGCGCAGTGATTCCGGCCCGATCGACCTGCTCATCGTAGGTATAGATCAATTCGGTTCCGCTGCTCTTGAGCTCGAGGCTGTAGGAGGACAGTCCGGGCGGGACGTGCTCCAGGGTCTTCTCCAGGTGCAGCGTCAATTGTTTCCTGCCGAGCTTGCGCATCAGCTCCGCTTTTTCCTCCACCAGGATGATCTCGCCCTTGCTGATCACGCCGATCCGGTCCGCCATCTCCTCGGCCTCGTCGATGTAATGGGTGGTGAGGATGATTGTCACCCCGGCCACCTGGAGCGAGCGCACCAGCTTCCACATGTCCTGCCTCAGTTCGACGTCGACGCCCGCGGTCGGCTCGTCGAGAAAGAGGATCCGCGGCTCGTGCGACAGCGCCTTGGCGATGAGCAGGCGGCGCTTCATGCCGCCCGAGAGCGTCATGACCTTGCTGTCTTTCCTTGCCCACAAGGACAGATCCCTGAGCACCTTCTCGATGTGCGCGGGGTCGGCCGCCTTGCCGAAGAGACCGCGGCTGAAGGAAACGGTATTCCACACCGATTCGAAGGCATCGGTAGTCAGCTCCTGCGGCACGAGGCCAATCATGGAGCGCGCGGCGCGGTAGTCCCCAACGATGTCGTGACCTTCGACCTGGATCTTCCCTTCGCTCGGCTTGACGGTCCCGCAGATGATGCCGATCAGCGTCGTCTTCCCCGCGCCGTTGGGGCCGAGCAGCGCGAAGATCTCTCCGCGGCGGATGCCCAGGTTGATGTTCTTGAGCGCCCGCAGGCCGGAAGCGTAGGTTTTGGAGAGGTTCGTGACGGAGATGACGGTCTGCATGGGAACGGCGAATCGCTGATGGGTTGGAGTTTCGTATCGAAGAGGGCTCCCGGTCCAAGGAGCCGGCAGGCAGGCGAACTCAGCGCCGGCGCCTGGATTGTTTGCCGAAGCCGCCTCGATTCTTGCCGTGTGGGCCGCCGCCGGGCCTGGGATTGCCGGGGTTGTTTGGGGCGTTCCGCCGGGCACCCTGCTCCGGATTGTCCGGTCGATTGCCCGAAGCGAGCTTGATTTCAAGCTCGTTGAGCTCGTCCCATTGAGCGTCGGTACGCTGCCCCTCCGGTATCGCGAGCAGCTCCTGAAGGCGCTGGCGGGGCGAAATCGGCGGCGTCTGCGGCGCGTCCATGGCGGCATTATCCCCGATGTTCGCGAGCCGCGCGTGGTCGGCAGGGCCGCGGGACTCCGGAAAGGCCCCGAGACTGAGGGACAGGTGGTGAACGTGATGCCTAGTACACGTCGCGCTGGTACCTTCCGGCGCGAGCGAGATCCTGTGGGAAGCGCTTCGCCGCGGCGGCGTCCATTCCGCCCTCCCTGATCGCAATCTGCTGAAGCGCGCGATCCACGTCGCCCGCCATCCGCGCCGCGTCTCCGCAAACATAGAGGTAAGCGCCGTTCGCGAGCCAGCGCCACAGCTCCTGCGCAGCCTCGAGCATCTTGTGCTGCACGTACACTTTCTTGGTCTGATCGCGGGAAAACGCAAGATCCATGCGGTTGAGCAGGCCCTTTTGTGCGAATTCCTCTAGCTCCGCCCGATAGAGGAAGTCCGCGTCGCGGCGTCGATTGCCGAAGAACAGCCAGTTGCGGCCCGCGGCGCCGGCGGCGGTGCGCTCCTGCAAAAAGGCGCGAAACGGCGCGATCCCGGTCCCCGGGCCGACCATGATGACTTGCGCGGCGAGGTCGGCGGGCAGCCGGAAGCCGTGCGCGCGCTGCACGAACACCGAGACGCTGCGCCCGGGCCGCAGATGCTCGGAGAGGAAGGCCGACCCGGTTCCCTGATAGGCGCGGTCGTTCTTCTCATAGCGCAGCGCGCTCACCGTCAGGTGTGCTTCGCGCGGATGCCGCTTTTGCGAGCATGCGATCGAATAGAGCCGCGGTTGCATGCGGCCGAGCGCCGCGACGAATTCGCCGATGCTCGGACGCGCGGACGAGAATTCGAGCAGCGCGTCGAGCACGTCGTGCACGCCGAGCGCTTCGGCCTGCGCGTCGTCCTCGGCGAGCTTCGAGAGCCGGAAACGGTCCGCTTCGTCCTTGGCCTCGCTTGCAAGGAGCGCATAGAGCGAGTCGCTCGGCATGCGCAGATTGCATTCGCGGCCGAGCGCCTCGCGCGCGGAGACGACTGCGCCGTCGGGAAGCGTCACCGCTTCCGAGCCCTTGGCCCGCAGGATCGCGATCAGCAGCTCCACCTCGTCCGGATTGTTGTGCGGCCAGATGCCGAGCGAGTCGCCCGGCTCGTACACAAGACTCGAATCGCCCAGCTCGAGCACGACGTGGCGGACTTCGCGCTCCGCGCCCGGCACGGTGAGGAGCGTGCTCGACGCAAGGCTCGCGGGCACGGGTGCGTCGCGGCCATAGCCGCGCTCGACCGCGGCCCTCGGTGCGGCCCCGGCAGCCGGCTGCGCGGCGGCGGGACCGAGCGCTCGCTGCGCGAGCAGCTCTTTCAGCTTCTTCGCCGTGACGCGCCCTCCTGGAACGCACTTGCCGAGGTCGGCTTCGGCCCCGCCCCCGATCGCCTCCGCGTAGGTCTTGCACAGGTAACCGCACTGGCCGCAGTCGAGCTGGCCCATCGCTGCCATCAGCCGGCGCTCGAACGTGCGGTCCGCGGAGAGTTTCATGCGCTCGTCGATCGCGAGCGTCGGATCGTGCCACGGGAAATCCTCGCCTTGCGGCGCAGGCGCCGGCGCCGGGAATGGCGCACCCGGCGTCGCCGGCGCAAGCTCGGCGCCGAGGAGTCCGGCGACAAATCCGTTCAGCCACGCGCGCTGCGCCTCGGTAAAAGGGGCGTTGTCGGGCAGAAAAACCTGCATTTACGTGACCTCGGGAACGCGAGCCTGCGCAAGTGCGCGCAGCGCTTCAGGAGTGTTGCGCTTCGCGAATGCCTGGAAGGGTTCCGCTTTCGAGGCGCGCCCTTCGAGATACGCCCGCAGCAGCCGCTCGAGCACGATCGGCACCTCGTCGGCGGGGATATCGCGCAGGACCTCGCGCCCCAGCCCGCGCAGTTCGCCGAAGCCGCCGCCCGCGTACAGGTGATAGCCCCCGACCTCCGACCCGTCCGCTGCGACCTTTGCGGCAAGGAGCCCGATGTCGCCGATCCTGTGCTGGGCGCAGGAATTCGGGCAGCCGGTCAGGTGGATGTTGAGCGGCATATCGAGGCTCAAACGCGAGTCCAGATATTCTGCGATCGCCACTCCGTGGCGTTTGGTATCGCTCAGGGAAAACTTGCAGCCAGCGCTTCCGGTGCAAGCGACGAGGCCCGCGCGGATCGGCGAAGCGTCTGCGCTCAACCCGAGCCCGGCGAGCGCCGCGGTCACGGCGTCCCGCGCGTCCTCGGCGATATCCGAGACGATCAGGTTCTGCCACGCCGTCAGGCGAATCGTGCCGCTGCCAAAGCGCTCGGCGATACCGGCAACGCCGTTCATCTGCGCCGCGGTCATCTTTCCGACGGGCAGCCCCACGCCGCAATACACGCGCCCCGCCTGCTTCTGCGGATGGAAACCGACGTGCGCTCCGCGTGCGAGCGGCAAGCGCGGCTCGCACTCGGCAAGCGGCAGCCGCGCAAGCGGCCTCGGCAGGCGCCTTTCCATTTCCGCGAGAAACTGCGCCAGGCCCATGCGATCGAGCACGTACTTGAGGCGCGCGCGCTTGCGGTCGGTGCGGTCGCCCTCGTCGATGAAGACGCGCACGATCGCTAAGGCCACCGGCACGCACTGCTCCGGCGCGATGACGACGCCGAGGTCGCGGGCGAAATCGCCGTGTCCGGTGATGCCACCGACCGCGACACGGAAGTACATGCCCTCCGGAACGCTCTTGCCCGGTGCGACGCGAACGGCGCTGAAGCCGATGTCGTTCGTATCCTCCAGCGAAGCGACCGCACCGCCGCCGTCGAACGCGATGTTGAACTTGCGCGGCAGTCCGTAGAGCTCGCGGTGGTTGAGGATCGTATGATAAAGCGCGAGCCCGAGCGGTCGCGTGTCGACGAGCTCCTGCGGATCGACGCCGGCGGTCGGGTTACCGGTGATGTTGCGGATGTTGTCCGCGCCTGCACCGCGTGAAGTCAGGCCCGCGTCGGCGACCCGCTCGAGCACCCGCAGGGCGTTCTGCGGGGCGATCTCGCGGATCTGCAGGTTGGCGCGCGTCGTGACGTGCGCGTAGCCGCCGCCGAAATCCTCTGCGATGGCGGCGACGGCGCGAAATTTGTGGGCGTCGATGATGCCGTTGGGGTTGCGCAGCCGGCACATGAAGGCGTTTTGCGCGGGCGCCACGTAGAACAGGCCGTGGAATTTGTACAGGAAGACGTCGGTGCCCTTCGGGAATTCGCCCTTCGCGGCGCTCGCTGCGATCTCGGCCCACATGTCGAACGGGTGCTTCGCGCGTTTCGCTTCCTCTTCCTTGGAAAGCTTTCCTCCCGCGGCGAGCACGCGGTTCTGCGCCGCGAAATGGATGCGCTCCGGCCCTGTCGGTTCAGCCGGGGCTCCTGCGGGCTGCGCTGCACGCGCGACTGCAAGGCCTCGACCGAGACCTTCCAGATATTGCTTCTGCTCCACGGTGAAATCGGCGCTCACTGCATCAGGCTGCATCCGCTTGGCTGCTCCGTTTCTCGTCGGTCGGCGCCGTGACTGCGCCGCTCGCGCGTGTCGTTTGCGGGAAACCGTGCGTTGAAACGTAATAGGCGCCGGCGACGAAGATTGCGCCGCCGACGATGTTACCGAGCGTGACCCAGGCGAGATTCCAGGCGAAGCCCGCGATCGAAACGGTTTCCGGATGATTTCCGACGAGCGCCAGCCCGAGCAGGGTCATGTTGGCGACGCTGTGCTCGAAGCCGTTCGCGATGAAGGCAAAAAGGCACCAGAAAATCACGATGCACTTCGCCGAATCCGAGTTGACGCGCGCCGACATCCAGATCGCGAGGCACACGAGCCAGTTGCACAGGATCGCGCGAGCGAACAGGGCGACGGCCGAGCCGTTCATCTTGGCGGCCGCAACCTTCATCACCAGAGTGTCCGGCGCCGAGAGCAAACCGCCGCCTCCGCCGAGCGCGAAGAGCCATACGAGCGCCAGCGATCCAACGAGGTTGCCGATCCAGGTTATCCCCCAGGAGGCGGCGATGTCGCCCACCGAGCCCGCGCCGCCGTAGCCCCGCAACGCCATTAACATCGTGTGTCCGGTAAACAGCTCCGCACCCGCGATGACCACCAGCGTCAGCGCGATGCCGAAAGAGGCGCCCATGATGAGCTTTTGAAGCTCGACCGGTACCTGATTGCCGAGCGTGAAGATCAAAAGAATCCCCATGCCCACATAGGCGCCGGCGAGCATGCTGGAGACGAGGAAACCCCCGGGATGGCGGCGCATCGCCGCGAGCTTCTTCTCCGCGACTTTCGTGAACCCGTCGATGGTTTCGGCGTACATTTTGGATTCTCTCCTTTTACTGGCTCAAAGCTTGGCCGTCGGGAGAACTCTCGCAAACGCCGTGCCATCTGCGACGCAGGCGTCATTCCGGGGCGCGGCACGAAATTTTCGCACCCGGCCGGTGCAAAACCACGGTCGAAACGCGC
>WNGL01059122.1_pt1 | contig 10277 bp, 12 predicted proteins | sample 5400591 | NCBI WGS metagenome assembly WNGL01 (sample SAMN13153377, study PRJNA577476) | soil metagenome | isolation source: 80 cm soil or saprolite under Garry oak tree replicate 1 | place: USA:California | collected 2016-06-15 | reverse complement strand
CGCCAGTCGTCCCAGGTAGCGAACCCTTCGGGGGGCGGTTCAAGCACGTATCCCAGGGCAGCCGCCCAGAAGCGGGCAAGCAGCTCGGGGTCCTTGCAGTCGATGACGAGCTGGAATCGGGCAGGCATCGCGCTCCCATTGGCTCAGCAGCGGCCCGGGCGTTCGCAAGTATGCCACGAGTAAAGGCCGGGTGAACCGGCAGACGGCACGCTGCCGTGGCGGCATGGTAGTCCGGCATGGAGCGGGAGACGGGCTATGAGGTTGAGGGCACGGCCGGCGGGCAGGCAACCGCCCCCAGCCCTGGCGCGACAAGAGCCGGCCACCCTGGCAACCGCGAGCAGATGACCGCCGCTCTCCGCGCGCAGATGGACGGCGGCACCCTCAAGCCCGGCGACGTGGTGTCCATTGTTGAGCTCATCGGGGCGTGGGCTGCGGCCCGTCCCCGGTCACCCAGGCAGTCCAGGACCTCGCACGCGAGGGACGCCTCATCCGCTACCCCGGATGCGGGTACATCGTCCCGGCCGGCCCCGGCACCTGGCCCCACGCCCCCACCTGCCGCCAGTGCGGGTACACCATCGGCAGTATCGACCACGCCACCGAATGCGGCGCATCAGCCCGCCCCGTGCCGGAAGCCGCCCCCCGCCGGAAACGACAGATCGCACCATCACCTACCGTGCCGCAGCTCGAACCAGGTCACCGTCCGCCCCCACGCCGCCACCACCCCCACCGCGCGGCAAGGCAGGCGACAAGCTGAAGCCCCCGCCCGCCCTCGGCGTCACGCCCGGCCGGGCACAGTACGGGTACCGTGCGCCCGCTTCGCCCGGCGACCTCTACCGTACGACCCCGGCCCTGGTAACAACGGCGACCGTACTGTCTCCCCGGCAGCACCCGCGCAGCCATGCGTGACGCTGTTGCCAAACAGCTCGCTCACGAGCAGCGCCGCGTCATCCCCGCACGGGTGTCCCGGCCCGAGCACCGACCCAACGAACGCGCCCGCGCCGCCCAGCCAGCAGGTCATAGCCAGCGCAGTGGCCGGGCCGACCCCGTACAGCCGCTCGGCGAGCACCTTCGCGCCGGTCAGGTGCCGGGCGGCATCCAGCAGCTCGTGGCGCAGCACCTCCAGCTGTGCCTCGAGGCTGGCGAGCACGTCCAGCGCGGTGGCCACCTGCAGCTGCCCGGCCGGGGACAGGTGCGCTGCGGAGGCCGCGCGCAGCGCCTGCAGGCTGCGGCTGGTGCGCAGCGCGGCCTCGCCCAGGGCCGGGGCGCCCTGGTGGAAGAACACCAAGCAGCTGCGCCTGGGCGGTGTGCCCGGCCCGGAGATCGTGATACAGCCCGAGCAGCGCCCCGGCATTCCAGGATGCGGGACGGCGGGATCCAGCACTCTGGCAGCCGGCCCTCGGCCAGCAGCTCCCGCAGGTGCCGGGAGTCGGTCTTGCCGGTCTTGGCGTGCCGCTTGCGGCCCCGGGCGAAAGCGGTATCGGCCGGCCCGGCAACATGCGCCGTGATGCCGGCCCCGGCCAGCTCCCCGGCGACATACCGCCAGCCGGTGCATCCCTCAAGCGCGAACGCGACGTCATTGCGGCCGGCGAACCGCGCCAGCCACGCACGCAGGTGCGTCCGGTCGGCCGGGGCGATCTGGCCACGCTCCACCTCCCCCGACGCGGTATCCAGATAGTCGAACGTGATCTGCTTCCGGTGGATATCGAGCCCGCCTACGATGGGCATCGGGACCTCCTCAAGCTCCGGAGGGGCGCGAACAAGCGCCCCGCGCGAAATGCCTACGCAGTCAATCGTGACGCGTCTGAGCTGAGGAGGTCTCCCGGCGAACCAGGCAGCCACCCAGCTCAGCCCGTCCCGATGCATGTCATCTATACGTCCGTGCCCGCGGGCTTCCAGCCGCCGATCCGCGCGGACAGCCACGGACACCATCCGTGCAGCGTGTTGACCTGCCCGAAGTGCTGAAGGCCCCGTTCTCTTGTCTTTCTACGACTCGGCAGTGCACCGGATGGACGTGAACTCCCAGTTCGCGTGCCGCCGGTTCCAGTCATCGCGCAGGCTCTCCCAGGTATGGCAGCCGACGAGCTCGACAAAGAAAGCGCGCCGACTGGGCGAGGGCTCGGGCGGCAGCCGAGGACTGTCCTGCTTTCGGGAGGACCCGAGCGCACCCGGAAGTACGGCCCGAGATGCTTCGCCAGCCGGTACCTGCGGACGGCCTGGCCGTGGGGCAGGTTCCCGGCATGGAAGCGCTGCAGCCGGTTATAGATCCCAGCGACCTCTTCCAGAGTGGGCGCGGGGCCCATGGTCATGGTGACCCAGGTGCCGACGCTCCAAGAGCCGTCCCGGATCTCTCGAGCGGCATAGACATTCACCTCCGGGGTGCTGCCGGTCAGCATGAGCATGGTGGTCCCAGATGGCCGTCACCGGTACCGCTCCGTCAGCGTCTCCGCGAGCCTGGCCATCTGACCGGGCGGTCCGCGTACGTCGACCCCTGACGCTGACTCCTATGTCAAGCTGCTTGCTGTGCGGACTGGTCGAGGCACCACGTGCCGACGTGCATCGCCCGGTAGATGTCGTCGGACAGGTAGCGCTTGAGGAAGCGAAGGCGCACTTGGGATTTCGCGGATGGTCCCGGCGCGGCGCTGGAGGAGGGCGTGGGCGCCGTCGTGGCAGCGGGCATGGGTGATGGCCATGCGGTGGGTGGCGGCGCTGAGCTGACGGTTACCGCCGCGGTTGAAGCCGTGCGCGTCCGCCTTGCTGCCGCTGGAGGCAGGGATGGGACCGTGCCGTTGTGTCAGGCGCAGGCGACCGGGCTTCGGAAGCGGCGGATGTCGCCGGTCTCGCGGAGGGTGCGGGCCGCGGTGACCCGCAGGCTCTGGGATCTCCGGCAGTTCCGGCACCAGGCGGCGACCAGGCCCTCCGGGTCTTGCTCCAGCTGTGTGATCTCTGCGGACAAGGAAGTGATCCAGGTGAGCTAGGCCACCGCGATCCGCCCGGCGCCAGGCGGCAGCACCGCAGCCCGGTCTACAGCGGGGCGGCCTGACGGCCGGGTTAGCGTAGCCGGCTCGTCATCTGGGTCCGCGCGGTTGTCCGGCAGCCGCCGGACCTCCAGCACCTGCTCGTGCAGGCGGGCGGACTGCAGGTGCGCGTCCTTGCGCAGCGCCGCCCGGGCGACGGCCAGGGTGTCGATCGGGTCGGCCTTGCCACGTTCCCGGCCGCCGCGCTGCTCGCCGGCCATCAGCCGGGTTGGCACGAACACCATCTGCTCCCCCGCCGCCAGTAGTTCCCGGATAAGCCTGCGGGCCACGAGACGGCATCTTCCACCGCCCAACTCCATCCTCCAGAGGCCACTTGCCAGGCCCAGGCGATCAGCTCGCGTGCCATCCCGGGCCAGATCCACGTAAGGGTTGACACCGCAACTGCGGATTGACAGGCTGAGAACGCGAGTTCCGCGAGCCTAAGCCGAGGTCATCTAGGGGGATGATATGCCTGATCAGCTATATTCCCAGGTAATGCGCCGCTCTTTCCTGCGCGGGGGAATAGCTCTATTAACTGCCAGCGCAGGCGCAACACTGATTTCATCCGAACCCGCCTCAGCCTCTGAGGCTTCCACAAGAGGGATTCTGCAGTCACACGAGGCCGTCGCGAGTGCCTGGCGCGCTCAAAGTGCCCCTCCCGTCCCGCCTGTCATCCGGTCGCGACAAGCGCTGAGCGAGGGCAGATGATCACGCCGCTCGGCGGCGGCGCTATCGCCACGTCCAACGAGAACGGCTCGCTGGCGATCTGGGCGGCTCCGCTAGGTCGCTGGTCTCAGCTACGCCTCGTGAGTCACCCTACCTATGACTCTTCTCTCGGAGTCGCCACCAACGGCGCCTGGCTACCCGTTGGCAACCCTTCCACGCTAGTCGTGGGACATGACTCCGGGTACCTGTCACTGTGGTCGTACAACCCGGTTGGATACAGGCTTTCCTTCCGCAAGTCGGTCAACCTTCAGAACCCGAACCCAGTCAATCCGTTCGGTTCGCACGTCCTCTACGGAATGGCCGTATTCAGCTCCCGGTCACCTGGCGTGGTGGTGGTCGGTTCTGATGACGGCTACGTTTCTATTGTCGCCGTTCCCGGCGGCGAAATCCTTTCACAGACGGTCTTCAACCCGGCGGCTCAACGAGGGATCAACAGCGTATCGACGCTGGGTAACAAGCTGCTCGTCAGCAACTGTTCAGTCGGGCCCGCTGACTACAACATGTGGTACTATTCCATACAGACATCGCCATGGGGAATCACGCTTCTCGACAAGAAGAACCTGATTGAGAATACTCAGCTTCCCCAGGTATTCAACTTCGATGCGATCTGGGGAGCTTACTCCGGCGGGGCTTGCTGGTTCGCTTCCACCGAAGAAGGCGTCCTATGGATGGGTACAGTGGCCACAGGTATCAATGTCATAGGTGAGCAGAGCCTCAAGGATCGCGCAGTTGGAGCCGCACTAGCCTATAAGAGTGATCCCGGGCGCCTGGTATCCGTGATAGACGACCTAGAACAGTTCGCCACGGGCGCCGCGTAGGAGCGACGGTCCCGCAGTTCTCCGTCGGCGGCGCCTAGCTAAGGTTCTAGCCCAATTTCGCGTCATACCAGCGCATAGTAGCGTTGTTCGCGCATATGTGTTTAGTCCCTGCGCGCTGCGGCCGTTTCCTTCATGCTGGGTGTTACCACACATCCCGCAGCGAGAAAGGAAAACGGCCGTGCTGGATACGGTCTCACGATCACGCGGGCAGCCGCAAACCATTCCGGATCCTGGCGGGGGGGCCGGTGCGGTGGCGGCGTCAGCCGGGGGAAGATGCCGCAGTCGCCGGACCCGGCCCAGGTCGCGGCCACTGTCACGACGCTGGGTATGACTCCCGGGTCACTCGCGATGAGCTTGGCGCCCCGGGGAATGACTGGCCCGATCGCCCATAAGGGTGGCAAGGCGCCGATCCAGGCCGGGCAGGCTAGCACGTCGAGCGGACCAACGCCTGGCATAACGCCTTCAGCCGACTGCAGCGATGCTATGAGCGGTGCGAGAGCGCGACATGACAGTCTGCTCTCCCTCTCGTAACCGCTGCCGCCCTTCCCCGTGTGGCCGGCTCTCCCGGCCCCGGAGTACACGGAAGCGCCTGGTGGTGGTGAAGCTTTACTCGGGGATCCTCTGGTCTCAGCAGCGGCACGCCGCGCAGTGATCAAGCTGTGACAAACAGGGTCATGCCAGATGGAAACCCTCAGTGTGTAGCGTATTGGCCAACGGGGGCGGCCGGGCTCCGCCGCGAAAAAAGCCAAGGCGAGCTTGAGGATCTCACTCCTCCTGCAGCCAGCGGTTCTCCTTCCGCAGCTGCGCCAGTTCCTCACGCTCGCTGCTGGCCAGACCCCAGTCGTCGCGCGTCTCGGCGTCCCGTTCCGCTGCTTGATCCGCTCCCGCACCGCGGCCTCAGTCAGGTCAAAATCCTTCGCGACCTGGCCGATGGACCGGTCGCCGTGCTGGCACAACTCAACGATCTCTGCCTTGAACTCCGGGGTGAACGAACGGCGGCGCCGAGGCTTCTTCCCAGGCTCCATGATCGGACATCTTTCCGGGGACAAAGCCCTGATGATGGATGTCCGCCAAAGCGGGCCCGTCCCACACCCTGGCCTTCGCGGCCGTAAGCAACTACACTTACTCTCAAGCGGCTACGCGCCTCCAGGAGAGTTGGTGTCGGCTACCAACCAAAGGAGGGATAGCACAACCGTGCTGTACCCCGCATGGTGTGCCTTGCCTTCTATACGTCTCGACTCAAATTGCTGCTGTGAATCAGCCACCGTCTTGGAAAGAGACGACCGCCAGGTGGCGAAGACGTGGCTGCCACGAACTAGAGCGAAATTCGAACTAGAAGCCAAGCCCTTCCCACCAACGTGCAGATGACACGGAACGGTGTAGCTCGCGTTCGGCTGCGGAGAATGTTCGAAAGGAACTAATATGGCGGGCGACCAAATCGAGCAGTTCTACCTGTCTGGCACGGTGCCTACCATTCGATCGACTGAATCCCGTGCTGATATTGAGGCCGCCTTTCCTGAGTTTGAACAGCAGATCTCTTCGTGGGGATTCCTTGCATTCGAAGTCCCTGGTATCGGAAAGCAAGTGAGTGAGATGTATGGCCTCTTTAGAGAGGCGTGCCGTTCGGCCTGTCCAAGTGTCGAGAGCTTTTCCTACGATCGGATTCCGCAATGGCTGGCCGGCGGCAATCATGGTTTCTTTCCTTACGGTTCCGAGATACCGCGTCTCTCTGGCGGTATCCCGGATCCGAAGGAATTCTTGCATGTAAGCGGAGCAATGCTCGAGAATCTACCTCCCGGAAGCGGCGACCTTCTGGAAGCGTTTCCCGATCTCGCAGCATCGGCCAAAACCACCTTTAGGATCGGCTTTGAAATAGCTGGCACTTTGGCTGAATTCTTTAGGTGCCGAATCTCGTCCGAAGCACCGGATCTCGGTCTCTCAAGGAGATCGACATCACTGCGAATCGTTCGGTACCGTGACACCTCCCAACGCGAGGTCCTGGCACATGAGCACTCAGGAATTCAGATGCTCGGTATTCAGTTCCCGCCCTCGGATGGCGGTCTTCAATACGTTCTTAACGATGGTACATGGGTCGAGCCGGTATTGGCGTCGACCGATGTAGTGCTGTGCAACGTTGGACGCATGCTCAGTAAAGCGTCCGGCAACCGCCTTCGACCGTCGACGCACCGCGTACATCGAAGCGCTTCGCAAGGGTATGAGCGATATTCGTGTGTGCTATTTGTGCACCCGGATCATGCCCTGGCTCAATGGGAGGTGGATGATTCCGGGAACTGCCAGCTGAACTCGGGTCATACGTGGGGTGACTTTGTTCGCGAGCGCGTGAGCGGTCTCGGCTTGGTTACAAAGTCGTCCACCCGGCCCTCCTGAACTGACGTATAGGAACCTGCCAGAGTCAATTTTAGGCCCACCGTCTGAGGTATCACGGGACAACACATAACAATCGCGGAGGATCACGTGTATAGGCAAGAAGACTCTTATGAAGTTAGATACCTCGCCAGTGCGGTCGCGGAGCGTCTGCGGGGACGGAGTGCGTCGCCGTCGGCGGATGCGCTCGCCAGTGCGGTCGCGGAGCGTCTGCGGGGACGGAGTGCGTCGCCGTCGGCGGATGCGCTCGCCAGTGTGCGCTCGCCAGTGCGGTCGCGGAGCGTCTGCGGGGACGGAGTGCGTCGCCGTCGGCGGATGCGCTCGCCAGTGCGGTCGCGGAGCGTCTGCGGGATCAGGCTGGTGACCAACTTCCGCTGCATGAAGAGACTGCCACGGAATCAGACGAGGGAGAGGTCTCCATCGAGAGGCGCGAAAATGAGGAAAGTGGCAAAAAAAAGTGACAGGCACGAGTCTGACAGACCCCGCCCGATTTGCAGCGCTATTGAGCGGGCGTAGCCCGTGTATCGCTCCGTCCCCGGCAGAAGCCCTGTGTGCGTGCAATTCCGCGCTTTCGCTGTGGAGAGTGCTTCCCACCTTCTTGCCCGTGCTGAACGAATGGATCGGGCCGGAGCGGGATCTGGCCGTGGAGGCGGCTCTCGAGAGATTGGAAGCAGTGGGTACCGCAGCTCGGGTCATCGCTGCCATGCAACTCGAATTGACGCGTCGAGTCGTAAACACACTTGATCACCACCAAATCCCATATAGCCTGCTCAAGGGGGCCGCGGCTCGGGTAGATCTCTACGGTGAGGGGCCTCATAACCGCGCTGGACTCGATATCGACATAGCGGTCGAGGCCAAGCATATAGATGCCGCCGCGACCGCGGTGGAGTCGCTCGGCTTCGTGCCTGCAGGGCTTAGCTCAAACGATGACCGGCATTATGTGACGATCGACCGCGTCCAGCAGGAGCGGGTTCGCCGGAATCACTACGAACTAGCCACCCTCGCACGGCGTCAGGTAATGCGAGGCCTCTCCAAGGCAACTGCTCAAAAGATCAAGGCTGCGCATGATATTGTGTTTTTCTGGCACGAACTCGACGAGAATGAGCTCGCGTGCTATGTCACAGTTGACCTCCACCATGGTCTTGGGATCGACATGCCCGTCGAAACCTTGGTAGCTCAATCTCGAGAGCGTACTCTGGGCGATAGGACGTTCAGGGTTCCGTCGCGAGCTTGGATGCTCTTTCATCTTATATTCAAACTCTACTGGGAGGGCGTCCATAACTATGGCAAGGGCGCGTATCAGTACGCCGACATAGCAAGGCTTGTTCCGAATCTAGACGACTCGGACGCCGTTAGCTTGGCCGAGCTGCTCGACGACTATCAGCTACAGGCAGGCGCCTGCTACGTCCTCCGTCGTATGGAGCCGGCCTTCGGCGTGTCGCTGCCGCCGCCGATCGCTGCTCTAGTAGACGAACTCGAGGCGAGTCCGAGAGCACTCTCGCCCATCGAGGCCAATGACCTGGGTGACATGTGGGAGAAGATCTGGAAGCAGCAATGAATGACGCACTAGCCATTCCTCGGCGGGAGCGGAATGAGATTCCAAGCGAACGGAAATCGCCACTACGGACCGGAAGCCTTATCGTATTCGAGGGGGTTGATGGAGTTGGTAAGACGACCCTTGCTGAGAAGGTAGCCAATCTTCTGACTCCGCAGATCAGATATGTATCGAGGCGACAGGCAGCTGCTATTTCCTCCGACTCCGGCAGGCTAATGGAGAGTCTCGCCGGCGTCCTGTGGCGATCCGGAGTAGGCGTCGAAATGCCTCTACAATTCTGGGTCCATCTTCAGGCGGCTTGGTTCGCCGCACACCGAGAAAAGCTGATCCGACCGCTTTGCGAAGAAGGCTGCAACGTCTTGGTAGACGGCTGGATCTTCAAACACATGGCGGGTCTACTGTTGCAGGGATACGACATGCCGACCCTGCGTACGATCTTCGAGGACCGTTACCCTCCTGATCACGTGGTTCTGTTGCGCCGAAGCCCGGAGTTGCTGCAGGGCTTGCGAGATTCGCCTTCGGCGTTCGAACTGGGACTACAAGCGAGAAGAATGACCGCTTCGGAAACGTCGAGTCACGACATCCGAACGCAGGTGGGCGACCACCTCGACGCGTTCGCCCGGCAACTGGGATGGACTGTGTTCGACATAAGGTCTGACGAGTCTCCGCACGCATCGGCCGAGCGGCTCGCTCTGGTTGTCCAGGATCTCATCGGTCGAGAGGCACCTGCGCCTTCGTCCGATGAGATCGGCGGTCGGAGTTCAGGGCGACGGGGTGGCCCACGGTCTCCAACATGGGGACCTCGGTGGCCGAGTCCGGGTAGGCCGTAGGACGCGGCAGTCGATGTCCAGCCGGTCGGCGGCGTGGCGGATCTCCTTGGCCTCGTACGGGCCGTAGGGGACCAGAACTCGACGTTGCCCGGGTAGCCGCGGCCCGGAGGGTTCGTACCTCTGATCGGAGGGACTCATATGCACCCAGTACCGCCGCTGGCCTCGCACAGCCTTCTCGTCTTCCTCGCCGCGATAGCTGTCCTGCTGGCAGTCGCCCGAGTGCTGGGCCGACTGGCCGAGCGCATCGGCATGCCCGCGATCGTAGGGGAACTCGCCACCGGTGTGATCTTGGGGCCCTCGTTGCTCATGCACGTGCTTCCCGGGGCCTCGCACTGGCTGTTTCCCGCCAACGCGAACCAGATGCACCTGCTGGACAGCGTCGCCCAGGTCGGCGCCGTCCTGCTCGTCGGCGTCACTGGCACCCAGCTCGACCTGCGCCTGCTGCGCCGGCAGGGCGGCACGGCCCTGACGGTCAGCGGGCTCAACCTCATCATTCCCCTAGTCCTTGGCGTGACGCTTGGACTGTTCCTGCCAGTCACCGTGGTTACCGGCCATACCAGCCGCGTTGTCCTGGCGCTGTTTATCGGCGTCACGATGTGCGTGTCCGCGATCCCCGTAATCGCCAAGACGCTGTCGGACATGCGCCTGCTGCACCGTAACCTTGGCCAGCTCATCCTGGCCGCGGGCTCGATCGATGACACGGTCGGCTGGCTGCTGCTTTCCGTTGTCTCGGCTGCAGCTACCACTGGTGTCCGGGTAGGCCACCTCCTGGTCGCGGTGGCCTACCTAATCGCATTCGTGCTTCTAGCCGGCACCGTGGGACGCGTTGCGGTTAAGAAGGTACTGACCGTGACGACACGAGCGGACGAGCCAGGTCCGACCGTTGCGGCAGCGGTGGTCATCATCCTGGCCGGTGCGGTGACCACGGCGTCGCTCGGCATGGAGCCGA
>WNGL01011221.1_pt1 | contig 10277 bp, 7 predicted proteins | sample 5400591 | NCBI WGS metagenome assembly WNGL01 (sample SAMN13153377, study PRJNA577476) | soil metagenome | isolation source: 80 cm soil or saprolite under Garry oak tree replicate 1 | place: USA:California | collected 2016-06-15 | reverse complement strand
AAGACGTATCCCGCGTAGAACACGGGCCTGCGCTCCGTTGCGAACGAGCAGGCGATCGACAGACCGGCGGCCACGCTGGCGAGTCGGATCCGGGCCCGGCTCTCCCGCACCGAGACCACCTGAAAGCGCCCCTTCTGCAGCGCATGGACGGGGTCTACGTTCGCGGCGTTTCGTGCCGGGATCACGACAGCCACTACACTCGTCGCCACTCCGATGACAACGGCCAGCGCAAGGACGACCGGACGCGCGGTGACCTCACTGGCTTGCTGGGCGACGCCGTAGAGATCGGCGGCGAGGCCGCTCAGCGTCGCCGCCGTCGCGTGGGCAATCAGCAAACCGAGACCCAGACCCGCGACCGATCCGATCGTACCCAGGGCTGCGCTCTCACCGAGAAACAGCCATCGGATCTGGCGCCGTGTCGCCCCGAGCGCCCGGAGGATGCCGATTTCAGACCGCCGCTGAGTTACCGCGATCGCAAACGAGTTGTAAATGATGAACATCCCGACGAAGAGTGCGAATGCACTGGAGATGCTCACCATGACGGCGTAACCCGCGAGCATCGTCTCGGCCTGGCGGCCGCGGGTCGCGGGGGGCTGGATCTCGAACCCCGGCCCCAGGAGAACCGTCAGCTCGCGTTCGGCGTCGGCGACCGTCACACCCGGCGCGAGCGCCAGATCGATTCGATCGAACGTGCGGCCCCGCCCGAACATTTTCTGCGCGGCATACACGTCCATGATCACCAGGCTCCCGCCGAACGCAGTCGCGAGGCCCGTGGGCTCCATGATGCCGCGTATGGTGAACGGCCGTTCGCCCAGGGCGGTCTGAAGCGGCAGCCGGCTCCCGACAGCGAGGTGGTGCTTGTCCGCCAGATCTTTCGACACGATCAGCGAGTCCGGCTGCGCGAGGAACACGAGCGGGTCGTCGATGATCGCGTCCTGACCGCTCTCGAGATCGTATTCGCGGAGGCGGCGATCGCCAGTCATGTCGACCCCGAGCACGAGGAGAGTGCCCTGCCGGGCCAGGCCGGACTCCGCGACCGCTTCGATCACCGGCACAGCAATCCGAACGGTGGACGCCGACTGCACCTTCTCCAGCACGTCTTCGCCGAAGCCCGCTTCGCCCGCGGTCACCTGGAGCTCAGTCCGCCCTGCGATTCGATCGATCGTCTGTGAGAAGGCAAGGAGCACGTTCTGATTGGCCGTGTGCATCGCGACGAACACCGCGACGCCCAGGACAATGCCGGCGACGGTGAGTGCCGTTCGCAAGACGTGGCGGCGAGCGTATTGCCAGCTGATGAGATGAAGCAGTCTCATCTGAGGACGTCCTCGACGATCCGGCCGTCGCACAACATCACGGTCCGTTCGCAACTGCCAGCCACGGCCGGATCGTGGGTGACGATCACCACGGTGGCGCCAAAGCGCGAGTGGAGATCGCGGATGAGCGCCAGGACGTCCTGGCCCGTCCGCGTGTCGAGGTTCCCCGTGGGTTCATCGGCGAGCAGGATGGGGGGATAAATCGACAGGGCCCTGGCGATCGCCACACGCTGTCGCTGACCTCCGGACAACTGATCAGGCAGATGGTCCAGCCGGTCGCCTAATTGAACGAGTTCGAGCAGCTCGCGCGCGCGCGCGGCGACCTGTTTCCGGGGCCAGCCGCGGAGGTGCAGCGGCAGGCCCACGTTCTCGAGACAGGTCAGAGTCGGCAGCAGGTTGAAGAATTGGAAAATGAAACCGATTTTGTCGCGTCGCACTCTCGTCCGGCCATCGTCGGAGAGTTGCGCAAGCGAGTCGCCGTCTATCCGAACGTCGCCGGATGTCGGACGGTCCAGCGCGCCGATCAGGTTCAGCAGCGTCGATTTGCCCGATCCGGACGGACCGACGATCGATACCATCTGGCCGCGGGCGATCGTCAGGCTGGCGTCGTCAAGCGCCGTCACCCCGGCGCGGCCCTCAAACCTGCGGGTCACGCCCTCCAGCTGGATCATGCCCTCAGTTTATCGGTTAGTGCGGTGGCGAACTGCACGCCGAGCGTGCGATCACGCTGGCGCCGGGGTCATATTGCGCGACGTTGTCGCCTCTGCCGGACGGCGTCGCCACGCGTCAATCGTGATGACGACCACGAGCAGCACGATGACCAGGCTGATGGCAACGTACCGATCGTCATCCGCTCTGAACACGGCGGGAATCAGACAGGTGAGCATCGCGGAGAGCGACAACCACGGCCCCGCGAGCGGATCTCGCGGCCACAAGAACGCGAACGCCAGCAGGATGCCGTAATAGTACGACGTCAGGTCGACGAAGAACGGAATCGCGCCGATGCCAAGCGTGAGCACGATCCAATCCTCCTGACCGCGACACGCAGCAGCGAGCAGCACCAGGAACGCAGCGACCACGACGTAATAGACAATCCGCCGCTCGTCGAAAACCCGGCGTCGCGCATCCATCCAGACGTCCCAAGGGGAATCCACCCAGAACCTCTGAACATGCACGCTCCGGCTCGCGGGCTCGAACGAAATCAGCATGGGAAGTCCGACGTTGTTCGTCAGCGGCGTCGAGAGGTGTTTCCGGCTGTTCCGCGCGAAAGCGCTCCACACCGACGGGTCGGGATGTCCGCCGACACCCACCGTGATCGACAGCGGAAGCCACAGGGCGAGGGCGAGCAGGGCGCCGGCCGCGAAGCGCCAGTGCGCCGGCGCGATCTGGAGACGCCTCGCGCGCCATGAGTCGATGGCGATTTTCAAGAGCAGTCCGATGACGATGAACCCGGGGAAAATCCGGAGCAGCGCGGACCAGGTCAAGGCAAAGCCCGAGAGCCACCAGCGCCCGCGTTTCGCCAGGCAGATAGTCGCCACCGCCAGAACAAGCCAGTCGTCCCGTAGAAACGCGCCGCCGATGTACGTGTACCGGGCTGGATAATTCGTGCCCCACCAGCACGCGGCCACGCAGGCGACGCGCCAGCCGAACGCCCACCAGACGACCCCCCACATGGCCAGGAGCAGTACCGGATCGATGAACGATAAGAATCGGATCTGACGCCAGGTCGCCGGACCGGTGTTGGAGAGCAGGTGGCCGGCGATGTTCCAGACGGGCGTGGCGTTGTAACCGTGGTCGCCCGCGAGATCTGCCCACTTCTGCGGATTGAGGTGCGCGCGAAACCAGTGGACGTCCTGGGTGAAGACGCTCCACCGATCGGGTGTGAATCGCGACTTGCACAGATCCGGGCTCAGAAGGGCGGGCGAACCAATCCGCAGCTCGTTCGTCTCGAGGTCTCTGATCCAGCGGGTCCTGGCCTCGCGCCCGAACCCTTCCTCCGCGTCCGCGACGGCGACGCAGTCGTACAGGCCCGTGTAGCCCAGTTCGGGGAAGTATTTCGACCCGAGATAGTAGTGAAAGAACTCGTGATAGTGGAGATAGCCTCCGACGAAATGAAACTTCCCGAAGTTCCACCAGCCGGCGAGGGCCACCATGCCGAGGACGGCGAGCGCCGCGTCGCGCAGCTTCCTGTGCCGTGCCTGGCGGCCCTGGCGCTCGGCCGCCCATCCCCACAAGAGAACCATGGTCATCAGCGCAGCGATGACGAGCTTGAGGGCGATAGCGCCGCGGTAATCGATCAGTGGCACACCCCGGATGAAAGGAATGGCCGGAGGCTAGAGGCAAAAAAGATGGCGGCGTCCCGTGAGGGACGCCGCCATTCCGGACTGCTCAGGGCCGGAGGTAGGTGAATGGTACGACCTGCAATTAGCGGGTTGCCCGACGACGAGCGCGATACGCGGCCGCCAGGGCGCCGGCGCCGAGCAGCAACATCGAGGCGGGTTCGGGGATCGTCGATCCGCCGCCGCCTGTGCTGCCGCCGCCACCATTCGTGGCAAATCCGGTCACGCACGGATCCTGGCCCGTGCCACCGCAATGGCCGTTGTTCACAAAAATGTGGCCCTCGAGGAGATTGGTCGCGCCGGTCGGTAGGCTGAGAACGTTGGCTGCACTCGCCCACGTACCGCTATTGTTCGTCGCGGTGAAGGAGAGCGAAGCGAGCGCGCTAGTGAACCCGTCGAAGTTGTTTAGCGTGTACGCGAAAGTCCCGAACCCGTCCTCAGTGCCGGACCCACCGTTACTAAGGGTGAGGGAGCTGAATCCTGAGAGTGTGATGGTGTCGGTCGAGTTGAATCCGAATGCTCCAGTCCCCCCAAGGAGATAGGTGAAGCCACCGGTTGTATCGCCGGTCACGGTGAACACGGCAGTTGTGCTATTCGTGCGATCGATAGACACCTCCGCGTATGGTGCGGGAAAGCCCGATAAGCTGGCATTCGGGCTATTGAGCGTGAATGTAATGATGTCGGCATACGCAGCCGAACTGGTGAACAGCGCGGCGGCGGCGGTTAACAACATCACCGGCACGACCGATTTCATCTTGAGCAGTCTCATAGTCTCTCTCCCCCCGGGCCGATTGTCCGACGATATGCGAGCAGCTGCCAGCCGGGCTGCAAAATTGTCTCCAGTCAGACTTGTGGAGCTAAGTGATTGATTATAGATGTTTTACTGTGCTATCAATACTCCTGAAGTCACCCTGAACGGCGACTTTACTCCTCAGCCTCGACGCTGCAGAAGCGCGCAACGGCGGGCATTTCAATTGCCTCATGAGCGGCCGAGTTCCCTGAAAAAGCCTCTGTGCGGGTGACGTTGGATTAACAGGTCTGTAATCAGGCTTGCAGATTTCCGGGAGTCAGCGTGTGCCCTCCGTAATCGGCGGCCCGCCAGGATTCTCGTAACCCACTGCACAAATTGATCTTCACTAATTGACCGCGCGACCGATCAGGCTGGATTTGTCTTTGCTCTAGCGTGGGTGCCCCCCCGCGCAGACAAGCCGATTCGAAAGGACGCGCCGATCCGGGCGAGAACCGCGCCCGGACGAACCGAAAGGACCGTACATGACTCGATCGCCTCGCCGAAACTTTGTCCTGTCTTCTCTGTTCGCCCTGGCGGTCGTCCCCCTCACCGCCGCCGTCCAGCGACCGTCCACCATACAGGAGCGAGCCCAGGGCGCCGAGCGGGTCGTCGTCGCGTCCGTTGCGGACACAAGCGCGAATTACGAGCGCAACCAGTTTGGCGACAACCTGATTGTCACGCACGCCAAACTGGCGGTCGAGGAAGCGATCAAGGGCGCCGGCGGGCCGGTGACGCTCGCGATTGAAGGCGGCACCGTCAACGGCATCACCCTCCACGTCTCCAGCCTGCCGGCGTTGTCGCGCGGCGAGCGCGCCGTGTTCTTCCTCACGCCTGGTCCGAACGGGCAATTCGTCCCCTACCTTCGTGGGCAGGGGATTTTGAAGCTCGACGCCACCAATCACGTCAAGGGCACGACCGTGTCGCTCGACGATGTGCGCCGCATGGCGCGCGGCCGGTAAGGGAGACGAATCATGCGAAACCGCCGATTCATTTTTCTGGCCGCTGCCATGATCCTCGCGGCGATTCCCGCAAGCCGCGCATACGTGCTCGAAGGCCCCAAATGGGCCGTCAATCCGGTGCCCTATTACATCAATCCCGTGAACAACGACGTCACTCAGGACGCAGCGATTGCCGCCATCCAGACCGGCGCATCCGCCTGGAGCATGCAGACGAACGCCAACACGTCGCTGTACTACATGGGTCCGACCTCGGGCACGACCCTCCAGAACAACGGCAAGAACGAGATCTTCTTCCGCAATACGTCCAATGGCGGGGTGATCGCGGAAACCTACTGGTGGGCCGACGCAAACAATCATATGGTCGACGCCGACGTCGTCTTGTACGACGGCGGCTTCACGTTCTTCACGGGCACGTTGGGATGCCTGAGCGGCGTGTACATCGAAGACACGATGACCCACGAATTCGGCCACGTCCTCGGCATGGCGCATTCGGCGGTCACGACGGCGACGATGTATCCGACCATGAGCTGGTGTTCGACGGATTGGCGGACGCTGGATCCGGACGATCAATCCGGAATCGAGGCGCTCTACGGCACCGTGAGTGCGAATACACCGCCGACCGTCACGATCACGTCTCCGGCCGCGAACTCGAGCTTCCAGCAGGGAACGTCGGTGACGATGATGGGATCCGCGACTGACAAGCAGGACGGCACGATCAGCAGCCGCATCAGCTGGTCATCGAGCCTGGACGGCGCGCTCGGCACCGGCAGCTCGGTGGCGTGGACGCCCTCGGCCGGAACGCAGGTGGTCACCGCGCAGGTGACGGACAATAACGGCGCGACGACCAGCACGCAGGAAAGCATCGTCGTGACCGCGGTGAATATCCAGCCTCCTGCCCCGCCATCCGCCATCGCGCTGACCGCGATTGGCACGAAGATCAAGGGCCTGCAACGGGTGTCGCTGACGTGGGCGGGAGCGACGTCCAGCAATGTCGATGTCTACCGGAACAACGCGCTCATCATGACGACCGCGAACGACGGCTCTCAGCTCGATGCCATCAACAAGAAGGGGTCGGGCACATACAACTACAAGGTGTGCGAGTCCGGCACGGCGACGTGCTCGAACGTCGTTACGGTGGTGTTCTAGTTCGCCTCTTCGCTGCCGGCCAGGTGCCTCTGGCCGGCAGCGTCGTTCCACGCACTATCAGCCCCTCCATCGATCTTCTGACGAGATCGTCTCGTCGGCGGCGAGCTCGTCGACCACTCCGCGTCCGCGATCGTGGCTGACCATTGGCACCGCGATCAATCGCACCACTGCGGGCACGACCACTGGTGACCTCAACCTTCAGGTGCCGGAACCCGCTTCGATGGCAGTGTTCGGTCTCGGCACGCTCGGCGCTGGCATCGCGGCCCGTCGTCGTCGTCGCACGCAAAACTCGTTTCGCCGGTTCACCGCGAGCCTCGGTGCCTTCGGGCGCCGAGGCTTTTTTTCTGACAGTTCCCAGCTCCCGGCTCCCAGCTTCCAGCTCCCAGCTTCCAGCTCCGAACGGCCGGACACGGCAACTGGCAACTGGCAACTGGGAGCTTGGAGGCTGGAAGCCGGGAGCTGGCAGCTGGAAGCTCAAAGCAGCTCCAAGTTGGCTTATGATAGGTGTGACCAAGAAAAAGTCATTCGTCCGGCAGACATCGGCGCCGGGCAGCATCGTCAGGGGTCCGCATCCCGGGTGAAAGCAGGCGACGGCCCGGGCGACTCTCGAACGCGCCCGAGAGTGGGGTCCATGGCGCAACTGTTGCTTCGGTCCTTCTCTCCCCTCTCTTCGGCGCAAGCGTGCGCTCCGTGGGCTCACGCCGGAACATGCATTTGGTGGATAAGATGTTGAAACTACGCGGTTATGCGATCGTCTGCACGCTGATGGTGTGCGTCGTAGCGTGCACGAGCAAGGAACAACAGAAACAGACGCACTATAAAGCCGGTAATGCCGCGCTCGAGAAGCACCAGTACGCCGAGGCCGCGCTGGCCTACCGGAATGCGCTGAAGATTGACCCGCTATTCGGCGACGCGCGTCTCAAGCTGGCGCAGACGTACGAGAAATCGGGCGATCTGGGCAACGCAATCCGGGAATATGTTCGGGCCGCGGACCTGCTTCCCGACAACATCCCCGTTCAGATCACTGCGGCCAAGTACCTTCTCATGGCAGGTCAGATGGAAGATGCGCGCGCACGAGCCAAGCGCGCCGTGGATCGCGCCCCGCAGAACGCCGAGGCCCACATTGTGCTCGGAAGCGCCATCGCGGGAATGAAGGATCTCGATGGCGCCATGAAAGAAATCGAGGAGGCCATCACTCTCTCACCTAACAGTAGTCTTGGCTACACCAACAAGGCAGGTCTGTTGTTAGCCCAAGGCCGGCGCGACGACGCGCTTGCAAATTTTCAGAAAGCCGTTCAGATAGAACCACGTTCTGTGGACGCACGCCTCGCGCTGGCAGGCTATTACTGGAATGTAGGTGCAGTCAAAGACGCCGAAACCACCATCTCGGGGGCGCTCGAGCTGGAACCGGCGAAGGGCGTTTCGAACCGGGTGATGGCGCTGCTCTATCTGAGTACGGGCCGCGCCATGGAAGCCGAACCGTACGTGAAGGCCATGGTCACCGCGGCCGGAACCTCTGACGCGCAGCTCCAATTGGCCGACTACTATCTGCGCACCGGACGAGTCGACTCCGCCAGGCCAATTCTCGAAAAGCTGACCGCGGACAAGACGGTCGCGGCGACCGCAAACGTCAGGCTGGCGCAGTTGGAATATGAGAAGGGCGATCACGCCGCGGCATACAAGCGTCTGGATGGCGTGATCGCCTCGGTCCCGACGAGCGTGGATGCCCGCGTAGTGAAGGCCCGCTATCTCGCCGCCGACGGACGTTTGAAAGAAGCGCTCCCGGAGGCCGAGGCGGCGGTGAAGACAGACCCCAAATCTGCGGTGGCAAATTACGTCCTGGGGACCATCAGGGCAGCGCTGGGTCAAACCGCCGAGGCCAAGGCCTCGTTCGGTGAAGTGCTGAAGCTGAATCCACGTGCCGCGAGCGCGCAGACTGCGTTGTCTGCGCTGGATCTGTCCAGCGGCAGCACGGAAACGGCGGTTCAACTGGCTCGTGATGCGGTGGCGAATCAGCCCAACCAGTTGCTGCCGAGACTGCTGCTCGTTCGCGGCCTGCTCGCGCGTGGGGACCTCGATCGCGCGAGCGCCGAGCTCGCCCCCTTGACGGCGAAACTGCCGCAGGATCCCCGCGTCCGTGCGCTGAATGGCACGCTCTTGTTGCTGAAGAAAGACACCGCGGGTGCGCGTCGGGAGTACGAGGGGGCGCTTCAGCGCGATCCATACAACGTCGACGCTCTGAACGGTCTGGTATCTCTCGATGCGCAAATGGGCCAGCCGTTGCGCTGGCGCGACCGCGTGAACTCGCAGTTGGCGCAGCGCCCGAGCGACCCGGGCCTGCTGCTCCTTGCCGCTCGGCTCGATCTCCAGGCCTCCGATCTGCCGGCCGGCGAAGCAAAGCTTCGGCATGTCGTTGAAGTGCAGCCCGCCAATCTGCAGGCGTACTCATTGCTCGGCGGTCTGTATTTGAAGGAGAAAAAGCTCGACGAGGCGCGTCGTGAGTTCGAAGCCCTCGCGACCCGACAGTCAACGCCCGTCGGGGCGAATACGATGGTCGGGATGATTCTGCAGATGCAGAACAATCCGGACGAAGCGATCAAGGCATACCAGCGGGCGCTGAAGTTCGATCCCAGCGCTCCCGTTGCCGCGAACAATGTGGCGTACCTGTACGCCGAGAGAGGCGGGAATCTCGAGCAGGCGCTGGCGCTGGCGAAAGCCGCATCCGATCGCCTGCCGGACGAACCAGCGGTAACCGACACCGTCGGGTGGGTCTACTACAAAAAGAAGCTTCCTGCCCTCGCCGTGCCGCTTCTCGAGAAATGCGTGACGGCAGCACCTCGCAATCCGCTTTTCCAATATCACCTTGGTCTGGCGTACGTGGGGACGGGAGACAAACAGAAAGGTCGGCGCGCCCTCGAAGAATCGCTGCGTCTGAATCCGACGTTCGAAGGCGCCGCCGACGCCCGTCAAGTGCTTGCGTCTCTCCCGAGCTAGCACCGAACGATGTCGACGTCGAATTACGCGGACTCTGCCCTGACCGCGCCGGCAACCGTCGCGGCGGCAGGTGTGCGGCGTCGCCCGCTCCTGCTCGGCCTCGTTGCGATCGAGCTGTTGGTGCTTTTCGCTCCGACGGTTCGCTTCCTGCTCGAGCGCTGGACCGTGAGCGTGTGGCACAACGCGCACGGCATGTTCGTGCCGCCCCTGGCGGCATGGCTCGCGTGGCAGGAGCTCGAGACCCGGACCGCTGCTCCTGTCGCGAGCAGTGCGTGGGGGTTCGTGTTCCTCGTCCCCGCGCTGCTGCTGCACGCCCTCGATGCCGGGATGCATACCGAGCTGCTATCGGCTGTCGCGCTGCTCATGGCCCTGCCCGGCCTCTCGCTGCTTCTTCTCGGCGCCGAACGAACACGGGCCATTGCGTTTCCGCTCTTCTTCATGGTATTCGCGCTCCCGATTCCGCTTGGAATCACCGAGACGCTGCACCTCGTGCTGCGTCATCTGACGGTCGCGGCCGCTACGACGCTCATTCCTTATCTGGGCATCAGCGTCTTTACCGAAGGCACGACGCTGCATCTCGCGAATGGATCGCTGCAGGTCGCGGATGCCTGCAGCGGCTTCTCGACACTGTATGCCTCGATGGCCGTCGCGACCCTCGCCGCCTATATGGCGGGTTCCACGGCACGGCGTGTTCTAGTCCTGGCGACGGCCGCCCCAATTGCGATCGCCACAAACG
>WNGL01014029.1_pt1 | contig 10281 bp, 9 predicted proteins | sample 5400591 | NCBI WGS metagenome assembly WNGL01 (sample SAMN13153377, study PRJNA577476) | soil metagenome | isolation source: 80 cm soil or saprolite under Garry oak tree replicate 1 | place: USA:California | collected 2016-06-15 | reverse complement strand
CGTTAAAACGATTAAAAGCCACGAAAAAAAAGATTGGAAACACTGGACAAAGCGACATATTTTCGTGCATACTATGAATGTGCATTTTTTGATGTGCTAACAAGTAATACACATTGTATTTACATCACGTTACGTTTGTTGCTGTTAACTACCCAAATATTTTTAAGCCGCTCAACGATGCAACAGCAAGAAGGAGAGGAAACCATGCTTGGAGCCCATGAACAACGAAGTGAAGTGGCGAGACTACTGGCACAGATTAGTGCAGAGTACGAAGCTGCTCAACGTGGCCTGAGTGGTCTAGCCTTCGGAACATCGCAACATGAGTTCATCACCGCCCGTATGGAACATATGGGGCAACTTCATAGCGAGTTGCATTCACTTGTGGGTGATATAGCCATTGCGATGATTGCTGATGAGTTGAATGCGACAGGTTAGAGCAAGCAGAGAAGAGAACTGAAGCAAAACGGCCTATCCACTCTGGGCGTTAATTTACAGTTCCGAGTGAGAGGCCTGGTACCCACTATGTACGCAATCTGAACAAAAATGGAGCGCAATTTCTTGCGCTCCATTTTTGTTCAGTATCCGCTTACGCCGCTTGCATAACTTCCTGCGCCTCAACCACCACCTGGCCATCTTGCATAGTCAAGCGTGCCACCTGACCAGGGGCAATCGTACCGGCCAGCACCGCATCAGCTAAGGCATCATCGACGTAGGTCTGGATAGCGCGGCGTAGTGGTCGCGCACCATACTCCTCATCGAAGCCTTCGCGCAGCAAGAAGTCTCGTACCTCATCAGTGATGACCAGGCTAATACCCTGCTCACTGAGTCGTGAGTGTACCTGGGCCAGCAGCAGATCAACGATGCGGTAGAGTTCCTCCTTGCCCAGAGAATGGAAGACCACAATCTGGTCGATACGGTTGATGAACTCGGGTCGGAACATGCGCTTCAGTCCTTCCATCGCCTTCGAGCGCATCGCCTCGTGCTGCTCATCGCCTGCATCCTCAGCCTTGTTCGGCAAGAAACCGATGCGTATAGCACGCTTGAGATCAGCAGTGCCCGCGTTGCTGGTCATAATCACCACGATATTCTTGAAGTCTACCGTGCGACCCTGGCCATCGGTTAAGCGGCCATCGTCCATGATCTGCAACAGCGCGTTGAAGACCTCTGGATGGGCCTTCTCGACCTCGTCGAGCAGGATCACGCTATATGGATATACTCCGACATGTCGAGCCGGATGAGATGGTCCTCGCCACCAAAGAGTTCAGCAGCCAACGCCTTCGCCAGTTCCGTCTTACCCACACCCGTTGGGCCAAGAAAGAGGAACGAACCAATTGGGCGCTTGGGATCCTTCAGGCCTGCACGAGAGCGGCGAATAGCACGAGCAACCGCACTGATCGCCTCGTCCTGACCAATGACATGCTTGCGTAGATCATCTTCCAGGTTGCGCAGATTCTGGCGCTCGCTCTCCAACATCTGGCTCACAGGTACACCAGTCCAGTTCTCAACTACCCTGGCGATATGCTCTGGTGCGACAAGCAAGGTCATCGTACCACCGGACTCAGCACGCGCCTTATCCAGCTTGCTTTGTGTCACAAGCTCCTGCTGGCGCATCAAGGCGGCACGCTCATAGTCTTCGGCATCTGCGGCGGCCTCTTTCTTGGCCTGTATGTCGGCCAGTTCCTTTTCCAGGTCGCTAATCAGGGTCGGGCTATTAACGCCCTTCTCGGTCACTTCCAGGCGCAAGGCTGATGCAGCCTCATCCATCACATCAATAGCTTTATCGGGCAGGAAACGATCATTGATATAGCGATCCGAGAGCTTTACGGAAGCCTCTACTGCTTCATCGGTGATGCTTATCCCGTGATGCGTCTCATAGTTGGCACGCACGGTACGGAGCATCTCGATAGCCTCTTCCACCGACGGCTCATCGACCATTATAGGCTGGAAGCGGCGCTCTAGCGCGGCATCTTTCTCAATGTGTTTGCGGTATTCATCGATTGTTGTGGCCCCAATACAGCGCAGTTCGCCACGAGCCAATGCAGGCTTAAGCATGTCGCTTGCACCGACTGCACCCTCGGCGGCTCCTGCTCCAACAACGGCATGTAATTCGTCGATAAAGACGATTATCTCTGGTGCCTGCCGCAGTTCCTCAAGAATGGTCTTGATACGCTGCTCAAACTGCCCGCGGAACATCGCGCCAGCAACCATACCGCCAATATTTAGGGAGACGATGCGCTTGCCACGCAACATAGCCGGGATATTGCCCTCGTTGATACGACGCGCCAGTCCCTCAACAATGGCAGTTTTACCTACACCAGGCTCTCCAATAAGCACGGGATTGTTCTTCTGGCGGCGACCCAATACGGTAATCACTCGACGCAGTTCACGCTCACGGCCCGCGGCTGGGTCTAATTTCCCTTCCGCAGCCTCGGCTGTGAGATCACGTCCGTACTGATCCAATGTAGGGGTCTTACTATATTTAGCTCGTTGCTCGGTAGTAGCAGTGTTTATGCCACCAGCAGCAGAGGCAGAATTCTTATTGGGGACGAAACCGAAGGGAGCACCGGGCACACCCTGTCCATCAAGGCCACCCATCTGGGCCATGGCACTCATCAGCTCATCAACGCACTGTTGACACAGGTAATGCTGTTCACGGCGACCGTCGACGATCTGATCTATACGCACGCGTGCGGGATTTTTTTGACAACGTTCACAAATCATGTTGTAGTATGCTCCTCACTAGGATGCGATATATCGCGATCCTTACTTTAGCAGTCTCGCTATGCGATTGCTAGATTATAGCACAGAACTTCCTGCTTGTCTAGCACTCTCCCGACGAGATTGCTAACTATGATAACATGGGCGAGGGAGGAGTTATTCCTGCATTGACGTGGCCTTCCTGGGGGGATACAATCAAAATAGAAATAGAGTAGCTGGGATGGATAGACAACATTTGGTAATCCGCGCATTGCCTCAATTAAAGAAACCACTAATACATGGACGACCCTTTTTTACTTCAGCTCGCTAACGCCGCTGAGTTGTTTATTGTACGGCACGCTGATGCTATCCCAGGTGCGGATGAAATCATCCCCAGCGGTATTTATGATGATCTGCCTCTCAGTCGTACGGGGCGGGAGCAGGCACAAGCCCTGGCCGAGCGACTCAGCAGTCTGAGCTTCAAGGCTATATACAGCAGTCCATTGCGACGTTGCCTGGAGACGTCGGCCCCATTGGTGGAGCGTTTAGGGGTGACGCCAGTCATCGTTCCAGGCTTGAAAGAGGTTCGGCTTGGCGAGATACGCTCCTTGCCCAAAGATGGTACCGATCTCGCAGCCCTGACCAAAGGCTTACAAGCACGCCAAATGGATATAGTGCGCATAGCAGGTAGCGCAGGAAATTGGGATGCCCTTGAAGATAACGAGCCATCGAAGGAGTTCCGTAAGCGCGTGGTGGAGGCGTTGGATGAGATTGCAGGGCACCATATTGGGGAACGGGTTTTAGCGTTTGCTCATGGCGGCGTGGTGAATGCCTATGTTGCCGAGGTGCTGGGGCTGGAAAAAGACTTCTTCTATCCTGCAGGCAACACGTCGATCACCGTTGTACGTGTATCAGGCAAGCACCGCGTACTCTTTATTTTGAACGATATTGCTCACCTGAGAAGGGTGTAAGTAACCTGGCACCCACAAGGGGCATCCCTTGTGGGTGCCAGGTCAACCCACTCTACAAGTATCTACCGATTCTGCCAGCCCTGCCACATTTTCTGGCCCAATGCTGCGATCCGGCGACGAGTCTCAGAGCCAGGCCATGGTGTGTAAAGCAGCACGAGGACTAGACCCGTAAGTAGGCCCACGCGGAACATCGCTTTGCGCCTCTGGCGCTTGCGTGCTCGTTTTTCGAGTTGAGATTGCAAGGAATTCTGTACGTCTTTTACATTCTTCCCGGCCTTCCTCAAGCTCTTGCGAGCACTTTTCGCACTCTGTTGCCAGGTATCCTGCGCCACACCTAGCCCCGCTTGCAGATTTTCCTGAACAGTACCCTGAATGCGTTTCAGGTTTTTCTGCGCCTTCTTGAGGTTCTTACGTGTACGTTTCGAACCCTGTTCCCAGGTATCTTGTGCCGCACTCAACCCTGTCTGCAGTGCCTCCTGCGTCTGAGTCAAGCCAGCTTGTACACGCTCCTGGACGGCCCCCTGGACACGCCTCATGCTTTTCTGCGCCTTCTTCAAGCGAGCACGTCTTTTATTAAACGTCAGCAGCTTCTGCGCTACTTCAAGTCCCACAAGTAGCGTACTGAGCATATCCTGGGCCTTTTCTAGACCCGATTGTACGCCCTCCTGTACCGTAGAAATGGTCGATTGGGCCACATCTTTGGCCATACCGCTCACCTCTTTCACCTTATCGCTATTAAGCTGATATCGATCAGCAATATCCTTAGTGGTGCTCAAAGTTTTTTCGCCTTCCTTTCAACCTATGGACAGCATACTCATGGGTTACATTTAGAGCACGCTTTTGGTGGCAGTTGGGTTTCACCCATGTCTAAAAATATGATACCATAATGTACAGAGGCCGCTACCCTATTGTACAGGCATCTGTTCTGTCGGGCGGATCGGGAGATACTGGAGGAATAAACATGGACTTAATGGACAAACTTGCAAGCCTGGCCCAGCGATATGAAGAACTGAATACCTTGATGGCGCAGCCAGAGATGCTGGACGACATTTCGCTACTGCAACGCTATGGCCGCGAACATGCCGAACTCGAAGAGGTCGTGCAAAAATACAATGAACTGGTTTCAAATGACAAGCAGATAGCCGAAGTCCAGGAGATGTACGAGGACAGCGACGATCCAGAGATGCGCGCTCTCGCCTCTGAAGAACTTGAACACCTCAGAGCCAGGAAAGAGCGGCTGCTTGAGGAGGTAAGAGTAGCCCTGCTGCCTAAAGATACTATGGATGAGAAAAATGCCATTGTTAGCATTCAGGCAGGTGCTGGTGGCGACGAGGCTGCGCTCTTCGCAGGTGAACTGGTGCGCATGTATACCCGCTACGCCGAGGGGAGACGTTGGAAGATCGAAATCCTGGACATCAATGAGACTCAACAGGGTGGCATTAAAGATATCACCTTTGTCGTCAGGGGTAAGGGCGCGTATAGCCGCATGAAATATGAGGGTGGTACTCACCGCGTCCAGCGCGTCCCTGTCACCGAGGCGAATGGGCGTATCCATACCTCAACCGCCAAGGTGATCGTATTGCCAGAAGCCGATGATGACATTGAAATCGAGATCAAAGACAGCGATATTCGTGTTGATGTCTACCGCTCGACAGGTCATGGCGGCCAGAGCGTGAACACCACTGACTCGGCAGTACGTATCACCCATCTACCTACGGGGTTAGTCGTCACCTGTCAAGATGAGAAGTCGCAGCTCAAAAACAAGAACAAGGCTCTCTCCGTCCTCAAGGCTCGCTTGTGGGACATGGAAGAGGCTCGCAGGCAGGAAGAACTGAGTAAGACACGACGCTCCCAGGTACAGATGGGGGACCGTAGTGAGAAGATTCGTACTTATAACTTCCCGCAGGATCGTGTGACCGATCACCGTATCGGCCTGACACGCCATAATCTACCCGGCGTGCTCAATGGTGAGATCGACGAATTCATTGATACCTTGATCACAGTCGATCAGGCGGACAAGTTGCAACACCTGTTTGAGGAGGATGTAGCAAAGGCACGATAAATCGTGTTTCTATAGAAAGGCAGGCAACTTCAATGACACAACTGGTAATGGGATATGTTAAAACGTATGAGGCGGCGCTTCCCGAGCTCAACCCTTCTTACAGGTTGCTGCTCGGCCCTGGCCCATGCAATGCAGACCCGCGCATTCTGCGTATTGCTTCGGCACCACAGCTCGGGCATCTCGACCCGGAATTTTTCGGCATTCTCGAAGAGACCGCTGAGCTACTGCGCTGGATATTTCAGACGAAAAACGAGATGACCCTTTGCGTTTCCGGCTCTGGCTTCTCTGGTGCCGAGGCGGTACTCAGCAACCTCCTCGAAGAGGGCGATACAATCATCGCTGGTAACCTGGGGTTTTTCAGCGGCCAGATCGTCGATATCTCGCAGCGCGCCGGGGCTAAGGTCGTAAACCTGACGACCGAACTCGGTAAACCCCTGGACCCCGCAGTACTTGAGCAGGCATTCAAAGAGCACCCAGGCACGAAAGTATTTGCGACGGCTATTGCAGAAACCTCCACAGGCCTCTTGCAACCACTCGAAGAACTGGAGCGCATCACCCATGCCCACGGTGCCCTCTTTGTGGTGGATGCGGTGTGCGGCCTCGGCGGTGTTCCCATGGCCGTCGATGCGATGAAGATCGACGCGTGTTATGCTGGTAGCCAGAAGAGCCTCGGTGCCCTGCCAGGTTTGGCACCAGTAACACTCAACGAGCGGGCGGTGCAAACAATCAAGAAGCGCAAAAAGCCCGTACAGAGCTATTACCTCGACCTGCAGAACCTCAACCGTTACTGGAACGGCGACCATACCTACCATCACACCGCATGCAGCAATCTTGTCTATGGCATGCGCGAAGCTGTACGCATTGCTATAGAGGAAGGGTTAGAGGCACGCTGGGCACGCCATCAACTCCACGGCGATGCGGTGAAAGCTGGTATTGAAGCGATGGGCCTGAAAATCTTCACACAGCGTGAGTACGCCCTTTCTGTCCTGACCGCTATCAGCCTCCCAGAGGGTGTAGATGAGATGGCAGTTCGCAAAGGACTGCTCGAAGAGTACAACATCGAGATCGGTGGTGGATTCGGGCCGCTCAAAGGTCGCTTGCTCCGCATTGGTCTCATGGGGTACAACTCATGCCGTAAGAATGTTGACACTGTGCTCGCAGCACTTGAGCATGTGCTCCCACGCTGCGGCTTCGAGTCACATGTTGGTGCAGCTCTGGTCGCCGCCGATGCTGTATATAAGGGCAGGGATTAAGTAGGCTCCCCAAGTGTGGCAAGGGCAGTTCGCGGCGGAGCCACGAACTGCCCTTGCCGCATACAAAGAAGAGGTAACCATGCCTTTTGAACAGCCACAAGCTATCCGCACCATCTTTTTTGATGCCGGCTTTACCCTGCTACACCCATTTCCCTCCACGCCTGAAATCTGCCAGCAGGTCTGTCAGCGCCTGGGTCTGCACATCCATCTTGACGAGGTTAAAGAGCGGATGACCGACGCTCAAGACTACTACTATCGGCACATGGGCCTCAACCGCCATACCTGGGCCAGCGAGCAAGCCATTTCAGAGTTCTGGATCGGCTATTATATGAACCTGCTTCGCCCGTTTGTTGAAGAACACGATGAGGCGCGCCTCTATCAACTCGCGCAGATCATCAACCAGGAATTTGACAAACACACGAGTTGGCAAGTCTACCCCGATGTGCTACCAACGCTGGAAGCACTCCGCGCCTATGGGTACACGCTTGGCGTTATTTCCGACTGGGGTATTGCCCTCGGTCCTATCCTGCGCCGCCTTCACCTCACTCCCTACTTTGATTGCTTGCTTGTATCAGCCATGACTCGCCATGCCAAGCCTTCGCCCATACTTTACGAGTTAGCATTACAGCGAGCCAACTCTATTGCCGATTATACACTCCATATAGGTGATTCTTATATTCATGACGTGCTGGGTGCTCGTGCTGTCGGCATGACCCCGGTGTTGCTTGACCGTCTGGGGCGCCTGGAAAAGAGCAACGTCGATTGTTTGCTCGTGCATTCACTCTCTGAATTACTGGACCTGATGGAGGTGCGCGATGACCCGCAGACCTACAGATAAACGTGGAATATTCATCCTGGCCTGGGCAGGTATTGTGATAGGTGCTACTGCTGGTGCCCTTACAACCTTGAGCAGCTATGTTCGACGCGAGATTCGTCGTCGCGGATACCCCTCATGGGATGATTGCCGTTGCGACTTCAAATCCAAACAAACGATTTTTCAAGTCTGGCACAGTCAGCACGAGCAACGCGGTGAAACAATTGTCGCCCAGGAATGGGGCTTGCGCCTGTCCAATCCACCATACTGGCTGCGTCGCCTGCTCCATGATAGTGCTCAGATCATTGATACGCTCAACCCAAGCAGTAATTACGTCGAACGCGTAACGCTCAGCCCGCAGGAGGCATACCAACTTGCAATTTTGCTCAGAGGCACATCATCCGAGGAAGAAATCCCCCAAACGAACGCTCAGATTGTGTGGCGGCGTGAGGTCTTGCAGATGCCTCGTCACTTCTTTGATGGATGCATCCGTCGTCTCTACCCTGCCCAGATTCCGCAAGAACGCCTGGGTGGTGCTCAACCACTCCCTGCCTTATGGGATGTTCATAGTAACCTACCACTCCCAGCAGAAGGGGATATTCTTGAGACTCCTGTTGGCACACGCATTGACTGTATCGGCTGGACACCATCACAGATATCCTACTGCACTGTACGTAATGAGCAATCGAAAGAACCGTAAAGCCCTACAGCAATATTTACCTATGCAAACATAACTGTTATACTACACGAAGAAATGCCGCACATGAGTATTAGCTTATATCAAATCCGGTTGAATAGTGATGATGAAGAGCGGGAGTGCAGAGGGCGGCCAGCCCTCTGCCGGGGTTCGGGGTGTCCCCGAATAAACGTTCTTTAAAACGGATTTGATATTAGATGAAGAGAGGAGGTGGGAGATGAACAAACTGGGGGAACAGTATAAACCTACCGCCTTACAAGACGCAATGGGAGACCCATTGCGTTCTGAGCAACGTACAGGTGAACTACTGCCACGTGTCCTTTCGCGAGTAGACATGCTCACTATTTTCATAGTAATTGTCCTCTTTATCCCTAATGCCTCCATCGTACAAGCCACACAGGGAGCGGGAGTCGCTACTTATTTCTACTGGGTAGTTGGTAGCATAACGTTTCTGCTACCTGGGGCAGTTATCGCAGGACAACTCAACCGCTTTATGCCGGTTGATGGTTCAATCTACGTCTGGACTCACCGAGCGCTCGGGCCGCTCTGGGGCTTCTTTGCTGGTTTCTGTGCCTGGTTTCCCGGTATCTTAGTACTACTCGTCGGTGGCGATTCTGTACTCTCTTTAGTACAGGGCATTGGCGTACAGGTCTCTGGAGGCAATGCTAATTGGCTCACAGAGCCCTGGCAACAAGGAATCTTTGTACTTGCTGTCCTTCTCCTTGCCGGTTGGCTCTCTACATTGCCTCTGCAACTTATAATGAGGCTGGCCAAGGGAGTTGTGCTCCTTTACGGATTGGGTATTTTGATAGTTGGACTCGCAGGTATCGTCTGGCTACTCAGCGGTCATGCTCCTCAGATCCCACTCACCACTAGCAAATTAGGCTTTGGAGGACAAAACATCGTATTGTATGGGGTAATCGTTCTGGCCTTGCTCGGAGTTGAAGTTCCGCTTAACATGGCAGCCGAAACAAAGCAATTCCATGCTGCTAGACTCTTTCTGCGCTGGGGACCATTGCTCGTGCTGGTAGCTTATCTCATTGGGACATTTGGAGTGATGGCGGTCGTACCAACGGACATGGCAAGCTCACCATACTCGACTCTCACTGCCGTAAGCAGCGTTTTTGGTGTTCCTGCCTCTATCATAGTAGGACTTATCTTCATCGCTTTTTTCGTGATCGTCACCACTGTTTATAATGTTACCTTTGCACGCCTCTTGTTCGTCTCAGCTTTGGATCATCGCCTTCCTACAGCTCTCGCCAGGGTGAATCGACACGCCGCACCGTCCCATGCCAGCAATGTGCAGACGATCATCGTTATGCTTATTGCCACTTTCACCTACTTTATAGGTCCGTTGCTCTATCCAGGGGAAGGGGCGGATTTCGCCACTAAGGTTTATAATGTCTCACAGGCCACTACAGCCGTCATCTGGTGCATCTCCATGGTTATCCTCTTTCTCGATCTCCCTATTCTCTTACGCCGTTTTCGAGGATTTCTTGCCAAAAGACCAGATCAGCTCATTGCACCTCCCTGGGTACTTTACCTCTGTTGTGCGGTAGGAGGAGCGGCAAGCCTGCTAGGCATCTGGACAACATTGACTTTATCATGGGTCAGTGCCCTCATTCCTAACGATCAGTGGACACTATTTGTCGGTATGTCCGCACTCGTTTCGCTGATCATCGGTCTGATCGGCTCAGCGTACCCGCGCCTCCTGGGCAGCCTGAATGAGCAGACGGCAGCGGCGCGCGAGAATGCCCACCTCTACAGTGAATTGCAGGCCACCTACT
>WNGL01012946.1_pt1 | contig 10281 bp, 8 predicted proteins | sample 5400591 | NCBI WGS metagenome assembly WNGL01 (sample SAMN13153377, study PRJNA577476) | soil metagenome | isolation source: 80 cm soil or saprolite under Garry oak tree replicate 1 | place: USA:California | collected 2016-06-15 | reverse complement strand
GATCTCGGTGTCCCCGTGGTACCGCGCCGCGAATTCGAGGATCGATGGGATCGTCAGCGGCGTCGCCATCATCTGTCCGAGCATGATCCCTCCCTTTCCCTGGTTGATTAGAACGCGGCATCCTCGAAGCTGCGGATCGCGTGCCCGCCGGCGAGGATGGAAGTGGCGAGCCCCTCGCTTTGCGGCAGCAGCCGCTGCATGAAGAAGCGCGCGGTGTTGAGCTTGGCGCGGTAGAAGGCGGCCTCCGGGCCGGCGACCTGCGGCAAGGCGACTGCCGCCATCCGCGCCCACATATAGGCGAGCGCGACGAGGCCGAAGAGGCGGAGATACTCGGTCGCCCCTGAAGCCGCCTCCTCGGGCTCGCTCTCGCCATTGCGGATCAGCCACTCGGTGACGTGGCGTAGGCGGGCAAGGACCTTGGCGAGCGGCTCGACGAATTCGGCGAGCCGGGTCTCGGCGTGCTGCGCCGAGATGAAGGCTTCGAGCGGATCGAAGAAGCGGCGCGGCAGGCCGCCCGTCAGTTTGCGGCGGACGAGATCAAGCGCCTGGATACCATTGGTGCCCTCATAGAGCTGGGTGATGCGAACATCGCGCAGGAGCTGCTCGACGCCGTGCTCGCGGATGTAGCCGTGACCGCCGAAGATCTGCACGCCGAGCCCAGCGCACTCGAAGCCGAGATCGGTGAAGAGCGCCTTCACCACCGGGGTCATCAGAGCAACGAACTCGTCCGCCTCGGCGCGGCAGGCGGCGTCGCGATGGCGATCGCGGCGATCGAGCGCCTGGGCGACCCACTGACCGAGGCCGCGCATCGCTCGGCGTTCATCATCGTGAACATCGCCGCCATGCCGGCATGCGGTGCGCCGACCAGCCAGCCGGTCGCCTCGTCGAAATTGATGACGCAGGTCGCCGAGGCCTTCATGCCCATCTTGTGCTCGAGCGCGCCGCAGGCGACGCCGTTGCGGCGCAGCGGGCGCCCCTCGCCATCGGGCAGCAGCTTGGGCACGACGAAAAGGCTGATGCCGCGCGTGCCGGGAGCGGCGCCGGGCAGCCGCGCCAGGACGAGATGGACGATGTTCTCGGTCAGGTCGTGCTCGCCGGCCGAGATGAAGATCTTCGTGCCGCTGATCCGATAGCTGCCATCGTCCTGCGGCGTCGCGCGGGTCCGGATGAGGCCGAGATCGCTGCCCGCCTGCGCCTCGGTCAGACACATCGTTCCCGACCAGCTGCCATCGAGCAGTTTCGGCAAATATTGGCGCTTCAGCGCCTCGTCGGCATGCGCCGCCAGCGCCGCATAGGCGCCGACGGAGAGGCCGGGATAGAGCGCGAAGGAGAGATTGGCGGCGCAGATCATCTCGTCGACGAGGACGGCGACGGCGTGCGGCAGGCCCTGGCCGCCATAGTCGGGGGCGCCGGCGAGCGATGTCCAGCCGCCGGCGGCATAGGTCCGGTACGCCTCGCGAAAGCCCGCGGGCGTGCGCACCACGCCGTTCTCGAAGACGCAGCCCGCCTCGTCGCCACTGCGATTGAGCGGCAGCAGCACCTCCTCGCTGAACCGGGCAGCCTCGTCGAGGATGGGATCGATGAGGTCGGCGGCGAGATCCTGACAATCCGGCAAGCCACTGAGATCCTCGATGCCGTGCAGCTCGTAGAGCACGAAGCGCATGTCACGCAGCGGAGCCTGGTAGGTGGCCATGATCCCCTCCTTGGCATCGGAGGCTCAATCTATACCAACCGACATGTACGAATGTCAAGTGCACTTTATATATCGATAGCTCTCTTGCAAACCTGCATGGCTGGCCAGCCACTTGGCAATGGCGACTTTCCCTATATCAAGTTGACTTTGCCCGCGGCTCCCGCGAGCATGATGCGATGAGCGACGATGCAGAGGGCGATCGCGCGAGACTGTGGAGCGTTGCCGAGCTCGCCGGCGAGTTCGCGCTGACCGCGCAGGGTATCCGCTTCTACGAGGAGAAGGGGCTGCTGTCGCCGGCACGCGTCGGCAAGACTCGCGTCTTCAACTATCGCGACCGTGCCCGCCTCATCCTCATCCAAAAGCTGCGCCGGCTCGGGTTCTCGCTCGATGATGTTCGCGAATACCTTAGCTTCTATCGCTCCGACGCGACGGGCGCCGCGCAATACCGATTGGGCTTGGAGAAGATCGGCGAGCGGATCGCCGATCTCGAGGAAAAGCGGCGCGACATCGACGAGGCGCTCAGCGGGCTGCGCGCCCTCCGGCGTGAAGCGAAGGAGCGGCTCGGCGAGGCGCTTGCGCGGGGAGCAGCAAGGCGCGCAAGGGCGCCGGCGCGCGGTGCCGGGTCGGCCTGACGATCAACCGCCTTACCCTTTCAGCCCCGTCAGCGCGACGCTTTCGATGATGCGGCGCCGCAGCACGAGGAAGATCACCAGCATCGGCACGACGCTGATCACCGAGCCGGCCATCAGCTTGCCGTAATCGCTGCTGAATTTGAACTGGAAGGCGGTCAGGCCGACCTCCATGTTGAAAAGGAGCTGATCGTTGGCGACGAGCAGCGGCCAGATGAAGGCGGCCCAGCCCTGGATGAAGGCGAAGATGCCGATCGCGCTCAAGGCGGGGACCGACAGCGGCGTGATGACGCGAATGAGGATCCACCACTCGGAGGCGCCGTCGATCCGTGCCGCCTCGAGATAGTCGCTCGGAATCGCCGAGGCGACGTGCTGGCGCATCAGGAAGATGCCGAAGCTCATGAACAGGGTGGGCAGGACGATGCCCTGATAGGTGTTGATCCAGCCGACCGCGATGAGCTGGATGTAGAGCGGGATCATGTAGCTTTCGAACGGTACGATGGCGGTCGCGATGATCAGACCGAAAAGCATGGTGCGGCCGGGGAAGCGGTACTTGGCGAAGACCGCGCCGGCGACCAGCGAGGTGACGGCGACGCTCAGCGTAGCGGCGACGGAGAGGCCGACGCTATTGAGGAAGAACCGCGCGAAAGGTGCGACCTCGAAGATCCCCGTGTAATTGGCGAAGGTCGGCGCGACGGGCAGCAGAAGCGGCGGCCAGATCGCGATCTCCGAGGCCGGCTTGAACGAGGTCGCCAGCATCCACACCATCGGCAAGATCATGAAGACGGCGCCGAGCATGAGGATGGCGTGGACGACGAGATTGCCGATGCGCGCGCCGACGCTGCGCGGGAAGCGGTCCGGTGTCTTGCTGCGCCGCCGCATCTACGCCTCCTGGCTCCGCGCGAGGCGGAACTGGATCCAGGTGAAACCGAGCACGATGAAGGTGAGCATGACGGCCTCCGCCGAGGCGTAGCCCATCTTCAGATACTGGAAGCCGTTCTGCCAGATGTCGAAGACCAGCACGCGCACCGCCTGACCAGGCGACGCCTGCGATCCCACCGTCATCACATAGACCTGGGTGAAGACGTTGAAGGCATTGATCGTCGCCGTCACCAGCACGTAGAGGAGGATGGGCTTCAAGAGCGGCAGAGTGATGTAGCGGAAGCGCTGCCAGGCGGAGGCGCCGTCGAGGCTGGCCGCCTCGTTGTAGGTTTCCGGGATGTTGCGGATGCCGACGAGGAAAAGGATGAGGTTGTAGCCGAGAACCTTCCACACGCTCATGATGATGAGCGCCCACAACGCGATCTTCGGGTCGGTCAGCCACGCCACCGGCGGGATGCCGAAGAGGGACAGCACGTAGTTGAAGAGACCGTAATTGTAGTCGTAGATCCACTTCCAGGCGATCGCCATCGGCACCATCGGCGTGATCACCGGCAGGAAGTAGACGGTCTGGTAGAAGACCGAGAAGCGCCCCTTGCGGGCGAGGAAGACAGCCAGCGGCAGGGCGATCAGCGTGCTGAGGACGACGGTGGCGATCGAGTAGATTGCGGTGTTCTTGAGCGCCAGAAGGAAATTCTCGTCGCTCAGCAGGTTCTCATAGTTGGCGAAGCCGATGAACGGCTTCAGCGGGCGGATGAGATCCCAGCGATAGAAGCTGATGACGACGCTCCAGATGATCGGCACGACGCGGACATAGGCGAAGAGCGCCAGCACCGGCGCCAGCGCGACATAGCAGAAGAGCACGATGCGCCAATCCCACTGGCGGAGCAGCCGCCACCGCGAAAACCAGGGTTCGACGCCGACGCGCTTGGTCGCGATGTCTTGGGCAAGCATCTCCACGTCCCGGGAGAGAGAACGGACGGAAGAGCCGTTTTGCGGCTCTTCCTCGCGTCAGCCGCGCCGTGCGGCCTAGCTGGTGCCGTAGAGGCCCGCCTCCTTCAAGAGCTGATCGGTCTGCGCGGCCATCGCCTTAACGGTCTCGGCGAGCTTGGCGGGGTTGCCGTTCAGGCTCGGATCGATATAGGCGGCCACCAGCTTGTCGGCGAGCTTGCTCTCGATCTCGTCCCACGGCGCGAGGACGGGCTCGATGTAGTAGGTCATGTCCTTGGGCGGCGAGACGAAGACCTCGAATTGCGGCGTCTTGTCGAGGAGCGGTTTCCAATCGACGTCCTGCCGCTCGGAGACCCAGCCGGTCATCTCTGTGAGGCGCAGCGAGTTCTCCGGATTGGTGACGAATTTGAGGAACTCGTACGACGCGCTCTTGTTGCCGCTCTTGCCGTTGACATAGATCGCCCAGGGCTGCAGCAGCATCTTGTTGGGGCTCGATGCGTTCCATTTCGGGATCGGCGCCACGCCGTAATCGAGCGACGGGTTCTTGCCCTGGATCTCGCCGATCACCCAGGCCTCGCGGAACAGCATCGCGGTATTGCCGGCAACGAAGGCGTCGCCGTCATGCTGCACCTTGGGGTCGTCGATCTTGTATTTCTGCACCGCGTCGACGACGAATTGCAGGGCGGCCCGGCCGCCCTCATTGTCGTAACCGTTGTGATATTTGCCGCTCGGCGTCTGGACGATGGTGTCAGCGCCGGCGCCGGTCAGCATGTAGCGGAACTTCTCGGCGATGCCGCTGCCCTGGCCCGACAGCCGCAGGCTGATGCCGCTGCGGGTCATCTTGCCCGAGGCGTCGAACTTGACCAGCTTCTGCGCCGCCGCGATGAGTTCCGGGAAGGTTGCCGGCGGTCCGGCGAGGCCGGCCTCCTTGAACATCGTCTTGTTGTAATACATCGAGGCCTTGCTGCCCTCCCAGATCGGCAGCCCGTAGCTCTTGCCCTTGACCGAGACGAAGTCGACAAGGAACTTGTTCCATGCGCCGGCCTTCAGATACTGGTCGATATCGGCGGGGTTGGGATCGAGCAGCCCGGCCTCGATGAAGTTGATCGTGATATTGGTGCCGATATCGAAGATGTCGGGTCCGGTGCCGGTCGGCACCGCGGCCGACAATTTCTGCTCCATCTCGCGCAGCGAGGTGCTGAAGACGGTGAATTTGATCTCGGGGTGGAGCTTGGTGTAGGCGTCGGCGACGGCCTGATAAAACGGCTGGCATTCGGGAAACCCGGTCCAGATGGCGAGGGTGGTATCGGCGGCGCGGGCGGGGCTGGTAAGCCGCAACCCGGCAGCGCCCGCGAGGCCGGCGCCGGCGGCCAGCTTCAAAACGCTGCGACGATCGATCCCGGCTCCTCTAATCCTGCCCTTTGCCATCTCGTACCCCCTCCTTCGGATTGCGGCGAGGCGATGGATCGCGCCTGCGCGCGGTGGGAACGCTAAGAGCCTAGCACCTTTGGGCCGCTTCAGCCATTCGCCCGCCACCCCCCTAAAGGGTCTATTCAAGACCCAGAGCGTCGCGGTGCTGCTCGGCGAAGACATGGGTGTAGAGATTGGCGGTCCACTGCTTGCCCTCTTGCGTCACCCGCAGATAGCGCAGCGCGTCGCCGATGAAGGGCCTCACCATCTTCCAGAAGAAGCCGGGATAGGCGGCGCGCAGATCGGCCGAACTCCGGTAGCCGAGCTTCTCGGCCATGCCGGTCTCGCGGAATTCTGCGAACAGCGCCGGGACCTTGCGCAGATAGTTGATGTCGGCGAGCTGTCCGATGAGGTCGGAAGCGCGCATCAGACCGGGATAGTCCTTGGTGTCGGCATGCGCCTCGTCCTCGGGAACGGGAAAGCGCGTGTGCTCGATATTCGCGGTGACCGCCGCGATGTCGATCTGCGCCAGACTCGTTTTGCCGAAGCGCTCGCGCACGAAGAGCTTGGAGCGGTTGACATGGTAGGGCGTCAGCGCGCAGTCGGTGGCGCCTTCCGGCAGCGTCACCGTCTTGCCGGCAAGATCGACGACGTAGTGCCCGCCGCGATCATCGCGGCAGACGCCGCGGACATAACCGATATCGTGGCAGAGCAGCGAGACCATGAAGTGGAGCCAATCGCGGGGCGTCACGCCGCCCTCGCTGATATGCTTGCCGCGCAGCACCTCCTGGCCGACCAGCGTCACCAGTATGGTGTGGTTGACGTCATGGTAGGGCGCGTCGCTGTTGGCGATGTTCTCTAAGGCGACGCGGGCGATGAAGCCGATGATGCCGGGATAGCCGGGCTCGAGCAGCCCGTAGATGCGCTCATAGGTCGCCTGGATCTGCTCGACGAATGCCTCGATCACCAGCTGCGTGGGATTGAACATCCTGCCCTCCTCGTTACGGCGGCGCTGCCACGGATGGACAAAGACGAATGGTCTGCCGCCGCGATCTTACACGGGGTTGGCCGCTCGCCGATCAGGAATCGACATCGTCGACCGACGAGGATGTCCCGGCGCCTGGGCCGACGCACCATCCACGGACGTCTTAATTCGGCCAGAAACAGCAGCAGGCGCCGCGGTGCCGCTCATCGGCGATCCCCTCGGGCGCATGGGCTTCCGCGCTTTCGGTTGCTCGCCGCGAGGCCGTAGACTACCGTGCGAAGTCGTGGTCCGCGCGAAGACACCAAATCAGATGGCCGGGCGGGACACTTCCCATCGGGCGCTCATCATTGCCGCGATTCTCGGGCCGGCGCTGCTCGTCGGAGCGATGGCGTGGTGGAGCTGGGACCGCGTCAATCGCGAGACCAATGTCGAGATCTCGCGCACCGTCGACATTCTCTTCGAGCACACCGCCAAAACGGTTGATGCCGACCGGGTCGTGCTCGCCCGGATCGACGATCACGTGGCGGGGCTGGACTGGCCGGAGATCCTCCGGCGCGAGCCGGAGCTGCACCGTTTTCTCGCGCGGCTCCCCGCCGAGAGCGAGGAGATCGAGGCGGCATTCATCGCCGACGGCGACGGCAAGATACAGGTCTCGAGCCGAGAGACGCCGAACGCGACCGCCGTCAATGTCGGCGACCGCCCGTATTTCGCCATGGCCCGGCAGGGTGAAGGCGTCATCGTCGATGGTCCGTTCAGAGACCGCGCCATCGGCCATCGAGTCTTCAACATCGTCCGCCGGCTGTCGAGCCCGGATAACGCGTTTCGCGGTATCGCCGTCCTCAGCATCTCGCCGCGCTATCTCGCCGATTTCTGGCAAGGCGTGGTGCTACCCGGCAACACGGTGAGTCTTGTGCGCGACGACGGCGTCGTCCTCGCACGGTTCCCGGAGGCGCCGCTCGGTGCTGACGAGAAGCCGCCGCGCTTCAGCGAAGAGACCGTCGCCAAGCTGCGGGTCTCCGACGCCGGGCTGATCGACACCGTCTCGGCGATCGACGGCGTCAAGCGCATCGACGGCTATCGCAGGCTCAAGGGCCAGCCGATTCATATCGTCTATGCCGTCGACCGGCGGAACGTCGTGCGCGAATGGTATCCCAGCCTGGTTGCCTTCGCCGGGCTCGGCATTGCGGCCATCACCGCCCTCCTGCTCACCGCCTTCACCGTCATTCGCCGCGCCCGCGGCGAGGCGCTGGCGCTGGCGCGTGCCGAGCGCACCGCCGCCGCCTTGCGCGCCAGCGAGGCGCGGCAGCGCGAGCTCTTCCGCAATGCGCCGGCGCCGATGCACTCGCTCGATGCCGAGCACCGCATCACCGACGTCAACGAGGAATGGTTGAAGCTTCTCGGCTTCGAGCGGGACGAGGTGATCGGCCGCTCGATCACCGACTTCTATCTCCCGGGATCGCTGCCGAGCTACGACGCACCGTGGCGCGGCCTGCTCGACTCCGGCTCGATTCGCGACGCGGACCGTACTTACGTCAAGAAGTCGGGCGACGTCATCGAGGTCCTCCTCTCGGCGGTCGTCGAGCGCGACGATCGGGGAAATCTGCTGCGCGTCATCTCGGCAGTCACCGACGTGACGGCGCGGCGCCGTGCCGAGCGCGCGGCGCGGCGGGAACGCCAGTTCTCCGAGCTCTTGGTCGAAAGTGGCACCGAAGGTATCATCGGCGTCGACCGTGAATACCGCTACACCGTGTGGAATCCCTATGTCGAGGCGATGTCGGGGATTGGCCGCGAGGAGGCGCTTGGACGCGTCATCTTCGATATGTTCCCGCAAATCGTCGGCACCGCCGTCGAAGAGGGCTGGCGCAACGCGCTGGAGGGCAAGCGGTCGGCCGTTCGCGGCTGGCCGTTCAGCTATCCGCAGAGCGGCAAGTCGGGGTTTTTCGATCAAGAATTCGCACCGCTCCTCGGCAGCGATCAATCGATTATCGGCGCCATCAGCTTCGTGCGCGACATCACCGAGCGGCTACGCATCGAGGAGGCGTTGCGGCAATCGCAGAAGATGGAGTCGATCGGCCAGCTCACGGGCGGCGTGGCGCATGACTTCAACAATCTGCTCACCGTCATCATCGGCAATCTCGAAACCCTCGAACGTCGTGTCGGCGACCAGGATGCCGGCCTCGGTCGGTTGATCAACGCGGCGATGCGCGGCGCGACGCGCGGCGCCACTCTGACGCAGCGCTTGCTCGCCTTCTCGCGGCGCCAACCCTTGCGGCCTGAGCCGGTCAATCTGAACAAGCTGGTGGCCGGAATTTCCGACCTGCTGCGGCGCACGCTCGGTGAGCGCATCGCCGTCGAGACGGTACTCGCCGGCGGTCTCTGGGGAATCTCCGCCGACGCCAACCAGCTCGAAAGCGCGCTGCTCAACTTAGCGGTGAATGCCCGCGACGCCATGCCGGAGGGCGGCAAGCTGACGATCGAGAGCGCCAATACCTATCTCGACGAGACCTATGCCGCCTCGCACGAGGAGGTCACGCCCGGTCAATACGTGATGCTGGCGGTCAGCGACACCGGCATCGGCATGTCGAAGGAGATCATCAAGCAGGCCTTCGAGCCGTTCTTCACGACCAAGGGCGTCGGTCAAGGCACCGGCCTCGGCCTCTCGCAGGTCTACGGGTTCGTCAAGCAGTCCGGCGGTCACGTCAAGATCTATAGCGAGGCCGGCCAAGGAACTACGGTACGGCTCTATTTCCCGCGCCTGGCCACCGGCGAGGCCGAGGAAGAAATCGAGACCGAAGCGGAGGCCATCGTCGGCGGCACGCGCGACAAGGCGATCCTGGTTGTCGAGGATGACGAAGACGTGCGGCGCTACAGCGCCGGCGCCCTGCGCGAGCTCGGCTATCGCGTCGTCGAGGCGACCGATGCGATCGAAGCGCTACGCCTGCTGCGAAATGAAAGCGGCATTCGGCTGATGTTCACCGATGTCGGACTGCCGAACGGCGTTAACGGGCGCCAGCTTGCCGACGACGCGCGCGAGCGCTATCCCGATCTCAAGGTGCTGTTCACCACCGGCTACGCGCGCAATGCCATCATCCATCATGGCCGGCTCGATCCCGGCGTAGCCTTCATCGCCAAACCGTTCACCTATGCCGAGCTGGCCGCCAAGATCCAGCTCGTGCTGGAAGCCGGCATGGCGTAGGCGCGGCATGACTGTTCTTACAGCTCCCCTCGACGGCTTCGATCTCAGAACGCTGTCGGACGCTTTCTACGCCGATCCCTACCCCATCTATGCCGCGCTCCGCCAGAGCGAGCCGGTGAAGCGCATGCCGGACGGCTCCTATTTCCTCACTCGCCACGGCGATGTCGAGGCGGTCTACAAGGACGGCGCGCGCTTCAGCTCGGACAAGCGGCTCGAGTTCCGACCGAAATACGGCGAGACGCCGCTCTATGAGCACCACACCACCAGCCTCGTCTTCAACGACGCGCCGCTGCACAGCCGGGTGCGGCGGCTGATCGCCGGCGCGCTGACGCCGCGCGCGATCGGCTTGCTCGAGCCGTCGCTCGTCGCGCTGGTCGACTTCCTGCTCGATGCCGTCGCCGCCAAAGGGAAGTTCGACGTCATCGCGGATTTCGCCGCCGCCATTCCCGTCGAGGTGATCGGCAACCTCCTCGGCGTGCCGCGCGACGAGCGCGGCGAGCTGCGCGGCTGGTCGCTGGCGATATTGGGGGCGCTCGAG
>WNGL01011215.1_pt1 | contig 10282 bp, 5 predicted proteins | sample 5400591 | NCBI WGS metagenome assembly WNGL01 (sample SAMN13153377, study PRJNA577476) | soil metagenome | isolation source: 80 cm soil or saprolite under Garry oak tree replicate 1 | place: USA:California | collected 2016-06-15 | reverse complement strand
AAGACAATGGATGCTTTGGACTCGAACACTTCGTCGGTCACCTCCAGCTCCTTCAGGCCATATTTCTCGTAGATCTCCTTGCCCACCTTCGTTTCCGTGTTATGGAAGGCAGGCAGGCAGTGCATAAATTTCACGTCCGGATTCTGGGCGGCAGCCATCAGTGCACTGTTCACCTGGTAGGGCAACATCTGCTTGATGCGTTCGTCCCATAGCTCAGCAGGCTGGCCTATCGACACCCACACATCGGTATAGAGGAAGTCGCAATCCTGCGCCGCTATTTCGGCATCCTCCGTCAGGGTGATGTTCGCCCCGGTCTCTGTGGCGACCGCTCGCGACGCGTCAATCATGTCCTGCCGGGGCCAGCAGCCTCTTGGGCCTGCCAGGCGGATATCCATGCCCAATTTGGCAGCCCCCATCATGAGGGTGTTGCCCATATTATTGCCCGAATCTCCCAGGAAGCAGAAGGCCACCGCGGACAGCGGCTTGTTGACGTGCTCCTGCATGGTGAGAAAATCGGCCAGGATCTGCGTCGGGTGGAATTCATCCGTGAGTCCGTTCCACACCGGGACGCCGGCATACCGCGCCAGTTCTTCCGCCTCGTGATGGGAAAAGCCGCGATACTCGATGCCATCGTACATGCGGCCAAGCACGCGCGCGGTGTCCTTCATACTCTCCTTGTAACCGATATGCGAACCGCTCGGCCCGATATAGGTGACATTGGCCCCCTGGTCGAAGGCAGCAACTTCGAAGCCACAGCGCGTGCGCGTTGAGTCCTTCTCAAAGATAAGGGCAATGTTCTTGCCCTTGAGGCGTTGTGTCTCCACACCTGCGTATTTGGTCGCTTTCAGCTCTGCCGCCAGGCGCAGCAGAAAGCTAATTTCCTCTGGCGTAAAGTCTTCAAGCTTCAGTAAATGCCGGTTTCTCAGATTAAAAGCCATGATACTCCTCTATTATGAACCATAAACCCATTACTCATACTCACCAGGCCTGATCTCTACATACTTCCTGAACCACTCCAGCATCATTTCATCGAACGTCCATTCCTGGCTGGGTTTGGCTGCGCCGACGTGCCAGGCGCTGGGAACGCGCGCAAACTCAACGGGGACTTTGCCGATCATCTTTAGCCGCATGTAGAACTGTTCTGATTGTTCGATGGGGCAGCGCAGGTCGTTTTCAGGGTGGATAAAGCGCGTGGGCGTGGTGACGCGAGGAGCGTTCGTGAGCGGCGATCGCTCGCTATAATATGCCTCGCGCTCCGGGTCCCAGGGATAGCCTTTCGATTGTAAGGCCTGCCAGAAGCCGACGTCGGAGGTTCCGACAAAACTCGATAAATTGGAAATTCCTGCCATGGGGACGGCTGCCTTGAAGCGACCTGTCTGGCCGATGATGAACATAGACATGTATCCGCCATAGCTGTAGCCGGTGACCAGCAGGCGTTCGGGGTCGGCGACGCCGCGCGCGATACACTCATCTACACCCAGCATGATATCCTGGTAATCCCAACCGCCCCAGTCGCCTTCCACCTCGCGCATAAAAGCCTGTCCCTGACCGGTGCTGCCATGTGGATTGCAGAAGAAGACGGCAAAACCCTGCGCTGCCAGGTATTGGTGAGTCAGGCTCATGCCCGCGCCAAAAGCCCACTGGGGACCGCCATGAATACTGACGACGAGCGGATAGCGCGCGCCTTCTCGCGCTCCGATGGGACGCATGAGCCACCCGTCGATTTCATCATTGTTGGTCCCCCGGTAGCGAAACCGCTCTAGCCTGCTCCATGCAAACCCGGCCAATTGATGGTCATAGAGGTGTGTAAGGCGCAATAGTTCACCCGCGTCCCTGGAGTTCAGGGGCAAGAGATCGAGTTCCCAGGGATGGACCGGATGCGATTGCGCCAGTAGGAGGCCGCGCTCATCGGGCAATAGCGCCTGGAAGTAGGCGACGGATTCGTGTTTTGCCAGGGTCGTTGTTTTCCGCTGTTCTACATCCACACGACAAACATCGACACAGCCGCGATCCATGAGGAGAAAGTAGATGCGCTGCCCGTCGGGGCTCCACTGAGGGAGATAAGGGCCAGGCCAGCCAAAGCTGCTCAATGTGCTGGGATAGGCCATGTTGTCCGCGTCCGCCGTCAATATCTGGCCGTGACCTCCATGACCATTGTGGCCACCATCGCGGGAAAACAGGTAGAGCGCGGCATTCGTTGAGCCTGCGGTGCGCATATCCTGCCCCGCAACCAGAACCGCCGAGCGGGAGTCTGGAGACCAGGAGTAACAGAGCGTTTCTAAGGTACCGTCACTGATACGGTGGGCATTGGCCGTCTCGCGATTGATCGCCCAAAGATCCACTACACCGGATCGATCGCGATCATCTTCGCGATTGCAGAGCACGCCGATCTCCAGGCTGTCGGGCGTCCATTGCGGCATAATATGGTCATAATCGCCCGAGGTGAGACGGCGAATCGCTGCCGGATCGATTGCTTGCCCGTCTGCGGTGGGTGCCTGCATGACAAATAACTGGCTGAACGCGTCGTAGAGGCCGCGACCATCTAAACGGTACCAGATACGGGTGATAGTACGAGGGCGCAGACGCTCTTCTTCTTCTCGCTTTTTCTGAGCATCCGCGTCGAGTTGTCTCAGTCCCGTCAATAGGTCATCTTCATCGGAAGGCCCTACAGGGGCAGTAAAGGCAATCCACTGACCGTCGGGCGACCAGGCTGCTTCATTTACACCGCGTAACATTTTCGTTACTTTGCGCGCTTCGCCGCCCCCGGTATTGATCAGCCAGAGCTGGTTCTTTTCTTCCTCGCGATTGGAGAGGAAGAGCAGTTGCTTGCTATCGGGTGCCCATACAGGATTTGTATCATTTTTGGCGCCGCTGGTCAACTGACGAGGTTCGCCTGCAGCGTGACCCTGCTCGTCGAGTTGGAGGAGCCAGATGGCGCTTTGACGCTCGTTCTTTGCTTTGTCGAGCGTAGAGATCACAAATGCAACGTGTCTACCGTTTGGGGAGAGCGCAATAGCGCCCATTTCTTTGAAAGACCAGAGGTCGTCAAGCGTGAGTTTGCGCAGCGTGGTCATGGAACACTCCTTTACCTGAATGCAATGTGTTGCGCCTTCACAATCGTTGTTGCGGCGCAACACATTCCGCCCATAAACGGGGATTACATATGCAACCACATACAGGACGATTACCATTGTCGCCCCAACAATGAACAAACGGCCTTGCGAAACGGCTTCGTATCATAGTAGGGGCGATGCCTTGTGCTCGCCCTGTGACTATTATTGCCGTGTGACTATTATGCCCTGTGACTATTATTGTAAAGATCCTTCATAAATACCCATGATGGTATCGAGGAACTTCAGGGCGTCTTCCCTCTTGCGCTGGAAAGAGTTGCGGCCTATGATGGAACCGAAGCCGCCGCCATCGCGGATAGCGCGGGCCTCAGTAAAGACTTGCTCGTCAGCGGCAGCTGCGCCGCCAGAGAAGATGACGACGCGGCGCCCATTGAAAGAGCTTTGGATGACATGATGCACGCGTTCGGCCAGGGTGGCAACGGGAATCTCGTATTTCTGGTAGACCTTTTGCGCCTCGGCCAGCTCGATTTTCGCGCTCGGCAGTTTCACTTTGATGATATCCGCGCCCAGTTGGGCAGCTATCTGGGCGGCGTAGGTCACAACATCGATTGCCGTCTCACCCTCTTTGCTGAGGCTGCTGCCACGCGGATATGACCAGACAACGACGGCAAGGCCGACTGCTTTGGCTTCCTCGGCCAGCTCGCGCAATTGACTGTACATGGTCACGCGCTCGCTGGATCCAGGGTAGATGGTAAAGCCGACTGCGACGCAACCCAGGCGTAGCGCGTCGCCCACACCAGCGGTGACGGCAGAAATGGGATCCTTTTCGTCGTTCAAGACATCATGGTTGTTACACTTCAAGATGAGGGGTATTTCGCCGCAATAGTCAGAGACGCCTGCTTCAAGAAATCCCAATGGCGCTGCATAGGCATTACAGCCAGCATCGAGGGCCAGCTGAAAGTGGTAGCGCGGATCATAGCCGGCAGGATTCGGAGCAAAGCTGCGGGCAGGGCCATGCTCAAAACCCTGGTCGACGGGCAAAATAACCATTTTCCCTGTGCCTGCCAGGCGACCATGATTGAGCATACGGGCAAGATTGGTGCGAACACCAGGATTTTCGTTGGTATACCAGCTTAAAATTTCACGGATGCGGTCATGCATTATTCTAGCTCCTTTTCACACGTTGTCAGGCTTCCAGCGCTTGAGGTGTCCAGAGTTCCAGAGCAACCCTTGTGGTCACCCCTACTGTACACGCCGTCTCCTGATTGTTGGTGACACCGTTTATTACCAGCAATGTTGTCAATAGTATTGTATCATTTCCTACTCAGGCCATGGTTCAAAAGAACTTGACCGTGCTGCCGCGCTCTCGCATTGCGCCAGTGTTTCCCTTCCGTGTCACCCCTCCCTCCATGTCACCCTGAGCGCAGCGAAGGGTCTCTCCCGCCGGGCACAGAGATGCTTCGCCGCGCTCAGCATGACAACTCCTGTTATTAATATCCGCCGAAAATGGCCAAATTCGATCTCCATATCTGTTTATTTGCATAACGCACCCTGCACTGACAGGGATACAGATGCGGTACTTCATGATAAAAAAGCAGATAACGCTTAAAATAAGAAATATTGTGTGTAAAATTAAGAATGGACGATTTGAGGTGTTACATAACGCTACACAGGCAGTTGAATAAACACAACTATTGTTACTTTAGACATATTGATACGTTTTTATACAGCAGTAGGGACAAACCACGCCACTTTCAGGGAGAGCTACGATACATTGGTACGCCCGCTGACAGCCCACGTGTCGGAAGGAAGCGTACTCCGGAGGAATAATAACATGGGTGGAAGTAATTTTGAGCAGTTGATAGAAGAAGTGCTCAATCAAAAGCGACTGATGGAGCATCTATTAGCGGATAACCACGAGCTACGCCGTCAGCTTGCTGATTTACGTGACGGACGAGTTATTTTTCTTGAGATACAGGGCCAGCGGTTCTTGCTTGCTGACGAAATAGCCGCCGACTCTCCGCGGGTAGAGCGAAGTTCACAGGAGATCCTTGTCGCTGAGCAAGTAACCACCATGATGCCTATCAGCGAGGCAGTTCTTGTGACAGGCGCTTCTCCTGAAACGCCTGCGCCTGGCGCCGATGAAATTGAGCAGCTAGCCTATTCGCTCAATCAGGAGGAAGAAGAAGCGCCGTCGAAGCCCTCTTCATTCCTGGAGCAGATGCTGGTCGACGAATTTGCCGCGGCAGCCACCAGCCCAATGGCAGTATGGCAGGGTTCTAAAACCAGAAAACTTCCGACGATCGATGAGGAGGAAAAAGCGGCACTGCGCAAACAGCTCATCGGCAGTTTTTTATTGGAATAAGAATCTCTCTCCAGCGCAACAGACCCTTCGCAGCGGCTCAGGGTGACAAGAGAACCCTGTCATGCTGAGCCGCTGCCCTTCCTGTCATGCTGAGCCGCAGCGAAGCATCTCTGCCCACCGCGGCAAACCTAGATCTGGAAATTAGTGGTAACCTGGGTGGTGGGTGGATTGGTCCCACTTTGCGCCAGCAGAATCAGGGTGAATGACGTAGCGCTCTGCGGCATGAGGAACGTAATGGTGCCCGTTGTCCCAGTAGTGCCAGCGGCAATTGAATTGAACGTGTTGCTCGTCGGCGGCGAGGTGGTAGAGCCTGCTTGAAGGCGCGCATTATCGCCCGCGAACAGGTAGAAGCTATTCTGCGTGTGATTATCGGCTTTAAGCGTCACCACGATGTAGCGCATCCCCGTAGTGGCCTGTTTGCCATCCGCGCTCAGACCGGATGTCACCGTTGTCAGCGTCCAGTTAAGTCCGGCATAGTTGAATGCTGCATTCGGAGTGATCGTCTTGAGCTGGTACTTGCTCACGTCCGGGCTGGTCGTTAAGGGTACATCCATCTGAGCCTCGTTCGCGCCGCCGATGCGCAGGGTAAGCTTGCTGACATCGACATCGGCTGTCAAAGGGAAATCGACCCAGTTATTGCGGGTGACAGCCTGGCCAATGCCGCCACCTGTTTGCTCGGAACCGGCAGCGACACTTGACCCATCCGGCAAAATCAGGTGGAAGTTATCGCCGTAAAACAGGTAAACGCTGTTTGTTGTTGGGTTGTGCTCCTTGATGTTGAGACGTATCACAATTGGCGCATTCGACAAACCCGTGTCGTCGGTGAAACTGCTGGCCTTCTGGACATTCACAATGGTGACATCAACGCTGGCATAGGTCACTGCGGCATTCATTTGTGTCGTCGTTGCTGGCACAGACTGCGGTGTTCCATTTCCGTTGGAATTGCCGGTTGTAGTGGAATTGGTGGTACTGGTAGAAGCACTACTGGCGGCAGAAGTAAGAAACCTGTAGGCAAAGAAACTCGCTCCACCACAGATACCCACTATTATGAGAATGACAATAAGGATACCGCAGCCCATCTGGCCGATTACGCTTCTTGAAGAATCTTTCTGGGGTTTTGCATAGTCAGGCACGGGCACAGGCGCCGGTTGATAGCTCTGCTGCGGCGCGAAGTTTTGTCCCTGCTGTGGAGGGAACCCCTGCCCCTGCTGCGGCGCATAATACGTAGGGGGCGCAGGGGTTGGCTGCGCGGGTTGCGAATACGAACTCGCCGGTGGAGGCGGAGGCGCTGAATACTGTGTAGGCTGTTGTGGGATTTGCGGCACGTATTCTCCGCTGGCCATGGCGGTAGGCTTACTAAATCCTGGGTCGGTCGATGCTCCACAGTTCGAGCAGAAACGCTGCCCGGGGGGAACAGGGGTACCACATTGTGGACAGAATGCCTGTGATGATTGTGCCATAACCTATCTCCTCTAATTCAAAGCTCTAAATCAGTCTATTCTAGAAAAAGTACGGCTGTACTGGGCAGTATTTTAACAGTTATCGAAACGAAAGTCTATAATGTATGCCACAAGAGGGGTATGGCACCGTTCACAGCAAAGAGCGATCATGCAAACTGAAAATCGGTGGTGGCCTGACCTGCGCCGCTTTGCGGCAATAATACGAGGGTGAAGGCCCTGCCGGACTGTGGGGACTGAGGCACGAGGAAGGTGATCGTCCCGCTCTGGCCTGTTTCTCCGCTGTCAAAAGAGACGGGCAGATCTGTATATTTTGGCGCAGCGGTGGTATTGCCAGCTTTTAAGCGAGCGTAGTCGTAAGGCGATCCGGGAATAGCTTGCTGTGAGAGCGTATTATCCACCTTGAGCGTTACTACGATATAGGTCATGCCCTTGCTCGCTTGCTGCCCGGCAATACTCAGTTGCGAGCTGGCTTTCACCAACGTATAGTTGAGGCCCATATAGAGCATCTGTCCATCCAGCTTCACATTCTTCGGGCTATATTTATGCAAGTCGGCTTGCCCGGTCAGCGGGATATCGAGCTGGACCTCATTTGCCGCTCCTATCCTCAAGGTTAGCTGGTTAATTTTGTCGTTTGTGGGTACGGCAAAATCGAGAAAGCTTTTCTGCGTCGTGCCAGGGGCAATCCCAACATGCGCGCGTATATAGGTTGGAGCAACAAGCGTTTTGTCTGGCAAGAGTAAGCGCGCAGTATCGTTGTAGAGCCAGCTCACCTTGACAGTTGTATTATTCTGCTCTTGCATGGTGAGGCGCGCCATGCCTGTTGATGTGGTATTGGGATCGTCAATGAAGTTCTGAGATTGCTGGGCAGAGAGAATGGTGAGGTCAACACCTGCATAGGTCACAGTGGAGTTGATCTGGGTTGTAGTGATGGGAGTCTGTGTCAAGTGGCCGCCAAGAAAATCTGGAAGGCGGTAGCCCATGGCGGCGGCAATAAGATAGCTCCCAGCGCCTGAAAGTACCAGCAGGAGTAAAAGCGCGAGCGCCAGGCCAGCCCTGCCAAAGGGTCGCTTTCTGGGATTGTATGAAGGCGCGATCGGGGCTTGAGGGACAGCAGGCCCGGTAATTCTCCACGATGGCGGCGGCTGGGCAGGCGCCGGCTGCTGCGAAACCATGGTAGGGGCTGGCGGAAATGGCATTGAGAACGGTGCGTCCGGGACATGCGCGGTCTGAGCAGGAGCAGGTGTCGTGGTTCGTCCGCAGTTGGCGCAAAAGCGTTGACCTGGCACCACTGGCGTGTTACATTCTGGACAGTAGCGGGGTGGAACCTGCGCCATAGCCTGACTTTTCTCCTTTGATTGACATAAATTTCACGTCCATTCTTGTGTTCATTGTAGCACAGCCAGGGAGAAATGCTATGCAACAGTTCACAATTCCCTGCTCGCGCTGTGGTATAATGAGATGTAATTTGGAAAAGATATTCTACTCTTCAAGGATAAAAAGATCATGCCAGAATTTAAGGTAGAGGCCCCATTTCAACCCACGGGTGACCAGCCGGAAGCTATTAAGCAGTTGGTTGAAGGCGTCAATAATAGCTCAAAGATGCAGACGTTGTTGGGGGTAACAGGGAGCGGCAAAACCTATACCGTCGCCAAAATTATCGAGCAGGTTCAGAAACCAACGCTGGTGCTCGCTCCGAATAAGACGCTGGCAGCGCAGCTCTACAGCGAGTTCAAAGAGTTCCTTCCCAATAACGCTGTGGAATATTTTGTCTCCTATTATGACTATTATCAGCCGGAAGCCTACATACCGCGCACAGATACGTATGTTGAAAAAGAGAGCATGTTGAACGAGGAGATCGAAAAACTGCGACTCTCCACGACGCGCAGCCTCTTTGAACGGCGCGATGTGCTGATTGTCGCCTCCGTCTCCTGCATCTACGGCCTTGGCAGCCCGGATGAGTATGGCGAGGTGGTCCTGACCGTGAAGGTGGGAGAAGATCGACGGCGCAATAAGATTTTACGGCACCTGACCGAGATTCAGTACGAGCGCAATGATGCTAATTTCATTCGCGGGCGTTTCCGCGTGCGCGGCGATGTGCTCGAAATCTTCCCTGCTTATGAGGACCTGGCGGTGCGGATAGAGTTTTTTGGCGACGAGATCGAGCGCATGACCGAGATTGATCCGCTGACGGGCGAAGTGCTGGGGAAACGCCAACGGCTTGATATCTATCCGGCCAAGCACTGGGTTACCACGCAGCAGCGGCTGAGCAGAGCCGTTGAGCTGATCGAGGCGGAGCTGGAAGAGCGGCTGAGAGAACTTGAGGCCGAGGGGAAAATTTTGGAGGCGGCGCGCTTGAAGCAGCGCACCAACTTCGATATCGAGATGTTGCGCGAGACCGGTTTCTGCTCTGGCGTTGAGAATTATTCGCGCCACCTGGCCGGACGCGACGCGGGCGCGCAGCCCTGGACGCTGATGGACTACCTGCCGGACGATTACCTGCTCGTGGTTGATGAGTCGCACGTGGCGCTGCCACAGGTGCGCGGTATGTTCGCCGGAGATCGCTCGCGCAAACAGGTGCTGGTCGATTATGGCTTCCGGCTCCCATCCGCGCTCGATAACCGGCCATTGACCTTCCCAGAGTTTGAGCAACAGATCAAGCAGGCCCTTTTTGTCTCCGCTACTCCTGGGCCGTACGAGCACGAGCACAGCCAGGCGATTGTGCAACAGGTTATCCGCCCCACGGGCCTGCTCGATCCATCGATCAGTGTTCGCCCAACCAGGGGCCAGATCGATGACCTGCTGGCGGAGATCAGGAATCGGGTCGAGAAGGGTCAGCGCGTGCTGGTGACGACGCTGACTAAGAAGATGGCGGAAGACCTGGCGGACTATATGCAGGAACTGAACATCAAGGTGCACTACCTGCACTCGGAGATCGATACGATTGAGCGCGTCGAAATCCTGCGCGACCTGCGCCTCGGTGTCTATGACGTGGTGGTTGGCATCAATCTGTTGCGCGAGGGACTGGACCTGCCGGAGGTATCGCTGGTGGCGATTCTCGATGCCGACAAAGAGGGGTTCTTACGCTCAGGGAACTCGCTGATCCAGATCATTGGACGGGCCGCCCGCCACGTGGAGGGCAGCGTGATACTCTACGCCGATACTGTGACGCGATCGATGCAATACGCTATGGACGAGACGAACCGCCGCCGCAAGCTGCAGACGGCCTTCAACGAGCGCAACCACATCACGCCGCGCGGCATCAAGAAGGATGTGAAGTCCCTCTCAGATCGCATCAAGGCGATGAGCGGCGTCAATGTCGAGGAGGCTGACGGCAAAACGGTGGCGGCGGCGCTGGCAGGTATTCCAAAAGATGAGGCGCTGCGGCT
>WNGL01062554.1_pt1 | contig 10283 bp, 9 predicted proteins | sample 5400591 | NCBI WGS metagenome assembly WNGL01 (sample SAMN13153377, study PRJNA577476) | soil metagenome | isolation source: 80 cm soil or saprolite under Garry oak tree replicate 1 | place: USA:California | collected 2016-06-15 | reverse complement strand
CTGGACCAGGCGCGCCAGCTCGGGGTAGATCTGTCCATGCCTCGCTTGCCAGAGAAAGCCCAGCGGCGGCTTCATCTGGCGGGCGATGTCGTAGCCGCTCTGCGGCTTCGTGGCCAGTAGGGCCAGGATGGCGTAGCTCAGGCTCGACAGCACTGGCGGAAGCGTAGCAAGGCGCGCCGGGCGGATTGCCCGCCCGAGCCACGACGGTTACCGCGTCGAGACGATCGGCGTGACCTGTGCTGAAACCGCCTTCCAGTCGCCGTTGCTACGGATGTAGACGTCGGTGTAGCGGTTCCGACCTTGCGTGCCGTCGGCACGGGTGAACTCGCCTCGCGCCTGCACGAATGCGGTGTCGTCGTGCATACGCACAGTCACGTCGTGCAGCTTGTAGTCGACGACTCCTGGGGGAAACGCCGCGAGCCGAAGGAAGGCAGGCCGGTCGATGATCGCGCCCGCTCCGTTGATGAACCTGAAGTCGTCGGCCAGGTGACCGTCGTACCAATCGACGTCGCTCTCGAGAAACGCGCGGATGTATTCGGCGTTTAGCCGGCGGATCGTCTGCTCTTCGCCGCTCACTTGCGCATCCGCGGGTCGAGGGCGTCGCGCAGGCCGTCGCCGATGAACGAGAAGGCGAGCAGGGTGAAGCCGATCGCCAGCGCGGGAAACACCACGGCGGTCGGGTTGGCGTAGATCGCTTCGTAGCCGTCGTTGACCATCTGACCCCACGTCGGCTGCGGAGGCTGGATGCCCACGCCGAGGAAGCTGAGCACCGCCTCGAGGAAGATCGCCTGCGGGATGCCGAACGTCAGGGTGACGATGATCGGCCCGAGGGCGTTCGGCAGCAGGTGCCGCACGATGATCTTGAGGGGAGGCGTGCCGGACGAGCGGGCGGCCTCGACGAACTCCTTCTCTTTGATCGACAGCACCTGGCCGCGGACGAGGCGCGCCAGGTTGACCCAGCTCGTGAGCGCGATCGCGCCGAAGATCGGGATCAGCTGCACGAACCACGCCCCTTGCACATGCCATACCGAGACGACAACCAGCACGAACAGCAGGTCTGGAAACGCGTACCAGATGTCGGTGAAGCGCATTAGCAGGTTGTCGACGCGGCCGCCGAAGTAGCCGGCAATGAGACCGATCGTCAGACCGACCGGAAAGATGATGCCCTGGACCAGGATGCCGACGGTCAACGAGACCTGGCTGCCGATCAGGAGCCGGCTCAGTGTGTCTCGTCCGAGCACGTCGGTGCCGAAAATGTGTCCACCGACTCCTGGCCCGACCTCGATGGTGTCGACGTGCTGGGTGAAGGGGTCGGGGAGAACTCCAATCCGTATCAACAGCGGCGAGGTCACCGCCACCACGAGCAGCAGGAGGACGATCGCCAGGCCGATGATGGCCAGCTTGTTACGCCGGAAGCGCGTCCACGCGTCGCCCCAGAGGCCGACCTGTTGCTCGCCGACCTCCCAATCGATCGCCTGCTCGATCGCGGCCGCCGGCAGCGCCATCTACGAAACCCTCACGCGCGGATCGATCGCCACATAGAGGATGTCGACGATCAGGTTGGCGACGGCGATGACGACGGAGAAGAGGACGGTGGTGCCCAGGAGCATGGGGTAGTCGCGCGACGTGACCGCGACGACGAACGCGCGCCCGATCCCGGGAATGCTGAACACGGTCTCCACGACCACGGATCCGGTGATGAGGACGGCGAAAGTGGGTCCGAGCGTGGTCACCACGGGGATGAGCGAGTTCTTCAAGACGTGGCGAATCACCACCAGCCTCTCGCTTAGGCCTTTCGCCCACGCGGTGCGGACGAAGTCCTGGCGGATCGTCTCCAGCGTCGACGCGCGGGTCAGCCTGGCCGTGAATGCGATCGGCAGGAGCGCCAGCGTGATGACCGGCATGATCAGGTGGTCGTCGAGGGCAGGTAGAAGTTGCCGCCGGTCGCCTTGTACATCAGGACCGAGAACAGCACGACCATCAGCGCGCCGATGGCGAAGTTCGGGAATGAGGCGGCGAAGGTGGCGAATCCCATCAACGCGTAGTCAACGCGGGTGTTCTGGCGCAGCGCGGCGAGGACACCGAGGCCGATGCCGAAGGGCACGATGAGGCAAAACGCGAGGAACCCGATGGTTGCTGTGTAGGGCCATCCCTCGCCGATGAGGGACGTCACCGTCTTGCCCTGGTACTGGTACGAAAGGCCGAAGTCGAAGTGGACGACGTTCGACAGGTAGAGCAGGAACTGTTCGAAAACGGGCTTGTTGAGGCCGTATTTCTTGTCCAGGGCTTCGGCCACGACCGGCGACAGCGGCCGCCCAGAGGTCCTGTCCCATGGGCTGCCCGGCGCAAGGTGCATGAGGACGAAGGTGATCACGATCACGAAGAAGACGACCGGGATCATCCATAAGAGCCGCTGGAAGACGTAGATCGTGAGGCTCACCACCCGGCTGTTGCCGGCGGCGGTGATGCGGTCGGGGAGCGAGGCGCCCGGTCCCGGGCGCCTCGCGGTCACTGCCAAAGGGTTGTCTCAGTGCTGAACGATGTAGGCGTCATGCCAGAAGAAGTTCCCCGGCAGATTCTGGTCATCGTCGGCCGTGATGGTCAGGCCTTTGACGTAGGGCTTGATCAGGTCGTACTCGTAGTCCTGGTAGATGAAGGCGACGCCGGCTTGGTCGATCAGCATTCTCTGCGCGGTGGCGTAGTCCTTGTTGCGCTGGGCCTGGTCGAGCTCACCGTCCGCCTTGGTGACGAGGTCGTCGTAGCCAGGAAGGTTCGGGCATCCCCAGTTAAGGCTGTGACAAGAACCCTTGAAGAAGACGTCAAACCAGTCCTGCTGGTCGGGGTAGTCCGCGCCCCAGCCGTCCGGGCCGTAGAGGTCGAACTGGCCCTTGCGAATCCGGCTGGTCACGGTCTTGCTGTCGACGACCTCGAGCTGGAGGTTCAGGCCAAGGTTGTTGTTCCACTGGTCGATGAGAAATTGGTTGATAGTCTTGTTGCGAGTCGAGTTCCGGGTCAGCAGCGTGAACTTGTTCAGCTGCGCCGGAGTGACGCCGGCGTCCTGGAGGAGCTTCTTGGCCGCGGCCGGGTCGTAGCTCTGAGCAGTGTCCGACGTGTCGTAGCCGGTCATCCCCTTCGGGATGAAGCTCATGATGGACTGCTGGATTCCGTGCTGGACCTGCTTAGTGAGCTTGTCACGGTCGATGGACTTCGCAAACGCCATGCGGACCTTCGGGTTGTCGAGCGGCGGCCGCTGGGTATTGATCGCCATCCAGAACGTCGAGAGCCGGGGGAAGATCTGCGCCTCTTTGCTGAGCTTGGGGTCGTTGCGCACGACGTCCACGTTTGTCAGCGGCACCGTCAGTTGGTCGAGGTCACCGGTCAGGTATTTCGCGTACCCGGTGTTCGCGTCGGCGATGAACCACTCAACGATCTTCTGCAGGTGCGGTGCCCCGCCCCAGTAGTGGGTGTTCGGGACCAGCGTCGCGTGGTCCTTGGAAACGATCTCGGAGATCTTGAACGGACCGTTGCCGATGATCGTGTTGGCGTTGTTGGCCCATAGCACCGGCTTCGTCGTGTCGTTGGAGGGGAACGGCCCGCCGGCGGCCTGCTCGACGATGTCTTTGCGGATCGGGGCGGCGACCCACAGGGTCGCGACCCACTTGAAGAACGCCGCCGGGTGCGCCAGCTTGATGACGAACGTGTGGTCGTCTGGAGCCGACAACCCCAGGCCGTCCAGGTAGCTGTCGATCGCGCTCGCGCTGGACGAGTCGACGTTGCCGTAGTCGGCGGCTCCGGCGATCGTGGTGTCGAAGAACGGGTCGACGTAGCCGGCACCAAGCGCCGGGTTCAAAAGGTGCTTGAAGCCGTAGACCCAGTCCGAAGCAGTCACCGGCTTGCCGTCGCTCCACTGGGCGTTCGAGCGCAGGTGGAACGTGTAGGTCAGTCCGTCGGGTGAAAGGTCGTACTTCTCCGCTGCGGCCGGCTGGACGTCGGTGAGCTGGGCGTTGGGCTTGAGCAGCGTCTCGAACACCTCGCGACCGACCCCGGCCTCGTACGTGTACGTCTGCTGGGTCGGGTCGTAGCTGTTCGGCTCGGTCCCGTCGTTGACGTTGAGTACCTGCTTGTCGGGCGGCGCCAGGTTTCCTCCGGTCGTACCGCTGCCCGCGGAGCAGGCGCTCATTACGAACAGTCCTGTCATCGCGAGCGTCACCGCCCGGATGCTCGTGCGTCCATGCATCGCGTCTAACCTCACCGACTCACCCTGCAGCCTTCTTCCCGTCAGCACGGGGCGAGAGTGCGCCGGCCACAGGTCTCACTCAAGTACGCGGGAGTCCCGCGCGGCTCAATCTATCACAACTATGTCGGCTTGGACATATGCTGGACTTGAGCTTGCGGAAGAGGATGAGCTGGAGTAGCGGGGCATCCTCTTCCGGCGCCACTGTACCAGATGTATGTCGATCTTGACATATGCCAACTTGGACGCTAATGTTCCGATGCAGGAGTAGTGGCGGACAAGTCCACCGCCACCCCTCGCCGGCGCACTCTCGCCCCGGCATCGCCTGATCCGGGAAGAAGGCGAGGGGAGTCGTTACTCACTTCACAGGGGGAAGCCATGGCTCCAACCTCGTTCCGAATCCATCCGGCAGTCTCCGACTCCGAGACCGACCAGGAGATCCAGCAGAACATGTTCGACGGCCTGGTCAAGTTCGACGAGAACCTGAACATCGTCCCCGACCTGGTGACGGCCGTCCCCCAAGCTTCAGCCGATGGACTGACCTATATGTTCCAACTGCGCCAGGACGTGACCTTCTCTAACGGCGACAAGTTCACGTCGAAGGACGTCCTCTACTCCTGGAACCGCGCCGCCGCGTACCAGGGTTCATACGCCACCAACCTCGCCGCCATCGCCGGCTACGACAAGGTCTCCGCCAACAAGGCAAGCGGCGCTGCGCTCGAGGCGCTGCTGGAGAAGAACGACCCGTCCGTGACCCTGGCCGGCCTCACCGCGCCCGATCCGTACACGGTGCAGGTCAAGCTGTCCGCTCCCGCCGGTTGGTTCCTGACCGCCATCGCGCTGTCCGGATCGACGGGTGAGGTGGTCGACGTGAAGGCGGTCAAGCAGGACCCTGACAACTGGTGGACGAAGCCGGCGACGGCGATCGGCACCGGCCCCTTCAAGATGGTCGACTACACGCCTAAGCAGGTCGTCGACTTCGCGGCCGTCGACAACTGGTGGGGCAACCCCAAGCCGACGCTCAAGAAGGTCCACATCGACATCTCCGTCAACAACGCCTCGACGGCGATCGCCAAGTACGAGCAGGGCGGCTACGACATCTACGGCTATGGCGGCTACAGCAACCTGCCCGTCGCCGACATCCTGCGCATCAAGGGCACGAGCAACGAGTCCGGCCAGCTGGTCCTGCACCCGAAGGTACGTACGACCTGGGTGACGTTCAACGTAGTCTCGGACGGCTCCCGTGTCGCCAAGGGACCGTTCACGATGGACCAGGGGCAGTCGGCCCACGACCTTCGCCTCGCCTTCGCCCTGGCCGTTGACAAGAAGAAGCTCGTCGACACGGTCTGCCAGGGCATCGTCTGCGTGCAGGCCACCGGCGGCCTGATCTCACCGACGCTCCAGGGCTACGCGGGCGACAACACCGACCCGCTGGCCAAGTTCGACCCGGCCAAGGCAAAGCAGCTTTTGCAGGGCGCCGACCCGACGGGCTCCAAGACCAAGGGGCTCCAGTACGCATACGACCCGGAGAACGCGCTCAACAAGTCCTCGGCCGAGTTCCTACAGTCACAGTGGCAGGACAACCTGGGCGTGCACGTGGACCTGCTTCCTGTCAGCCACTCGCAGTTCATCAAGGCTCGCCTGAGCGGGCACTACGTCATCTCCCGCGACGGTTGGCAGGCCGACTACAACCACCCCCAGGACTGGTACGACAACCTGTGGGGCAAGATCGTCGGCTGCCCCGACTCCGGCTGCAGCAGCGGCTACGACTCGCCTGAGTACGACCAGCTGCTGGCTAAGGCCGACGCGGAGCCGCTCGACCAGGCCAAGGCGGACTACGCCAAGCTGGCCCAGATGCTGATCGACAACGTCCTGTACATCCCGCTCTACTACTCGGTCGGCGGGTTCCTGATCAAGCCCTACGTGAAGGGCGCGGGGACCAACAGCTTCTTCGACCACTACTGGAACCAAATCCAGATCCTCTCTCACTGAACGCACGCGGGCTGGGGGCTCGTAACCAAGCGAGCTCCCAGCCCACCGACCTGGAGTAGCAAATGTTCACGCGAGGAACGCTCATCTACATCGGCCAGCGCCTGGTCTTGATCACGCTTGCCGTCCTCGGCGTTTCGTCGCTGGTCTTCGTCGGCGTGCACAGGCTGCCGGGTGACGCGCTCTTCAGCGAGCACCTCCACGGGACGCAGTACGAGATCACGCTCCACCACTACGGGCTCGACCGGCCGCTGTGGCAGCAGTACGTGACGTTCCTCTGGAATCGGGCTCGGGATGTCCGTCGGGGTGATCGCCGCGCTCCGCCAGAACACGTGGATCGACTACGTGCTGAGCACCACCTCGGTGGTCGGCTACAGCATGCCGAACTTCGTCATCGCGACCTTTCTCATCCTCGTCTTCGGCGTCTGGCTCGAAAACGCCACCCAGGGTAATTTCTACTACCAGATCGGCTGGCCCGGCCGGTACGGCAGCATCGGCGCGATCTGGCTGCCGGCGTTTGCCCTGGGATTTCCGTCGGCGAGCATCGTCGCCCGCATGACTCGGGCCAGCCTGCTCGAGATCCTGCAGCAGGACTTCATCCGCACCGCGCGCGCCAAGGGCCTACCCACGACGACAATCACGATCCGGCACGCGCTTCGCAACGCGCTGATCCCCGTCGTCACCGTCCTGGGACCGCTGGCGATGGCGATCATCACCGGCGGCGTCGTGGTCGAGAACATCTTCGGCATCCCTGGTCTCGGCAAGGAGTTCGCGACTAGCATCCTGAACCGCGACTACAACGTCGTGATCGGCGTCTTCACGGGCTACGCGGCCCTGGTTGGCCTTACCAACCTCGGCGTCGACCTTCTGTACGTCCTGATCGATCCGAGGATCCGCTACTGATGGCGACCCCCGCCACAATAGTCGCCAGCCAGCCGATCGCGCCGGAGCAGGCAAGCCTGTGGAGCGACGCCTGGCGCAAGCTGCGTCGAAACAGGCTTGCGCTCGCCGGCACGATCTACCTGACGTTCGTGGTCGCCATCGCCCTGACGGCGCTCGTCTACACGCCGTACCCGATGTCGAAGGTCGGGGTCGGAATCCCCTACACCGGGCCGAGCCCGGAGCACTGGCTGGGCGCCGACACCATCGGCCGCGACGTGCTGAGCCGCCTAATGGTCGGCGCTCAGGTCTCCCTGCTGGTCGGCGTCGGCACGCAGCTGGTCGTGCTGGCGATCGGGGTGCCGATCGGCCTAGGCGCCGGTTACTTCCGCGGCTGGTTCGACCAGGTGACGACGTTCGTGATCAACCTGTTCTACGGAGTTCCGAACCTCCTGGTCGCTCTCATCCTGGTCTTCCTGCTCGGCCCCAGCCTGACCAACATCATCGTCGCCATCGCGAGCACCGGCTGGATGGACATGGCGCGCCTGGTCCGCGGCCAGACCTTGAGCATTCGCGAGCGGGAGTTCATAGAGGCGTCGCGGGCAAGCGGCGCGAGGCCGGCCAAGATCCTCTTCGGCCACGTCCTTCCGAATGCGCTCGGCCCGATCATCGTCCAGGCAACCTTCGGTGTGCCCGCGGCCATCCTGTTCGAGGCGTTCATGAGCTTCCTCGGCCTGGGCGTCCCACCTCCGATGCCATCGTGGGGCTCGATGGCCGCGGACGGGATCGTGGCCATTCGCATCGCGGCGTACATGGTCGTGGCTCCCGCGGTGGCGCTCTCGCTGACCTTGATGGCTTTCAACTTCGTAGGCGACGGTCTGCGCGACGCGCTCGACCCGCGCCAACGGCGCTAGAGCCCGGCATTTTGGCCGCGCCCATCCTCCAGGTCAAAGACCTGCAGACGCAGTTCAAGACCCACGACGGCGTAGTGACGGCGGTGGACGGCGTGAGCTTCGACCTGTATCCCGGCGAGAGCCTCGGCATCGTCGGCGAGTCGGGCAGCGGAAAGTCCGTGACGGCGTTGTCGCTGCTGCGCCTCGTCCCCAACCCAGGCGAGGTGGTCGGCGGCCAGGTCCTGTTCAAGAACGACGACCTTCTGCAGCTGAGCGACGAGGACATGCGCGAGATCCGCGGCCGCGACATCGCGATGATCTTCCAGGACCCGCAGAGCTCGCTCAACCCGGTGCTGCGCACGGGCTTCCAGATCGCCGAGGCGATGCTGGCCCACCAGCGCGCGACCCGTTCACAGGCGCTGCGACGCGCGGTCGACCTGCTGAAGCGCGTCCGGATCCCCGCGGCGGAGTCTCGGGCCAGGGACTATCCGCACCAGCTGAGCGGTGGCATGAGGCAGCGGGCGATGATCGCCATGGGGCTCGCGAACGCACCCGCAATCCTCATCGCCGACGAGCCGACGACCGCGCTTGATGTCACCGTGCAGGCGCAGATCCTCGAGCTCCTCGCGGATCTGAACCAAGAGCTCGGCGCCGCGGTGGTGATGATCACGCACAACATGGGCGTGGTCGCCGGGCTGTGCACGCGCGTGATCGTCATGTACGCGGGAAAGATCGTCGAGCAGGGCCCGGTCGAGCAGATCTTCGAGAACCCGCAGCACCCATACACGTGGTCGCTCCTGAAGTCGATACCGCGCGTCGACGCGCTGCGCCACGAGCGGCTGCGGTCGATCGAGGGGATCGCGCCCGACCTGCTGCGCCCTCCCCGCGGATGCCGTTTCCATCCCCGCTGCCCGTTCCGGGTCGAGAAGTGCTTCTCCGACGAGCCAAGCCTGAAGCAGGTCAAGCCGGATCAGCTCGCGTCGTGCTGGGTCACGATGGATCGCGCGCGGGAGGAGATGGGTGCCGACAACCTGCTCGACATCCGGCCCGGCGCCGCTTCTGGCGTGCATCCAGGCAAGCTGGTCGATTGATGGCGGAGGCGTTGGTCGACATCCCGCGACCTGCCGGCGACAGTGCGCCGACGCTGATCCGGGTCGAAAGCCTCGTCAAGCACTTTCCCGCCGGCATCGGCCAGACGGTCAAGGCCGTCGACGGCGTGAGCTTCGACATCAAGCGGGGTGAAACGCTCGGGCTGGTGGGTGAGTCCGGCTGCGGCAAGTCGACGCTCGGCCGGCTGGTGATGCAGCTGATCGCCGTGAGCTCGGGAAAGGTCTTCCTCGACGACGTCGAGCTGACAAGCATGCGCGGCGAGAAGCTGCGCCAGAAGCGGCGCGAGATGCAGATCATCTTCCAGGACCCTTTCGCGTCGCTGGATCCGCGGATGACCGTCGGCGACATCATCGCCGAGCCGCTGGTGAACTTTCGCGTGATGCGCGGCCGCAAGCTGAACCAGAGGGTGCAGGAGCTGCTGCGCGTCGTCGGCCTGAACCCGAACTTCAACAACCGCTATCCGCACGAGTTCTCGGGTGGCCAGCGCCAGCGCATCGGGATCGCCCGCGCGCTCGCGCTCAACCCCAAGCTGATCGTCTGCGACGAGGCCATCTCGGCCCTGGACGTGTCGATCCAAGCCCAGATAGTGAACCTGCTCGAGGACCTGCAGCGCGAGTTCAAGCTGACCTATCTCTTCATCGCCCACGACCTGTCGGTCGTGCGACACATCAGCGACCGCGTGATGGTGATGTACCTCGGCAAGATCGTCGAGATCGCCGACAGCGTCGAGACGTACAGCAGCCCGAAGCATCCCTACACGAAGGCCCTGCTTTCGGCGATCCCGCTGCCGGATCCGAAGGTCCAGCGCGGCCGCAGGCTGGTCGAGCTCTCGGGCGAGATCCCCTCGCCGATCAGCCCGCCATCAGGATGCCGCTTTCACACCCGCTGCCCCATCGCCCACCTTCCAACCCCTTGCGCCGAGGTTGAGCCGCCGCTCGAGGAAAAGGGCCGAGCACATCTGGCGGCGTGTCACTTTTCTCACGACGTCTGAGCGCCCCACCGGACCTCGATGTCGCAGTCGTAAGCAGTGTTCTGGCCCGTGGTTGCCATCAGCCGGAAGGAAAGCACAACGGAACCGGTCTCAACCGGCGAGGGATACATTGCGGTGCGCGATGCGAAAGACCCATCCATCCGTAGGGCGTTCAATGTGACGGTTATCGACGGGCCTTGCGTGTCGC
>WNGL01011210.1_pt1 | contig 10283 bp, 12 predicted proteins | sample 5400591 | NCBI WGS metagenome assembly WNGL01 (sample SAMN13153377, study PRJNA577476) | soil metagenome | isolation source: 80 cm soil or saprolite under Garry oak tree replicate 1 | place: USA:California | collected 2016-06-15 | reverse complement strand
AGGCCGATGAGAACGAGGAGGACGCCACCGATCTGACGCAGTTGGAACTGGTATGCACGGAGAAGACTGCCCAATGCGCTGGCCGTCGCGCCCAGCGCGACAAAGGCGAGCGTAAAGCCAAGTACAAACATGACCGCATGCAGGAAGGTGATGAAGCGTGCAGGACGATCATCCTGCCCACCTGCGGATTGCGAGACGCTCTGTCCGACCAGTTGTGCCAGGAAGATAGGGACCAGCGGTAACATGCAGGGCGAGAGAAAGGAAACCAACCCGGCACCAAAGGCCAGGCCAAAGCTCAACTGCGATGAATCCATACCGTTTTGCATCTCCCGGTAGTTGTTCTTGCTTTACTATACATCAATCATGTCACCTGCTCAAGGACAAGCACACTGTTCCCTGCATAGCCTGTTCCCATGCTCGTCTTGATGTTCGAATAGCAGTACCATGGCCGGTACACGCTGCCACGGGAATCACTAAAGACCATTCCAATTGAAGGTGGTATCAGGTTTCACCCCTGGACTGTTATAGGCCAACGTAATCAGGGTGTGAGCCGACAGCGGGATGGTATGAAAGTCGCCCGCAAACGGCTTCCCATTGACGTAGACCTGCCAGCCATTTGTGAAATCTAACTGATCGGGATAGCCCAGTTGCGGGAACTTGGTTCCCCAGATGTCGAGAAAATTCTTGAGGGTCGGGGAAAAGCCATTCGGTGCTTCAATATGGATCACCCCGTCACTGGAGTGGGTGTGGAGCCAATAGAAGCAAGATGGATTGGATGGATCACCTGCAATCCCGACGTTCCCAGGGATGGGTACGCTCTGCCCATTGATGTAGATGGAGACGTGTGCATGAATGTGAAAGGCGCTTTGTTCCAACTCATCACAGGCAATGCTATCTATGGCAGGATAGGCAGGGTTCGCAGGTGTGTGGCCCTGGGTAATAACGAGATAGGCGATGCCAGCGACAGCCAGCACGACGGCAGCAATGATACCGAAGATGGTAACGCGCTTCATACCAGCAGAGCGACGTCGCTCTGCTTCACGCCGTTGCAGTTCCTCCCGGCGTCGTTCTTGCCGCATGCGTTGACGTGTGCTTTGCTTACTCATGGATCATACTCACCTTTCAAACAGGCATTGCAAGATTGTTATTGCATTACCTGGAGAGCAACGGTGATAGGGGAGCACAGTAGATATCCTCATTTCGGCTGTGCTGATAGCTGGCACGTAGATTGTCGCCTTTCATTGGAAAGCCCGCCGCAGACCTCGTAGGTTTTTTCTGCATGCTCTCTACTATCCTCGATAGTATCTATGACAATTGTATCACCGCCCCCTATACTATAGTCAAGTGTAGTACCAAAGTAAAAGAAGAGCACACGTCGGAGGAACAACACCATTCACTCCCCCACGTAGTAGGAAGAGTCGGCTGTGTCACCTCCGAACACATCCTTTATGGGAAAGGCTCGTCACAGACCAACTTGCCACAGTGACCTTTTCACTGAAGAGAAAAAGGGGACACCACTTCAAGCCTTCTCTCCGCGTTGCCTCGGTTCCAGATGCATGTAGTGCATGACGAGAGCGATGTGAACGTACTACTGTGTTCCTGGGAAGGACGATGATCCTTCCCAGAACGCTGCCTGTGAGCAGTGCTACTTTCTCCCGTACCATTTTCACCGGTTTTAGCGGCTCATTCATATTCTGTAACCGTGAAAACTTATGTAACTGATCAACGTAGTAATGCCCATCAGGACCCGTCTCTGCGAAGCAATCGTAACAAAGGTACGCCGTGATTCGGAGCGCGTGGGCAACAGGCAAGCACTCAGCTGAGCCCAGCACGCCGTCTGGAGGGCCACTGTGCGGGAATTTCAGACGCTGTATCAGGAGAATCATGGCCGCATCTACCGCTATGCCTATGAGAGCGTCAAGAATCATGAAGAAGCTGAAGACCTCACGTCAGACATATTTTTCAAAGCAGTGCGCGGTGTCAAGTATGAACGAGGTCGGAAAGTAACCCGGTTATGGTTGGTGCAGGTGGCACGGACGACGATCGCTGACTACTGGCGTGCTCGCCCCCGCGTCGCCATCTACTCGCTCGAAGCCCTGGCAGAGGCTGGCTGGGAAGGGCCAGCGGAAGCGTCAGCAACGAGTAGCAGCACACTCGTAGACCGTATCCAGCGTATCCTTCAGGCACTCCCCCAGCACTATCGAGATGTTTTAACCTGTCGTTTTCTGCTCAGTCTCTCGATACGAGAGACGGCGTTCAGGATGGGAGTGACAGAGGGGAACGTCAAAGTCTTGCAGTTTCGCGCGCTCAAACGCGCCGCTGCTGTCGAGCCAGGTATCACAGGGGAGCAGAGACACAGTTCACTGTCGGGGGAAGACGAGCAACGAAGCGAAGATGACCTGGAATGAGCACGCGACCAACGGACAGAGGCAGGCAGAGCATGGGAGGTCAAGAATGTTGTCGCTTCTCGTAGAAATGCTCCCGCTCCCAGGCGCGGTATTTTCGCTATGTCACATACTATCATCAATAGTACCTTTGACAATTGTATCACTCTCCCCTATACTATAGTCAAGAGTAGGACCGAAGTCAAACAACGCTTTGGAGGACCGAGATACATGCAATATATTTTGTCGCTCCTGCCAGTGCTGGCCTGCCCGGTCGGCATGGGCCTCATGATGTGGCTGATGATGCGCCAGGGGAAAGAGCACATGCCACCTGCTGCTTCTCCGCAGCAGGAGGACGCGTCAGTGGCTACTCCACGGGCCTCGCCTGTCACCTCGACACCCATGTCCTCGCAGCACACTTCTCCCCTCAAGGCCATCTGGGACTGTGTGCAGATGTGCCTGAACTGGAAAGTCCTGGTCGGGCTGGCGGTCGTGGGGCTGGCCGTTTGGGTCGTGGCGCCGCATCTCGTGTTGGCGGCTCTGCCGCTGCTGCTCATAGTCGCGTGTCCGCTTTCTATGTTGGTGATGATGGGGAGGATGCGAGGGGGTCAGTCAGCACAAGCGAACCAGCTCCCTGCCGAGGGTCGAACTCGCGACGAGTACATAACTGAGCTACAATCCCGCTTGTTGAGCGCGCAGGCCGAGCAGGAAGTCATCGCTCGCCAGATCGCCGAGATCGAGAGCCCCGAGACCCCGGTCATGTCTGAGGCTGAGGCAGTAGCTCGCGGGGCTGACGAACGGAGCTGGACGATCAGGGAGAGGTAACCGTTGGGGAAAAACAGAGGGCGTGACGCACTCAAACACCTATCTGATGAAAGGAGATGACCATGTGGCATCCAGATAGTAGGCAGAAACTGATTTTCGCCGCCTTTCTTGCCACCACAGCGCTCGTGATCATGACCGCGACTGTCTGGGGCATCAGGCTGTTCGCACTATCTCACAATCAGGCAGTCACGCAGTCGACTAACCCGGCGAACTATGCCATTGGCGGCTTTCCCATGACGGGCAAGCTCGCGCCTGACTTCACCCTCAGCGACCAGTTCGGTCACGCAGTCACGCTGTCTGCTCTGCGCGGCCACGAGGTCGTGCTGGCTTTCATCGACTCGCGCTGTAAGACCCTCTGTCCACTGACTGCTGAGATTATGTATGATGCCAAAGTCGCCCTGGGAGCCTCGGTGGCCAGTCAGATAGAGCTGGTTGCCGTCAATGCCAATCCTACTGCCACCAGCGTCGTTACGGTGCAAGCCTGGTCTCTCGCGCACGGGTTATTGCATCAGTGGTTATTCCTCACAGGCACGGCACAACAACTCTGGTCCGTCTACCACTCGTACAATGTGGAGGTCCAGGTGAACTCAGGTGGGCTGGTAGCGCATGATCCAATCACATTCATTATAGACGCGCAGGGGCATGAGCGGCTCTCTTTCGAGACGCTTGACTCAAGTAACACGTCTGATATAAGAAGTCAAGAAATCGGGCTAGAGGCTGGAATGCGGCAGTGGCTGCCGAAGCCATAGCAATCGAATGAGCCACAGAATGATGAAACTGACAGGGAGATGGAGGAATGTTTCCTGCTGCCCCATGAAAGTTGTGAAACGGAATGAGTAGTAGCATCTTCTTCGGCGGCTCTGTGCTCGCTGCCGTGACCGCAGGGATGATCGCCCTGTTCGCACCCTGTTGTATCTCGGTCATGCTCCCCGCCTACTTCGCGAGTTCTTTTCAGAACCGCCGCCTCCTGGTCGCCATGACCTTTCTCTTCGCCGCCGGGATCGCGACGGTCATCCTGCCGATTGCGATGGGAGCATCGGTGTTGCAGCAACTTCTGACGACCCAGCACACGGCCATCTATGTTACGGGGGGCCTGCTCATGCTCGCACTCGCGGGATATGTGCTACTCGGCGGGCAGATTCATCTGCCGATGCCGGACCGACGTGCGGGTGGCAAGACTGGGATTCTGAGTGTCTATTCGCTCGGCATCTTTTCCGGGGTGGCAAGCTCGTGCTGCGCGCCCGTGCTTGCTGGGGTGATCGCCCTCTCGAGCGTCGTCTCCTCGTTCTGGCTCGCACTGGTGCTTGGCTCGGCCTATGTCTTTGGCATGGTGGCCCCGCTGTTTGTCATCGCGCTGCTCTGGGATCGCTACGACTGGCGGGCGAGCCGCCTGCTCCGGCCCCGCGCATTCTCCTGGAGACTGGGTCCTTTCACAAATACGCTCACCGCAACGAACCTGGCCAGCGGCATCTTGCTCGCACTTATCGGGGGGGGCATGTTGTGGATCGGGCTGGCCTACCATTCCATGCCGCCATTGGCGGACTGGCAGATACAGCTGTCTGCGAGCCTGCAGCATGTCGGCCAGGTCATGACCAACGCCCTCGCCTGGATTCCGAACTGGATGGGCGTGCTCATCTTCCTCGTCCTCCTTGGTGGGCTTGCCTGGTACGCGCTCAGGCAAATCGGGGCGCGAACAGACGAGAGCAAGGAAGCGGCAGAAGTACCAGGAGTGAATGAAGCCGCTGAAATGGAAGGATCACAAGTAATACAGGAGGAGCCAGTTGAATACTAAGACAGCGCAGAACGAAAAGGGCAAGAAGGGCCCGGCACCATCAAAGAAAGCCCCATCACTGCGTAGAAGGATGGTGCGGAGGAGGCGGGGTCTCAGAGCTGGCATCATCGCCGTGATCGTCGTTGGAGTGGCAATCATCGCGCTGGGGGTAATCTTCTTCGTCAACAACTCGGGTGGGTCGTCCTCAAGCGGATCGCCCACGATCGGGTCGTCGACAGACACAAGCCTGGCTGGTAAATACGCCTTTCAGGTAGGAAGTCCAGGCCCTGGTGAGCAGGCCCCACCCATCATGCTCCCATCCACTGCTGGGGGCACATTCGATCTCGCTTCGCTGCGCGGCAAGACCGTGCTGCTCTATTTCCAGGAAGGACTTACCTGCCAGCCCTGTTGGGACCAGCTCAAGGATATCCAGTCGCACATCGACCAGTTCCACGCGCTTGGCATCGATCAGGTCGTGAGTATTACGACCGATCCGCTGGGTACGCTGCAACAGAAGGTGGCGGACGAAGGTCTCTCCATACCCGTTCTTTCCGACCCGGGTCTGACAGTCTCGCGGGCCTACACAGCGAATGGATACGGCATGATGGGCGCGAGCCGCGATGGGCATACCTTTATCGTGGTGGGGCCTGATGGCCTGATCAAGTGGCGGGCTGACTACGGTGGGGCTCCCAAGTACACGATGTACGTGCCCCTACCTAATCTTGTCGCTGATATCCGCGCGGGGCTCAGTGGAGGATCATCGTAGTACCATGAACGTCCTTCTGCTGACCCAACAAGACTGTACGTTCTGTACACAGGCCAAAGAGATCCTCGCCCGCCTCTCAGCCGAATACGGGTTCTCTGTCTCGACACTGGATGTGAGTTCGCCCGAGGGGGAAGCCCTGGCTGTCCGCAGTGGTATCCTGTTTCCCCCGGGCATTTTTCTGGAAGGTGAAGCTTTCTCGTATGGCCGACCATCCGAGCGCAAGCTGCGGCGTGAGATCGAACGACGACTCAGATTTGTAGAAGGTGGCGAGTAAGATGGAAATTCTTCATGCCCTGCTTCAAGCGGTATTGACCGCCTTCAGCATGTTTTGGGAAATCCTGTGGCCCTTAATCCTTGGCTTTGCCCTCTCAGGCATCGTCAAGGCGGTTGTTTCGCATCAATCAATGGCGAAGACGCTTGGATGCGATGGCCCAAAGTGTCTCACCTTTGCCACGCTCTTTGGGATTGCATCACCCACGTGATGCGCAACGAGATTTCGACAAGCAGGCGGAGAAGCAGAAAGGGGACCTCGACGGGGACTCCGTCATTTTGTGCCATACTGATAAGGTGTTGAGAGAAGGCCTCCCTCATTTGAGAGGGTTGAGCGTTCTTGATGCCCGTTTAGCCGAGGCTTGACGAGTGGAGAATCAAAATGACAGGAGATCCTATGAGTACAGATGACCCCTCCTCGGTGAGCATTCAGACCGAAGCCTCGCCGATCCCTTCGGTGCCTGCCTGGTTTGGCGAAGTGGCACTCCTCGCCCACACCTTGACCCGTCTGGGCTTGCTTGCCGAAATCTCTGAGCGTGTTCGCTTCGTGCGCAAACGGTTCGGGACCTATGAGGTGATCGACTTTCTCATCGTGCTGATGGGCTATGCGCTCAGTGGAGAGCCGACACTGGCAGCCTATTACGAGCGCCTGCAGCCTTTTGCGACTCCGTTCATGGCCTTGTTCGGACGCACGCAGTTGCCTCATCGCTCGACACTCAGCCGTTTTCTTGCTGCCCTGGATCAGGCAAGTGTGGAAGCGCTGCGCAGTGTGTTCTTGCAGGACGCGCTCGCCCGCCCTGGACCAGCCGAGGGTGTAGGTGGTCTGTGGGATCGGCAAGGACAACGATGGGTGGTCTTCGATCTGGACGGCACGAGACAGGCTGCACGGCAGCGCGCACTGCCTCAGAGTCCTGAGTTGCCCCCTCCACAGCGGCGTCTGGATGCGGTCTGTGCGCCTGGCTACACCGGGCGCAAGCGTGGAGAAGTGGTACGCACCCGCACGACGCTCTTGCAGGCCCATACCCATCAGTGGGTGGGAACGTTTGGCGGAGTGGGCAATGGCGACTACCGAGGTGAGCTCTTGCAGGGGTTGAAGGTGGTGGTGGCCTATCAGCGCTCACAGGGCCTCCTGCCTGCTCAGGCCCTCGTTCGACTGGATGGCCTGTATGGGGACGGAGCCATTGTCGCGGATCTGAGGGCGGCTGGGGTCAGTTGGACGATGCGTGGCAAAGATTACGGGCTCCTGGATCTCGCACAGGTCAAAAAGCGCCTCGCCCTGCCTGCCGATGAGCAGTTCGTGCATCCCGAAAGTGGTGTCTGCCGGGACCTGTTTGAGTGTGGAGAACTGCCGGTGACTGCGGAGGGACACCGCTCTCGCGTGATCATCGCCACGCATCCCGCCGGGACCACTGCCAGTCCGATTGGCGTGACCCGCGAGGGAGTCGTCTATGAGCTCTTTTTCACGGCCTTGCCCGCTCTCGGCTTCACTGCTGCCGATGTGGTCAAGCTCTACTTGCATCGTGGGAGCTTCGAGACCGTGCTCGCTGATGAGGATCGCGAGCAGGACAGTGATCGCTGGAGTTCCTACACCACACACGGTCAGGAAGTCTGGCAGATCCTTTCACAGTGGGTGTGGAATCTACGTCAAGAACTCAGTCGGCGGTGGCAACCGTCCTCGATGCGTCTCACTGAGTTTGCCCCCCCCTCTCACTGAATCTCTGCCATCCCCGAGCCTCTCCCTGGCTGGAGCATCCTTCGGTCCCCCGCAGTGGGCTCGCGCAGCGCGGGTAGGAAACCTGGGGGGACAAGACTTTCGCCTCCAGCCTGACGGCACGCTGCGTTGTCCACAAGGAGCTCCGCTCTATCCACAGGAACGACGCCCCGAACACGATGGGACAGTGCGCGTGCTCTATGCTGCGCGCATTGCTAACTGTCGCACCTGCCCCTTACGCAACTCCTGTCAAGGACATGGTACGTCCACGAAAAAACCTCGTCGTGTCAGTGCTGTCCTGCATCCACTACCTCAGCCAGTGCCAGAAGAGCATCCGCCTCCCTGCCCTTCTGCCCTTCATCCCATCCTGTGGGGGGATTGGTCACGCACTCAGCCTCGTCAAGCCTGGATCCGTTGGCAGCGAAGCCACCTGGTCACCGTGGAGGCTTCATCCGTTTCACCGCCTCCCTCGACGCCTTCTCTTCTCTCTCGCGCAGAGCGAGCCCATTGGCGCATGACGTGGCAACAACGGCTCGCACGCAATGCGCGACCGCCCACTGCTCCGCCTGTCAAGATTACTGTCTATGGACTCTCACCCGAGTTTGCCCAGGCCCTCGGTTTGCGGGTCGCTTGAGCCAACAACGCTTTTGATGAAGCCCGTTGCCTGGTTTTCGACGTGCGTTTTCCCGTCGAGAGGAGTCATCTGCGCATTTTCGCAGCAGTGCTCCCCATATTCTGACGTTTTTTGCCCTACCAGATCGATGGCCCTTCTCACATTTCCCCTTTTTCTCCCCCTACTCCCTTTGGCCTGTTATCAGGGCGAAAGAACGTGCCTCTCTTTTTCTGCTCGCTTGCTGTCATCTCGTTGCGCATCCCGTGGGCATCAAGTTCCTGCTCCTACGCAGCCGTCGCTCTTGCGCGTTCCATCTTTCAGAAGGGAGCAAGTTTTACCTCAGCGATGGCGTTTGAACTCGCATCAACCAATCTGGTGATTGAGCTTGGGATTATTCTCATCGTGCTAATGGGATGGCAGTTTGCCGCAGCAGAGTTTGTTGGCGGTATTCTGATGGTGATCTTCATTGGGCTGATCTTCCGTTTGACCTTAACGCCAAAGCTGGTACAGAAGGCAAAAACACAAGCTGAAAAAGGCATGATGGGCAGAATGGAAGGACACGCTGCAATGGATATGAGTGTCTCAGGTGGGTCAGTTTTCTCAAAGCTGTTCAGTGGGAAAGGGTTGACGGCGGTCAGCAACTTTTTCGTGATGGATTGGGCTTCGGTGTGGGTCGATATCGTGCTTGGACTGCTCATCGCTGGTGCATTAGCTGCTTGGGTGCCAGACTCCTTCTGGCGCGCCTTTTTCTTCACCAGTAATCCAACGCTTGCCAAAATTGAAGGCCCCCTGGTTGGCCCATTCGTCGCTCTTGTCAGTTTCGTCTGTTCCGTTGGCAATGTCCCATTAGCAGCAGTGCTTTGGAAAGGCGGGATTAGCTTTGGAGGTGTGGTCAGTTTTATCTTTGCAGATTTGATTGTCTTGCCCATTCTTGATATTTATCGCAAATACTATGGCTGGAAGGTGATGGGTTTCATTCTGCTGACCTTCTACGTGACGATGGCCGCGGCTGGGTATGTGGTCGAATTTCTGTTCGAGGCACTTGGCATTATCCCGCAGAACCGCACGACCGTGGTCATCACCGAGGGCATCCAGTGGAACTACACGAGCATCCTGAATATCATCTTTCTCGCGCTTGCAGCACTGCTGGTGATCCGATTTATCCGCACAGGCGGATTACCGATGCTTGGGATGATGAATACACCTGAGAAAGAAATGTCCCACGAGTGAGGGGAAACAGCTCGTTGTTGTTTGTCGAAAGACTTTTCCGCGTTCAGACAATAACTTTTCGTAGCACCTCATTGTTTAAGGTGCAAACCGAGCAAGCTCCGACGCATATTTTTTCTCAGTATTTCTGAATCACCGTTTACCAACAAAGGTTCTCCTGCTGGATATCCCATTTTGCAAGAGAACGAAGTGATATCTGACAAAAACGAAAAGATATGGGTCGGAAACGTGTCTCTTTCAGCAATCTCAGGTATACTTGTCAAAGGTTCCAACTCTGGTGATAGAGCACGAGATTCCGCCTCGCTGTAACGCAGACAAAACGAGCATGTGGAGCTGAGAGGTATTTACACAGAGATGCCACAACGCTGGAAACCTATGAAGACGAAGATGATCCCTAGGAGCAGGAAACCAACGCTCATCATGAGTACAAAGCATGCGACAATCCCATCAGCACGAGAAAAACCGCTTCGGTGAAAGCTTCCTTTACTCCACATACCTCCCAAAAGACCGCCAGTCAGATAAATCAGACTGGAGAGAAAAAAGTAGAGGGGAGGAAGAGGCACCCCAAGCAAAGTATAGAAACGTCATGCGCCCGCAGGCGCACCACTCCGCATGAAAAAGAGTAGAATCGAAGGAGCAACCTTCTGGAGAGAAGACGACCAGCGGTATACGCGCGCGAACGTGTGTTTGAAACTGTGCTCCGGTGTCTGGACGAA
>WNGL01011209.1_pt1 | contig 10283 bp, 6 predicted proteins | sample 5400591 | NCBI WGS metagenome assembly WNGL01 (sample SAMN13153377, study PRJNA577476) | soil metagenome | isolation source: 80 cm soil or saprolite under Garry oak tree replicate 1 | place: USA:California | collected 2016-06-15 | reverse complement strand
CCCACCGTGAAGGTCCTGGCTGCCATCGCCTGCCCTGCCAGCAAGAGCGTTACTCCGATGCCAAATGTGACCGCGTTGTCGAAGATCGAGCCGAGCAATTCGCGAAACACCTGTACTCGCAGCATCGCTTTACGCCGTGTGTCGTTAAGGGTGCGGAAGTGTCCGATCACGTCCTCCTCTGCGTTGGCGACCTTTACTGCCTGAACCGAGCCGAAAAGCTCACCCAGGAAACTGCTCACCGCTCCGGTCGCCTCCCGGCCACTCTGGTAATAGCGCAAGACGCGTCCCCATGCCAGCCGCGATATCGCGATGGCTCCTAGCAACGGCAGGAAGATCACCAGCGTGATCATCAGATTGATGCGGGCCATGATGATCACGGCCAGCACAAACGCGATGATCTGTCCGGCCTGGTCCGGCAGCCATGTAGGGAAATCCGAGGTCTCGTCCACGTCGTCTTCAAACCGGTTGATGGCATCACCGGAAGAAACCGGCAGGGCTTTCGCCCCGGGGCGCCGCAGGATGCTTGCCAGGAGGTTGCTGCGCAAGAGCGCCCCAACCGTGCGGCGGAAGGTCACACCGGTCCATACATCCGCGAACGACGTTGCCAGTCGCCCCAGTTCCGCTGAGATGTAGAGGGCAATCAGCGTCCACAGGCTGATAGTCGCAGGTTCTGCACCCGTGAGCGTATCGAAGACATTCTTCTCGATCAAGCCGGGCACCACCTGCGCGGCAAAGAACAGCATATGGAAGAAGGAGTGTATCCCAAACGACCACGGACGATACCGGATGAGTTGCCAGTTGAAGGGCCAGGTCTTCAGACGCCAGTCAGGCGTCTTAGATGTAATCATACTAAAACCTCCTCTAGCCCGGTTTGGAGCAGGCTGTAAAAGCGCGAGCCAGGATCGTTCGCCAGGAATGCACGCGCACCGTATTCGACCACGCGCCCATGCTCCAGAATCATAATCTCATCTGCCCGCTGTACCGTCCGCAGGCGATGGGCGATGATGATACCCGTGCGCTCCTGTAGCAACCGGTCCATTGCCCGTTCCAACAGATTCTCGGTCACAGGGTCGAGCCGGGATGACGCTTCATCCAGGATCACCAACCCTGGATTTTTAAGGAAGACGCGCGTAAAAGTCAGCAACTGCGCCTCGCCCGCAGAAAGTCCCTGACCACCCGCGGCCAGGTGCGTATTCAGCCCATCCGGCAGTGATTGAACCCATTGCCCTAATCCCAGTTCGTCAAGCAAACGCTCGATCTTGTCATCTGCAATGCGCTTGCTGAAGAACGTGAGATTATCCCGTATACTCGCGTGGAACAACTGCACGTCTTGCGTGACCATCCCCAGGTGGTCGCGCAAATTCCCTAAAGCGATGTTCCGGATATCCACGCCATCCAGCAAAATGCTCCCGGCCCCAGGGTCATACAGGCGAAAGAGCAGTCGGGCCAACGTCGTTTTGCCGCTGCCCGTGCGTCCCAACAGCCCCAGCACCTTGCCCGGCTGTAGCTGGAACGACACATCCTGTAGCACATTCTCCTGCGCATCATAGCTGAAAGAGACAGCGCGAAACTCGACCTGCGCTTTCCCGGCTGGCAGCGCGGCGCGCGCTGTTTCCTGAATCTCTCTCTGTGTATGCAACAGTTCCTCAACCCGTTCCATGCTGGCTGTGGCCTCCTGCAAATCTTGAACTTGTTCGCGAATGCTTTCCAGCGGCTTCGATAGCATGCCGATATAGAATACAATCAGGTAGGCAGCGCCGATGCTGACCTGCTTCTGACTGTACAGGTATGCGCCAAGCGCCAGTCCCACCGTGTACCCGATCACGTAGAGCGTGTTGGTGCTGGCGAATGTCAGGTTGCTCATCATGTCGGCAGTGCGGTTCGTTTGCAGCATACGGCGCAAAAACTGGTAGAGGCGCATCATTACGTAAGACTCGGCGCCCGCTGCGCGTATGTCTTCTGTACCGGATATGCGCTCTTCTAAAAAGCCAAATGTTTCGGCATACACCTGCCGTTCAGCAGCCCACTTGCTGACCGCGATATTTTGCAACAGGCTCAAGACAAAGACTGTCAGGAGGCTATAGACCGTAAGCCCCAGTCCGACGCGCCAATCCTCGCGGAACAGCAGGAGCAGGATGCCAATGATCAAGATGGCGTTTCCCAGTACCTTGATGACGATCTGCGAGAAAAAGTTGGCGAGTGCCGTCACGTCGCCATCGATCCGCTCGATCATCTCGCCTGGAGTGCGCTTCTTATGGAACGACATATCTAATCGCAGGCAATGCAGAGCTAGGTCTGCCCGCAGAGCATTGGTGGCAGTCCAGCCCACGTTTTCAGCTACATAGGTGGCGTAGAAGGCAACTATTCGCTGCACCAATGCAATAGCAATAAACAACCCGGCTGCGATCACCAGTGTTCTCAGGGGGCCACGCGCCTGGGTCGCATCGATGAAGAAGCGGATTACTTGCGGGTTGACCAGTTGCAGGCCGATACTGCTAAACACTAGCGCGGCCAACCATGCAACCCTGCTCCACTGGGGCTTGAGGTAGTTAACCAGCAATCTCCAGTAGCGCCGAAATTGAATAACCATAGAGGTATTGTTCCTTTCGCCCATTGGCGTTGGAGTGAATCCAATTCTGTTTCGCAAAAACTTCGAGGGAATCCCCATGCTTTGCTCGGTGAAGTGGGCAATAAAAAACCATGGGGCTGAGCGCACCAATGGCCGAAAACGAAAGGAGCAACTACAAGCAATTACTGCTATCAGTAGTGAGGAAGAGCATTGGAATCACAACGTCATGACGCTGCGTGAGCACAATGCATCTGGAGAAGTCATCCTATTGAGTTGTCTTAGACCCAGGCACACTCAGAAACCAGATTGTTAGAGAAAATGGTTGACATGTGCTTACCTCCGCTGGTTACATTTTATGAGCCAAGATTACCATATCTGGAGCGAGAAAACAAGGAAAAATGGAAGCATACCCGCTAGATTGCAATTCCTCGACATTTGTTTCTCGATGAATTAGACTATGTACAAGGAGAAATATGGGCTGAGAATACTACAGGCATTCATCTACCCTTAGCTGCATACAAGGAGGATGGGTTGCGCGAATTAATTACCCTGCATGTGAACGGAGAGCGCCACGAGCTGGCGGTGCTGCCGCATCATACGCTGCTCGAAGTCTTGCGTGAAGACCTGGGCTTGACCGGCACCAAGCATGGCTGCGAATTGGGCGAATGCGGCGCGTGTACCGTCCTGATCGATGGTTTACCCATACTTTCTTGCCTGACCCTACCCATCGAGGCACAGGAGTGCGAGATCACGACAATTGAGGGACTGGAACAGCAGGGGAAACTCCATCCCCTGCAGGAAACCTTCGCGGAACTCGGCGCGGCACAGTGCGGCTACTGTACTCCCGGTATCCTGCTATCCGGGGCCGCGCTGCTGCGTGAACACCCCCAACCGACACGGGAGCAGATGAAAGAGGCCCTGGCCGGAAATCTCTGCCGCTGCACCGGGTATACCAAGATATACGAAGCCATTGATGCCGCTGCTGAACGCATGAAAACAGGCGGAGGCGCATCATGAAAACGCGACAAACAGCACGAAATGAGCGGGGTCACGCCTATACCTATATTGGCAATCCCTTACCCAAGGTCGATGCCTATGCCAAAGTGACTGGGCGGGCGCTGTATGCCGATGATATCATGCTTCCTCGCACGCTATACGGGCGGCTCCTACGCTCCCCGCATCCGCACGCGCGTATCCTCTCGATTGATATTCGCCAGGCATTAGAGTTGCCGGGTGTGCTGGCCATTATCACAGGTGAAGACCTGCCACAGAAATTTGGTATTCTGCCATCCAGCCAGGATGAATACGCGCTGGCCAGGGAGAAAGTCCGCTACGTAGGTGATCCCGTCGCCGCCGTGGCCGCGCTCGACCCCGACATCCTCGACGAAGCCATCAGACTTATCAAAGTAGAGTACGAAGTATTACCTGCGCTGATGAGTATCGACGAGGCGTTAGCGCACCCCGACATCAAAATCAACGATGAAGCGCGTATCGGCAATATTCACAAGGCCGTCTCCTATGAATTTGGCGAAGTTGATGCTGGTTTCGCGCAGGCAGACTATGTGCGCGAAGACTGGTTTTACTACGAAGGCAACAATCACGCGCCCATCGAGGCCCATGCCTGCGTTGCCAACTGGGAACCCATGCCTACCGATCCCGTCGGTGGCAAACTCACGCTCTGGTCCTCGACACAGACTCCGCATTATGTCCATCGCGAGGCAAGCAAGGTGCTAGGCTTGCCGCAATCCCATGTGCGCGTCATCGCACCGCACGTCGGCGGCGGCTTTGGCGGAAAAAGCGACCCGTTCTCCCACGAAATCTGCGCCTGCGAGCTATCGCGCCGCACTGGCAGACCCGTCAAGATCACCTGCACGCGCGAAGAAGTCTTTCTACTACATCGCGGGCGTCACCCCGTCAAAATGTGGATCAAGACCGGCGTGAAGTGTGATGGTACCCTGACCGCCATGCATTTCCGCTCATTCCTGGATGGCGGCGCCTATGGCTCCTACGGTATCGCAACGACCTACTACACCGGCGCGCTGCAAACGGTTACTTATACGCTGCCCTGCTACAAATTTGAAGGCATGCGCCTTTTCACCAACAAGCCGCCCTGCGGCCCCAAACGCGGCCACGGCACGACACAACCCCGTTACGCCGTCGAAGTACATCTCGATAAAATCGCCCACGACCTCGGCATCGACCCTGTCGAGTTCCGCCGCCGCAACCTGATCGAACCCTATACGCGTACCATCAATGGCCTGCGCATCACCACTTGCGCCCTCGGTCCCTGCCTCGACCAGGTAGTCGCCCGCTCACACTGGAACGAGTTCCACTCTGCACAAGCTATGACAGCGCTCTCTTCCAATGGACGTGTTGCCGATACCGCCGTCTCCCCCCCTCCGTCTCATAGTAGGGGCGGGGGAGGTGTGGATGAGGGGAGGGGACCCTTGCGGTCGCCCTCCACTGGCGCGCGCGCGCCAACTGCATCAACTCAAAGTATCAAACGCGGTATGGGCATAGCCGCCTCGTCCTATATCTGCGGCGCGGGCAAACCCATTTATTGGAACGACCTGCCGCACTCAGCCGTGCAGATTCGTCTTGATCGCGGCGGCGGCGTGACCGTTTACTGCGGAGCAACCGATATCGGCCAGGGGTCGACCTCGATACTTGCCTATATCGTAGCGGAAGAACTCGGCGTGCAACCAGGACATATCCACCTGGAGACCGCCGACACAACCCTGACACCGGTTGATCTCGGCTCCTATTCCAGCCGCGTGACATTCATGGCGGGGAACGCCGCCATTGCCGCCGCGCTCAAGCTCAAAGCGCAGCTCTTTGAAGCGGCATCCGCCCAATTGCGTGTGCCTGAAGAGCGATTGCGCGCGGAGAACGGCGTGATCTATGACGAAGACGATCCAGGCACGTCCCTGTCTTTTATTCAGGCAGTGCAGTTAGCCGAAGCGCGCTATGGAGCGCTGGTCGCTTCCGGCTCCTACGCTCCACCGGAGGGCATCCACGGCGATTACAAAGGCGCGGGCGTTGGCCCATCGCCTGCTTATTCCTACTCAGCCTGTGTCGCGCAAGTGGCCGTTGATGTAGAGACGGGCGAGGTGGTCGTGGAAAAACTCTGGCTTGCGCACGACGTGGGACAGTCGATCAACCCCCTGCTGGTGGCTGGTCAGGTCGAGGGCGGCGCGTACATGGGCTATGGCGAAGCCGTGATGGAACAGCAAATCTTCCGCAAGGGCCGTCATAAGATACCCTCACTGCTCGACTATAAACTGCCCACCACGCTCGATACGCCCGAAATAGAAACCATTCTGGTAGAAATTCCTGATCGCGAAGGTCCCTTTGGTGGCAAGGAAGCCGGGCAGGGGCCACTCAATCCCGTTATACCTGCCATCGCCAATGCTGTCTACGATGCCGTCGGGGTACGTATCGACGAGACGCCCATCACCGCTGATAAGCTACTCAAGGCGTTGCGTGCCGAAATACCCCCCGCGCGCTCGGTTCCTCGCCCCCAGGTGATGCCGAGTGAAGCGCCATCTCCCTGGCCAACCAGGTTGATTAAGTGGCAGCCGGAAGAGAAGGGAGTTCGCTGATGCTGCGGCTTCCTCCTTTCCGTTATCTCGCTCCCGGCACGATCGAGCAGGCGGTAGCGATGCTGGCCGGGGAGGGCGAGCAGGCCATGCTGGTCGCGGGCGGCACTGACCTTTATCCAAACATGAAACGCCGCCAATTCACACCGCCTGTATTGATTGGTCTGCGGGGAATCGCCGCGCTCAAGAGCATCGATGGTTCGCCCGAACAGGGTATGCGTATTGGGGCGGGTGTCACGTTAACAACTCTCGCCGAACATCCACTCATACAGCAGCACTATCCCGCACTTGCCACTGCCTCCGCCGCCGTCTCGACGCCACAACTGCGCAATGCTGGCACCATCGGCGGTAATGTGCTGCTTGATACTCGCTGCAACTACTATAATCAAACCGAGTTCTGGCGCCATTCCATTGGCTATTGCATGAAGAAGGATGGCGATATCTGCCTCGTCGCCCCTGGTAGCCCGCGCTGCTGGGCCATCTCCTCAGCCGATACCGCGCCGGTGCTTGTCACCCTGGATGCCCAGGTGCGCCTGGTCAGTGTGCGCGGCGAACGTGTGATTCCGGTGCGTCAACTCTTCCAGGACGATGGCATGCATCCATATACGAAAGCTGCCGATGAAATTCTGACTGAAATTCTCCTTCCACCTGCGGATGGCTGGCGCAGCGCCTATATAAAACTGCGCCGTCGCGGCTCGTTCGATTTTCCCATCCTCGGCGTGGCGGCTGCCCTGCGCCTGGCTGCCGATGGCACAGTGGCAGATGCGCGCCTTACACTTGGCGCGGTAGCATCGCACCCGCTCGAAGTAAATGACGCTGTAGCCCGCCTGGTCGGCCAGCGTCCCACACCGCAACTGCTTGAAGAGGTGGCAGCCCTGGCGGCAAAGCGTGCCAGGCCACTCGACAATGCCGATCTGACTATTAACTATCGCAAGCAGGTGACGCCTGTCTATATACGCCGCGCGCTGCATGAACTGTTGGAGGTCTAGGGATGTCTCAACTGGAAACTGCCACTCGTTCCCTGATCGAGGCCCATCAATTTTCCCGCCTGCAAATGGGCCTGGCGCGTCTCTTGCCGCATAATCGCTTCTATGAGCAAAAGCTCCTGGCAGACCATAAATCCATCACTCTGGAGTCCTTGAAGCAGCTTTCCCTCCTGCCGTTCACCACCAAGCAAGAACTCGTGGCCGATCAAGAAGCGTATCCCCCCTTTGGCAGCAATCTGACCTACGCGTTTGCTGACTATATTCGCCTGCATCAGACCTCCGGCACCACTGGCCGACCATTAAAAATCCTGGATACCCAGGAAAGCTGGGACTGGTGGGCCGATTGCTGGACAAGTGTGTACCAGGGGGCAGGTGTCAGCCGCGACGATGTCGTTTTTCTGGCCTTTGGCTTCGGCCCGTTCATCGGCTTCTGGTCGGCCTACGAAGGAGCTAAGCGTCTAGGCGCGCTGACGGTTCCTGGTGGCGGCATGGATTCGCTGCAGCGCCTGCGCGCTATAGAAGAGGTCGGAGCAACTGTGCTGGTCTGCACACCAAGCTACGCTCTGCGCCTGGCGGAGGTGGCGCGGGAGCACGGCATGGATACATGCGCATCCACTGTGCGTGTGACGATCCACGCCGGCGAACCGGGCGCGTCCATCCCCGCGACGCGTCAGCGTATCGAACAGGCCTGGAATGCGCGCACCTACGACCACGCAGGCATGACCGAGATGGGCGCGTATGGATTCGCCTGCCAAATGCAGCAGGGCCTCCATGTCAATGAAGGAGAGTTCATCGCCGAAATTCTAGACCCGCTCAATCAACAGCCCGTCCAGGAAGGTGAGACTGGGGAGTTGATCTTGACCAACCTGGGACGCTGGGGCAGCCCGGCCATTCGCTATCGCACAGGCGACCTCGTGCGCCACGGCGGCTATTCCTGTGAATGTGGACGCACCTTTCTCGCCTTACCAGGCGGTGTGCTTGGGCGCGTGGACGATATGCTGATCGTACGAGGTGTCAATCTTTATCCCTCAGCGCTTGCGAACATCCTGCATCGCTTCCCAGAAGTACAGGAATACCGCATCATCGTGACTCGTGATGGTATAATGGATGAGATTTCATTACAGGTAGAATGTCCTTCCACTCTTGCCGCTCCATTGCAAGAAGCATTGCACATCGCTTTCAATTTACGCGTCCCCATCGAGGTAGTAGAGCCGGGCACCCTTCCACGTTTTGAGTTAAAGGCTAAAAGAGTGGATGATCGTCGTATATAAGATGATCACTGCGAAATACAATAGGAGAAGTGTGAGAAATTACCCCTTCTTTACATTGTATATTCGCATCAAGTTTGATAAACTATACTGGGGAATTGTATGTAACACTCAAAAATTCTTTGAACCTCTTTTTATGTAGCGCAACCTTTAGCTCCTGGGGAAAGACCATGCAATACTGCGACAATTGTGGATCAGAAATACCTGTCCGTTCGCATTTTTGTGGCACTTGCGGACACTTACTTGGCGATGAGACAAAGGGTGCGTCAGAAGTCACCAGGCTTTCCCAGCCGGATTTGCCTGCCCTGGGAACTCCATCCCTCCTCAAAAATCCATTCCATCCTCCAATAGATTATGCTCAATTGGAACAAAGCGATGCCGGTGCGACTATCCAACATGACTGGTCGGAACTGGATGAGGGCAATCAACAGGCCCAACAATTACAACAACCCGGTGAACGTCATACCGATGAGAATCGAGCTTTTTTCCCTGATGCCATACTGCCATTTACACCTCTCGGTTATGGCCAGTTCCCCGCCGCTAATGCGCCGGCCGTCCAGGGAACACCACAAATTGGCGGTGTCCCCTCGGTTCCGGGAACGCCGTCAGCTGGCATGTCACCTGCATCTCCTGGCACTCCTCCCCTAGAGGGTGGAGCAGCGCCTCATGCTGCGCCATCTATACCCCATGTTGCTCAATCAGCGCCTCAACACGACTGGACCTGGGAGCAGCCGCAGCATCCCGTGGAACACGCGCAGCCAACTCCACATCATCAGCCGCAGCATCCTACACAGGCCAGTCCTCAACATTACCATCAGCTGCATGCCACAGTACAACCTACTCATATAGCGAAAGCGGGCGTTACTACTACAAAAGTGGCGGCGGGCGTGGCCACAAAATGGGGGATAGTCGTCCTAACCGCAGTGGTCGTACTGGCAGCCAGCGGCGTACTCTATGTGTTTGCCAACGCTCCCGGGCTTTCATTGAGTGGCGGCAGTACCGTCTCCGTTGGCGGGTCCCTGCATATTCACGGCAAAGGCTTCGTTCCAGGAGGAAGTGTCGCCTTTACTCTCGATAATGGCTTGCCTGTCACCGCCATAGGGACCCAGGCAAAGAGCATTGCCAGTGTCGGAGCGGGTTCTGGCGCTGCCGACGCCTCGCAATTGCTCACCACTACGGGCGAGACGGAAAAACTGGCTACTTCAAATAACACGGTGACGGTAAGTATTACCGGAAATTTTGATGCCGATGTGGCTGCGTCACCAACCTGGTCTCCTGGTCAACATACCATTCATGCGACAGAAGGGCTTGGTTCACGCAGCGCGACTCTTGTCTTTACCGTCCTTGCGGTTTCCGCACATCTCACGGTGAGTCCTGCGACACTGGACTTTAGCACGATACCCATGGGCAGCAAAGTCGTCAAATCGGTGTTAATCGGCAACACGGGTGGGTCCCAACTGACCTGGAAGGCCACCACCGACGGCTCGTCCTGGCTGAAACTCACCAACAGCATCGGGGCAGTTGAACCCAATAGCGCACAAGAACCATTCTACGTGACTGTCGATGCCAGCCATCTGAAGTTAGGAGGGTATTCCGCGTCGATCCGTTCATTCTACCAATGGGGGCGATGCCCAGCTTCCAGTACAGGTGCATATTGGCCCCGCCAGTACAATCAAGCAAGCGCAGCTGAGTGTCAACCCGTCAACACTCGATTTCGGCAAACTCCCACCAGGACAACAGGTCTTTAATAACATTACCGTTGCCAACCAGGGAACGCTGGCACTGAAATGGCAGGCCGATGCAGGCGGCGCAAGTTGGTTGACTCTCAGTCCAACGAGTGGGAACGTAGCTGTTGGAGGAT
>WNGL01011206.1_pt1 | contig 10283 bp, 9 predicted proteins | sample 5400591 | NCBI WGS metagenome assembly WNGL01 (sample SAMN13153377, study PRJNA577476) | soil metagenome | isolation source: 80 cm soil or saprolite under Garry oak tree replicate 1 | place: USA:California | collected 2016-06-15 | reverse complement strand
AGATACTGCAATCGGGTTCGGATTCTCAGATAACATAGAGGCAATAGACTTGCTAATCGTCTTTACCTCAGGGGCAGACTCCAGATGCACCGCTTCTCCACGAACTTGATGCTGATACTTGCTGACAGCAGCTTGAGTAACCCCAAGCCTCGCGGCCACTTGTTCCTGCTTCAGACCGTACTCCTCAATCAGTTCGCGAGCCACCATTGCCCGAAGAGCAGGAATCACTGACTTAGAGGCAATTTCGCAAGGGATTATCAAATAGTAGCAATCATAAAAATCGCCCGCAGCCTATTTAAACATAACCTATGTCATAATTCTCCCAACGCGCCACGGCGACTCAATTCCTTGCATTATGCCCAGAAACAAGGGGCTCATGAAACGCAACCCTGGAGGCTGTCCAACTAACGAATGTATAAATGAAAACTACTACTCAGATCGTCTTAGGAGAAGTTTCATGGTCACAGTCGATGAAGTAACGCGGGAATTGGAGAAAGTCGTCGATCCGGAGATAGGCCTTCCAATAACCGAGATGCACCTCGTCGATGAGATAACCATCAAAGAGGACGGGGAGATCTTTATCAAATATCATCTCACTGCCCCGTTTTGCCCCCCCATATTTGCCGAGGACATTGGAGTGAATATACGCCAGCTTACATCCAAACTAAACGGAGTAAGAAAAGTCACAGTGATACTCCACGGCCATGCATTGGCCAACGAAATCAACCAAAGAGTCAACCCTGATTATTCACCGCCGCAATCCTAAACCCAAAAGCGACCTAGAACCCGCGTCGGTAGATGCATCTGGCCTCAGTGAAGCTCTGCCTCGAAACTGAGCTCATGGATAACTCGATGAGGCGGTTCATGGTGGGAGAAAAGGAGATCCTAGTGGACAAATTTGCAGGCAAATACTATGCCCTCGATGATAGACGCACCCACCGGGGTGGCCCCTTGTCAGAAGGGTCACTGGAAGAGGGAACCGTCACGTGCCCATGGCACTACGGCCAGTTCGACCTCGAAACGGGCAACGCGAGGTCACCTCCTCCAACCGAACCGCTAAGGAGATACGAGCTGACGATCCAAGAGGGAAACGTCCTCATATCGATAACCTGAGGCCCGTCAGCCCTAGGACTCGGGCTGGCCCATCTTAGGCTATATAGTACCTCTTTTTACTGAACTCGAATTCTGATTTCGATAGCGAGTCACCTGTACTCTAGGCGTTTCGGTTGGGTAGAAGCAAGAATTTTTCTATGTTATCAACAGGGATCATGTGAATAGTCATTGGGAATTGACAACAGCCTCACATGGATGATAGGAGGCCCCCAGGGTAGTGGGATAAACTCTGTTGCTGAAAACTTCGCTAAAGCATGCATCAGAGGAGGGCTTCATGTCTTCGCCAATATCGAATATCACTCCAACATCAAAGGCGAACACAGCTACTACCGACTGAGGGTAGATTCTCGCGAGCTGCGCTCTCACGTGGACTGGGTAGACCTGTTGGTCGCACTCGACAAGGAGACCATTTTCGGTGATCTGAACAAAGCTCATCCGACTCACAAGGGACATCGCCACGAAGTCAGCCCCGGAGGGGGAATAATTTACGATGCTGGTATGAAATTGTCGCCCGAGTTGTTTGGCCGAGATGACATCAGCCTCTTTCCAGTCCCCTACATGGACCTCCTAGTTGACGCTCTGAAAGAGTTCGGAAAGGATCGTGAGCTTAGCAAATATCAGGTCATGGTGAACACCATCGCACTAGGCGCCTCTCTAGGGCTGGTCAGGTATGATTTCGGCCTAGCTTCAGAAGCGATCAAGGAGGGCTTCACCGGTAGGAAAGCTGCTCTTGGAGAATTGAATATCAGCGCAGCACAGCACGGATACGATTACGTGCAGAAACTGTTTGGCCATAATGCGTTCCCGTTCCGATTGCAGAAACAGGCCCTAGGCGAGAAGAGAATGATGATTCGCGGAGTCCAGGCTGTTGCAATTGGCAAAGTAAAAGCGGGATGCGGTTTCCAGACCTATTATCCGATAACACCTGCAACCGATGAGAGCGAGTATCTTGAGTCTCACCAAGAAGACTACAACATGATAGTCGTCCAGGCTGAAGATGAGATTTCAGCGATCAACATGGCCACAGGTGCGGCACACGCGGGACTCCGTTCATCAACTTCGACCTCTGGCCCCGGATTCTCGTTGATGGCCGAAGGGCTGGGATGGTCCGGAATAACTGAAGCCCCCGGTCCAGTGGTAGTTCTATGGCAGAGAGCGGGACCGGCGACTGGAATGCCGACAAGGACGGAACAGGCCGACCTGCGATTCGCCTTGCACGCGGCGCATGGCGAGTTTCCCAGAATGATCATAGCGCCCGGCGATGTCGTCGAATGTTTCTACGACACGTTTGACGCGTTCAATTATGCGGATCGATACCAGGTCCCGGTGATCCTCCTAACTGACAAGTTTCTCGCCAGCACGTACAAGGACATACCCTTCTTGAACACGGAAGGAATGAAGGTTGACAGAGGAGATCTCTTGCAGGAAGCCGATCTGGCGAAGAATCCGGACTACAAGAGGTACCAGTGGACAGATCTCGGTATATCCCCCAGGACGAGACCAGGTATGAAGGGTGGAATATTCTGGACGACGGGTGACGAGCACGATGAGTATGGCCACATAACCGAGGCGGCCGACCTACGCGTTCGGATGATGACGAAGAGGATGAGAAAGATAGAATTGGCCAGTCAAGTCATTCCGGACTCGAAGAAGGCCACTCTTCACGGGCCAAGGTCTGCACCAATAACCCTAGTGGGTTGGGGTTCGACCAAAGGAGCGATACTAGACGGAATGGAAGAACTAAAGGCCAATGGAATTGAAGCGAACTTTCTACAGATACGGTACGTCAACCCCTTCCCGACAGAACTCGTCCAGAGAACATTATCAGATTCTATCCGTAAGATCGCGGTTGAAAATAACTACTCGGCGCAGATGGCCGGTCTGATACGAGAGACGACGGGGATAGCGGTAGACAACAAAGTCGTCAAGTTCGACGGACGACCCTTCTCACAGAACGAGATTTATGAAGGCGTCAGAGACATTGTTAGAGATGGGATGAAAGAGGTCGTGCTCAGCCATGCTTGAACTGAAGAACTACCGGACACAGGTCCATAACGACTGGTGTCCAGGCTGTGGCGACTTTGGCATCGTCAACGCAATACAGATGACTCTCCTAGAAATGCAGCTAGAGCCACACCGAGTCGCTATCTTCTCCGGAATTGGCTGCTCAGCCAAAACACCGCACTACATTAACGCGTACGGATTCCACACTCTTCACGGGAGAGTCTTACCGATCGCAACAGGAGCAAAGCTCGCCAACCCAGGTCTCACCGTCCTCGCTGTAGGAGGAGACGGTGACGGATTAGGGATAGGAGCAGGACACTTTGTCAACACAGGACGTCGGAATCTCGATTTCGCATATGTCCTCTATGACAACGGTGTCTATGGCCTTACGAAGGGTCAAGCCTCGCCCACTCTTCCGAAAGGTCTGAAGACGAAATCTATGCCGGCCCCGTCAATCCAGGAGGGCGTGAATCCTATTGCGATGGCAGTGGCCTCCGGCTACACGTTTGTCGCCAGGAGCTACGCCCTGGATGTTAGACATTTGAAAACGATTCTACGAGCAGCAATCGAGCATCGGGGCGGCGCCTTCGTCGATGTCCTTCAGACGTGCCCGACCTATAATGACATCAACACTAAGGAGTGGTATGCTGGTGACGATCTCCCGTCAAAGGCTCCTCGACTGTACAAGCTCGAAGAGACAGGCTACAATGGTCGGGTAGCGGATTCCAGCATCAGAGACGAGGTCACTGCGAAGAAGGGGAATGCTCTGTTGAAATCGTTCGAGTGGGGCGACAAGATACCGATCGGGGTTTTCTTCCAGATGGAAGTTGCTACGTACGAGGATCAGCTTGCCAGCCGGATGCCTGCTTTGGGAGAGAAACCATTCGTCGAACAGGACGTTTACAACAGAGATGTCACATCGCTGCTTGAAGAGCTAACCTAGCATACAGTTACTCCGAAAGAGTATAGGGTATTCTAAGGTCTTGACTTGAGGTCCGAAAGCCCAGCTTTAGCGCCAGTGGCGGTCGACGCTTGTGCTCCGCTAGTAACCACCTTTTCCTAATGCTCTCCACCGTCTTAAGTGGGATTCCAAGGTCTCTGCTAACGTCCACGGAAGGAATCCATCTTTCTAGTCCCCACAATACCAAATCCAGCTTCTCATAGCTGAGACCCAGCTCACCCTCCGCCGTCTGTCCGGGCCAAAGCTCTGGGCTAGAGGGCTTGGAGCAAATCTTACTGGGGAGCCCCAGGTACTTTCCGAGATCTCGCACAGTGCTCTTGTAGAGGTCCGCGATTGGCTGAATGTCGCATGCGCCGTCTCCGTATTTCGTGAAGTATCCGAGCATAATCTCACTCTTGTCTCCGGTTCCAACAACTAGCCCGTGATTGATGTTGGAGTAGTAGTAGAGGATCATTCCTCTGAGACGCGCTTTCATGTTTCCCAGGGGAGTCTTGCCCTCGTGTTTCGAGGGGTGGACCAAATGTTCACCAGCTTTGACCAGTGAAGTGATGTCGAGCGACCTGTACTTGATTCCACGATTTTTCGCGAGTTCTTCGGCGTCTCGTAGATTCGACTGATTCCTAGTATCCTCCTCCGGGAGAGATAGTCCGATGGTTCTGCGTCCACCAACGGCCATTGAACAGAGGACGGCTGTGACACTTGAGTCGAGCCCCCCTGACATTCCGACGATGAGATTCCTAGCGCCAACCCTTTCAGTGTGGGTCTTGAGAAACCTGATGATTCTCTCCACGGTCTCGGCTGGAACGTGGAGCGACAGTGCCTCCGGTCCGAACCTGGAACTCATAAGGTGTCCTACTGTAAGATGAGGGATAAAACGGGAATGTTAGCTGACGACGCGCGAGTGGCGCTCTTCCGAAGAGAGGCTTTTGAACAGAGTCAACAGTCTCTCCATGGTCACATACTGTTCACCCGCGAACGAGGCTTCGCTTGCGGCTTCTTGGATCACATTCTTCATGTCTCGGGGTGTGATGACGTACTGGTCACGAACGGAGATTCCACGGTCGGGTATTGACGCTTCATATACTTGTCGCCTAGACCGAATTATCTTCCAGACTTCTTCGAACGACTCTTCTGTTAGACCGCCGTCGTAGGTCGAGATTTTCGGGTCTATCTCCACCTTGGCCAAGTAAGAGTCGAGCAGCCTCTTAATTTCGTCACGCGTCTTCGGAGGGGGCACATAGATGATTCGTTTCATCCTGTCGAGCAGAGCGGGGTCGATGACGCTCGGATAATTGGTAGCGAAGATGACCGCGACATTGCGGTTGACGTGGAATCCTTCGCCGAGCTCCGTCAATATCTGGTTCAGCATTCCCTGGACATCTCGTCCCGCGTCCGTAGTAGCTTCCATTCTTGCCCTACCGATCGCGTCAGCCTCGTCGATGAAGAGGACTGTAGGTGCGGACTCGCGTGCGAGTTTGAAGATCTCCTTCACGTTCTTCGCGGATTCGCCGAGCCACTTGGAGACTATCTCATAGCTTTCTATTTTGAGGAAGCTGGTATTCTGTCCATGGTTGCTGATGGTTCCAGCGACCGCTTTAGCCATGTAGGTCTTACCGACTCCCGGTGGTCCAAAAAGGAGTACGGATCCTGCCTCCTCCAACATCCGCGGGTCCCTAATGATCTGCTCCCTCCTGCTTCTGGTCCCGGGGTCTAGTATCCATTCGATGGCTTGTCTGAGGCTGAGCAGTTCTTTCCTCAGCCCTACGATATCTTCGTAGAAGACCTTGGGAGCTTTCTCGACCTGGTATTCTAGTAGGCTGCGATCCTTTATCCGTTCAATAACATCGACTATCACTCCCTTCGTCGGGGACAGCACGGCGTCGACATTTGTGCCAACTCTGTCTCTGATTTCTGGAGGGATGCTAACTTGAAAGGCCTGGCCGCCAGAAAGGCGCACAAGGGCTGTGTCTCCCTTTACTTCCTCAATTGTCCCGATCGGCCGCATACCCTGTTTGAGTTCTTCCATCAGGTTGTGGTAGCGGCGGAGTTCGGTCTGGAGGTATTCTATCTGCCGTTCCTTACGAGTGAGCTCCTTTTCGAGTTCGAGTGCCGGAGGATATTCTGGCGTGTTTTGCTCGGCCATGCCAGGGTCTGACTACTCATAGTCTGTCCGGAGATAAATAGATATGGGCTTCAGTTCTCGGTTCGGTTCTATGGCTTGTCCAATGACGGTTAGATGGGGCGGTCGATGGGGCAAGCCATCGATCTACAGGGATTTAGCTGGTCGCTAGTTCCCCGGAGGGGTACGGAGAACTCCGGTTCTCCTCAAGAGAAAGCCCAGTTTTGAGAGTTTGAGTTGTATTCCTCGACCGCCTATGATGTCAAACTGGACGAGGCGAGGTGTTATGTGACGTCTATCCATCTTGCGTACGAGTAAGTATCTTTTGAGCATCTGCCCCTGTTCGACCATTCTGAGTTCTACGACTCCGTCGACGAGGCTTTCGACTTTGTGAAATAGCTCGGGATTGACGCTGCCGGTGGAAAGTGTTACTATGAGTTTTCCTCCGGCTTTCTTCACCTTTCCCGCGATGCTTTGTATGAAGCTGATCGCGTGTTTGCTCTCTGTCTCGCTGAATATCGGTATTAGAGAATCCAGCACGATTGTTATTTGCCGGTTCCCGAGTTTGTCCATGACAGTGGAGAGGTATATGCTGACGTTGGTAAGGTCGAAAGGTTGTGGCACGACTCCTTCCGTGATGCCTGCGGTCGCCGAATAGCAGTCTACGATGTCAAGCTTGTTCGTCTGCAGATATTTTTTCGGGTCCCATCCGAACTCGTTCATTCTCTCTATGATGTTGGATGGGAATGTGTCGTACGTGATTATGATGCATGGCTTCGATGCGGAAAGCTCGTCGTAGAGGATCTGTTGAGCGAGGGTGGTCTTTCCGCTTCCCGGGTCTCCCGATATGAGGATTGAGGAAGCTTCTGGGAGGCTTCCGCCGAGAAGAGCATAAAAGTTCCTGAAGGGCGTCGTAATGTTGTCCAGTTTTCAGTCACGTCCACTCTAGCCGGTCCTGGCCTCGACCCTGTCCGACAAAGACAGCTCTTGAGAACACCGGCGGGTATGAATACGGATTGTAACCCTTTCCAACTTTGTGATAGGACCCTCATGCGTCGGGTGTGTTCCAGCGAAGAGTTAATCAGCCGTGACCAGTGACTCGGCAAGCCTTCGATGTGGGTGGATCAGAGATGGGGTTTGGATCGTATATTCTGATGCAGCTCGCGCCTGGGACTGCCAGGACTGCTGCTGACGCGATCTCGAAGATTGACGGTGTCAAGATGGCTCATGCTGTAACGGGGCCCTTCGACGTGATCGCATTTGCAGAAGTTCCTGATCTGACCACACTATCAGATCTTGTACTGTCAAAGATTCAGAAGATCAAGGGAGTTCAGAAGACCCAGACCGCAGTAGTTGTGACGCCGGATGTTCTCGGACCCGATCCAAAGCGGGCACGTCTCTACAAGAGGCCTACTCGACCAAAGAATAGGTCGAGGAGACCACGAGCGAGAGATGGCTGAGATTCGTCTCAGTCTGATTGGGTCTCTATCGAATCTGTTCTTGTTCTCAAACGAGATTGCAGCTCGAGAAGGTTCTTGACGACGCTAATGTCCTCGAAGTCATCAGCTGATTTTGGGACCTGATTTTTCTCGTTTGATCGCATGATCCTTTTCTTGCGAGTGACGGTATAAGCGTTATTGACAATGAGAACGGTCTCTCGATCATCTGTCAAATGGGGCAAGACTCATCAGACAAGCAAGCTAAACAGAGGAGAGAGTGGGGGTTGTTCCCCTATATTCTGGGTGGGGCGGCTGGTCTTCTGACTTTTATCGCGAGCAGAATTAGGAAGAATGCTATACCGAAGATAACTAGCAAGACTACCGCCGTGGTCGTTGTGCTGGTTGTTGATCCTGCGTTTACCTGAACTGTGTAGGTCGGGCTGTCGGCCGCGCTTGGACTGTACGGTCCGTACATTTGATTCTGGTAGTGGACGGTTAGGCCGAACGATCCTGGGTAGGGTATGTCGCCGAGGTGGACCTTGCCCGTGTTGTCGCTGAGATACGTCTTGCTGGCGATGGTGCCGTTGACGAATGTGACGGTCACGTTTGCGCCTGAGACTGGACTGTTATTGTTGTCGACAATCTGGACTGTTTCTGGGAAGGCTTTTAGCGAGATTGTTGCCGTTGCAGGTGCGTTTGTAAGGTCGAGGGTCTCTGTGGAGTTTGTTGGAATGTTGGTTCCCTCCCAGAGAGCTGATGTGATTGTGTACATGTCGGCGGAGACATACTGTCCGGAGTATCCTGTGATGGTGGTTGTGCCTATTGCTTGGCCCTGTAGTGTAAGAGAGATTGGTGATGGGCTTAGAGGGTTTCCTTGGACATCGGTGAACGATAGTGTTGCTGGATACTGTTTGTCAAAAACGGCTGTGAGACCGGCTGTGCCTGTGTAATTGTATACTATTCCGGTCGGAACGCATTGGTTTGCTGGGCATATTCTGACTGTGGGATTGGTTGTCCAGACTCTCGTACCTGGTGAGGTCGTTCCATAGTAGTTCGCCCATTCTTTCCAGACATAACGGCCAGCGGTGGATGCGCCGGTGAAAGTTAGGTTGGCGCTTAGCACAGTAAGTGTGTGAGTCGTGTTATAGGGAAAGTCGAAGGTGGGGGGCGAAACCTGAGGCAAGGCGACTGTGCATTGGTTGGAGCTGCAATAGGAGCCGGTTCCGTTGTCGATCTTGATCCAGATGGTTCCATCCGCTGAGGGAACGTTCGAGCTGACGGTTACTTGGCAGTTTCCTGGTGGGCAGCTGGACGCGTAAACATTTCCGATTAGGATGGGAACTAGGAATGAGGCGACTAAGGTTAGGAGTATGACTGGGGCTCTTGCTCTCACAGTGGGCCTGGCCTCGACGTTGGCCGAGAAACTGGGGTTGTAGGCTTAGAAGCTCGTGAACCGTCCGCCTGAGATTATGAGTTACAGCCGGTTTAACACGGGAAAATGCTCACTCCCGCTTTTTCTCTTTTCTGTGGTTGAATCCGTGAAAGCACGAGTGAGGCTAGCCCTTGAACCTGCGGGATTCTTGCGGAAAAGAGCGATCTGTGTCGCATGGACAAGTTTTTTTCGAGTTTTTCTAGAATGATCCGGCTGGTTGGGTAGTGTTCTGGGCTTGTCTAGCTGATCGGGGCTTGCAATGGGCTGGTCTGGGGTGATCGAAAGTGTTGGTTTCGCGCAAGGAAACTGTATGAAAACAGCACAGCCCTCCCAGATTCATAATCAGGGTTCAATCTGCGCGATTTCTGGGAGTGTTCCTTGTTGTCAAAGTCGCGGGTTAGTATGGTTTGGCGAGAATGATCTGGAAGCCTCTTCCGGTAGTAGTCCCTCTAGGCGGTTTCCTCTTTATACTACATTAGCCTAGCCTTGGGAGACATTGACAGTTCAGCTTCAGAAGTACAAGATGCTTGTCGGGGGAGAATGGAAAGAGAGTGGCAATGGGCTCGCCACATCGATCCTCGACCCGTCGAACAACCAGGTGATAGCGGAGGTTCCGCGAGGGACCAAGCATGACGCTAGGGCAGCCGTGGACGCAGCAAAGACTGCATTTCACTCGCCTGAATGGAGGGATATGGATTCCGCGAAGAGAGGACGAATTCTGACGAAGCTGACGGGTCTCGTGCGGGAGAACTCCGACGAGCTGGCACAGTTGGAGACCATGAATGAGGGAAAGACTCTGCGAGAGTCGAAGGGAGACGTTGCTTGGGCGGCACGTGCCTTCGAATATTTCGCGGGACTGGCAGACAAGATAGAGGGAGAGACGATCCCAGTTCCACCGAGAAGACTCAATTACACTCTAAGAGAGCCCTTGGGAGTCACCGTGCACATTGTTCCATGGAATTATCCGATTGCGCTGGCCGCACGAAGCCTCGCCCCAGCATTGGCCGCGGGCAACACGGTTGTCATGAAACCCTCCGAGACTACTCCATTGACCGCTATCAAGCTTGGAGAATTAGCCCTGAAAGCAGGAGTGCCTAAGGGAGTCGTGAACATTGTGACAGGGTCCGGTGCCGAAGTAGGGTCTCACCTTGTTTCTGACAAGGACGTGGACGGGATAATTTTCACAGGATCAGACGAGACCGGTAAACAGGTGAT
>WNGL01011205.1_pt1 | contig 10283 bp, 5 predicted proteins | sample 5400591 | NCBI WGS metagenome assembly WNGL01 (sample SAMN13153377, study PRJNA577476) | soil metagenome | isolation source: 80 cm soil or saprolite under Garry oak tree replicate 1 | place: USA:California | collected 2016-06-15 | reverse complement strand
CCTTGACCCCCAACTGCCGGGTTGCAATGGCCTGTCGCGTCAATGCTGCAATATTGACCTGCCATACTTCCATCTGCATTGACTGTCCCGGTGAAAAGAAGTGGAGCATTGCCATTATAACTTGTCACCGTGAACTGGATATAGTTGTTCGTTTGGACATAGCCATTATAAATAGTCCCGCTTCCCGCGAGTGGAAAGTTAATCGTTACGGATCCGGAGATTTGTCCCTGGCTCTGATTAAGTGAGAGCCTCATATTTGCAATGGTGTTCACACCTGTGTTATGGACCGTGCCGTTGTGCGTCCCTGCTACATTTGGATAATTGGCTGGCACAGGAGTCGGGGTTGCTTTAGGCGCCTGCGTCGGAGTTGCTGTCGGTTTAGGTTTAGGTGTTGCTGTAGGAGCTAGCGTCGGAGTTGCCGTAGCAATAGCCCGTGGATGATGTACTACCGGCGTTGGAACAGGGGCAGGCGCGAACTGGTGGCCTCCAAGAGATGACCAGTAAGCCGCTGCGGCCCCGAGGGCAAGGGCCAGCGCTATTAAGATAAGCAGGATAGGCAATAACAAGCGGCGTTTCTTTGTGCGAGTATCGTCTGGTGGCCCGTTTAAGGTTACAGTTTGTGCCATTTCGACTGCTTGCTTAGGATCAAGCGATGGCGGAACAGGCGTCACCGGTCCAATCATGGACCCGGGAGCCGGTTGCGGGGTTCGATCAGCATTCAAGGCCTGCCACAACTGCTCAACCCCAGCAAAACGATCATTACTGTTTATGGACATGGCCTTATGGATGGCATCGGAGACAGCTTGTGGAATGTCCGGTACAAGGTTCTTCACCGGCTCTAAAGGATCGATACCGTTGCTGCCCAGTTGCGTCATGCGGTAGAAGGCATCGTCGGGCACGACACCGGTTAAGAGACTGTAGAACGTAGCACCCAGTCCATAGATGTCCGTGCGCGTATTGGTACCTCTACTATATTGCTCAGGGGCGCCATATCCAGGAGAACAGCGCCTCACTGCCGTTGTAGTAGAATCGGGGTCATATTCTTTGGCAATACCAAAATCAACCAGCATAGAGTGGTCATCTACAGTTGGAACAATGATGTTGGCCGGCTTGATGTCTCTATGGATAATAGGAGGAGTTTGATGATGTAAATAAGAGACAGCGTTTATTACAGGGGCCATGATTGTCATCACCTGGTTTAAGGTTAAGCGTTTATGAGGTTGTTTTTGCCGCAGCGTTTCCAGGTTTGGACCCTCAATGTAGTCCATGAGCATGTAGGCGCGGTTATTTTTATCATCCTCAAACACGCGGTAAACACGTGGTAAGGCAGGATGATCCACGCGTTTGAGAACCTCACATTCAAAAGCGAAGCGAGCTCGTTCCTGCTTACTTGTGTCAACCATTTCCTTAAGAGCAAAGAGGTTACCTTTGACACGCTGATCTCTTACCAAATAGACAGCGCCAAAACCTCCCTTGCCGAGCAGGTCCTCGACAATATAACGCTCTCTTATTATGGTTCCAATGGGAAGAGTAGTTTGAACCTCTTGCACTCTGCACCTCGCAAAATTATAGCTTTCAATACAGTTTAGTGGACGTTATCTTTGCAAGCTCACTAATAGTTTCTTAGAGAACCCCTACAAGTAACACGAAATACATCGTCAAACAGATGTAAGTTATTGATCACTGGCAACAAAATATCCAGTATTTTCGTTACTGCGATTTGTACTACTGCTGCAATAGAATTCTTTCTAAAAGCTACTGGTCTGCTGCCCAGCGTACGCTTTCAATCATGGTTGGATAGGGCATGATAGTTGATGCTACTGTCTCGGCAGATATGCCTGCATGCATAGCCAGTATAATTGGAGCCAGCATGTCCCCCGCTCTTGGAGCAAGAATATGTCCGCCGAGAATTCTTCCCTGCTTATCGACAAGCAGTTTCACAAGTCCAGCGGTAGCGCCTTCGGCAATAGCGCGCTCAACATCATTAAAATACATATGAGTCGCCCGGTACTCTACTTTTTCCTGCCGTAGCTGCTCTTCCGTTTTACCTACATGAGCCAGAGCCGGATCACTAAAGGTTACCCACGGAATAACGCGGTCGTCAAATGCCTGCGGTTCTTGCGCAAAGGCATTATGGGCTGCAAGTTTTCCCTGCTCATAGGCAACATGCGTAAATTGTAAACCGCCTGTGACATCCCCTGCCGCCCAGATACGTGGCACATTGGTACGGAGTGTGGCATCGACTTCAATGCCTTTCTTCGACGTCTTCACGCCAGCCTTCTCAAGGTGAAGCGCAGCAAGCGATGGTTGACGACCAATGGCGAGGAGGATTTCATCGACCATCAGTTGCTCTTCTGCGCGTTCACCGCGGCGGATGGTCAGGCACTTGCCCTGAGCATCGCGCTGTACACATTTTAGCTCGGCACTCGTTTCCAGGCGCAGGCCTTCTTTCTCCAGCAATGAGCAGAGCGTATCAGCCACTTCGCGGTCTTCTTTGTCAAGGATGATCGAACTGCGCTCCAGTACGGTCACTTCCACTCCAAAGCGATGGAACATCTGGGCAAACTCAATACCTATCGCGCCTCCTCCCACAACTGCCAGGCGGTTTGGCAGGGTAGGCAGTGATACCGCCTCTACATTGGTGATAAAGCCGGCTTCGTTCAATCCCTCAATGGGAGGTATAACTTCCTGGCTTCCTGGGGCAACGATGATGCGGTCGGCAGAGATTGTTTTCCCCGCGATGGTAAACACATGGGGCGAAACAAAGGTAGCTTCACCCGGCAATACATGGATGCCCTTCTGAGATAGCTGGGCTGCAGCTTCCTCAGATGTGCCACCACGGATACGCAGTTGCACTTGATGCACCCATGACAGGACTGAGGTCCAATCGACCTTTGCCTCCGAAATACGCAGACCGAACTGGTCGGCATGACGAGCATGGTAGAGAAGACCGGCGATGTGAATCATGGCCTTGGTCGGGTCACAGCCATAATTGAGGCAGGTCCCGCCAATTTTGTCACGTTCTACCAGGGCTACACGGATACCGTTCTGAGCAGCGGTCGAGGCAGCGGTACTTCCCGCTGCCCCTGCTCCAATGACTAACAGGTCATAATCATATGCTTGTTTTACCATGTGCTTCTCCTTAGGATGGAGATGTTATTGAATTTCTTCAGCCATGCTCTCTTTAATGAAATCGTAAATTTGAACCGGAGACCTTAACGTGCTGGCTTCGCAGAGTTGTCAGGCCGAATGAGCCATTCTCGCGGGCATACTCTTCATTACCAACGCGCAAAGCAGTTGCGTCAAGCAGCCACACTACCGCTGCTAGCACCTTTTCATGTGGCAGTCCTGGCAGTGCCAGGTCTTTGGCGACACGTTCGCGGATGCTGGGCAGTGTTTCACCAAAGGCAATCATGCGACTATATTTCGTCTCGTCGCGCACCTCGCGCCAGCGAGGATGGTAGCGGTACTGCTTACGCCCTTTCGCGTCACGCCCCGTCGCCTGAATGTGTCCATTTGGCCTGGGGCATATCCATACATTGGTCCAGGCAGGTGATATGCCGAGAGAGCGAAAACGTTTAAGTTCTTCCTGGTCGTGTATTGGTTTTCCATCAAGGCCGGTATACCTAAAGTTTTTACCAGCTCGCTTACGCCTTATGCCCGGGTTGGCATCGCTGACGTAGCGCAGACCAGCTGCTTTAGCCACTATAACAGGGTCAAGTTTATCTTCACAAGGCATTTCAGCCGGTTCTTTTTGATTGGGTGACGTGGTTTGCGTTAAAGACACCAGGTTTCTCCCGCTAGATTAACCAGATAAAGATGAAATTCTGATATATATTGTCACGCCGCGGGAGTTACTTTTGTGTCAAAAACTGCTCTTTACTTACGTCGCCCCTCTTCAAGGCGTGCCTGTATGAATGAGATAATCAATGAGCCGGTCAGTACGGCAAGCAGCGCAATTTCCATTGCGCTGAAGGTCCTTTTCTTCTGCATAAATATTTCCATTTCCTCTTGTAGTTCTCTACCGTAGAACAATACGAATCTCATTAGAGAGATTTTCATGTTACGTCACCCTCATTATATCATAGCTCTCCTGCTCTAAGTGCTCTTTGATTTATACTCTACAATATCCTCATCAACATAACCATTAGAATTTACTTAGAGATCGATCCTTAGCACGGCTATTAACAATTTATGCTCCCCATCATATTGAAAATACGTTTAATGTAAGATATATTTGTTAGTGGAGCAGAAGAGGTCTGTCTGAAAGAAGGTGACCAATGCACTGGGATTTCACTCCTTATGTATTACCTGTGGCCGCCTCGGCAGTTATATGTGCCTGGCTGGCATATATAGCTTGGCATCGCCGCCCTGCGCCTGGTGCAACAGCGTTTTGCCTGCTCATGCTGGCCGTGGCTGAATGGGCGCTGGCGTATGCGTTGGAACTGGTCAGCCCTGATTTGCCGACTACCCTCTTTTGGGACAATATTGGGTGGCTGGGTTCCGTCGGTGCACCAACGCTGTGGCTGGCCTTTGCGCTCCAATATACTGGTCGAGCAAGATGGTTGTCCCGCCCCATCGTGACTATCTTGTTCGTTGAACCTCTCGTCACGCTGCTGCTGGTTTGGACCAATCCGTTTCACCATCTGATCGAGTACAACTTCAGCTTGGACCGTAAGGTTCCATTCTCGGCGCTGGTCATGGATTACGGCGTGTGGTACTGGGTCAATATAGTCTATTCCTACCTGTTGCTTCTCTTCGGCACCTTACTGATCTTTGCACTCATCCAGACACTTTTCCGGTCGGCACGCCTGTATCGCTGGCAGGCCGGCGCTTTACTCATTGCTGTGATAACACCATGGGTAGGAAACATATTAATCATCACTGACTTGAGTCCATTTCCTCGCCACCTGGATCTCACCCCTTTTACTTTTACGATCACGGGCATGGCCTTTGGCTGGAGCCTCTGGCGCTACCGGCTGTTAGACATTGTCCCGGTGGCACGCGAGCAAGTGATCGAAAGTATGAGTGATGCCGTGATCGTCGTGGACGATCAGAAGCGGATCGTGGATCTTAACCGGGCCGCTCAACGCCTCGCCAGCCACACAGCTTCGCAGGCGGTTGGGCAACCGTTTACCCAGGTCTTCTCTGTATGGCCCGAACTGGTTGCACACTACCGCAAAGAGACCCAGACGTACGCGGAGGTCACCCTGGGTGCAGGTGAGACGCAGCGCTGCTTCGACCTGCGCATCTCGCCCCTGTACCGCCGCAATGGTCATCTCACCGCGACTGGCCACCTGGTTGTTTTGAATGAGATCACCGAGCACAAGCAAACAGAAAGGGCGCTGCGAGAAAGCGAGGAGCGCTTCCGCAACGTGTTTGAGGAAGCCCCGATTGGCATGGCCGTCGTGAGCCTGGAGAGCACGTTACTGCAAGTGAATAAAGCTTTCTGTGAGATGTTGGGCTATGGCGAGCAAGAACTGGCCGGACGCAGTTTCTCGGCTATTACTCATCATGACGATATTGAAAAGGGCAGGCTTCTTGCCATGCAGGCCCTCAAAGGCGAGATCGGCAGCTATAAAGTGGAGAAACGCTACCTGAAGAAGAACCACGAAACGCTGTGGGCTGATCTCACAGTGACGGTGCTGCGTAACCAGGATGGGCAGGCCATGTATGGCCTGGTCATGCTTGAGAACATCATTGAGCGGAAACGAGCCAAACTGCTCGAAGAGGAACGGCACCACATGGCTTATGACCTGCACGATGGGCTGGCCCAGGTAGCGGCTAGCGTCCACCAGCACTTACAAGCCTTCGCCAGCCATTATCATCCACGTTCTCCTCAGGCTCGCCAGGAGCTTGGCCGAGCGCTAGAGCTGGCCCAGCTTTCGGTCAAGGAAGCGCGTCGGCTCATTGCTGGTCTACGGCCAACAGCCCTGGACGACTTCGGATTGGCAACGGCGCTGCGCCTGCAAGCTGAGGCGCTGCGTAGCGACGGCTGGACGATCACCTACGATGAGACGCTGGGGTCAGAGCGCCTGCCGCCAACGATCGAAACGGCTCTCTTCTGGGTGGCGCAGGAGGCGCTCACCAATGTGCGTAAGCACGCATGCACGACCACAGCACGCCTGGCGCTCAAGCGCCAGGGGCCGAGGATCCACCTGGAGGTGCAGGATTGTGGCTGTGGCTTCGAGCCACTGGCAATACTCCACGAGCCCAGTCTTAGCGAACACATTGGGCTGCGTGAAATGCATGAGCGAGTCGAGCTGGTTGGTGGGCATCTTATGGTTTCCAGCCAACCCGGCGCTGGTACGCTGGTAGTAGCCGAGGTGCCGCTGCTGCCATGTGATGAGAGGAGTATATTCCATGAGCAATAATGGGCTACCTCGGCGAAAGCCTGGACCAGCACGGCTGGTGATCGCTGATGACTATGAGCTTATCAGGACAGGTCTGCGTGCTATGCTCACCGGTCAGCGAGGACTGGAGGTGGTAGGACTGGCGGCAAATGGTCGCGAGGCGCTGGCGCTCTGCCGCCGCTTGCAGCCGGATCTCGCCTTGATCGACGTACGCATGCCAGAGATGGATGGTTTGGCCACGTGCCGCAGCATTAAGCAGGAGTGCCCGGCAACAAGCGTCATTCTCATCACAGTGTACGAAAAATCCGAGTACCTGATCGAGGCGCTCAAAGCAGGTGCCGCAGGTTTTGTGCTCAAAGATATAACGCAACCCGAACTGATTACCTCCATTCGGCGCGTCCTGCGGAGAGAATCGCTCTTGAACAGTGAAGTTGTGGTCCGCTTGCTTGGACACCTGGACGGTGAAACATCCTCTCGAGAGGAACTGCTCCCGAAGCAACTCTCCGACCGTGAATACGAGGTGCTGTGCCTGCTCGCACAGGGGAAGACCAACCCGGAGATCGCCCAACAGCTGACGATCAGTGTGGGTACGGTCAAAATCCATGTCGAGCACATCCTCGCCAAGCTCCGTGTCTCCGACCGGACCCAGGCCGCTGTCCGGGCTATCGAACTGGGCCTGCTCCGTACTACCGCAAAGTAGTATAGTCACTCGCTCTCCTTCCTCACTGCACAAAAAATAGGCTACCTGGCCTATATCAAACTAGCCGCCTGACAGATGGCTAAAGGCTAACACCCGTCCTATACTAGATCTATAACAACCGACCGCCCACCAATGGGCGTGTTTCAGGGATGGGACGATCATAAGGGATCGTTTCTACTGCGTGACGCGGGGGGACAAGAGCGTCACGGTAGGACGGTCCCTCATGCCCGCGCCATCCTTGAAATACGCCCATTGTAATTTCAGAACCTATTGAGCAAACGTGGCCACTCCCATCTTCAACAAGCCCGTACTTACAGTAGTGAGCCAGGGTCACCTATTAAATGGAAGGCAGCCCAGAAGTAGGGGTGGACACGATAGAGATGCCCGGAGGCACGGGCACGAGCAAGAAATGCGCGTTGGGCACCCGCAAGGGCCGTGGCTTTGCTATACTCACCCAGGAGCGCTTGATAAAACATTTCCATGAGTTCGGCGCTGCTGGCATCATCCACTTTCCAGAGAGTTGGCAGTAGTGAAGCAGCACCGGCATAGAGGAAACCACGACCAAGGCCAATGACTTCATCTACACCCCCGACAACAGCCCGTCCAGTCTCACAGGCACTTAACGTGACCAGAGAACACCCTGAGAGGTCAAGGTTGAAGACCTCAATGGCGCTTAGTTGGCGGTCAGCCAGTCTGATGTGCGAGAAATTGGGGGCGTCGAGGCGGAAGAGACCATGGGCAGCAATATGCACAACAGGACTACGCGCACCATACTGCCGCAAAAGGGCAGTAGTGGCGGCAGCGTCTAACATGGGCCGCGTTCCCAATTTTTGGGCAACCACCTCTGCCTCTTGCACGGCAAATGCTAAGCGGCCGCCATCAGAAAGTCCTAACACAAGCGAGTCGCTCAGAGGAGCCCTTCTTTCTGCGACGCGTTGGCCACGCTGGCAACAAATATCCCACAGCGCTGCTGCTGGCAGATACGATACATCCAGGTGCTCTACGACAAACTGCATACCATCAAAGAGACAGTGAAAAGGGAGGTAGTGCAGCATACCATAAGGTATGACTATCAGGTGCTTACTCCTGCTAATGAGATGAGATACAGGGCTGAGCAAGAGGTCATAGAGTTTTTGCAGTAGGCCCAGGCTGTTCTCCTGCAAACCTGCAAAGGACTGCGCTTGATCCTCGGCGCCGGAGGCCTGCGCTGCCAGATCAAGATTGACGTGCCAGAGAGAGTAAAGACGCTCCAGCCTGGGAACTGCGTCCTGAACAATGTGTACATCGATACCGCTGCGGGTAATCTGAAAAATGTAGAGGTCTTGCTCAGCAATATAGTATTCCAACATCAAGGTGTCACGCTCGAGCTTTGGCCAGAGGGTTGTCACAATGCTATTCGTCCAGCTCGACCGCTGGCGAGAAACCAGGTCACCAGCTAAACGCAGTTGCATCTGCTCCAGCAAGTGTTCAATACGACGCTCGCGTACCTGCATCTCTTTGCGGGCATTCTTAGGCCCTATCGCCCGGATGCGCATAACAGCGGTATCACTGAGGTTCGCCTCATTTTCAGCTTCATAGACAATTGAACTAAACCACGCCTGCTCTTCACGCAGCCTGGATAGGTCCTCGAGGATGGCCTCTCCTGCCTTATCTCCAGCACGGAGACGAATATCTATATTGTTGCGCAAGTAGTCTCCGATGACACGTGACTTGGCTTTTTCAACGTAGATAAGCGCCTGGTCTTTATTTCCTTGCTTCAAGGCAAGGGTGATGGCACACTGGTAGATATTGCCTTTATCTTCAAGGAAGCTGGTACGTTCATCCATTACCAGGCGACTCTGTACCTCGTCGATGCCCTGGACAGCGCGGTCGTAATAACGTGCCGCCGCTTCCAGGTCTGCCCGCTGCTCCGCCACTTGCCCCAGGAGATAGTCGCAGCGATATTTGAGGTCGAGCAGTCCCTGGCCCTGAGCGATGTCCAGCGCCTGGTCACAAAGATACTGTGCCGTCGCAATATCTTGCTTGCCGGCGGCAATGCGAGCCTGGAGGAGTGCTGTTCGCGCTAGCTGTGGAAGAGCTTCCTGTTCCGCAAAAGCATCGGCAACATGTTGGGCCTCGCGCAGACTGGCATCTAACTGGCCACCGGCAAAGTAGAGCTCAGCCTGCTGCAGTCGCACGATAGATGCCAGAGCCATGAAGCCACCTTCTTCCAGGATATTCCTGGCCTCTTGCAGCATCTCATCAGCATCGTGATAGTTTCCTTCAAGCGTGGCAGCCTCCGACTGGTACATAAGCGAATTGGCTAGATTGTAGCGATGTCCCTGGTACGTACGGAAGTAAGCTACCGTCTCACTTGCCAGTTCATAGGCCTCCCGAACACGATTCAGGCGCACCAGGCAGCGACATATTTGTTGGGCAACTTCTGCAGCCTGGAAGTGCATGCTGTGCTGCTGAAAGATGGCACGGCTGCGATCAAAAAGTAGCAAGGCCTGGCTAAAATGGCCCTGTGAAGCGTAAATCTGGGCAATGTTCAGTTCCTCACGCGCTACAGCAACCTCTTGTCCCCCGTAGGCAGCAAACGTAGCACGGGCCTGTTCGTGAAGCGCCACGGCCTCACGAAATTTTCCCTGGGCCGCCAGGGTAATGGCCTTGTTGCCACGTGCACGGGCAATATTCAACTCGACGCCTTCACCCTGCAACAGGTAAGTTTCAATAGCCCGGTCGAAGAGGTGCAGCGCCTGGTCGTACTGGCCTAATTCGTAGTTGACAATGGCGGCATTGACATCAATCTGGCCAGCCCGTAGGAGCTTACCATGACGCATAAAAATTTCACGAGCCGAGGCAGCATCTCGCAAAGCCTCGCTTGTACGGTTGAGTTGCAGGCAGGCGCTGACACGCCCTATACGCGTTCGCGCCCAGCCTACTTCATCACCTATCTCGAGAAACTCTTCGCCAGCAGCATCGAAAAATGGCAGCGCATCCTGATCGCGGTCGATGCGGCGCAATGCATCGCCACGAGCCATCAAACCCAGGGCATGATAGGCCTTGTTGTGTACCAGATCACCGATAGCCAGCAAATAACCGGCCAGGTTGAAAGATACCTCGGCATCTTTATTCCATTGGCGATCAGCTTCACGTTTGATGAGTTCGACCAACAAGGCAATGGCAGTGTCATCAAATGCACAAATGTGTGTTTGCAACACAAGCCGTCCTTCCTTCTCGTTTTTGAG
>WNGL01050716.1_pt1 | contig 10284 bp, 7 predicted proteins | sample 5400591 | NCBI WGS metagenome assembly WNGL01 (sample SAMN13153377, study PRJNA577476) | soil metagenome | isolation source: 80 cm soil or saprolite under Garry oak tree replicate 1 | place: USA:California | collected 2016-06-15 | reverse complement strand
CGCAGGTAGCGCCAGGCTGGCTTTCACAGACGTCCATGCAGCTGAAATAGCAGTCGCTTCCGTTGCAGTTGTCTTGGGGGAAGAACATAGTATTTTCGCATCATTTGCTCTCAGATAATACTATATAACACATGTGTGTTAATGCGCGATATTTTAGGAGACTCACGGCTCCATTGGGTCGAAAATCTTGAGAGAGAGTGAGAGCGAGTGAGTGAGAGTGCTTCTATTTCTCAGTCTTCCCAGACTGTCCAAAAGAGAGAGGCGTTAATGGATCAGACCCACCGATGGGTACCATTGAGCCTGATGAACCTCATACCATAACTTAGGGCCGAGAGGCCAACGAGTAGCAGAGCCAAGGTGTATGCGCCGAAAAGGATAACCACGGTTACTACTCATGAAACCCAGTCCGATCGAGGAGAGAAGCCCGAGTAGAACCATTAGAACTAGGAGTGGTGGATTGTAAGAGTAATCTAGTCCAAGTAGGAACGCGCCTAGTAGAAAGAAACCCGCGGCTCCGCCAATGGTTGTTAAAGTGTTCAGCGCAGAGGAGGAGAGGAGAAACTCTCTGAAGCCAGTGGGCGTAACCAGCACTTCCTCGAGTTCGCTCGCGCTGGCATGTTGAGAGAACATGGCCGGCCCGTTCATGATGATGCCGCTGAACGCGACCCCCGAGACCAGGTAGGATGCGAGGCTCATGTTGTCGGACTGAGACGTGATTGATGCTGACGCGCTGTTTCCCAAGAGACCATATACGAGCAGTCCGGAGAGACTGCTCGTCACGCCAAGAATTAGGCTCATGCGATAGGAGATCCTCATCTTCAACTCCCTCTCGAAGAGGACCGAGAACCGTTCTGCCCAAAGCATCGGGCTCAAGCAACTGATACCTCGGTTTGGGTCATGGCGCTCAATGTGCCGTTTTCAAGCATGCTGACCCGATCTCCTAGAGCTTGGGCCTCCGCGGAGCTGTTGGTGGTGCAGAGGATGCTCTTTCCCTGGGATGCAATGGCTCGAAGCTTGTCGTGAATCTGCTTCGTGGACCAAGGGTCGACTCCTAGGGTAGGTTCGTCTAGCAATATCACAGGGGCGTCAGGCAGCAAGGCTCTTGCTAGGGCCAAGCGTCTTCTCATTCCAGAAGAATACATCTGGTATTGGTCTGAACCTCTATCTCCAAGGCCTAGCTCACTGAGTAGAGCGCTGATTCGGGCGCGAGCCTTACGGAGAGGAATCTGGTAGAGGGCGGCGTAGTATTCTAGGTTGGTGAATCCTGATAGACGAGGCTGGAAACCTCCGTCTCCCGCATTGATCATTACACCGATTCTTTTCCTGACTTCTTGAGCCTGGGTGACGACGTTGTATCCGCAAATCTCGGCGCGTCCCTCGTCTGGCATTATTAGAGTGGACAGGATTCTAGCAAGTGTGGTCTTTCCAGCTCCGTTCCGGCCCAGGAGGCACACTATCTCGCCCGTTCCAACTTCCAAGCTGACATTTGTCAGAACCTCTCTCTTTCTTGTGGTCCCCTTTGACGCTCCTGTTTCGAACTTGCGGGTGAAGGTCTTGGAAACGTTGCTTACGGAGACAGACATCATTTGTTGAAGTTCGTCCAGTACCGTCGGTAGGCACGATAAGAAAGAAAAAGGGAGGATGGAGGATTTAGTGTGCTGCTGCGGCGAGAGTTGGGATGGGCGGGGTCTCTCTTCGAATCGAGTATGGGGAATACATGATCTGCGCGTTCACCTGTAGCACTGTTGACCGGACAGTCTTCTCAACAGGCATTTCGTTTCCGTTCTCGTCGACGATGCTGACCGCGCACGGGGCGGCTGCGGGAGACGTGTTTGAGAGCGCGAGTAGCTTGACGTTCATAATGTCCTGTTGGCATCGCAGGAAGTTCATCTTGGAAGGGTCGGACGTTATCCGTGTCTTTGCCTTGTACTCGACAGTTTGTCCCTTGCGAAGTGACAAGCGGGGATATGGGTACTCCCTTCGGGGGGAGGAGACCGTTTGTGTCGGTGCGTCAAGAGAATCGTCGGAGTATTCTGTTATGGCCATGGAAACGCCTGGGCCAGCGTATTGGGGCGCTGTCAGCGCTAGCGAGATGTTGTCGATGTCCTCGACCGCTTGGAGCCGGACGGTGGTCGTTACATCAGGATTCAGCCCGACGACAACGTCTGGCCGGCATGCGACGTCTACGCCCACGGGGGCCACTTGGGGAAACGGTGGCAATAGGTTCAGCTGGATTCGGAACTCTGTTTCGTCCTTGAGAGGAAGCCACCAGTAGTCGTCGTAATTGATCAGGTCTTCGAGCTTGTAGGTCAGTACTTTCCTGTTTTCCTCGATCGTGTCGGAAACTGGTTTCTTGATATATCCAATCGTTGTGTCCTGCAGGAATTTTACCCGCACGCGATAGTTCTCGAGTTCTGTGGCTCCTCCGATTCTACCGAAAATGTTGACGTTGTTGGGGACCAGCATCTCTTTCTCTAGTTCGCCGAAGAACCGGTTGTCGCATGTGCTGAAGGAGACTTCTTTGAGAAGATACTCTACGACCGGACCGCTTTGATCCCGCGAGCCCGGCTGCATAGGGATCAGCCTAGCAGACGCAGGCGGAACAGGTACACTGGCATTGTGCTACGCAGCTTCGAACGCACGAGGAGTTGCAACAGTCGGTGGGACAGCACTGGTTCTCGATGCATCTAAGGTAGCAACCGCTACCTTGGCAGGAAATCATGGGAGTTATGCCGAACATTTTTTTTCGCCGATCTCTTTTTCGACTTGGCAATAGTACTTAACATTTGTTAGTTCCTAAGGAGAAGATGCAAGTTAAGATAAAATCTGATCGCTTGACTGTTATTCATAGAGGCTCGTGAGGGCATTGTGTATGGAAAATTGAAACCGAGAGAGTGTGTGTGAGAGAATGCGTGTTCCAACGTAAGTACTGAGACGTGGTGACGCGCGATTATTGTTCCTTTGAAGACGCTAGTTGTTCCGAAGTGTTGTTGAACTGTCAATTGCCCAGAAGATATTACTCGACGGGTCCCTAGGTTTATGATAATTGGGTTTACTGATATTTTCCGGGATCTCCCAGACTAATATCTAACTATAATTCTCAGGGATAGTAGATGATCCTTAAAAACGAAAGTCTTCAGGCTAGCCCGAGCAGAAACGCAACTGACATACTGGTTCAGCAATGGATCATCTGCTCTAGTGAGCGCCGAGGAAGGGCGCAATGACAAAAATTCCCAAGCAAGAAAGATGAAAAAAATCGAAATAAGATCGAAAGCACTTTCGCGCATCTCGCTGATGCTCGTCCTTTCAATGATAATCCTACCGGCAATCATGATTACCAGTCCCAACATGCCGAAGGTCGCAGGGATCACGGATACGCCTGGAAAGATACCGATCGTTGCCCAAGGCCGGGAAGGGCATCGTCGAGCAGTCCACATTCGACAACTACCTCCGCAACGTCTTCGATTTACCCCCCGAGACTGGTTTCGAGCGGAGTGTTCTCGCTAAGCTCCTCAACAATAGGTATCGCATCCAGTTTTGACGCGCTCAACGAGCACCAGAGCTGTGCTTGCGTCCCACCTGATGTTCAAGTGGCCGCGGGACCGAACCATATCGTGGAGATGGTCAACCTTGAGGGCGAAATATTCTCAAAACAGGGGTTTGTGCTCAAGACGTTCGCCCTAGCCTCATTCTTCAGCACAAATTCTTCTCTCTCGGATCCGAAAGTATTGTACGACGCTTCCAGTGGACGGTGGTTCGCGTCAATAGTAACAACCAATCTCCCGTACCAAGTCCTCGTCGCTGCATCTGCTAGCAACGATCCCATGGGGATGTGGAGCATCTACGCGCTCTCTCCCGTTTCAGGGATTTTTCCAGACCAGCCTATCCTCGGAGTCAACGACGACAAGGTCGTCTTGAGCGTGAACGACTTCAACTCCACAATAATGATCGGCGCACAGTACTGGGTGCTGAATAAGGGTGAAATGATGGCCGGGCTGTCTCCTATTGACTCCGCCCCGTTCGGACCTTTCGCCACCCAAGCCTCCGTCCACCCAGTCCAGTCCCTCAGCTCAACAACAACCGAATACATGGTCAGCACGGGAGGAGAAACGGTAAACATGACCAAAACTGTGAACCTATTTTCAATAACTGGGACGCCGCCGAACAAAGTAACTGTCTCCTCTCCCCTCTCGATCACCGTGTCGGCCTTTCCCAAACCGATCGGTGGAGCACAGCCAGGAACTATCGCTCTAGTGGACACAAATGACAAGCGCGTCTTAGACGCCAAATGGTTCCAAGGCAAACTGTGGTTCGGGCTCAACACCGCATGCACCCCCACCGGGGATGCACAGCAACGAGGATGTATCAAGCTGGCCGAGATCAACACCGGCACTTCCACCCTCCTCCAAGACTTTAACTTCTCAATCTCAGGACAGTATCTGTTCTATCCCAGTCTTCAATTGGACGGGCTAGGCGATCTAGATCTTCTCTACGGCTTTTCATCCTCAACGCTCTATCCGAGCCTCGCAGTGACAGGCCAACTAACAACAGATGCGCCGAACACTTTAGCGCCGCCGAAGGTTCTAAGGTCTGGGTCAACCTTTGACTCGAGCGCAAGATACGGAGACTATTTCGGGGCAGCTATCGACCCTTCGGACTCGTCTCTCGCGTGGGTTGCTGGGGAATATCACACTGTCAACACGGGAGGATGTCTTCAGGGCTCCTGCTGGTCGACGTTCGTTGGCAGCATTAGCATGAAGCCAGATTTCGGGATTTCAGGCCCCAACTCAGCTTTCACAGCAGGTTCTAGTGGACAAATCCCTATCACCTTGACCAGCATTCACGGCTCCAATGGAACAGTCGGGCTAACCGCGACAGTGTCGCCCTCTGGACCAACGGTGTCTCTCAGTCCAACCAGCGTTACCCTGTCGCCAAGTGTGACCGGACTGTCCACGTTGACCTTTTCGACAGGATCCTCCGCTACGAAGGAACTCTATGCTGTCAACGTAACCGGAACCAGTGGATCTCTCACTCACACCTCACGGATCACTGTAGCCGTAACCCCAATCGCTTGGACTGTCTTGAACTCGACCACGTTCACCGGCGTCACCGTGAGAACGAACGGCACGCTAACGATCAACTCGCCTAGCAACCAGCTGAGCCTCTCCGGCCTTCTATCCATTACAGCAACGAACAGTAGTACAGGAGCAACGCTCTTCACCAAGACTTACACAGTAACTGGCGTACCGATTCAAGTCTTAACTCCAGGAAGCTCCTCAGCCAAGTTCGTTCTTAACATAGCTCTGAGCATTCCTCTAAGCTCTAACCTGCAACTTTCCCTCTCCGGAGCCATGACCGGGATCTGGTCAACGGTAACAAGGAACGTCGACGTGAATGGCGACGGACTGGTGAACTATCCCGATCTCCAAATCATCAATGCATCAATGGGGTGTAGCATCGGCAACCAGTGCTACAATCCTAGGGCGGATATCGACGCGAACGGAAAAGTTGACATCGGCGACCTGTCGGACGCGACGCTATTCTATCAAGCTCAAGATTTCATCCCGAACTTCAGCATCTCAGCAACTCCAGTCTCTCTTACATTGCCGCTCGGAGTGCAGGGAACATCGATAATCACGGTGGGTAGCGTCAACGGCTTTTCTGGCAACGTGACGCTCAGTCTCTCTCTCACCCCAACAGGGTCTTCTGCATCTCTGAATCAAACCAGTGTCAGTCTTACCACCGGAGCTAGCCATGCAGTGAAGCTCACGTTCTCAACCAACTCCGTTGCTTTCTACACTGCTAATGTGACAGCTACTAACGGAATCCTGGCACACTTCTCCATAGTTGCGATCTCAATTGCAGACTTTAACATGACGACTCCAATAGGCTCTAAGCAAGTCGGCCCCAACCAGAATGCAACGTTCTCAGTCGCGATCACTGGACTGGGACAGTTCGCGGGGACAGTTTCACTCACTCTGACAATTCCCCAGGGATCGACTTCCAAAGGGATCTGGACGGCAAATGTCACTGGCACAAGCGGATCGATATCGCACTCCATCTACCTTGTGATCTGCGTTCTCGAATCGTGCGCGGGGCGGTCAGCGGTGAATGCTGAGCCAGCTTCAGTCCCCGTCGCCGGCAACCGGACTCAAAGCAGTCTGACAACCGTGCAAGACTTGTTGTCGAGAATTGCGAGCCCAGACAACTCGAAGAATATTGAATAGGCCAACAAAACGAGACACCCAGCGCGCGAACTAAACCCCTCTTTTTTTGCGTGTTTATTGACCGAGAAAGGGGTAACCGTGGAGATCCGAGTTGGAAAGCGGCTCTCGATGTCGGCGGCTACGAAGTCATAGATGTACGAGACCCAGCCTACGTTGCTCTCCACTTCGGAAACCACGCCTAAGCCAAGCTAGAAAACCGGCTCGATGTCCACATAACAGCCCCACCTCTCCAAACGCTGAGCTAGATTCCCACCGAGCTGGGCGGTGGTGACATTTTTCGATTATGCGTCCTCCAATGGCTGTCTTGAACGGCTTATACCCCACCCTGGATATTGGACTGGTAGAAATGCCAACGGTTGAAGTCGACGGCGCGACTTTATTCTACGAGGAGAAGGGGGCTGGCGAGCCCATTCTTTTCTGCCACGGGATTCCAACCGACCACCGGGCGTGGCTATCTCAGATAGAGGTATTCTCGAATAGGTATAGAGCGATTTCCTACAGTAGGCGCTACGCTGCGCCAAACAAGAGGGACGGCGACCTAACAGATAGCACTGTGGGAAACAACGCGGACGACCTGAAAGGTTTGATCGAGAAGCTTGGGGTCAGCCCAGTCCATCTTGTCGGGCATTCTTACGGCGGGTTCATTGCCGCTTTCCTAGCAGCCGACCACCCGGATCTGGTCCGTTCGCTCGTCCTCGTTGAACCAGCAGTCTCCACTCTACTGGTGGAAAACGCTAACAGTAAGGCTCAGATGCTGTCCTTGCTGCTCCGAAGTCCTTCAGTCGCGCGGTCGGCGAGAAGGTTCGTGAACGGCTCTCTGAATCCCTCATTCACGGCGCTGGAAAAGGGGGATGACAGGAGGGCGGTTGAATTGAACGTGGACGGAGTTCAAGACAAGCACGGCGCGTTCGCCTCAATGCCTGATGACGTGAAGAAGATGATGATTGAGAACGCAAGAACGATTCTGGAACTCAAAACCAAGTTTCCCAGTTTCAAGGAGCATGTAAAGAAAATCCAGTGCCACACCCTCGTGATTAACGGCGAGGATGGTGCCCTATGGCTTCGCCGGATTGGCGAGCTGTGTGCTGCCCTAGTTCCGCACGGTGAGATGATCAAGGTCTCCCACGCCAAGCATTTTCCCCACCTTGAGAACGCGTCAGAATTCAACGAAAAAGTTCTCGGATTTCTCTCCAGAAACCGCAAGGCCTAGCTAGCAGGGAAAGGGGATCAACTCGAAACAATGGTGTTGCGGAGCGAAATGCACCGGTCGTGAATTGGAGAAAAATCGGGAGGCGATGCCCAAGCGCTGGGTGGAAGCCGCCATCAGGGACCCTGTGATCGGAAAAGATTCTCTCCTTCCCTATGGTAGTATGTCTGAAAGTTTCTGCAGGGCGTAGAGGGTAGAGTGCGATCTTGTAGGTCTGATAGATTCCACGTTCTGAGCCAGGCCCATCCGAGCTTTTTTTCCTCAAGGGTTTCTGGGAGTCAAGGGGTCCCGTGTGATTGATTATTCTCCTTTGGAGAGTCGGACTCCCGCTTGGCGAAGAAGCTCACTGACGTCTTTGCTAACCGTCTCCAGGTTGGTAACGCATTTGAACGCGTAGACCCTCTCAGCCGTGTGAAAGACTAGTCTCGTCCTCTTGCGTATTCTCCCGGTCTCAATCGCGCTCACATGCATGATGTATGAGTTCGGGATAATGTAACATTTGTAGTGCTTGCTTTGGAGGATTGATGCAGTTGTCTTGTGCTCATATCGGGCCCAATCTCTCTTGAGAGCATAGTAGCGAGGGGTCTTGGTCGCCCACCAGATCTCGCGGAAATCGGTTAAGAGGGCAACTATCAGGACGTTTGTGGCGAAGACGAGTCCACACTGGAACTGAGGTCCATTCTCCGATAACGTGACCGCGGGAATGACGCCGACGATCTCTTCCTGCAAAATCCTCTTGTCCGGATCGCTCTCAGTCATATTCGGTCAACCAGTCTCCAAATCAACCTGGGCAGCATTGGAAACACAAGTGAATAGGAAAAAGGTGATGACAGGCTCAGGCGCCGACGCCTTCCGGAACGACACCCACGCGAATGATGGGAAGGCCGAGGTGGGAGGTTTTAGCCAGCGATGTTTGAATGCTTTGGCCGACGGGCCAGTACAACGACAACTGCGACTACTGCGACTAGAACTGCTACGAGGACTATTCCGAGTGCCCATGCCATCGGTGCAAGGAATGACGCGGGGGATGCGTTCGAAACTAAGGTCCAGTCTGCTGTTTCATTGATAGGCCCGCGAGCTGTCATTGAATGTGACTGTTGAGCCCCATTGTAGCCTCCAAGACCCGTTCCGGTCCAGCCAGCAAACTGGTAGTTGCCTCCCGGCCCTGGGATCGTTGTGTCGGCTATTGAGAAGGTTGCTGTTGTGCCGGAGATATACCATCCGGAACCGCTCGTTTGAGAATAGGTTGACTGAACCGAGAGTCGATACCAGTGTCCGAGGGACATTAGACTGTTCGATGAGCCGAACCGGAGGAGGGGCTCATAGAAGGGGGTGAACAGGTTAATTGGCGATATGAATGGGAGTTTGAGGACGAGAGCTGCGCCGAGGCCAAAAATCGCGTCAAGTTCCGTAACGGATACCGAAGCGTCGATTGCGGTGCCAGTTAGCTTCGCACTAAAGGTGTTAGTCGAAGGTGATTCCCAGTTCAAGAGCTGCGAGTCTAAGTTTAGTCCGCTGGACGATAGAACCCCTTGGATTTCAGATGTGAAGTTCAAATCTAGATTAATAGAAGCAATGTCGTTGAATATTGATCCGATGATCGGGCCGGTCAGGAACTTGGCGAGAATGCCGCTGAGAGAGATTTCGATCGGGATGTTTCCTGGGACGGAGAGTGAGGGAATTGGCAACGTGTAACTGTAAACGTTCCCATCATACGTGAAGTTAAAATCCAGAACTTGAACTGGTAGTTCTGTGATGAGAGTCACGCCCGTGTTTTCGGTCGAGCCAACCTGAAGCTCGTTGGGTGACTCTTGGACCTGCAATGTAACATTCTGCTTGTATCCCTCAGCGACCACGAAGGATACAGAGCACGATATGATGACGAGAACCGTCTGGCATAGATCAAAGGAATATGGACCGATGAGCGGGAGAGACCCTGTCAGGCTCGTGCTCACCGACGTGTCCCCCTGGCCGCGAACGGAAGGAACCGCTACAAACGAACTAGCTGTGATGACTGCAAGAAGTGCGACAGATAGAGCCAGAGGCTGAAGTTTCATGCAGACCTGCTTGCTCATGCTCTAAAGTATAAGCAATTGGATGCTTTTCGTCCCCTCAGATATCCAAATATCCCTAGTTATCTCTGAGAGCTGGACGCTACTGCAAGCCTTGATCTGGCCCGGGATCTCTCAAAACCGTGTGTTTGTGTTTCCTCTGTTCCAAAACGATGACTGTGATGACCACCGCTACTGCGGTTGATGCAAGCCCGATGAAGAGGTAGATTATCCATGGTGGAATGGAGAAGAACGGGATCTGGAATGGGCTTGTCGAGGATAGGTTGGAGATCGCTATCATAGCGATAGAGGTTGTCTCCGCGTTCTCTCGTGTTCCCGCATATGTTCCGATCTGGTCGTAACCCGTATGGAAACCGCCATCAGGACCCTGTGACCGGAAGAGGTTGTCCTCCTCTCCGTAATAGTATGATCCTGTAACCTGGAGGGCATAGAGGTAGAGGGCGAGCTTGTACGTCTGGTAGATTCCATGTTCGGATACGGTGCCGTCCTTGTAGGGTTCATCAACCAGACCTCTGCCATCGAACATGAGCGCGAGACAATCCATCTCATGTTGCACACCGGTAGAGTTTCCTTCCAGCCTTAATTCTAGAGCTGTGTAGACGGTCACGTCAGCATACGCGCAGTCAGCAAGTATTCTGGTCGCATTGTGAACTTCCCAGAGAATCGTGTAGTTGCCGCCGGCGGTTGTCGGACTAGCATTTCGAAACAATTTGCCCGCGCTGGAGTTCGCCACGGTGTAGAGTGCGGAGTTGTTGATGGGAACGTGGATTCTAGCTCC